>Ga0272449_1003522_pt1 | contig 13409 bp, 15 predicted proteins | sample YNPCB0241_FD_198679 | JGI IMG/M metagenome (GOLD analysis project Ga0272449, IMG submission 198679) | Hot spring sediment microbial communities from Yellowstone National Park, WY, United States - YNP-CB-024-1 | ecosystem: Environmental > Aquatic > Thermal springs > Hot (42-90C) > Sediment...
TGGCTTCAGACTGGTCGTGGGTTACATGTATGGCTGTTAACTCCAAATCCTTTGTCATCCGCCTAATTTCATAGCGAAGCTCGTTTCGCACTTTTGCGTCCAAGTGTCCCAAAGGCTCGTCGAGGAGAAGCAGCTTGGCGCCTGCAGCCAGCGCCCTTGCAACTGCTATTCTCTGCATCATTCCACCGCTTAACTCGCTTGGGAAGGCGTCTAAACGTTCATGTAGCTTAACCATTTCTAGGACTTCGTGGCCTATCCTTTCTGCTTTTTGCATGTCGAAGCCTTTCACTTTCGGCCCGTAAATTACGTTTTCCCATGAGTTCATGTGGGGGAACAGCGCGAAAGTCTGGAAAACAAAGCCTATGTCTCTGTCCTCAGGCGGAACCTCATTAACGAGCTTATCTCCTATGTAAATTTCGCCTTCGTCAGGTTCGATTAATCCTGCAATGAGCCTAAGCAGTGTTGTTTTTCCACATCCACTGGGGCCTAAAAGCGAAAAATACTCTTTGTCGCGGATGTGGAGGCTGACGTGGTCAACGGCAACCACTTTTCCGAACTTTTTTGTAACGTTGACTAGGCGGACGTCTGGCATGTTAATATCTTCCCTTTCCTCTCATGGCGAGTCTCAAAGCTAATAGGATTATGAAGGAGAACAATATTAAGAAACCGCATCCTAAACCAATTTCTAAAGCAGTGACAGGCGTTTTTCCTTTAACCCAGTCTACAAGAACAACAGGGGCTGTTTTGAGGTCTGTAACCGCCAAGGTGGCGCCTGTCTCGCTTACGCTTCTTGTGAAAACCATTATTGCTCCAGAAAAAAGCGAGTATTTGGTTAAAGGCAATATTATTGTTCTGAAAACGCCTAAGGGTTTGGCTCCCAAAGTTCTTGAGGCTTCTTCCAGCTCTAAACTTATTCGTTCAACAGCCGCCGCCATAGCCCTCACAAAATAGGGATATGTAATAGCCAAGTGCGCGAAAATCAAAAGCCAAATGTCAGGGATAAAAGCCAAAGTTTCCTTCCAAAAGAATCTTAAAGAAACGCCTAAAGCCACCGATGGGACGATTATTGGAATGTCGACAAGCACGTTTAACACTTGTGAAAAGGTTCCAAGCCTTTTTCTGGCGACGATGATGGCCATAGGCAAACCTACTAAGACATTTAGAATGGTTGCAACCGCTCCCAGAAAATATGATAAAATAATGCTTTGCCAGTATTCGCTCCATGGAGCCGCGCCTGTTAACGCTTTTGGCAGAGTCTCCGTTAGAAGAGCTTCAAAAGCTGGAAGCGCCACGAAAAGCGATGGGACAAGCACAATCATTAAAAAGATTAGAAGCGCCGAGCTGTTCCTTGTCAATGCCGCTTTTGAATAGCTAAGTTTTCTTTCAGTTGTAGGCCAAGCCCTTTTAAATGGCAGCTTAAGCCTAGTTCCGAGAACGCGCACAGCTGCGAAGATTATGCATGAAACAGCTATTAGAATAATGCTTGCTAAAACCGTTGAGCCTTCATATTCCGCTTGACTTACTAAGGGCGGTTGAGCTGAAAAAGCGTTTTTCATGTTTTGGATGAAGACAGGCCCATTTTCAAAGGCTCCAGCAACCATCATTGTTGCTCCAGTTTCAGAAATGGAACGTGCAAAGGCAAGAGTGAAAGCTGCGATTAATGAAGGTTTTATAATTGCAAATGTGACTGTTCTTGCAGTTGTTAGTGGCGGCGCACCTAAAGTTCTTGATGCTTGCTCATACTCAATTTTGTAGTCTAATAATGCGCCTACAATTACCCTTACCACTATCGGATAGGAAAATGTGAAGTGGAGAAGAGCAACTAGAAGCCATCCAGGCGAGATAAGTGAGCCCCCAAAAAGGGCTGATAATCCTTCGGGTTTACTCCAAAAAAGAAGAAGCGAATATCCAAGCACGGCTGTGGGCACAATGAAAGGAATATCCGCAAAAGTGTCTAAAACATTTAGCCATTTGGATTTTCCTCTGGCGATAAGCCAAGCCATTGGAATTCCAGCGGCAACATCAAAGGCGGAGACAAGCACCGCCACCGTAAAAGAGTTGGTGATGGCGGTTAAAGCACGGGATATAAGCTGGCTGTTGCCGAAAACCTCTTGCATGGCGCCCCACTTGATTATGATGCCTAAAATTGGGGGTAACAGTATCAGAACTAAAAATACTGCAACCGCTGTTAAATAGACTCCATATTTGACAAAAGGCTTTGCCGAAAGCTTGTCAAGGGCTTCCGCAACCTTTTTTCCAAGCAAGATTTTTCCGCCTAGTTCCTCTTCTGCAGCTCAAACTGTATTCCTTTTCTCATTTGTTTTATCGCTGATAAGCTTTCCGTATAAGAAGATGTCAGTTCGCCCGTCGAGTCATATCACTGCCTAAGGCTCTATTGACTCTCTACCTCATCATCCAAACTGAAATTGCGCTGGATAGAACTTAAGGTTTTTGTGTTGCAAAAGGTGTATAGTTAAAATGGAGAGTGGAGTATGGTGGAAGTTTTTGAGGCTATACAGGGGAGAAGAAGCATACGCGCCTTTGAAAGCCGCGAAGTGCCTGAAGAGCTTGTTGAGAGGCTAATTGAGGCGGCACGTTGGGCTCCTTCCGCTGGTAATATTCAACCATGGGAGTTCATAATTGTTAGAAAACAGGAAATTAAGCGAAAGTTGGCTGAGGCGGCTTTGTGGCAGTCTTTTATTGAGGAGGCCCCAGTTGTAATTGTTGTTTGCGCCGACGAAGTGCGCTCAACTCAAGGTTATGGCATGCGAGGGAAAACTCTCTATTGCATTCAGGATACGGCTGCAGCCATACAAAACATCCATTTGGCCGCTTACTCAATGGGTTTGGGCACATGTTGGGTCAGCGCCTTCAGAGAAGACGAAGCAAGAAAAGTTCTAAAAACTCCAGCGGGAATAAGACCAGTAGCCATAATACCCGTCGGATACCCAGCTGAAACTCCTTCGCCTAGAAGCAGAAGGCCGCTGAAACAGATAGTTCACTACGAAACATTTTAGGGACATGTTAACTTAATATATTTGGGCTCTTCTCCTAATCACAGATGAGGAATAGTTTTGCTCTACTCCGAAATTGCAGACGCGTACGAAAAAATTGAGGCTACAACAAAAAGGCTTGAAATGACAGACCTGCTAGTTGAACTTATTAAAAAAACCCCAAAAGAATTAATTGATAAAGTTGTGTACTTAACCCAAGGCAAGCTTTACCCAGACTTTGTTAAGCTAGAGATAGGCGTAGCTGAAAGACTTGCAATAAAAGCCCTTGCAAGAGCCTCTGGAAGGAAGGAAAGCGAAATTGAAGAAGACTTGAAAAAAAGCGGAGACATAGGAGAAACCGCTCAAAAGTTCATAGCAAGCAAGAGACAAGTAACCTTTTTCCAGCAGCCCCTAAATGTTCAAAGAGTTTACGAAACATTCGATAAAATGGCTAGGGCTTCGGGCTCTGGAGCTGTAGACGCCAAAATTTCGCTTTTAGCAGGGCTTTTGGCAGACGCCACACCTAAAGAGGCAAAGTATATTATGCGAACCGTTACGGGAAACCTGCGTTTAGGCATAGCGGACATGACTGTGCTTGACGCTTTAGCCATAGCCTACGGCGGAGGAAAAGAAGCCCGCGAACTCATAGAAAGAGCCTACAACATATCCTCAGACCTTGGAAGAGTAGCTAAAGTTGTTGCTGAAAAGGGGCTAGGCGGAATCAAAAAGTTTCAAGTGATTGTTGGCGAACCCATAAGGCCTATGCTTGCTGAAAGGCTTTCATCTCCAGAGGAAATCCTTGAAAAGCTTGGCGGAAAATGCATAGCCGAATACAAGTATGACGGCGAAAGAATTCAAGCGCACAAAAAAGGCAGTGAAGTCATGCTCTTTTCAAGACGCTTAGAAAACATTTCAGACCAGTACCCAGACGCCGTTGAACTAGTTAAAAAGCATGTTCTGGCAAAAGACGCCATTCTGGAAGCTGAATGTGTAGCCATAGACCCTGAAACAGGCGAGATGCGCCCTTTCCAGGAGCTTATGCATAGAAGGCGCAAGTATGGAATTGAAAAGGCTATGGAGGAATATCCCGTCTCGCTTTTCATGTTTGATGCGCTTTACGTTGATGGTAAAGACTTAACCCTTGAACCTTACCCTGTTAGGCGAGAGACTCTTGAAAAAACAATTAGAGAAAGTGAAAGAGTTAAAGTCGCCAAATACATAATCACAGATGATGTTAAGGAACTCGAAAACTTCTTCCTTGAAGCCATAGAGAATGGATGTGAAGGCTTGGTGTGCAAGTCCATTGCAGAAGACTCTGTTTATCAGGCTGGAGCAAGAGGATGGCTCTGGATAAAATATAAGCGTGATTATAAGAGCGAAATGACGGATACAGTGGACCTCGTCGTAGTCGGCGCCTTCCATGGAAGGGGTAAAAGAGCTGGAACCTATGGCGCTTTGCTTCTAGCGGCTTACAACCCTAATAACGACACTTTTGAAACCGTTACAAAGTGTGGAACAGGATTCACGGATGAAGATTTGGCGAAACTTCCAGAAATGATGAAAAAGCATGTCATATCCCATAAACATCCACGAGTGAACTCCATTATTGAGGCTGATGTTTGGTTCGAGCCCGCTGTAGTCATAGAAGTTTTAGGAGCAGAAATAACCCTAAGCCCCATACACACATGCGCCATGGGCACCATTCGAAAGGGAAGCGGACTAGCCATCAGGTTTCCACGTTTCACCGGTAACTATAGACTTGACAAGGCAGCTGAGGATGCAACTTCTGCCGAGGAAATAGTTGAAATGTACAGGGGACAGCTTAAGAAGATCGCCGAAAGCTGAAGGGGGTAGTGAACGTAAACCTTAGCTTGTTGTCAAGTGTTTTAAATGGGTTTCAACAGTCTTGTATAACTGGTTACGGAGCGGTTCTCCCGTAAGTTTCAGTGCATACAGTTTCCTAAACTCCTCTGCTAACTCTTGGTCTTGCAAAACTTCAATAAACCATTTTTCGAAGTCTTCACGGTAAAAATGAAACTCTAAAGATTTTGTGTTAACCTCCATTAGTTTTTCCATAAACTCTTCAAGGGAGGATGCGCTTTTGCCAGTATAATTCCCAATGGAGGTGAAGAAGTAAAACGCTTTTTCTCTTGGAACTCCTCCGGGAATCCGCCTTTTGACCTCTTCTCTCATATTTTTTTCCTCTTTCCATCCTCTTTTTCCTTTGCAACGGTTAACTTTCTTGGGTTGTTGACAATTATGGGTTGGCTTTCTTTGAACTTCTTTGTCACCATTGAAGTGCGAATTCTCAATACTCCTGGAAGAGGCGCTATCGATTTTGCAATAAACTCGTGGAGGCTTTCTTGGCTTTCCGCAACAACCTTTGCTATAACCTGAAGTTCCTCTGAAAGGGATGTGTAGACTTCAAGGACGTTTAGGCATTCACAGAGTTTCTCTGCAACTTTCTCGCTTTCTTTCGGGTCTGTGTAGATTACCATTATGGCAGTTACTTGTTTGACTCCAGCTTTCTCAGCGTCTATCAAGGCCTTATAACTTTTTATTATGCCGTAATTCTCCATCCTCTTGACTCTGTCATAAACCGTTGAGTGAGCTATTCCTAGACGTTTGCCTATTGTCGTGTAGGTTTGTCTGGCGTCTTCCTGCAAAGCCTCCAAAATCTTCAAATCCGTCGAATCCAAGCTGAAAACGTTATTTCTAACTTTCAAGCGCTAAACCTTCCACACATTTTATTATGTTTTGCGCCTTGTAAATTTATTGCTTGTTGTCGGAAAAATGTAGAAAAACCTTTCTAAATTCGGAAAAATGTTCGGCTTATTAGGCATTAAAATGCAACCACGTTAGCTTTTGTCACCGATAAGCTGGTAACAACGCCTATAATTGTTTCAATTTTAATTCAGAATTTTTGTCGGGGAAAAAGGTTTTTATCTACATTTTTTCAATTTTAGAATTTTTATTTGACATTTTTGCGGATAAACTGACAATTAAGTTTAAATTTGTGTATAAAACAATATTCTATAGGAATTCTCACTGGAAGGTTTGTGATAATATGATGAAAACCTCTAAAGCTTGGGATATCTTGAGAAAATTTAAAGAATTATGTAAATTTCGCGGTTGGAAAACTTCTGAAAGCGAAGACTGGGTTGAAATCGGCAACGAATATCACAGTTTTCTCTTAACGCGAAATATTCATCCTTCATCCTTCAAAAATATAGCTACCAATAGAAAATGCGTGATTCGAGAAGGGTTATCTTATCGCGTGGTAGAAGCCACATACACTGCGTGGCTCTTTTCTGAAACACCGCCGGATGACATTGCCAACGTAATTTTTTATAACCCAGACTTTTCAAAAAGAGTAGCCCTATACGATTTAAGCCCCGTTCTTGAAGGGAAAAATTTATGCGTAAAACTAAACCACACAGACAGTTCGGTATTTCAAGAATTTGAAAACTTTCTCAAAAGAGAATTAAAAGTCAAAATTAAACCTCATCCCATTCAAAGCTTTAATTCTGAAAACTGCACACTTGCAGAACTAGCCTAAAACAAGTTTTAAACAGCAAAGTCTTGATAAATAAAAACTGCTTTAATACTGTTATTGTGAAGGCTATGTCTGAAGAAGTTGAAGAGATAAAAAAGATGATGGCGTTTAAGAAAAGAATTGAAAAAAGAATTGAAAAACTAAACTCTGAACTCAAAGACATGCAATCAATTTTAGAAGCTGTAAACTCCATTCTTTTGGCGAAAGGGTTTAAACGTGCAGAAATTGTGAAAGCGCCGTCACCTGCGGAGCCTATGCAGCCAAAAGAAGAGTTGGCTGTTCCCCCTTTAGAGGAATTTAGGGAAATAATCCCTTTAAATACTGTTACAGGAGAGCCCCTTGCAAAAATTTACGTTGGAGAAAACTCTTTAAAAGTGGTTTTAGACAAAAGTAAAGAGTTCAACGTTAACACACCTCCTTTTAATCAGTTCCTTATAGAAAGAGTTTTGGCAAGAATGCAGGAAAAAGACAGTGAACTGGCTAGGGATGGAAAACTTAAGCCTGAACAGATTTTCTCCTACAATATTGTTAGGGAAGGCGACCTTATCCGAGAAATACTTGTTAGAAACTTTGATGCAGAACGCCTAAAAGAGCTAAAATCCAGCATACGTTGGACTTTGGAGAAAATGTATGAAAAGATGAAAGGACAAGGTTAAAACAAAAATAAAAGCGTAGAGGCAAGCATGTTACCGTCTGTCAAAGTATATGTTCTTACCCTTTGCAGACAGAGGTATCCCCATGGCAACTGTTGCTTCTGAAATTAGGTTTAGCTTAAGCGCCGCTGTGCCCACGCGGTACATTATTCGATTATCAACATTTAATAGACTGGCAATTTTCACCGCTGAACCCAATGCTATTCCAAGATCTAAAATCTTGAAAACGCATGTGGGCCCAGTGAAGTCTTGTCCCATTTTTCTCTGTGCTTTTTCAAATTCTTCGCAGTTTCTGTAGCCGCAAGCTCCACAGTTTAGTCCTGCGCTCTTTTTTCCTCTAACACCGATTAAAACTACAGCCTCTGAATCTTTCAAATTATTCGCGTCGCGTCTAAAGCCTTCAATTTTTCTTTGCTCAGCTATTTCATACATTTTCTCCGCTATTGCGTCTTTTTCTTCCCCGTAGACAATAAGCGTTACAACGTCGTCTATTCCACCTGTTTTTGGAGCTGTTCTCGCTGCTGCAAGCATGAGTTTGGCTGTTTCCAAGACTGCCTCGTGTTCTCCATTTTTTCCTTCAATTTTCGGGCTCATTGCCATCAACTCTTTCAAACATCTTTTTAACGGTTTAAAGCTTAAAATTTGCAGTTTTAGAAGAAGGCTTTCTTAAGTAGCTCAATTACAATGTTTAACTGACCTGTATATAGGCTAAAGGCAAAAAGGGATATGCCTAAAAGAAGGAGCAGGGCGCCTATTACTCTTCGTTCCGGAATGCCCATTCCATTCACTTCACATGTTTCTTGAGGCAAACTTCAATTTGGCTTTTTGGAACGCAGCCGACGATTCTTTCAACTTCTCGGCCTTCTTTCATTATTATGAGCGTGGGAATGCTGAAAACTTGGAATCTTTCTGCAGTAGCTGGGTTTTCGTCCACGTTAAGCTTTCCAACCAAAATTTTTCCAGCATATTCCCTGGCTAAATCTTCAACCACTGGAGCTATCATCCTACAGGGCATGCACCATTCCGCCCAAAAATCCACTAAGACAAGCGGGTTTTTAGTGACTATTTCATCAAAGTTCGAATCTGTAACATGAACCACTTTCGCGTCCATTTTCCGCTTTTCCTCCAACCCTTTTAAGAGTTCCTTCATCTTCTTTTCTTTAATGCGCTCCAACTCTTTATCTTTTTCCAATAAAGATCATCCCTTGTTCCAATCAGCTTTCACGCGTTTGAATCAAAATCCTTTGCAAATCCTTAAATTTTATGTAAGCTTCTCCAGGGTCTGAAATGTTTATCGAAGCCTTTTCAAAGGGACATGCCTCAACCTTGTTAGCGTCCAAAATTTTCTCAACAAGCATATCCCATTCAAAGTATACCTTGTGCCTTTCAAAAACAGTTTTCGCTTCTTTGCTTAGAGTTGACGCGTAAACTGCCTTAATTCCAGCGTAAACGCATAGTAACGCTATTGCTTTCCCCACAACTCTATCAGCGGCAGATGCTCCTTTTAAGCTGTCCCCAAATTTTTCCAACGCTTGCAAAAAACCGGAAATTCCACGGTTTTTGCTTTCGAAAATTACCTCTGAGTTTTTCACGACGGACAACGTTAAATTTTCGCTGTGCAACCTTTTTTTAGCTATCTCTAAATCTTTCATTGAAGCTTCAAACTGGATGAAATGCAAAAAGAGTATTTATCCATTGTTGCAAAAAGACTTTATGGCAAAACGTCCCTAAATTTGGTTGTGGTGCATATGGGGAAAATAGTTAGGGTAAGCGTGACTTTTACGCCGCAGTTGTTGAGGGATTTTGACGAAGTTATTCAAAAAATGGGGTATGGAACCCGTTCTAAGGCCGTTCAAGACGCTGTCAGGCTTTTTATTTCAGAGCGTAAATGGCTTCAAGAAGAGAAGGGACTGCAGGCTGGAGTTTTGATGCTGCTCTATGACCATGAAGTCAGAGGGTTGGAGGACTCCCTCACAGACGTACAGCACCATTACGCTGGAATAATTTCATCAACAATGCACATACACCTAACAGAAAGGGACTGCCTAGTAGCCATAGCCGTTAAGGGCGACGCTGCAGAAATTCGAAAGTTAAGCGACGAGCTCTCATCCAAAAGAGGTGTGAAACTCCTCAAAACAATGATTGTTTCACTATAACCGCTCTTTTTCAATTTTTAACTCAAACATTTTCTCTAAAGCCTTTCTAGCTTTACTTGCTATGGGTTCCGGAACCGTGACCCTGTGCTTTTCTTCTTTAAGGGCTGTGTAAATCCTTTCAAGAGTGTTCAACTTCATGTTTGGGCAGACAGCGCCCTCATAAGCTAGAAGGAACCGTTTTTCCGGGTTTTCCTTTTTCAAACGGTGTATTAGACCCTCTTCGGTGGCTACAATAAAAGTTTTTGCCGCGCTTTCCTTTGCATACTTGCACATTTGAGATGTGCTACCTATAAAGTCGGCTATTTTCCGCATTTCCGCACTGCATTCTGGATGAACCATGGCAACAGCGTCTGGATAATGCGCCTTGAGGACATGCACATCTTCGGGTTGGAAAAGCAAATGAGTTGGGCAGAAACCGCGTTCAGGAATTGGAATAACTGTTTTGCCAGTTTTCTCCTGCACATATTCGGCTAGGTTGTGGTCTGGCCCAAAAAGCACGGTTTCAGCGTTCAAAGAGTTTACAACTTCCACCGCGTTGGCGGATGTGCAACATACATCGCAGTAAGCCTTAGCAGAGGCCAAAGTGTTAACGTATAAGACTAGGGGTAAAAGCGGATAGAGCGTCCTCCACCGTTTTATTTCGTCGACTGTTAGCATCTGAGCCATGGGGCAGCGGGCGCCGGCGGATGGCAACAAAACTTTCTTGTCGGGGTTTAAGATAGCCGCAGATTCAGCCATGAAATCTACAGCTGCAAAAACTATGATTTCAGCATCCTTCTCTTCCACGGCTTTTCTGCTCAGTTCTATGCTGTCGCCCACATAATCAGCAATATCTTGAACCTCCGGTCTCTGATAGTTATGCGCCAGAATAACAGCCCTCTTCTCCCTCTTCAGCCTTAATATTCTATCAACAAGAGCCATTCACTTTCGCCTTTAAACATCAATCATTAAGGGTTTTCAAAAGCACACCGTGAGATATATGCCTTTACCAATCACACTTTTATAGCCTAGAATTTTGAAAACTTTTCTTCCATAAAGAATTGATGAAATGAAAACTTAAATAGCCCAGTTTTAATTCCTTTACCAACACAATGTTGGTGAGAAGAGTTGAAATTTGGGGTGTTCCTTTACCATCCGGAACCAGCTGAGGGCTTTGACTTAAACTTTTACCGTATAAAACCCGAGTCAGGCACTGTTGGAAAACCTACCCCCTATATGTATACGAATATTGCATGTTTTGGAGATAACCAAACTGCTAAGAAGCACCCTGAATGGATTGCGGTGTCTAAGGATGGACCGGCTAATCGCGCCAACAAAAAATACAATTTCCGATGGGATATCTTGTGCATGACAAATTCAGAATTCGTGGAGGAAACTCTTAACTTTATAGAGGATAATGCTCGCGTGTCCCCTGGAATAAGTTTAAGCAGTATGCATTTTGCAGATTATGGTTTTTGCGTTTGCCCCAGATGCATGGATTTATGGCGTAAAAGCGGGTTAGACTGGATAGAATGGCGCGCCCAGACGGTAACAGCTTTTGTAAAAGAAGCAAAGCAACGCGTAGGAAACAAACCCTTATTCATTAATATATTGCCAGACCCTGTTCTTGGAAAGGAAAGGTTTGGCTATGACTATGACGAACTTGCCAAATACGCCGATTTTTTTGTGGTTCCCCTTTTTTCCAGAAGCTACGCCACGCCTTGGTACTTTGAAACCCTTGCGAGAGCTTTCAAAAGAATTTTAAAAAAGCCTGTTTTCGTAAACCTTTACGTCTTCGGTCCAGGAGAAACCCTTGAAACGGTTCCAACAGTTAAACAACTTTTAACGGTTTCATGTAGAGTAGAAAGAGCCGGCGTTAACGGCATAATCTATTTGGCTGAAAACGCACAAAGGATAAAAGATTTTCAAAAGGCGGCAGTTCAGAGCAAAGATGTTCTAGAAGATCTTAAAGGATGCGGCGGTGAAGAGGTTTTAAAACGTGTTGAAAAGTGGGCATCGCTTTTCTGAAATTTGAATAGGCAATCCTTTTGTGTAAGGAGTCACAAGTTTTAGGTTTCAAAATCTAGAGACGAGCATTTTCAAGGATTAAAAGAAGTAATTTTCATAAAAGAACCGTAGTGCGGCGGGCCGGATTTGAACCGGCGAACCCCTACGGGAGAGGATGGCTCATAGGGGTTTCAATGCTTTTAAACACGCCGATCTTGAGTCCTCCGCGTTAGACCTGGCTTCGCTACCGCCGCACATTATCAAGCTTTCAAAAACTTTCTTATTAATCATTTCCCCCACACTTTATCCTGAAAGCTTTCCCACATTGTTGTCGGTGCATAAAATCCGCTTAACACCGACATTTAAAAAAGCCTAAACAAGCTTGGACATGGTCAACTTAATTTGGCGTAGTCTTTCTAATTGCCAATTAAATTCTTCAACAAGGCCATTGCTTATAATGCTTGAATGAGCTGCTGCGGCTCTTATGCCATACACGGATGCGCCTAAAGAGTGAGTTGGTACATGGGCGGTTGCTACTGCTTGACCAGCTGCATGAGCAGCGTACTTTGCATCTTCCTCTTTAGCTGTTTTGGCGGCATCGTGGGCATCAAGTGAAAACCTGCGTATTTTAGCCATCTTGAATACTCCTGTGGCTGCCCATTTTCTACACTCTTCAATAGCTTTTCTAGGTCTGCCATCGCTGGGATATTTATCCTCAAAATAATTGAGCACATGTTCCGCGCATTCTGCAGCCCAGAGAGCCAATAGTTTCTGGTCTGGCTTAAAGGCTTGGTGATCAATGCGCTCTGTGAAGGGTTTGTTAAGAATCTCTGAAACCGACTTGCGCACGGTGTAAAGCAAGAGGACTGGCTTAATTCTTTCCTTTTTAACGTGCCGCATCATTTGCCCTCTTGCTTTCTATGGGCTTAAGATTTTTAAAATTTTGAATCTGCTAGGGTTAAACCGCCCGTCTCGGTTGAAATAATAAAAGAGGGAGATGATGTTAGCCGCTCTTTCGTTTGGTGTAGATGAGTACTGTAGCTACTATGGCTATTGCAACAATGGCTGATATTAATATGGAGAGGATTTCAATGGGTAGGCTACTTACAAACGCCAGCGGGTTTGATGGTGCTTGCCAAAGGTTTGTGCTGGTTGCCTTGTAAGTTGCAGATGTGGAGCCTTGGGTTAACTTGACTTCTAGGACTATGCCTGATTGTTTGTCCCAGCAGTAGGTGAACTGCATGTCGTTTTGCGGTAAGCTTGCGTAAACCACTGTTCTGCTTGCTCCAGCATAGGTTTCTGTCTTTTCGCCAGCAAGCGTTAAGCAGCCATATCCAACTATTTGAACAGTGTCTCCAGCCTTTGCGTTTGCTTGTATAATCGCTTGGAAAGTTAGGTTTCCAGTGCCGCTGGCGACATCCCACGTCATAGTCTCTGTGTTTTCTGCTCCACTGCTAAAATGAGTTGTCACACGTAATGTTGCTGTTGTTCCAGTGACAGAAAAACATTCCACTTTAACCCATTGAGGCGCGTTCTCTGGTGGAGTACCGCCTGACACGTATTCACATTTCACCCAGTCGCCCGCTTTAACACCAGCTTGTGCTTCGGCATAAGTGAATGCCATGCAAAGCAAAAAAGCAGCAGTGTTACAAACGCTTCGAATGCAACGGTTTTGCGCATTTGTATTCCTTCCATCATCTGCGTTTGACTAGGATTAAGGCGATTATGGCTGCCACTGCAACAATGACAACAGATAGTATTAGCCACCAATAGCCTAATATGCCTGTTGATTCCGCGCCGCCTATGCCTCCGCCACCGCCGCCTCCAAAATGCGCTGTTAAATCATGTAAACTGTGGTGGTATTGCACGTAGATTTGGGCGTTGTTACCTACTTGGTTTATGTTGAAGTTTATGGGTTGGTTGTCTAATGTGACTTTGAAGGCTGAAAGGGAGTTTATCATTTCTATTGATATTGTTATGTTGGCTATGCCAGTTGAGCCGTCTGGACCGCCAACGTAAATGCTTAAAGCCATGTTTGTTGAGTCGAAGACTACTCCGAGAACAG
>Ga0272449_1003523_pt1 | contig 13406 bp, 8 predicted proteins | sample YNPCB0241_FD_198679 | JGI IMG/M metagenome (GOLD analysis project Ga0272449, IMG submission 198679) | Hot spring sediment microbial communities from Yellowstone National Park, WY, United States - YNP-CB-024-1 | ecosystem: Environmental > Aquatic > Thermal springs > Hot (42-90C) > Sediment...
TTCCGAGAACACCGCCGATACCTCGTTCAGAAGGCCCACGCGGTCCAGCGCTTCAATCTTGATGCGGCTCTGAAACTTTTCCTGGCCGCCTGGGTGCCACACCACCTCTTGGATTCTGTCCGGTTCCTTTTGCCGGTACACCGCCAAGTTCCTGCAACCTCTCCGATGCAGGGTCATCCCCCTACCCCTTGATACGTAGCCAACAACCTCATCACCGGGCAGGGGCATACAGCACATTGCACGGCGGGCCAGTATATCAACTCCATCCGGGCTGATGTTCAGCCTTCCGTTTTTACCGGGCGCAGCCACCTGGGGGAGAAGCGCCGTCTGCTTGGGAGAAGTCTCGCGAATCCTGCGCAGAACTGTCGAAGCCGAGATGGCTCCCGAACCGACCGACTCCATCAAATCTTCGACGTCCGACAGGTTAAAGCTGAGCGCCACGCGCTTTAGCTCCTCATCGCGCAGCACCTCCGAACCGCTGAGGCCCAAACGGTGCACCTCTTTCTCCAAAAGGTCGCGGCCGCGGGCAATGTTGCTGGCGCGCTGTTGCTTTCGGAACCACGCCTTGATTTTGCTTCTGGCGTGAGCGCTTTTTACGAACGAAAGCCAGTCGAAGCTCGGAGTCGCGCCGGGGCGGTGCAGTATCTCCACGATGTCGCCGCTTTTCAGTTGATAATTCAACGGCACTATCCTGCCGTTAACCTTGGCGCCAACACAAGTATGCCCTATATCGCTGTGTATCTTGTAAGCGAAATCCACGGGTGTGGAGCCGGCCGGAAGATCTATCACCTCACCCTTTGGGGTGAATGCATACACCTGATCACCGAAAAGGTCGTCGGTTACGGTTCTGATGAAGTCGCGCGCATCTGCAGACTCCCCCGTCCATTCGAACATCTGCTGCCTCAGGCGGGCAAGTTTCTCTTCGAACGTATCTCGCCCTCTGGTGCCCTCCTTGTACTTCCAATGCGCCGCCACACCGAATTCCGCCGTTTTGTGCATCTCAAAGGTACGTATCTGTATCTCCAGCGGCTCCGCCCGAGGCCCCATAACCTTTGTGTGCAAGCTCTGGTACATGTTTGGCTTCGGGTGTGCTATGTGGTCGGAGAACTTCCCCGGTATGGGCACCCAAAGGTCATGGACTATACCGAGGGTGCGGTAGCACTCCTCTTTCGTATGAACGATAACCCTTATGGCGGTGAGATCGTATATTTCACTGAAGTCGATTTCATCGCGAAGCATTTTCTGGTATATGCTGTAAAGGTGCTTTGGGCGCCCCTGTATTACCCCATCGATGCCTTCCTGCTTCAGCCTTTCGCTTAAAATGTTTATCACTTCTTGTATGTGCTGTTCGCGCTCCCTTCGAGTGCGCGCAACCTTTTCCGCAACATACTGAAACTCCTCAGGGTGCAGAACTTTGAAAGCCAGGTCCTCCAACTGCCACTTTATGTTCCACATCCCAAGGCGGTGAGCAAGCGGCGCGTATATCTGCAAAGTCTCGGTTGCGATTCTGCGCTGATCCTCGGCGCTTTTGACGTACAGGGTTTGCATGTTGTGGAGCCTATCCGCAAGCTTGATGATCATAACGCGGATGTCCCGCGCCATGGCTATCAGTATTTTGCGCAGGTTTTCCGCGCGGCGCCGAGCCTCAGAAGGCTTGCGCTTCCGGGGCGTGCTGTCGTCAGCTGCCAGTTTAGACTCCACATCCTGCTTTTCAAGCTTGGTGAGGCCGTCAACCAAGCTAGCAATCTCATCCCCAAACTTCTCCCGCAGTTCATCAAGGCTTGCGCTGGTATCCTCCACAACGTCGTGAAGCAGTGCCGCAGCAATACTAGCGGGATCCATCTCCAGGTCGGCCAGCATCTCGGCCACCCGGAGGGGATGCTCTATGTAGGGCTCGTTGCTGTCTCTTACCTGACCGTCGTGCTTGGCGTAGGCGAACTCATAGGCCTCCAGAATCAGGTTTCCTTCCTTCTCGAAACCTGATTCACGGTACCTCTGAACCAGAGCCTCAGCTCTGGCATGCAGTGCCTTTTTGGTTTCTTCGCCGATCGTCATTCCGAAAATGGATCGCACTGAACGTCAGGTTCTCCAACAACCCCCGATCCGCAGGGGCGAACATCCTGAATCACCAACCTGAGGAACTCGTAGCCGCCGTAGCGGTTAACATCCAATCGATAGCAGAAATCCCACTCGGTTCCCGGCTTCAGTGTATCAAGCATATGGGCGGCGCGCCAATACACGGCTTCCATAGGCGTCATGCCGTCCCCGCGCACTGTAAGCCTAAGGTGCTCGTTCTGTTTCCCAAAGCACTGCGCTCCAAGCACAAGAAACCGGCTGGCAAACACCGGCATGGGGTTGCCTTCGCCGAAAGGCTCAAGTATCTGGACCTCCCGCCACAGGTCCGGAACAAGCTCGCAGGCCGGTATCCAAGCATCAATCTCGATTTCATCCCTCAGGTCTTCGTCGGAAACCATCTCAGCGGCCACCTCGTGGAGGCGCTCTTCCAAAGCCCTGATGTTGGACACGCTAACGTCGAACCCAGCCGCCAATTGATGACCCCCGTATCGTATAAGCAGGTCTCTGCAGTGATCCAGCGCCCTCACAAGGTGAAAACCGCCCTTGCTTCTGGCGGAACCGCGAGCCGTGTCGCCGTCCAAAGCAACCACCACCGCAGGCCGGCGGTAAATATCAACCAAGCGGCTTGCCACTATCCCGATTACGCCTGGATGCCACCCTGTGCCGGACACCACCACTATTCGCGACTGAGAAACCCGCGCCACATCAAGCTGTGCTTTTGCCTCCTCCAAAATCCTCTCCTGCTCCTGCCGGCGCTGGCTGTTCCGCTGTTCCAGCTCGCGGGCAATCTGCTGTGCCTCATCTAAATCTCGGGTCAGCATCAGCCTGAGCGATAGGTTGGCATCCTGCAAACGCCCTGCGGCGTTGAGCCTCGGACCCAACACAAACCCGACGTGCCACGCGGTGATTTCGCCATCCGCGATGCCGGCTTGCTCCATCAGGGTGCGCAGACCAACCTTCTTCGTCGAGGCCAACTGCTTAAGGCCAAACTTCACCAGTATGCGGTTCTCATCCAAAAGCGGAGAAACGTCCGCACAGGTTCCCAAAGCCACCAAATCGAGAAACGCTCTATGTGCGCTCTCCTGCCGAACTCCAATCCGGTCGCACAGAGCGCAAACAAGCTTGAATGCCACGGCGACACCGGCCAAACCCGGAAATGGGTAGCAGGAGTCTCTTCGCACAGGATTCACAACGGCTATTGCAGGTGGAAGCTCGGGTCCTGGCCTGTGATGGTCCGTTACTATAACATCTATACCCAGCCTCTTGGCTTCGGCAATCGCTTCGCACGCCACAGCGCCGCAGTCCACGGTTATTATCAAATCCACCCCGGCGATGGCGGCCCTTGCAGCCGACTCCACTTTGAAATCGTAGCCCTCGGTAAGGCGGTGCGGGATGTAATAAGACACGCGAGCATTGAGCGCCTGAAGCGCCCTAACGAGAAGGGCTGTGGCAGAAACGCCGTCAACATCGTAATCTCCGTAAATCAGGATGTGCTCGCCACCGCGAATGGCTCTCTCTAACCGATCTACCGCCACATCTATATCCGGAAGCAGTGAAGGATTGTGCAAATCCGATAAGCTGGGTTCCAGAAAGCGCCTAGCGGTCGCAACATCTTCGATGCCGCGGCCAATGAGAACCGATGCCAGCGTTCGCGATACACCAAGCTCGGCCGAAAGCCAAGCTGCTTTTCTTGCGTCAGCGCTTCTCACCACCCAGGTTTTACTGCTCATGCTCACCGCCGCAAACCCTTTTCAGCTTTGTTTCAAGGCAGAAGGTTCCCCATCGGGGATCCCTCCGTCCAAAAGCTCAGGAGGAACCGCCGAAGGGTTATCCAAAACCAAAAGCTCGGCTATGGCTCTCATAACCCTCTGGCCCACCTCCAGTATGGATTCCCGGTTCATCGGACCTTGGGCAATATCATCAAAAGTTATCGGACGTCCTATGCGCACGGTTATAGGGGCCGGGCGCAAAATCGGAGAATTTCTGGGCAAAGCTTTGTCTGTGCCAGTAAGCGCCACCGGCACCACCGGCGCCTTAGAGCTAAGCGCGACGATTCCAATACCGGGCTCGGCCGGCATTAAGCGTCCATCCCTTGAGCGAGTCCCTTCCGGGAAGATCACAACAAGCGCTCCCTCACCAAGAAGCTCTAAGCATCTGCGTATAGCCGACCGATCTGCGGTGCCTCTGCGCACCGGAAAAGCGTGCAGCTTTGGAAGAAGAGACCCCAACAGCGGCAGAGAAAACAACTGAGACTTTGCCACAAACCAGCACTCTCTGTGAATTGCGCACCCGATCGCCGGCGGGTCCAGGTAACTTATATGATTCGAGGCCAATATCGCCGGACCGCTCTCCGGGATGTTTTCCTCGCCAAATACCCGCATCGGGCACAAAGCGAAAAACGCCCGACACACCACCCAACCAAATCTGTATAGCGAGATACGCCTAGCGTTTTGCATCAAAGTGACCGCTCTTTACTGCGAACCAGCTCAACAATCTTATCAACCACTTCGCCGAGCGACATGTGGGTGCTGTCCACAACCACCGAGTCCGGCGCCGGCTTAAGAGGAGCCAAATCGCGGCTGGAATCTCTTTCGTCGCGGGCGTTCAGTTCGGCAAGCACCTGCTTGTAGTCGACCTTAACCCCCTGCTCCCGAAGCTGGATGGTCCTTCGCCTTGCCCTCTCCTCCGGAGATGCCGTAAGAAAAACCTTTACCTCCGCCCAGGGAAGCACCACCGTGCCGATATCGCGGCCCTCCATAACCACGCCGCCGCTCCTTCCCATCTCGCGCTGTTTCTCCACAAGAGCGGCACGCACCTCCGGAAGCGCAGACACAACCGAGGATGCCTGGCTCATCTCCGGTGTTCGTATTTCCGCCTCTATGTCCTCGCCGTCAACGAAAATGTGCTGATCAGCTCCAACGCGCAAGAAAGACATCTTTGCGCTTTTGGCGATTCGGCCAAGCGCATGGGCGTCGCTGTAGCTGATGTTGCGCCTGTGGGCCAAAAGCGCCACCGCCCGATACATCGCGCCCGTGTCTATGTGCATGTAACCAAGCTCAGCGGCAACCAGCTTGGCCACAGTGCTCTTCCCAGATCCAACCGGACCATCTATGGCCACTGTCAGCTTTTTACCGCTCATACCAGCTCTGCGAATACAACCACCAAGAAGTTTTGACCTCAATCAGGTATCTGCTGGTTCGTCAAAGCTTCGCGGAGCAAGATTGCGAAGCATCTCGCCGAAACCCGGAAAAGACGTGGCAACGCACTCGGTGTTGAGAACCCGGGTTTCGGAGTCTGCCGCAAGACCCGCCACCGCCGCAGACATAGCAATGCGGTGGTCTCCATAGGAATCACACACTCCGCCCTTAAGCCGCCCTGTGCCGAACACGCTGAGACCATCTTCAGTTTCTTCGGCCTCTCCACCCAAAGCGCGAACCATCTCTACTGTGGTCTTAACCCTGTCGGTCTCTTTCACGCGGAGCTCCTGGGCATCCCTGACCGTCGTTTTACCCTCTGCGTAGGCCGCCGCCACCGCAAGAATCGGAATCTCGTCCAACAACCGCGGAATCAGCGCCCCGCCAACATCCACCCCTCTCAAACGCGACGCCCGCACCACAACGTCTCCCACCGGCTCGCCGGCCTCGTCGCGGACATTTACAACGCGAACGTCGCCTCCCATCTCCTGAAGCACATCCAGCAGTCCTGTTCTGGTGGGGTTCACGCCAACTCCTTCCACAACAAGCTCCGAATCCGGTATCAGAAGCGCGGCAACTATGAAATACGCCGCGGATGAGAAATCACCGGGCACATCCAGCCGCCTTCCAACCAACGACGCCCCGCCTTTCACTGCCACGATATTGCCTTCAATCCTGAGCTCTGCCCCAAAAGCCGGCATCATCCTCTCGGTATGGTCCCGGCTCTTGGCTGGTTCCTCCACAACCGTCTCGCCTTCAGCAAACAACCCCGCAAGCAGAAGCGCCGACTTCACCTGAGCGCTTGCCACCGGCGAGCGGTATCGAATGCCCTTCAAACTGCCGCCGCGTATTGCCAGTGGAGCCAAACTCCCATCGGCCCGCCCCCAAACCTCCGCGCCCATCATGCGAAGCGGCTCCACAATGCGCCGCATGGGGCGCCGCCGAATCTGCTCGTCCCCCGTAATAACGCTGAAAAACGGCTGGCCGGCAAGAACCCCACTTATCAGTCTTATGCCGGTTCCGGAATTCCCCACGTCGAGAATATCCGGCGGCTCCGAAAGACCGGCTTTTCCGCGTCCGTGTATCTCAACGAGGCAGGTTCCGGGGGCCAAGCTGGGTTCCTCAAAAACCGAAACATCTGCCCCCAAAAGCCGCATGCATCTCAGGGTATTCAGGCAGTCCTGAGACGCCAAATACCCACGTATGGTGGTCGTTCCTGAAGAAATCGCACCCAGTATGGCCGCTCGGTGAGATATAGATTTATCTCCGGGCACGCGTATGCGCCCGCGTATCGGTTGAGACCGCCGTATTACGAACAAATATCACCCCAGTACACAAGTTTTTCTGCCATATTGTATCACATTGCCGAAGCCGGCGTGAACTAACCGATAAACAAACCTTTGAGGGAAGGATTTGCCACAAAAGAATCAGCCACTGCGCCCGATCAGCGGACCGCTCAGTTTGCGCGCGTATGCGCCTGCGCACACCGCGGCAACCGAGCACAAAACCACCATACAAATCAGCCACTCCACCGTCCGTCCCGGTGCATTCAGCGCGCGGTGCGAGGCGTTGAACCCCAACCAAACGGGATTTATCCAGTTCACAGCCGAAAGCAGGTCCGGCAAATCACTAGAAACCGACCAGAATGCACCGACAATCCAAGCCAAGGACGCGGCTACCGCGAGCAGAACAAAACCCAGAACCGACGCAGAGTACCACCCCACCACCATCCACAGCGCACACATCGAACCTGCGAAAACCGCTCCAGATGCTGGTCCGAGCACCCAGTTCGCCAAACCTGACTGATAGCGCGCCAAACCTATTGAGCCGCCAAAACGATTTACCAAGCTTTGGAGGAAAACCACCTCGCATGCCTGCACCGCGCATATCAGAGCGGCCGCGGCAATCGGCGCGGCAGTAGCGGACCATCTCCCCGCTGGGGATGCCAAAACCGCATTCATCCACCCCGAATGCCGGTCGCAAACCGCCCTTGCGGCGCACACCAGCGACGTAAGCATCCCAACGGATACAATACCCGCCTGCGCCGAATGCTCCGGCGCACCGCGGCACACGTTCCACAGGGCAAAACACAAAGGGCCGAAAGCCAGTAAAACTGCAACCGCAAATCGGTCTCTTATCAGCCGGATAATCTCTCGGTGCATCAAAATGTACACAACATCAAGGCGCATGGCAACCTTATCTTCAGGCAGAACCTTCTCTTCGGCGGGGTCGCGTTTCGCCACCCCATTGTAACAGCGAAGCCCGCATGTGGGCAATTTGGCAGTGCAGCTTCGCGTAATCCGCCCGCCGCACTATCCAGCGATGCACCCTAGACAACCCAATGCCGTCCGCTGGCAATATCAAGCCGGCCTTTGCCCAAAATACGGAGAGAAGGGAGTTTGCTCCCCCTCGCCCGCGCAAACTGCAGGAAAGGGGCCAGAGGTGAGGGCAAGTAAGCCGCCCACTTTTGAAAAGCCATGGCGAAAAATTGACTTGCACACCCCGCCCGCTTATAATTGTGCATCGGGTAAGGTAAGGTGCTAAAGCGAATTCTTGCGATTTCCGTTTACATACTCGGTGCCGTGGCGCTGGGCCTATTCGGAGCCGGGGCCAAAACCGCGGTATCGGTTTACCTGGAAAACCAAAGACAGCAAAATGCCAGCTTTCCCACCTTGCCGCGCGTGCGCCCCGGAGACAGGCTCCTTGTGGTTGCGCCGCACCCCGACGACGAAACCCTTGGTTGCGGCGGCCTGATTCAACAGGCCGCATCAAGCGGGGCTTCCGTTTTGGTGGTAATCCTCACCAACGGAGACGCTTTCCCAGCGTGCACCGCTTCCATGACTAAGAAAATCACGCTGAAACCGGATGACTACCTCCTCGTTGGCAGAATCCGACAGCGTGAATCCCTAGCTGCACTCTCCATCCAAGGGGTGCCGGAGAGCAACATTGTTTTCCTTGGCTACCCCGACCGCGGTCTACTGCACATGTGGACCTCGAACTGGTCCACCCCAAAGACAGGCCGCTACACCCGCGTTTCCCACGTCCCTTACGATGATGTGTTTTCGCCGAGCGCTCCGTACACAGGGCTTTCTTTACTCTCGGATCTGGTGCACCTCATCCTCAAGTTCGAGCCAACCATTCTGGCGATTCCACACCCGAACGACGACCACCCGGATCACCAAGCCGCAGGATGCTTCGCAGTTGCGGCTTTGGAAGCGGTAAGATCCATGGGTGAATTTCCAGATCCTCCGCCCACACTCCTTACCTACCTAGTCCACCGAGGCGATTGGCCAGTCCCCCAAGGCCTGAGAGACAGACGCCTCGTTCCTCCCAAAGCGCTGGCAAATCTCGATACCAAGTGGTTCGTGCTTCCTCTCTCACGCGAGCAGAAGATAAAGAAGCTCGAGGCCGTTCACGCATATCGCTCCCAAATGTCACTGCCCAACGAACGCCGCTTCTTGCTGAGCTTCGTGCGCCGAAACGAACTCTTCGGCACTTACCCATGGATAGAGGAATCCGAAACCGATTCAAAGCACTCTCTGGCTCCTTGGATGAATATACTCGACCCCACAGACGACAGCGTGAAAAGGGATTTTCAGCCTGCCGCAGACATTGCGGAGGTATCCTTGCGAAAGCAGGAAAAAGCCCTGGAACTTCGAATGGTAACCAAGGGAAGATTGGCGCCTTGGATAACATACGTCTTTCACATCCGCTCACTGAACTCAAGCGATGCACACAGCTCCCACTACGAGCGCATTGTTATTGGTCCGAATGCACGCTTCATTCCCAGCGGCAGTACACTGGTTCGCCACGGGAATTCCTTGATTGTGCGCATACCCGCAAATCAATTGGGAAGCGGGGACTACATCATGCTCTGCGGAAACACGATGATCGGACAGTTGACACTGGACCGTACAGCTTGGCGCACCCTTCGTGCTTCCCTCTGAAACAGGGCAAACGCCGACCGGCCGGCCGAAAGCCGGGGCTTCTTGCCACAGCATGCGCCCGCAGAAACTCTGCGTGGCTGTAGCTTTTTACTCCAAACTGAGAGAGCACAGCATATGAGCCTGCGTTATAAATCGCTTATCGGTGCGTTTGTGGTTGCTTTGGCCGTACTGATAGCGGCTTCAACTGCAAACTGCGGCGCTCCAACCAAAGATTCGAAAGCCAAAACGCTCCAATCTGCTAAGGAGCAGGCCCGCAAATGCGTCAACCGGGGCCTTGCGCTTGCCGCCGCCGGCAAACTGGCCGAAGCTGAGGCTGAATACCTGCGCGCGGCCAAGCTCGACCCATCCCTGGGAGCGGCATACGCCAACTTGGGCACGGTGTATGCCCGCCGCAAGCAGTTTGATAAAGCGGAACAAGCCCTGCGCAAGGCATCCGAGCTCATGCCGAATGACCCGCGTGTTTACATGGAGCTTGCCTCCGTGCTCGCAAACTCCGGCCAGAAGGGAGCCGCAAGAGACGCCCTCGAAAACGCGGTGAAAGTTGCTCCAAAAAACGCAGAAGCACGGGTTGCGCTGGGCGGTTGGTTCGTCTCCGAGAAGCAGTACGAGCAGGCCGAAAAGCAGTTCCTGGCCGCTGTCGAAGCTGACCCCAAAAACATAAAAGCTTGGCGCGGCCTGGCGTTTGTGTATTCTAAAACCCAGAAAAACCAACAGCTTCAGCGCGCTTTGGAGAAACTGCACCAACTTCAGCCGCAGGATGCACTTGTAGCCTTCGACCTCGGGCTTATGGCCCACAAGGCCGGAAAACTGGATCAAGCGGAGGCCTACTACCGCAAAGCGGTCTCCTCCCGGCCCAACTACTCCGAGGCTTGGGATAACCTCGCGCGTGTGTACATAGCCCAAAAGAAAACTAAGCAGGCCGAACAAGCCCTACGCAAACTGCTCAGCCTCGAGCCAAACAACGCCGGGGCCTACCTGAGCATGGGAATCCTGCAGTACCAAAATAACAACCTAAAAGCCGCCGAGAAAAGCTTTCTGAAGGCCGCTTCGCTTTCAAAGCCAGAACAGCAAACGCAGGCTCTCCTAAACCTCGGTTTTGTGTACATAATGCAACAGCGCTACAAAGATGCAGAGTCGGTTTACACACGCCTGCTTAAGCGCGAGCGCGTACCAGACCAGGTTTACACGAACTTGGCGTACGTGTATCAAGCAACTAAGCGAACCGACGATGCTGTGAAGCTGTACCAAAACGCCCTCGCGAAAAACCCAAACAACACCGCACTCCAGAAGGAATACGGCTCGCTTTTGTGGCGCGAAGGCCGCAACAAAGACGCAATTGCTGTCTTCGAAAAAGTAATCAACTCGAACCCGAAGGATAACGATGCCCGCCGCAACCTCGCTTGGCTTTACGAAACGGAAAAGCAGATCGACAAAGCGCTGGAACAGCTTCGGATTCTGGCGCAGAGCGACCCAACCGCGCGCTCCCAAATCGTCAATATGCTGAAGCGAAACGACAGGAAAGACGAAGCCATCGCTGAGCTTAAGGCGTGGATGGAAAGCGACCCCAAATCCCCAGAACCGCACCTCATGCTTGCCGACATATTCCGCGCGGACAAAAAGTATCCCGAAGCGATCGCAGAGTACGAGGCCGCCGTGAAAATCGACCCCAAGCAATCCTCTGCTTACAGCAGTGTCGCCGACATATTGAAAGAGCAGTCGAAACCGGATGAAGCTGTCGAATTCTTAAAGCGCGGAATCCGCGAATTACCAAACGATGTTGCCCTTCGAACCAAGCTCGGCTCCTTCCTCGAAGAGCAGAAGAAGTACGACGAGGCACTTGCGGAGTATCGCCAAGCTGTTAAAGCTTCGCCCCAGTCGGCCGGGGTCGCGCTCAACATCCCTCGGGTTTTAGCCGCGGCCGGACGAAAGTCGGAAGCAGAAGCGGAATACCGCGCCCTTATCGCAAAGCACCCAAACGAGCTCTTCATTAGGTTGAGGTTTGGGGAGTTCCTGGCCGGCAATGAGCGCGCCGCCGAAGCTGTAAACGAGGCCCTGTTCGTGCTGAACAAAGTTGGCGATAAATTCCCCGAAGGATACCAAGCTCTGGGCAATCTGGAGACCTGGGCCGAAAAAGCCGACGCCCTGCCGAAGGCACTCGCCGAGCTTCAGAAGCTTGCCTACAAGTACCCCAACAGCCGTTCAATCCTGATGAGGATAAACTCCATAAACACAAAGCTCATTCAGGATAAGAAGATACCGGAAACCCCGGACAAGTGCCTGGAGTTTTACCGGGGCCTGATGGCCCGCTTCCCCAACAACGAGGCCGTGTTGTGGTCGTTCGCGGATTACTGCGAGAAGCGAAAACTCTCCGACGAGCGCGCCAAAGCTCTCAAAAAGCTGACCGAAATCAATCCAAAAAGTGTGGCCGCCCACAGGCTTTTGGCTTCTGTTTACCAAGACCGCAATGAACTCGACAAAGCCATAGAAGAGTACAAAAAGGTGGTAGAGCTTTTGCCGAACTCTGCCGCCGTGCGGGTGGAGCTGGCATCCGCCTACGAAAAAGCGGGCAAGACGGAAGACGCGATCCGAGAATACCGAGAGGCGTTGAAGTTGGATTCTCAAAACGCACTCGCTCAGGCCGCCCTCAAGAGGCTGGAACCGCAACCCGAAACCCAACAACCTGCAGACCAGGGCGGCAAACAGGACGCGCAAACGCCTTAAACCTCGTGTTCGAAGCCGGCGACATCGAGGCTTGAAGATTTCTAAGCGGCGGCGTAAAATGTGGTAGCATGGCTTTCCGAAAGTACAACGCGGCTTTGTGTGCAAGCGTCGTCGCACTGCTGGGTTTGCTAACCGCAACCTGCGCCCAACCGATACACACAGTGGCTGGAACCGGAACCGCCGGCTTCAGCGGCGATGGAGGTCCAGCCACGGAAGCGCGGCTTGCGGTACCGGCTGGCATTGCAGTAGATGCCAAAGGAACGGTCTACATTTGCGACTCCGGCAACGCTCGAGTACGCATCATCGACGCCAACGGAACTATCGAAACAACAGCCGGAATCGGCATTCCCGGGTTTTCCGGAGATGGCGGCCCGGCAGTGGGAGCTCAATTCTCCTTTCCAACCGGTATAGCTGTGTCTCCGGACGGGAGTATATACATCGCCGACACTGACAACCACCGAATACGCAGAATTACCCCAGACGGCACTATCACTACGACAGCCGGCACTGGCAACCAAGGTTTCTCCGGAGATGGTGGTCCTGCCACGTCGGCGGAGCTGTCTAACCCCACTGGAATTGCCCTCGACTCTAAAGGCAATCTCTACATTGCCGATTTCGGCAACAGCCGCATCCGAAAAGTCTCGGTGGATGGGGTCATCAGCACCGTGGCTGGTAGTAGCAGTATCGGATACGACGGTGACGGAGGTCCAGCCACCAAAGCCGCCATAACTTCTCCCTACGGGGTTGCTGTCCTTCCATCAGGAGAGCTGATTTTCACCGATTTTTCGGCAAACGTAATCAGAGCTGTATCCCCAGAAGGAGTCATCACCACGTTGGCCGGCACTGGGGTGTTGGGATTCTCGGGTGATGGAGGGCCTCCGCATCAGGCCGCGCTTTGGAACCCGGCCGGGGTGGCCGCGGCGCCGGACGGTACCATCTACTTTGCGGACTCCGGAAACAACAGGATCCGCGCAATTCTGCCGAACCGCTCCATAGTAACGATTGCTGGAAGCGGACAGGAAGAGCCTTTCAACGGAGATGGTGTTCCCGCGGAAACGGCCAACCTCAGTGCACCAACAGCCGTGGCAGTTTCAGGCTCTAAGCTTCTGTTTACCGACGACGGCCACCACCGCGTGTGCTTTATAGACCTTTCTCTGGCTGTTATTTACGGGGATTTAAACTCGGATTCCGCCGTTACAACCGCTGATGCCGTTCTCGCCCTGAAGATTGCCCTGAACATGCTCACGCCATCGCCCAAGCAGTCGGCTTTTGGGGACGTCGCTCCCAAGCCCGGCCGGGATAGATATTTCGGCGATGGCGCTGTCACCGTTGCCGACGTTGTGAGGATACTCCGCCGAGCAATCGGGCTGGAGCCCTCCTGGCCGTAATCTGCGCGCATATTTCAAAACATGCTGTTTATCAGAGATTCCGATCCCATTGTATTTCCTGGAAGCTCCAACCGGCAGTT
>Ga0272449_1003525_pt1 | contig 13405 bp, 21 predicted proteins | sample YNPCB0241_FD_198679 | JGI IMG/M metagenome (GOLD analysis project Ga0272449, IMG submission 198679) | Hot spring sediment microbial communities from Yellowstone National Park, WY, United States - YNP-CB-024-1 | ecosystem: Environmental > Aquatic > Thermal springs > Hot (42-90C) > Sediment...
CGGAAACTACCTGGTGGACGCTCTCGAAGAGATCGGGAGCAAAGAGGCCCACATCGCCCTCTACTCCGGGTGTAGAGCGCCCTTGGTGGAGGTCAAGGATGAGAGGTTCTACGCCCTTATCGCCGGACTACGCGTTACCGAGGACTCCCGAGGCGAGGGCTAACCGAATCCTGAAGGGGCTCCTGGAAGAGGCCGCCTTCGGCCTTCCCTTTCTCGACAGCCGCCTCTTCCAGGAACTCCTTTGGGGGAAGGAGGGTAAGAAGGCCGAAAGCCTCGTCCTAGATAAGCTTCGCCGGTACCCCGCCCTTGCCAAAGCCCTCCTTCCCCTTCCCTTACCGCCCGCTTGGAAGGAGGCGGCCCAAGAGGCGGCCAAGGAAGACCCCAGAATCCCCCTCTTCCCCGAACTGGAATACGGAGGTGAGTTCCATGATAGCCATCCATAGGAAAGACGGCACATTGCAGGTCATACCCACCCACGCGGTGCGGATGGTGGAGTACTTGCCCCTCATGGGGGTCATAAGGGTCCCTTACCTCACCGAACGTCCCCTCTACATCGAGGTCAAGGTGGGCGAAAGGGAGGCGGGGGACCACTTGCTCGACCTCGCTTCGGGAACCATCGTGGACATCCACGAAGAGTAGCCGGAAAGGAGGTGAACATGAAGCGGAAGACTCTAGGAGTAGTCCGGGCGACCCTGCTTCTCGTCCTCTCCCGCCTGGGCGACACCGACCCCGACCGAACCCACCCCCAAGCCCTCATTGACCTCGTGGAGAAGAGCAAGGAACTCGCCCGTCTGGCCCACAAGCTCCCCGTTCACACCGACCACACCGCGTAGGAGGGTAGACCATGGAAGCTCTTCTCAGTAGCCTGGCAAAGGTGGAAAGCGAAATCCGGCTTGTCCTGGAGGCCCTGGACCGGGGTCAGGTAGAAAAGGCCAAGGCCCTCTTGGTAGAGGCGGACTTTACCATGAGGGAAATCGCGGACCTCCTCCTCCTTTGGGGGTGGATCGGAGCGGACGCGGAAGGAACCGCCCAGTTCTTCCTCCACGAGTGAGCTTCACGGCCGCCCCCCCGGGCTTTTAGCCCGGGGGGCCTCATCCTCGTCTAGCGGTTCATTTGAGGAGAAAGACCATGGAAATCTGGCTCTTGCAGATACTGGAAGACCGAATCTTTCAGGCGCTAGAGGCCCTGGACCAAGGTGACCGGGAGGAGACGAGACATCGCATTCTGAACGTTGATGTCGGTGTGAAGGCGCTCATCGACGACCCTCGCTACGCCCCCCTCTTCAAGTATGTGCTCGGGGACCTGGCGGGCGTGAGGGGCAGGCTCCTACAGGCGCTTGACGACCTGGACCGGGGAGACCTCAAACGGGCCGGGGCCTTCCTGGTAGACGCTCACGGCGTTTTGGTAGAGATCTTCGAGCGTATCGTCTTCGGGGAGGAGGAGGAAGAGGAAGTTGAGGTGGAGTGAAGCGAGGAAGTGCGAGAAAAGCCACATGGTTTGCCGTGCGATTAGTCGCGCGAGTGCGATTGCAAATCGCGCGGGTGGTCATGATGCATTCCCGCCGTTGCAGAGCGGGTAAAGGAGGTGAATGAATGAGAATCCACATCTTCCGCCCCGACTACGGCGAGGCGGGCTTCACCCTCCCCTGCCCGGCTTGCGGGTACCAGTACGACCCCGGGGACTGGTATTTTTTCCGACCTTGCCCCCGGTGCGGCCTGGACACCGATGGGGACTCCCTTCCCTGGTGGGTCCACTCCGTGGTCCAGGGCCTCCACCACCGCTTCAATCTCCCCGTGGAACGGGTGCGGGAGGAACTGGCCGACATTCTCCACATCTCTCCCAAGACCCTCAAGGGGTGGGAGTACCGGTACTGCTCTCCCAAAAACTGGCACCGCTTCGCCAAGGCGGTGCGAATCTTCCTCAGCGGGCGGGAACGACCATGAAGCGGGTAGTCATCCGTTTCCAAGACGGGAGCGTGCACAGCTTCGACTACCATGAAGGGAAGGTGAAGGAAGACCTTCGCCGCCACCTGGGCTTCTTCCCTCATAAGAAGATGGCCCAGATAGAACTGCAGATCTACGACCCCACCCTCCCTAGGCGGTTCCGCTACGAAAGGAGACCGGACTTAGAGGTTCATTTGGGGTAGGGGCCCCAAAGAAGCGGAGGTGAACGAGTGAACCGCGATGGACTCATTGTCCGGGTACGCCGGGGCTACACCCTGGCCTTTGACCCCGAAACCCACATCTACACCCTTCAAAAAGACGGCCAAGAACGTATCCTTCCTTCCGTAACCCGTGTCCTCTCCATCATTGCCAAGCCCAAGGTCAACACCTGGGCCATGGACCTGATGGCCCAGCACATCCTCGACAACTACTCCCCCGGCATGTCCCTGGAGGACATGGCCCTCCTCACCCAAGAGGCCCGGGGGATGCACCTCGAAGAGTCCCGAAAGGCCACCGGGACCGGGAGCGAAGTCCACGACTGGATAGAGGACTTCCTCCAGGGACTCCCCAGAGGACTCCCCGTAAATCCCTCCTCCATGAAGGCCGTCCAAGCTTTCCTCAACTGGTGGAAGGGGGAAAAGAGGGAAGTCCTCCTCTCCGAGGAAATCGTCGCCCACCCCGAACTCCTTTATGCCGGGAAAGTAGACCTTCTTCTCACGGATGGGACCCTCGTGGACTTCAAGACTTCCAAGGCGCTTTACCCGGAGTACGAACTTCAGCTGGGCGGCTACGCCCTGGCCCTCGAGGCCTGGGAGGGGATCCGGCCCCAAAAGGGCCTCCTGGTGCGCGTCGGGAAGGACGGGGGCGTGGAGACCAAGGAGGTAGACCTCGAGGCCGCCAAGGAACACTTCCAACACGCTCTGGCGCTCTATAGTTTCCTGGTGGAGCGAGCGTAAAGCCTTGATCGTGGAGGTGAGAGATGACGAAGCACAGAGACTTTTGCTTGTCGCCTGAGAACCTCATGTTGGCATTGTTGGCCCTTTTGCTAGCCCTCCCCGCCTTTTTTGCGTGGGGCTGGTTTGCCCCGCCGATGCCTATGGTCGGGGATCTCATCCTGGTCGCTATCTTTGCCCTGGGGTTGGCCTACCCTACCAAAATCGTCCTGAAGCACGTTGGCGAAGCGGGAACGCTTTGGACTCGAGTCGCGGGTTGCCTGACCTCGGCCATGATAGCCTTTGGCGACCTCGGGTTGGTCTGGGGAGTCGCGAATAGAGTGCGGCACCACGTCTTAGAGCCGCAAAGCATCGCCCTTCTCGCCTTCGTTGTTGCCTCCCTTTTCATACACCCTCTTCAAGTGGCGGACTTCCTCCCAGAAGACGAGGGGGATGAAAAAGCCGAGCGTGTCAGCAAGTAAACGAGTTGGTGTGGGCTTGACTTGGAAAGGAGGGGTTAGGGGCGGGTTTTCCGCCCCTCCCTCCCCAGAAAGGAGGACAAGGTGAACGTGGAGAAGGTGATGCGAATCTTGGAAAACAACCTCCGCCCCTTCGTGGAAGAGGAGGTCTACGGGTTGCTCAAGACCGGGAAGGTCCCGGTGGAACCGGACACCTCTAGGGCCTTGGCCCGGAAAGTCTTGGACGAGGGCCTGAGGGGGACCAGGAGCGTCCTCAAGGAGCTTTGGAAAATACTGGACACCCCTCCGCCCCCCAAGGCGGCGAAATGGTTGCGCAAAGGAGGGTTTGTAGAGGTCTCCGGCCCCCCGCGTAAGGACGAAAAGGTGGCGGAGGCCTGGGTAAAGATCAGGGGCAAAGAAAAACACGAAGTGGAGTGGCGTTGCTTTTGGGGGCCTGGTTGTGAAAAGCTTAGGGAGGTCAGCCTCTACGCGCAGGCGGGCCTGGTAGTCTTGAGTTTCTACACGGACTCCTACGTAACCGGGGACTTATGCATCACGAGGGAGAGGGCTTTTGGGGTGTTCCAGCGTTCCGAGGCCCTGGAGGAGGTCTTAGAGAGGGCGCGGGGTCTTTCTTCTTTTCTTGAGAGGCTGGGTGTAGCCGACTTGGAGCGGGCACTCACGGTCCTCAAGGAGCTTGAGGAAGGGGAGACCTGGGCAGAGGGACCTTACGTCCTCCTTCGCGAAGAGGGGAGGTGGATCGTGAGGAGGGGAGCGATCTTCGGTAACCCCGAGCTGGACGAGGCGGTCCTCGCCGGGCGGGACATAACGCTTCGCCTTGGGGACGAGGAGGTGGCCTTCCGGACGATGTGGACTCCAAGAGTGGTATTCCTAGACTATCTGCACTTGCGTTGGGGAGAGCGGGAAGTCCACTTGAAAGAGCCCCTGTGGGCTCATACTCTGGTCAAGAACCCGGTGGCGAAGGCCATAAACTGGACGGTAAGGTGTTCCGAAAAGACCTCGCTTCCCCCGAAAACGTGGGCCTTTCTAAAGGCCTTCGCGGAGTGAAGATGGTGAAGGACAAGAGGGCGATTATCCGAGAGGCCATCCGGCGGTACAAGGACCCCGTGGAGCGGGGGGCCTACGTCCTCGGATACATGGCCGCCGCCCACCCGGAACGGGAGATGAGGCGGCTCCTACTTTTTGTGGGGCCCCACCTGGAGCGGGCGTGGGCGATTTGGGCCCTAAAAGAAGGCGCGACGCAGGCCTTGAGGGACATTTGGGAGGAGGTCCAACCCAGGCCGGAGGACGTGCGGGAGGTCTACGGTCTGGTAGATAAGGGAGTCCTGACCGAGGGCGAAGCTACCCTGCTCCTTCGGCTCAGAAAGGACCCCGGGTTCATCGAGGGACGGGAGCAGGCGGTGCGGGCGCTCCTGGCCAAGCTTCGGGAGAGGCCTAAGGCTTAGGCCCGTCTTACCCAGGAAGAAAGGAGGTAGCAGGTGCAAACGAGCAATCGTTATGGAGAAGGACCGCTGATGCGCACCCCACCCCACCCCGTCCTCGAAGCCGCCCTCGCCGCCCTCCGCCTCCTTCACGAAGACCCCAAGGAGCGCCGGGTTCTTCAAGAAATCGCCAGGCTCTACCACGAGGGCTTCCCCGGGGCTCCTAAGGGGGTGGTCCCCCTGAGCGCCGTCTACGCCGCCATGGCCCACGAGGGGGTGGCCCCCGCCTTCGCCGCCGACTACGCCACCCTGGGGTCCCTCCTGCACGCCCTCGGACTTTGGCGGCTCAGCAAGGGGGCCTACCTCTTTGACCCCGACCTGGCCCGGGAGGTGGCCGCTACCCCGGTGGGGAGGCTTCCCGTTGAGCTGCTCTTCCGCCTCCCGGAGCCCGCCCCCCTCATCCTCCTCCCGGAAGGGCTCCCCGCCTGGCCGGAGATAGAGGGCTTCCACGTGGTCCTGGAGTGGGATCCCGGGGGGAGGCCGGGGATAAGCCCCCACCTGGAGCTTCGTTTCTTGGCGTGGGTTCGGGGGGAGAGGGGATACGCCCCCGCCACCTTGGTCTTAGACCTGGACGCTCAGGACCTCGAGGAGGCGGTGCGGAAGACCCTGGCCCGCTCCATCCGGGAGGCCCGGGGCCTGGCCGCCAGGTCCCTCTGGGAGGCGAGGCCCCTCCTGGAGCGGGAGTACGGGACTATCCTGGGTCAGGTCCTTTCCCTTGCCCTCTACCTCTGCCAGGAGACCCCGGACCTGGGAGGCGTGGCCCCCAGGCCCCCGGCACCCTTGGTGCGGGTGAAGGGAAGGAAGAAGGTCTTTCCGCCCGAGACCGCGCTGGTCGTGCCCACCGGCTGGCGCTGGGGGAAGGCCATAAGGCTCGCCCGAGAGAGGCGGGAGAAGGAGTCTTCCGCCCCCACGGGGAGGCGGGTAGCCCCCCACGTGCGCCGGGCCCATTGGCACCTCTATTGGACCGGGGAAGGGAGCAGGAAGGACCCCACCCGGGCCAGGCCCCTCCTCCGGTGGGTGCCCGCTACCCTGGTGAACCGGGACCTCCTGGAGGAGGCGGGCCTCGCCCCCGAAGACCTTCCCGCCGTGCTGAGGCGGGTAGGGGAGAGGTCCTCAAAGGAGGCGCAAACAGCTGAAAAATAGCCCCCGAAGTCTTCAAAGTCGTGGCAAGACCTTTCCCCTCGCTATCCTAGGGGGGCTTCTTATCGCCGCCGGGGGAGGGGTGGTCCGGGACCTCTGGTTTCACCTGCCCTTCTACATCGCCGAACATCCCGACTTCCTCTTGGTGGCGGGAGCGGGAGCCCTCCTCACCCACCGCTACAGGAGGATGCCTTACCTCCTCGTAGTCCTCTTGGACCTCGCGGGTACCCTCTACTTTGGCGTGGCGGGGACTCAGTGGGGCCTCGCCCACGGCCTCTCCCCGGAAAACGCCGCTTTCGCGGGCACCCTCACCGCCCTGTGCGGGGGACTGGTCTTCGGCCTCCTGACCTTGGGAGTGAAACATGACCCTCCTCGCCCTGCTGGCGCTGATATTGGGGATGAGCCTGGCGAAGCTTCTCCGGCGACCCATTCCGCCCCTTAGACACCCCTAGGTCCTCCTCTTTTCGCCGCTCCCCGAAGTCCTGGCCGCCTTCACTCCGCTACCTACCCTCCTGGCCCAAGGATTCACCTACGCTCTCGTAGCCCTGGGAGCGGTCCTTAACCTCCACCTTTGGGGCATGTACTTCCTCATCTTGGGCGCTCTCCTGAACGCCACGGCCATTCTCCTTCACGGGGGAATGCCCGTGGATCCCGTGGCCCTGGATAGGGCGGGACTCTCCGCCTACCGGGACTTCCTCCTTCACCGGAAAGACGGCCTGCACTACCTTCGCCCCGCCTTCCCCCTCGGAGATCGGATACCCCTCCCGGGAAGAACCGTTTCCCCGGGAGACCTCGCCATCGCCTTAGGCCTCTTTCTCATCCCCGTCTTGGGAGAAAGGAGCAACCATGCGCCAAGAACGCGTGCTTAACGTGGCTAAAGAACTGGCAAGAAAGGGTGAACTGGCAGGGTTGAGGCTTTTGGTGCGGGCGGCGGTCCTGCCCCTCATGGCCGAAGCCATGTTGAACTGGGCGGCCGACGGGTGGGATACGCCCCACTTTCTCGACCACGCCATCCCTGAGCCCGTCATCCGGGCCATGAAATACCACGGGGTCGAGGTTCGGTACGGTCCTCCAAAAGGCCTCACCTTGGACTTGGCTAAGGACACGGTTGTCTCCTTTCCCTGGCGCATAGACCGGATGGAGAAGGCCCTGGAGAACATCGGCAAGACCCGTTGGGAGTACGATGAAGCCAAACACAAAGTCTACTACTACCGTCCTATCAGCGTGGGCTTTTTCACCAACGGGCTCCACTCCGGCGCTGTGGGGATTCTGAGGGGGGAAGGAAGGGTGCCGGCTACCGAGGTGGACCTCACCCCTCTCTACGCCGCCGGCTTCGGAATCGAGTGGCAGGACGGAGTGGCCTGGGCGGTCTTCAGGGACAAGGTAGTTCCCATGGACCATCCCCACCACGCTCTGCTCCTGGCTCTGGGGGAGGTCCTTCACCGGTACGGGTTGAGCCTCTAGGAGGAAGTTCGCGCGTGAAATCCTTGACAAAGGTTGTCCTGATGACGCTCGGTTTACTGAGCCTAGGCTACGTTCTCCACACGCTTTCTTTGGCCCGCCCGGCTTCCCCGACGGTGTACACCCCAAGGGGGAATGAAATCTCCTTGGAGGACCTTCCCCGCCCCGTTAGAATCAACTTCTTCGCCCCGTGGTGCCCCCCGTGCCGTAGGGAAATCCCAGTCCTCCTTTCCCATGTTCGGGAACTCAACCTTGTCTTCGTCGGCGTGCAGGATACCCGGGATAACGTCTTTGCTTTCGCCAAGCAAAACGGCATCCCGGAAAACCGCGTCTACTACGGGGGCTACGGAGGACCCGTGAAGCACTACCGCGTCCAGGCCCTTCCCACCACCCTCGTCCTTTGCCCCGGAAGGGACCCTCAAGCAGTCCTGGGGGAGATCACCGAAGAACGCCTCCCGCTCCTATCCTGCCCAACAGAAAACCCCCGGTGATCTCACCGGGGGCTGGGAGGCTACCTCGCCAGGAGGTAACTGAACCACCCCCACCTGGAGAAACCGCAGGTCTTCCGGGCTCCTGAGGAGGGACGGAAGTTCATCCACGGCATCCTCGCCCGAGAGGGTCTTTCCCACGACGACCCGGAAGTGGCCCCCCTCTACGCCATGGCCTACACCGCCCACCTCGGCGAGGCCACCGCCCTTTACACCGTCTACGACCGCAAAGGGATCAAACCCGCCCTCCAACTGGCCAAGGCTATAATGGACAACCGAAGCGCCGCCTACCGCTACGGGCTCCACGCCGTCTCCGGCCCCGTGGGCAAGGGCAAGGCCTGAATCTGAAGGAGGTGAAAATCTGATGCTCTGGCCCTTTTTTCTGAACCCCCTGGAAGTCGCTTTAGGTTTCGTCATTTTCACCGCCCTGCTCGGCAACAAAAGCTCCCAGGATTTCCTTCTTGTAGCCGGGGGGCTTTGGCTTCTCTACCGGCTTCGCAGAGTCCTTTGGGAAGTCCTCAGAAAGGTATTCGGCTCCCTCGCTCGGCTTTCCCTGCCGGTCCAGATCAAGAAGGTCTTCGGGGGGGTTCTCTTTGTCGTGGGGTGGATAGCTTCGGGGAGCCTGGCCTTCCTGTTGCTCTCCCACATCCTCGACCGAACCCCCAACCCGGACTGGATGATCCAACTCATGCTCCTGGGCGTGAGCGTCAACATGGTCCTTTGGGGACGGCTTCTCTGGCAGCAGAAATCTCCCCCGCCCGCCCCCGTGAAGGTGCGGCGCACCCTTCCCCGGGAAGAGGCGGACTTCTCCAATCTCGAACGCGCCCTGAAGGGGAGGGTCATCGGCCAGGACCACGCCGTCGAGGCCGTGGTGCGGGGCCTCAAGCGAAAGGCGGCGGGGCTTACCCGGAAGGAAAAACCCTTTAGCGCCATGCTCGCCGGCCCCACGGGCACCGGGAAGACCGAACTCGCCAAGGCTCTCGCGGAAGCCCTGGGGAGACCCCTGGTCAGGTACGACATGAACCAGTACGGTCAGGACCACACCGTGGCCGCCTTGGTGGGCTCCCCACCGGGTTACGTGGGCTCCGACCGGCCGGGCAGGCTCTACGAAGACCTCGCCCGCTACCCCAACGCCGTCGTCCTCTTTGACGAAATGGAAAAGGCCCACCCGAGGGTCCTGGACCCGCTCCTTCAACTCCTAGACGAAGGGCGCTTCCAGGAACTCTCCCAAGGGTTGGTGGCTTCGGCACCCAACGCCATCCTCCTCTTCACCACCAACTTGCTGTCCAGGGAGGCCTTCGAGGGTAGGGGGGAAATCCCCGAGCACCTTCTCCGGGCGGAACTCGTGCGCCTGGGGCTTCGGCCGGAGTTTGTGAACCGCCTGGACGCGGTGGTGGCCTTCCGCCCCTTCACCGAAGAGGCCCTAAAACGGGTAGCGGAGCGGCACCTCAGGGACTACCTGAACGCCTGGAAGCGCCAGACGGGGAACGCCGACCTCCGGGTACAGGTGGACCCCGCCGTGTACGACCTCCTCCTCTCCCAGGTGGACATCCGCTTTGGAGCCCGCGACCTCCAACGGGCCATCGAGACCCTTCTCGGCGACCCCTTGGCCGAGGCCTACCTCCGGGCCAAAGGCAAAGGCTTACGAGAACTCCGGGTACACCCCGAGAACGGGGAACTGGTGGTGGAACTGACCTAGGCCCGCTTCTCCATCAAGGCCCCCAGGTTCCACAAGAACCCCGCCAGGTGGCCGTGGCCCGCAATCACGAAAGCTACCGGGTACACCACCAGCGGGTCCAACCCCAACCGGGTCAGGAACACCGCCTTCAAGGAAATCATGGCCGGGTCCACGAGGAAAATCCCCCAGGGGGTGAGCGCCAACGCCCGGGAGTACAAGGGGTTGGCCTCCCTAAAACCCCGCCGAAGCCCCTCCCACGTGGTCCAGGTGTCCCCGAACGCCGTAACCGCGTAGTAGGCCAAAGCGTAAAGCCAAGCCCCCCGAAACGCCTCGGGACTCCCCAAGGCCAACAGGAGCGTGTAAGTGGTCATAACGCCGATGAGGAGGAAAGGCATGGCCTCAGGGTACCGCGACCGGAGCGGAAAGGGGAAGCGGCTTGCGCCCCTTGTGATACAAACTCCCCCCTTTCGTATCACAAGGGGCGGTATATGGTACTGTCGTATCACATCTGCCGTTTACTCTCACTATCGTTCAAGGAAGGTGGGCCCAGTACCACTTTAGGTACCCTGCTTGGCCGAAGTCTTCCACGATGACCAACACCTTTACTCCCTTGCCGGGTTCATACGCGTCCCGAGGGAACAGACGTGGGCCTGGGGTAGCCACTACCCCATTCCCGGTCTCACAAAGGAACTCGGACCGGTACCGCTCTATGGCGGTGGCCGGAACGGAGAAGGTCCGTTGGGCAGGTTCGAACACCGTGTCCCTAGGTAGGACTTCACCAGGCTCTGGAGGCGTTGGAGGGTTGGTGGTGGGTTTGAGAAGGACGGGGGGGTAGTATCCGTCGGGGTTGACCATCTTTACGCCCCCAGGGCAAAGGCTAGGGTTTTGCGGGTAGTACAAGAGGGGCACCCAAGCGGGGGCTGGAGATGGGCAAGCCGTCAGGACCACCCCCAGGGCCACCAACAACCCGAAACCAACCCACTTGCGCATTCTTCACCCCCTATTGGCTAATGCGCCACACCCCGTTGGAGAGGTCGTAATAGTCGCCCAAGAAGATTTCTACTGGACCCCAGATGCGAGGGATGACCCCCTCCTTGCTGTTGTCCACGGTAGCGTAGTTGGCGGACCAGTCCCAAAACTCCACCAGTCGGTAGCGATAAGCGGGTGCGTAGTGGAGATAGAAAGAAGACCCGTAAGGCACCTGCAAACTATCAAAAAGCACCACAGCGGGGAGGTCCCTTTGCCCGATGGTGTCCTTAAGCAATCCGTTGGTCCTCCAAGTGTACTGGGTGTAGCTCACCCAAGCGATGGGGCCGGTGATGGGAATGTAGGGGTTCAAGAGGGCGGTGGCATCGAAGTCGCGGAGGTAATCCCCTGTTACCCGCACCGGCAAGCCGTTCTGCGCCAACCAATAGTTGGCTCCCGGAGCGTAGTCCTTAGGCAAAACCGCCTGCCCCTGTCCGGCGATTTCTTTACCGGACATGGCCTGGGAAATCCAGGCGTTGTAGATGTTCTTCCCGTTCTGAGTGGTGAGTTTCACCGGCCAGAGGGCCAGCTGGGCTCACTTGGGAAGGCCATTATCGGTAGTGGAACCTCCCGGTACCCTGACGGAAAATCCCGAGTAGCCAAGGCTGTCGTTGGGAAGCCTCAGGGTAATGTCCCAAGGAATCCCCTGTAACCCCCGCCTGCGGTAAACTTCCAACACTCGGAGCAAGGAAACCGGACCGCAACCGATGTAGTGATTCGAGCCCTTGTCCCAAGCATACGGAAAGACTAGGTCCCAAGCTCCCCAGGTGTTTCCCGCGTTGTAGCCGAAGTTAGCGTTGAGGGGATCGGTGTAGTTCTGTACGGGTCCATGGCTCCAATCCCAATTGTAGACGGTTCCCTGCCTGTTTCCGAAGTCTTCTTCAAGTCGTCCCGAGGACAGCGTGTGAGAGACGTACCCCCTATTCTCGTAGACCGTGCACCACCACAGGAACCAGGAGAGGCATTGACCGGGCTCGGTGGCCTGCGGGCTCACGCCTCGGAAAACCTCCGTAGCCAGGTCCAGGGGCTTGGGCTCCTCGCTCAGGGACTGAGGGGAAAACCCCTGGGGGGAAGGGGCGGGGGGCGACTTGTCGATCAGTTGGTCCCAACGCTTTTCTAGCTCAGACAAGAAACCGTTCTTCCGATGCATCTCCCGCATCGCTACCCTGTACGCCTTCGCCGCCTCCACCCACTCCTGGGCCATCTCTTTGCCCGTGGAGTCTAGGATTTTCCCTCCGGGAGTCCGGACAAAGAGGGCGTGCTTGTGGTACACCAGGGAGCAGTTCGGGCACTTGTCAAGAAGAACCTTGTACGCTTCCGCGGGGAAGATGTCTCCGTAAAAAGCGATGTCCTTGAGAAGCCCGGTCAGGTACACCGGGTCCTCCGGCCTAGCTACCTGAAGGGCTTTCCCAAAGCTCCTCTCCGTGCTGACCAGGTTGGCGAGGTATGCGGGGCGGCCCTCGATGTCAAAGACGACCTTTGAAACCACCTTCAGTCCTCGAACACTCAGGGGAGAAACCTCGGAAGGGTTCCCCAGGGCCAGCGGAAGGGTCAAGGCCTGGCTCACGTTGACCGGGACACTTTCACCCGTCGTCCCAACGGCCTCATTGGGTTTTTGTGTCGTGTTGCAGGCTACGAGGGATGAACCAAGAAGAAAAAGCCCCGCTAAGAGCGAAAACCGTTTAGCCACGCGCATTTTCACTCAACCTCTCGCTTTTATCCTAATACCTTCGCGTGGTACTCGGTCAACAGGTCTATATTAGCCCGAGCGTAGGCTACATCTTCCCGGATCTAGAAGCGCCTTCCCCTTACCCCTTTGGTCGCGTTTAACCGTGAAGCCCCCGGTTTGCCCGGGGGCCTCACGGGTTATGGGGAGTCCACCTACTGGGTGGCGGCTCGCCGCGTTTCCACCGGAAACCGCGGTTACCCGCGCTTCCATAGTACACCGGAAGGTCCCGGTTTGGCAACCTCTAAACCAGGGTGGTAGAATATAGGTGCTATGGGCGAGAAAGTCCTTTACTGGGTGGGGCGGCTCATCGCCGCCCTCGGTGGGGTTGTTCCCCGGGACCCCGCCGAGGTCCTGAAGGTGCTGGGGAACCTTCTCCGCGCCGACCCCGCGGAGAAGGATCGGTTCATTGAGGACGCTCACGCCGCCTGGGTCGGTGGCGGGTGGGCGATTAGGGGGGACTCCTCTCCCCAGACCAGGGTGATTCTTATGGCCCTGGAGGAGGCCACCCGCCGGTTGGCCGAAAAGCATGGGTGGTCTAGGCCGGGGGCCCCGAAGCCCCGAATCCGGGTAAACCAGGAAAACGTTTGGCAATCCCGGGTTCGGATTGTTCGGGAGACCCCTAAGGGAGAGGGAGTTTTCCGGGTGGGGCCGTCCGGGCTCTCCGATAAGGCCCTCTGGGCTGCCGCATACATGGCCCAGAAGGGCCAGGAGGTCATTCTTGTGGCACCCCCTGCTCTGGAGGGGGTCGCCCGGAGGGTGGCCCAACTGATCGCCCGGCGGGCCGCCCAGATTGATGGGGGGGAGGTTCCCACCGTGAAGACTCCTCATGGAGAGGTCCGCCTCCTCCCTGGGGATAGGTGGGAGGACCCCGAAGCTCCCGAACCCCGCCTTCTGGCGGCCTGGAAGCTTCTCGTGGCCGCCGAGGCGGAGGACTTCGAGGAAGCCGAGGGGGAAGAGGAGGCCCGGGACTGGGCGCACCAAACCCGTGTGAACCCCGCCCTGATCCGGGACCTCTTGGGCGACGAGGCTGAAGGGGTAGAAACCGCCTACA
>Ga0272449_1003526_pt1 | contig 13397 bp, 8 predicted proteins | sample YNPCB0241_FD_198679 | JGI IMG/M metagenome (GOLD analysis project Ga0272449, IMG submission 198679) | Hot spring sediment microbial communities from Yellowstone National Park, WY, United States - YNP-CB-024-1 | ecosystem: Environmental > Aquatic > Thermal springs > Hot (42-90C) > Sediment...
GGAGCTGAGGGTCGCTGCGGACGAAGGCGATGCGGGGGAGGGGGCGGAGGCGGGGCACGGGGCTGCCGGTGAGGAGGTGCAGCATCAGTTCGCCGAACTGGTAGAGGTCCCGCGCCGCGCCCTCCGGGCTCAAGGGGCGGGCGGCGTTCCAGTCCACCACGCGCAGTTGGCGGCCGTTCCACAGGAGGTGTTCGGGCTTCAGGTCGTTGTACTCCACGCCCGCTTCGTGGGCCGCGGCCAGGACGTCGCAGACCTGGCTGCAGAGGTCCAGGGCCTGGGCCAGGTCCCCGGCAAACCCCTGCGCCGTGAGGAGGTCTTCCCCCACGTTGAGGTAGCCCTGAAGGTGCTCCAGGACGAGGCCTACGGTGCGGCCGCGCTCCTCAATGCGGTCCACCAGTTGGACCACGCCGGGGTGGGCACGGAGGCGCTCCAGGAGGTCCGCCTCGGAGGTGAGGTCCGTGGAGGGGCTGGAGGCGAGTTTGAGGACGAAGTGCCGCTGGGCCGAGTCGGTGACCAGTTCCACCGAGGAAAGGAGCCCTTCCCCGATCTCGCGGACGGGTCTGTAGGTGTCTTTCCTGCCGCGCCATTCGTGGTGGGGCACGTTCGGCGGTCCTCCTTAGGCAGGCCCGAGGCGGAGGCCGGGCTTCCCAAGGCCTCTCGCTTGGGCAGGCAGGCCCGTCGGCCTGACAGGCGCCGCAGAGGCGAACCCAGCGCATGCTGTGGCGCCGGGTCGGTTGGCTCCACCCATCCTAGCACAGGGCCGGGAGGTTGTCAAATGGCCGGGAGCCCTCCAGCCCAGCCGCCGGCCCCCCGAATAACCCAAAGGTGGTATTGACTCCTGGTCCAAAGCCGGATATCCTAAAGGGCGAGCGAACAAGGCGCATCCAGCGCGCCTTGTCCACAAGGCAGCCCATCCTTGAGAACCCACATGCAGGAGGTGCACCCATGAGAAAACGCCTGGCTTTGAGCCTGACCCTGGTCCTGGTGGCCATGACCGTCCTGCCGGTCCTCGCCGCCGACCCGGACCCCGGCACAGGCAACACCGACATCATCGTCCAGAACACGGACACGAACACGGCCAACCCCGCGGCCACGGTCAACGTGGACTACATCAACCGGGCCGGCGGTGTGGAGCGGACGGTCTCCCGGAGCGTCAAGCCACTGGCGGCCGCGGAGTTCACCGCCGCCTCCTCCGGCCTGGGAGACGGGTGGATCGGCTCCGCCGTGGTCTCCTCGGAGAAGGAACTGGCCGCCGTGGTGAACGTCATCTGGACCAACGGCACGGCCAACGACCGCATCGTCGGCGATGAATACACGGGGTACGAGTCGGGCTCCACGGAGGTCTACTTCCCCTACATCGTCTACGCCCCTGACCAGCAGTTCTCCCGCTTCTCCGTCCAGAACGTGGACACCGGCGGCACGGCCAACATCACCATGAAGTACATCAACCGCAACGGCGTGCTGGATTTCACCATCACCGACACCGTGCCGGCCCAGGCCCAGAGGACCTACGAACTGAACAAGCCCGGCCCCAAGATCCCGGTCTGGACCAACTCTGGGTACTTCAACACCAACGGCAACTGGACAGGGGCGGTGGTGGTCACCTCGAACCGGCCCATCGTGGGCGTGATGAGCAACCATTGGAAGAACTGGGCCATCGTGATGAACGGCGCGGCCACGGCAGCCACCAAGGTGTACGTCCCCTCGGCGGCGCGCCGCACGACCATGCGGGGCACCACGCTGAGATGGCTGGAGTGGTCCATCATCACCGTGCAGAACCCCAGCACCTCGGCCAACGCCACCGTGAGCCTCACCTTCGTCAACGGCGATACGGGCAACATTGACCTGACCATCACCGGCCAGGTTATCGGGCCTGGTGCGGCCAAGGGGTACAACACCAAGTCCGGCGGCGATGTGGATCCCTCGGTGTTCAACGTCCTGGGAAGCGCGTGGACCGGGTCCGTCATCGTCCAGTCCAACATCCCGGTGGTGGTGGGCGTCATCGGCACCCGCGGCGAGAACTCTCAGGCGGCCGGTAGCCTGGGGGTGAGTGCCGCCACCGCGGGGAGGGACGTCTTCCTGCCCGCAGTCTACCAGAAGAAGTCGGGCAACACCTGGCTGGTCAACTCCCTGATCCGCCTGCAGAACACCAGCACCAGCACCGCCACCTTTGACGTCTACTTCTACGACCGGTCCGGCAACCTGACCTACTCCCTGACTGGCCAGACGGTGGCAGGCGAGAAAGTCTGGAAGTACAACACCAAGGTCCACAACCCGCCCTTGGGCTACAACTGGGAAGGCTCCGTCTACATCCGTTCCAACCAACCCATGGTGGCGGTGGTGGAGAACCTGTTCGGCAAGCAGTGGCAGGGCGCCTACAACGGCGTGAGCAAGTAAAGGCCCCTTCCCTCCCCCTGAAATGCGCATGCGGCGCATCCCAACGGGTGCGCCGCATGTCGTTCCCGGCCCAGAGGCCGCTTTCTGGAGAAGTCCGCTCCTTCCGCGTGTGCCCTTTCCTACTCCGGCAGGTCCGAGGGGGCCAGGACCTGGATGGGCACCTGGATGACGGTGGGGCAGTCGGCCTGAAGCCCCTCTTCCACGGCAGGGGCGATCTCCTCCGGGCGCTCAGCCCGCACGCCGCGGCAGCCGAACCCCTGCGCCACCAGGTCGTACCGCACCGGCCCCAACTGGCAGCCCACCAGGCATTCCCGCCCCAGGGTCTTCTCCTGGCCGCTCTGGACGATGCCCCAAGCCTGGTCGTCGGCCAGGACGACGACGAAGGGCGTCCGGTGGCGCACGGCGGTCTCCAGGTCGGCGATGTTGAAGCCGAAGGAGCCGTCCCCCGAAAGGAGGAGCACCGGCCGCTCCGGGTAGGCCAGTTTGGCGGCGATGGCCCCGCCCATCCCCCAGCCCACCACGCCGCTCGCCCCGCAGGTGAGCCAGCGGGAAGGGTACCGGTCGCAGAGGGCCATGTGGGCCCACTGGCCGATGTTCCCCCCATCCACCAGGAAGAGGACGTCCTCCCGCGCCGCGAAGGGGCGCAGGGCGTCCACGATGTGCCGCCCAGTCATGGGACCGGGTGGGGCAGGTTCCTCCAGCCAGCGCCGCCGGAAGGCTCGCTCCCGCCGACGGGCCTCCCGGAGCCACTCGGTCTTGGGCTCCGCGCCCAGGGCCCGCCATGCCTGCGAGAGGCCCTCCACCACCGAGCGCACGTCTCCCAGGATGGCCAGGTCCGGTTCCCGGCGGCGGCGCAGTTCCACGGGGTCCACGTCCACGCGGATGACCCGCACGTCCTCCCGCACGCGCGGGGGCTGCAGGAAGCCCAGGCGGTAATCTGGCGCCGTGCCCAGGATGAGGAGGAGGTCGGCGTCGGGGAGGAGGCGGGGTTCGCCGCTGGCCGCGCCCACGACGCCCAGGAACTGGGGCAGGGGCTGGTCCACCACGCCGCGGTCCCAGATGGGCACGACGAGGGGGATGTCCGTCTGCGCCGCGAACTCGGCCAGGGCGCGGCCAGCATCGGCGTAGAAGGCCCCGCTGCCGGCCACGCACAGGGGGCGTTCTGCCTGGGCGAGCCACTGGGCCGCCTGGCGCACCAGGCCCGGATCGCCTGGCGCGTGCTGGACCACCACGCCCGGCGAAGGGGGCGTGTGGGGCACCCGGGCGGGGTCCACCTCGGCCTCCAGGACGTCCATGGGCACCGTCAGGTGCACCGGCCCTGGGCGGCCGCTGGTGGCGGCGTTCAGGGCCTCGTGGAGGTAGAGGGCCGTCTTCTCCGGCTCGGTGACCCGGCGGGCGTACTTGCACACCGGGGCGGCCATGGCCACCTGCTCCGGCATCTCCTGGAACTTGCCCAGGCCGGACTGGGCTTCGGGGCTTTCGCCGCTGATGAGGAGCATGGGGGAGCCGTCAAAGTAGGCGTTGACCAGGCCGATGAGGGCGTTGGCGTGCCCCACGGCCGCGCTGACCAGGCAGACGCCGACGCGGCGGGTGAGGCGGCCAGTGGCGTCGGCCATGTAGGCCGCGGTCTGCTCGTTGCGGGTGTCCACCACCCGGAGGCCAGCCTTGCGGCAGGCGTGCATCAGGGGGTTGGTCCCGTTGCCCGCCAGCACGCTCACGTGCGTGACGCCGGCCTCTCGGAGGGCCTGCACCATCAGGTCGGCACCGTTCATCTCCTTCCTCCTGCCTCCTGGGTTTGGGGATGGGCGGGGAGGCGTATCGCGTAGGGGTACGCCGTACCGCTTAGCGAGGATTGTAGCACATCCCCGCCCGGGGGGCAAGAGGGCAGGAGCGGCCGAGTGCAAATCCGTTCCATCCGTTCCCCAAATCCGTTGGCAGGGCTTTGGTGGCAGGCACAAGGCCTGCCCTACGGGGGCCTTACGCGCCTCTCGTGGCCGAGCGCAAATCCGTTCCATCCGTTCCCCAAATCCGTTGGCAGGGCTTTGGTGGCAGACACAAGGCCTGCCCTACGGGGGCCTTACGCGCCTCTCGTGGCCGAGCGCAAATCCGTTCCATCCGTTCCCGAAATCCGTTGACAGGCCTCGGGGCAGGCACAAGGCCTGCCCCTACGGGGGCCTTACGCGCCTCTCGTGGCCGAGCGCAAATCCGTTCCATCCGTTCCCGAAATCCGTTGACAGGGGCCTTGTGGTTTGCAGGGGGGCACGGCCTGTGGTACAGTTCCCGAGGAGGTGGCGACGGATGCGGCGCGCGCTGGACGTGGCCTTCCTGCTGATGGGGTTCACCTTCACCATCGCCCAGACGGTCCTGGCGCGGGAACTCCTGGTGGCCTTCAGCGGGAACGAACTCTCCATCGGCCTCATCCTGGGGTGCTGGCTCCTCTTGGAGGCGGTGGGGAGTGCCTGGGCCGGGCGGCTGGCCCCTCGCCTCTCCCCGGAGCCCATTCTCTACGCCCTCCTGCAGGTGCTCCTGGCCCTCATCCTCCCCCTCACGGTGTGGCTGGCCTTCGGCGTGCGCAACTTGGTGGGCGTCCAGCCCGGCGAGGGGATCGGCCTGGCGCCCACCGCCCTGACCTCCCTCCTCTTGCTCCTTCCGGTGGGCCTGGTGGATGGGGCCATGTTCAGCGTGGGCTGCCACGTGCTCCTGGGGAGGGGCCCTCGGCCGGCCCCGAGGGGAGAGGGAAGCGTGCCCACCATCAGCCGGGTCTACGCGCTGGAGGCGGTGGGGGGCATCGTGGGCGGCTTCGCCTTCACCTGGCTCCTGGTCCAGCGGGAGCCAGCCCTCACCATCGCCCTGATCCTCTCCGCGTGCAACCTCTGGTCGGCCGTGAGCCTCCTCTGGCGGCCCAGGGAGAGGGTCGGGAGGGCGGCGCGCGTGCTCCTGGCGGCGTGCGCAGCGCTCCTGGCGGCGACCCTGGCGGCCCTGTCCCCCGGTCCCAACCGCTGGCTCAACGGACAGGCCTACCGGTGGCAGTGGCCGGGCCAGGACCTGACCTTCTACCGCGATTCGCCCTACGGGAACGTGGCCGTGGTGCGCTCAGGGGAGCAGTTCACCTTCTTCTCCAACGGGGTTCCAGTCCTCACGGCCCCCGTGCCCGACGTGATGTACGTGGAGGAACTGGTCCACCTGCCGCTCCTCTGGGTGGAGCGGCCGCGCCGCGCGCTGGTCCTGGGCGGTGGCTTGGGGGGCGTGGTGGCGGAACTGGCCAAGTACGGCTGGGAACGGGTGGACTACGCCGAACTGGACCCGGCCCTCATCGCCGCGGTGCAGGCCAACCCCACCCCTCTCACCGAAGCGGAACTGGCCTACCCGGCCCTGCACCTGGAGGTGACGGATGGCCGCCACCTGGTGCGGACGCGGGCGGCGGGCGGCCCCCTGCGGGTCGGCGAGCGGTACGACCTCATCCTGATGAGCGTGCCCTATCCTTCCACCTTGCTTTTGAACCGCTTCTACAGCCGGGAGATGTTCCTCCTGGCGGATGCGCTCCTCGCCGACGAGGGGGTGCTGGCCTTCTCCCTGCCGGGCAGCCTCAACTACCTGAGTCCCGGCCAGCAGGCGTTGCACAGGGGTGTCCAGGCGACCCTTGAGGCTGTCTTCCCCCACGTGCGGGCCATCCCGGGCGAGAACATCCTCTGGCTGGCCTCTCGCGGTGCGCCCCTGGAGGCCACCCCGAGGGAGGACCTGATCCGGCGGTGGGAGGGCCGGGGGATCGCGGCACGGCTCCTCACGGTGAAGCACCTGGAGTACAAGTTCCTCCCGGCCCACGAGGAGTGGCTGGCGCGCACCCTGGCTGCGGCGCCGCCCGCGCCGCCGAACACCGACCTGCGCCCGACCGGAGTCCTGGCGGGCCTGTCCTACTGGAACGAACAGTTCGCGCCGGGCCTGGCCCCTTTCTTCCTGGGGCTGGCGCGGCTGCCCTACGGGGTGCTGGCCGCGGCCGCCCTCGCCGTGGGCCTGGTGCTGGCCCTCGTGGCCTGGCGCGGGGCGCTGAGGCGAGAGGGGGTCGCGGTGGCGGCCTTGGCCCTCACTGGGTTCGGGGGCATGGCCGCGGACCTCCTGGTCATCTTCGCCTTTCAGGCCCTGCGGGGGTACCTCTACAGCCACATCGGCGCGCTGGTGGCCAGTTTCATGGGCGGCCTGGCCCTGGGGAGCGTGGCCATGGCCCGCTGGCTGGGGAAGGGGCGCGTGGGGGCTGGGCGCGCCTTCCTCCTGGTGGAAGTGGCCCTGGTGGGCTTCTGGGCGCTTTTGCCGGGAGCCTTCTGGGTGCTGGCGCGGCCCTTCCAGCCCCAGTGGGTGGCCACGCTCGTGCCCGTGTTCCTCTACGGGGTAAACGCGCTGGCGGGGTTCCTGGTGGGGCTGCAGTTCCCCGCGGCGAGCGGCCTCCTGGGGGCGTCCAGCCGGGTGGCCGGGGCGCTCTACGCTGCGGACCTGGTGGGGGCCTTCCTGGGGGCGCTCCTCACGGCGGCGGTGCTGGTACCGGCGGCGGGGGTCCTGGGGACGTGCGGGCTGGTGGCCCTGCTCAAAGCGGGGAGCCTGGGAGCGGTGCTCCTGGCGAGACGCGCTGGGTAGGGGAGCACCAAGAGCCGGCCAGGGATGTCACGCTGCAAGCGTGACCTACAGACTCGCTCCCTCACCCGGCCCTTGCCCTCGCGCCAGAGGGTGGGACGGGCCACACCTTGCCTACTTGGCCCCGCCCGTGAAGACGATGGCCCCCAGCAGCCGCCGCAGTTCCGGGAGAATGGCCTCCGCCCGCGCCACCCGCTCCCCCCGCCGGTCCGTGTACTCCGGGTAGATGAAGAACTTGGCGCAGGAGGCGCCCCACGCCGGTTCGTAGCGCAGCCAGAACTCGCCCCGGTAGCGCAGGGGGTGCCAGTCGTCCACGGGGTGGGGCGCGTCTTGGGGCACCACCCCGTAGATCCACGGGTGGTGCCAGCGGCCCTCGGGGTTCACGCCCCGGTGGTAGGCGGACCAGGTGTCGGCCTCGCCGGTCATGCGCCACCAGGTCTCCCCCCGCTCCTCCACCTGCTCCACGGTGAACTCGCCGCGAGGGCGCATGCAGCGGCCGTCTTCAAAGCGCTTCGGGCAGCCGGCTCCGTGGTACACCAGACGCTGGTCCGCCTCCAGGACGTCCAGGGCGGCCTGCTGGGAGGGCCGGCCGTCCTCGCCAAACCCGTACCGCTGGACGGCCGGCCCGTCAAAGACGGCGTAGGCCCCGAGCCAGACCTGGTAGTAGGGCGAATCGGGGTTCATGAACTCGCTGAAGGTGCGCCCGAGGGGGAACCCGCCGAAGCGGGAGTAGGCCACGGCCTCCACCGGCGCGCCGACGATCTCGCTCAGGGTCTTGCCCAGTTGCCCGATCAGGGTGATCTGAAGCCACGGCGGCGGGGAGAGCAGGAACTGGATGCGGAGCCCCCGCTGCCGGGCCGGGTCGCCGAAGATGTAAGGGATGAGGAGCCTCAGGGCCGCGCTCCTGAGCCGACCGCGGGCCCACCAGACCCCCGCGCCCCCCAGCGCCGCCAGAACGCCTGCCGCAACCCCCTTGCCCAAGCCCATCACACGCCTCCTTTTCCCTCGTCCTATGCCTCTCGGTCCAGGAGCAAGCCCCGGTTCAGGGTGCGGCGGGGGTCAAAGGCCTCCCGCAGGGCCTGCATGGGCCGCGCCTGCGCGCCCAGGGGCCCCCAGACGTCCACCGCCCGCCGCAGGGCCAGGGGAGCCCGCTCCACCACGAGGTACCCTCCCATCCCCGCCACCTGGGAGCGCCATGCCTCCACATCGGCAGGGCTGGCCCCGGAGAGCCGCACGTAGAGGAGCCCGGACCCGGCCCGCGCCTGCCGCGCCGCGGCTCCCTCCCACAGGGCCCAGGCCTCCCCCAGGCGGGCTGGGGGCAGGCCCACCCGAAGCAATACCCCCTCGCCAGCAGAGGGGGGACAGCCGCTGCGGGCCAGGTCCTGCCAGAGGGCCTCGTGCTGGGAGCCCGAGAGGGGCTCCGCCTCGGCCGCGCCCTGGTGCTGGGCCAAGGCCGCGACGTCCCGCACCTGCCGCGCCACGGCCGACGCGCTCCCTTCCAAGAGCACAGCAACGGTGGCCCGGGCCCCGTCCACGAGGGGCGAGAGGCCCGGCGGCAGGGCGTCCACTACCTCCACGGCGGCGGGGAAGAGTTTGGAGCCGCAGAGGGCCTGGGCGAAGGCGAAGGCTGCCCCGGCCTCGCGGAAGGCCACAAGGAGCGTGGTGGCCTGGGCCGGAAGCGGCCACAGGCGGAACGTGGCCGCGGTGATGGCCCCCAAGGTCCCCCACGAGCCGATGAAGAGGCGGGTCAGGTCGTAGCCGGCCACGTTCTTGACCGTCTTGCCGCCAGGGCGGATGACCTCCCCGGTGACCAGGGCTGCCTCCAGGCCCAGGGCCAGGTCCCGGGCCGTGCCATAGCGCAGCCGCCGCGGCCCGGAGAGGTTGGCAGCCAGCATCCCGCCCACGGTGCAGCGGGCCGGGTCCGGCACGTCCAGGGGGAGCCACTGCCCAGCCTCCCGCACCGCCTCCTGCAGGGCTGCGAGGGTGCATCCGGCCTGCACGGTGACGGTCAGGTTCTCGCGGTCGTGCTCCAGGACCTGGTCCAGGCCCCGGAGGTCCAGCGCGAGGTCCATCGCCTGGCGAGGGTTGCCCACTTCTATGTGAGTGCCGCTCCCCCAGGGAGCCACGGCCCAGCCGGCCTGGTCGGCGGCGGCCAAAACGCGGCCGACCTGCTCCGCGGTGCGGGGCCGGGCGACGAGGCGCGGGGTCAGCCCGTCGGCGGCGTGGCGCGCCCGCTCGGCCGGGTCCTCCAGCCACTCCACGTCGGGCACGGCGTCCGTCAGCAGGGATGTGGACTTCGTCGTCTCGGTCATGGCGTCGCCTCCGCAACGGCCTCCAGGGGCGGGAGCACTTTGCCCGGGTTCATCAGGTCCTGGGGGTCAAAGGCCCGCTTGACGGCCCACATGGCCCGCAGGTCGGCGGGTCCGAAGATGAGGGGCATGGCGGAGATCTTCTCCAGGCCGATGCCGTGCTCGCCGGTGATGGTGCCACCCAGGTCGGCGCAGATCTCCAGGATCTCCGCGCCCGCTGCCCGCACCTTCTCCAAGATGCCTGGCTCGGTGGGGTCAAACAGGATGAGGGGGTGCAGGTTGCCGTCGCCAGCGTGGAAGACGTCGCCTATGGGCAGCCCGTAGCGGCGGCCCACCTCGGCCACCCGCTCCAGGGCCTCCGGCAGGCGGGTGCGGGGCACGGTGCCATCCAGCACCAGGTAGGAGGGCATCAGTTGGCCCAGGGCGCCGAAGGCCCCGCGCCGGCTGGCCCACAGGTGGTCCCGCTCCGCCTGGCTGCGCGCCACCCTGACCTCCCGCGCCCCTTCCCGCTGGCAGATGGCCTGGATTTCCCGCACTTGCTCGTCCAGTTCGTCCTCCAGGCCGTCCACCTCAATGATGAGGAGGGCGGCCACGTCCAGGGGCAGGCCGGCGTGGGTGGCCCGCTCCACCGCCTCTATCACCGTGTGGTCCATCATCTCCAGGGTGGCGGGGATGATGCCGGCGGCGATGATGGCCGAGACGGTGCGGCCGGCGTCCGTCAGGCTGTCAAAGAGCGCGAGGAGCGTCCGCACGCCCTCCGGCTGGGGCATGATGCGCACGAAGATCTTGGTGACGATGCCCAGAGTCCCCTCCGACCCGACCAAGAGGCCGGTGAGATCGTAGCCCGGGGCGTCGGGGGCGGCCCCGCCGACCCAGACCCGCTCGCCATCCGGCAGGACGACCTCCATCCCCAGGACGTGGTTGAGGGTGACGCCGTACTTCAGGCAGTGGGGGCCGCCGCTGTTCTCGCCCACGTTGCCGCCCAGGGTGGAGACCTTCTGAGAGGCGGGGTCCGGGGCGAAGAGGTAGCCATAGGGCGCGAGGGCCTTCTGCAACGTCAGGTTGAAGACGCCCGGCTCCACCAGGGCGGTGCGGTTGGGGATATCCACCTCCAGGATGCGGTTGAGGCGGTTCAGGACGAGGACCAGGCCCCCCCGCGCTGGCACGGAGCCGCCGCTCAGGTTGGTGCCCGCGCCCCGCGGCGTGACCGGCACGCCGTGCTCGTGGGCCAGGCGCACCACGGCCTCCACCTCCTCTGCCGAGCCCGGCAACACCACTGCATGGGGCCGGCCGCGGTCCAGAGAGGCATCGTATTCGTAGAGGTACAGGTCTTCGGGGCTCGTGAGGACGTGCGCCGGCCCCACGATCTCCCGCAGGCTCTCCAACACCTGTTCCACGTTCATGTCCCACCCTCCTCTGAAGCAGCCATCCGCTGCCAGACCAGTTGGCTCAGGTCCAGGACCCGGAGCCGCACCCGCCCGCGGCGGGCGGCCATAGCCAAGGTCCGCTGGCACTGCTGGCAGGCGGTGACGAGGACTTGCGCGCCGGTGGCCTGGGCCTGGGCCAGGCGCAGCGCAGCGATGCTGGCCGCGAGGTCCCGGTCCACCGACTCCAGGTTGCCTCCACCCCCGCAGCACATGGCGTTGGCCCGGCTCTCAGCCATCTCCCGCAGGTCCACGCCGGGGATGGCCCGCAGCACCTCCCGCGGCGGGTCGTAGACCCCCTCCTTGCGGCCCAGGTCGCAGGGGTCGTGGTAGGTGACGGCCAGGGGGTCGCCCGCGGGCTCCCGCCAGGGGATGCGGCCTTCCCGCGCTGCCTGGGCCAGGAACTCCACGGCGTGGAGGACCTCCACCCGGCCCTGGGGATAGGCCGTCTTCCAGGCGTGGTAGCAGGAGGGGCAGGTGGTGACGAGGCGGCGGATGCCCCGCGCTTCCAGGGCGGCCAGGTTGTGGGCGATGAGGTCGTCGGCGGGCAGCCCCGCCGAGAGGAGGGGGTAGCCGCAGCACCACTCCTCGCCCCCCAGGAGGACAAAGGGCTCGCCCAGAGCCTGGAGGATGCGGCTGAAGGACTGGGGGATGTCGTAGACCATGGGGTACAGGCCAGCGACGCACCCCACCCAGTAGGCCGTCTCGGCTTCCTGGACGCCCACCGCCTCCCCCAGGTTCTCCTGCCAGAGGAGGCGGGTCTCGTTGGGCTCGCCGGAGATGTTGTGGCGGGTGTAGACCCGCTCCCCCAGGTCCCGCAGGGGCTGGGGGAAGGCAACCGTATTGGCCAGGTGGCGGCGGGCCAGGGCGAAGATCTCGTCCAGGCGCACCCCGCCCGGGCAGTGCAGGGTGCAGGAGCGGCAGTCCAGGCAGCGCCAGAGGCGCTCACCCACGGCCGGCGTCAGGGGGATGATCCCCTCGTCCACCGCCCGGAGGAGTTGCACGCGGCCCCGGGCTGTCGCACCCTCCTGGCGCAGCACCTCAAAGGTGGGGCAGGCGGCCTGGCAATAGCCGCAGCGAGTGCAGCGCAGCATCTCTTGGTAATACGGTTTGAGGTTGTGCATGTCCATTCTCCAGCCATCAGCGGTCGGCAGTCAGCCGTCAGCCATCGGCGGTCGGCGGTCAGCCGTCAGCCATCCGCCATCCTCCACCGGCCATAAGCCATACGCTATATGCCATACGCTATATGCCATCCGCCATCTGCCATCTGCCACGCGCCGTCAGCCCGCCGCCCGGTCCAGGAGGACGCCCTGGGCTGCGGCCACGCCCGCGCCTGGCTCAAAGCGGTAGCCCACCGCGGCCAGGCCCTCCTCCAGCGCGGCGACGGTGGCGACGACGTCCCGGGGCGTGGTGGGCCCCATATGCCCAATGCGGAAGTAGCGGGCCTTGATCTCCGGGTGCAGGCCGCCGGCCAGGATGGCCCCTGCCCGGGCCACGTGCTGGAGGAGCGTGGCATCCACGCCCTCTGGGTAGTAGGGGGCGGTGAGGGTGGTGGCGCGGAAGCCGGGCTTGGCCACCTGCCGGAGGCCCAGGGCTTCCACCGCGGCCTTGCACATGTCCGAAAGGAGGCGGTGGCGGCGGAAGCGGGCCTCCATCCCCTCGGCCAGGATCTGGCCCAGGCTCACCTCCAGGGCGTAGATGAGGTTCACGGCCGGCGTGGCGAAGTAGGCCGGCTTGCGGGCCTCGTAGGCCTCCATGATGGGGAGCCAGAGGGACCAGTCGGCGTAGTAGTTGGGGACCGGCGCCTTGCGGGCCCGGAAGCGCTCCAGGGCCCGCGGGCTCGCCACGAGGAGTGCCAGGCCCGGCGGCACACTGATGGCCTTCTGAGAGGCCGTGAGGTACACATCCACGCCCCATTCCGATTGGCGCATCTCCTCGCCGGCGGTGGCGCAGACGCCATCCACCAGGACCAGCGCGCCGGCTTCCCGTCCGGCGGCGGCCATCCCCCGGACGTCGGCGGCCACGGCGGTGGAGGTATCCACGTGGGTGATGGCCAGGATGCGGTAGTCGGCTTGGGCCAGGGCGTGGCGGACCTCCTCGGCGCTGGGGGCCTCGCCCAGGGGGGCCCGCAGGTGGGTGACCTGGGCCCCGTACCGCGTCAGGATGTCGGCGAAGCGGTCGCTGAAGTAGCCGGTGTTGACGACGAGGGCCCGATCGCCTGGCTCCACCAGGTTGCAGGCGGCCATGTCCATGGCCAGGGTGCCGGAGCCGGCCACGACGAAGGGCTGGCCGTCGGGGCAGAGGAAGACCTCCCGCAGCATCTCCAGGGCGTGGCCGAAGCAATCCACGAAGTCCTGGGCGGTGTGGCTGGTGGTGGGCTGGGCCATGGCGGCGAGGACATCCGGCTCAAACTCAATGGGCCCGGGGATCATCAGGAGTTTGCGGCCTTTCATGGTGACCTCCTCTTTGAGCGCGGCGATGGGCTGAAGGAGCGCCCACATGAACGCGATCGTGCTGAGGAATTATGGCACAGGAAAGGTTTTAGGGCAAACCGGCGGATGCGCGTTGCGGGGCCAGGGGAGTTGAGGGCCGCCGGCTGCGGGGGGCAAGGCCCTTACAAGCCGTCGGAGCGCGCTCCTCCTGG
>Ga0272449_1003529_pt1 | contig 13386 bp, 6 predicted proteins | sample YNPCB0241_FD_198679 | JGI IMG/M metagenome (GOLD analysis project Ga0272449, IMG submission 198679) | Hot spring sediment microbial communities from Yellowstone National Park, WY, United States - YNP-CB-024-1 | ecosystem: Environmental > Aquatic > Thermal springs > Hot (42-90C) > Sediment...
TTCAGGGCATCGTCTCAGCCATCAATAAATGGCATGCGTCGGAAAAAATCAAGATAAAATGTGCACTTATACCGATCATTGATACTCCACCAACTTTAGTAATTGATAAACTTGCAAAGTACTGGAATACTCTGAGGAGGACTGCCATTAAGCTAAATGATCATGTTGCTATGCTCTATACTGCGGGAACTACAAGTCTTACTGATAGAGGTGCATTTTCATATCCAATAACAGTGATAGCTCAGAATCTTGGAGAGGAAAAATGTCCATTTACTTCACTAGAAGAAGTATGCAATTATGTTTATTCGCTCACAAATTTACATTGGCAAACAGTCATACCAGGTTCAGTTAGATTACCTGCAACCTTAGAATTTGCCCAAAATATAGCAAGGTTATCATCATTTGGAATAGTACCGAAAAAAGGTTCGTGGTTGTGGCAGACCCTTTGGTTTGTTTAATCTTTATTACCTTTCCGAGATAGTTGGCCTATCAGAAAAAAGAACGCACTTATTATTATGGAAATTATTATCGAAATCATAATCGCAGGATTGTGAAATGCCAGATAACTTAAGAAAGCTATTACAAAAAGTAGAGCAAAAACAATTACAATAAGCAGAACATACTGAGATGACTTCAATATTTTTATTTTCTCAGACTTCATTCTTTCAAACCACTTTACTGCATTAATTACATAACTGCTTCCCTTAGTGGGGAAAAATGCAATATTAGAGATAGGAGATTCTGAAATGGCGCAAATAAAAAGGCTAAGATCTGATATGGAAAGCTCGTCCTCTAAAACATTAATTTTGCTGAAGAGATTTAATAATTTCTCTATTGTTCTTTCTTGAATATTTAGAACTTCCATGTTTAACCGGTTAATGCCAATTAAACAATAAGATATAGTGGCAATGTCAGCTTTTTCATCATTAAGCATTTCTTCAGTTTTATCAATCATGATCTTTTCTAGACCTTCTCTTAAGGGTACAGTTTTCCATTTGTCTGTTCTTCGGCTTACGTGAAAATGCCATTTTTCGTTTATAAGCGACGAAAACTTCGTCTCCAAATTTTTTAATGTAATTATTAACAAAAAAGCATCCTTTAGCGAGATATCCTTAGAAAAGAGTTGACTAACAGCAAAATCTAAAATCGGTTCTGGAGGAGGAGGAAATGTAGAAATTATGTGACAGTTTAAAATATTGCAAGCAACCTCTACATTATTAAGAGCTCTGATAAATTTTATGAAATTTTCTTCAACTTTTAAAAAAGCAGAACGCGCCTTTTGTAAAAAATTATCGTCCCTTAAGGATTTCGTAAGCCACAGCGTGTAGATCGCATTTCCAAACTCAGTAGCAATTTTATCTAAGCCGCCATATAAGTCCTCAATCTCGAGTATCTTATCCGCCATAGAATTTAGGGCTCTTCGAAGGAATTCTGCTCCAAGCTTAACTTTATTTCTGAGTGAAGAATATTTTCCAACTACTTTTAAAAAAGATGCTAGCGCCTGTACTGCTAATGAAGTGGCTAGAATATCATCAGACCAACCACCATCACTTGTCTGGGATTTAGATAAGAAATCGCATGAAATCTTGAGATATGGTAAAATGCAAGTTACAACTAAAGATTTACTAGGTTTTCGCAATTTACGGAAAATTCTTTTTTTCACAAACATTACACCTATCTTTTAAAATATAAATGTTGAAGTTATGGTTTTGTGGTTCATTAAATCTTTTATTTCGATTTGTGTTAATTTATTTTTGTGGTGTTTAGTGTGGGTTGCTGGTGTTTTGTTTTGGGGTGGTGTTTTGGGTAGGTTTATTGAGTCTCCTTTGTTTCCTATTGGTGATGTTAATGAGTTTTCTGTTGGTGAGAAGCGTGGTGGGGGTAGGCCTGATTTTTGGGAGATGGTTTTCTGGTGGACTAGGAAGCCTTTGATTGGTGCTAGGTCTGTTATTGCTGGCGCTCTTCTGCCAGATAATTTTAGTCCCCTCGAGTTTAAGCGCCTTGTTAGGCTCTGGCCTCGAGGCGCTAGGTCTCCCCATAGGGAGAATCCTAACGTTATCCCTCAACTGAGGGAGTATTTTTCCAGGGTTAGGCTTCTGGATCCATTCGCCGGCTTTGGCAGTATCCCCCTTGAAGCCATGAGGCTTGGCTTAGGTGAGGTTGTCGCCGTTGAGCTCCTTCCAACAGCCTACGTTTTTCTTAAGGTTATTCTCGAGTATCCTAAGCGGTTTGGTAAGCGATTGATTATAGATGTTGAGCGGTGGGGTAAATGGGTTATTGATAGGCTCCGTGAGGATCCAGATATAAGGGAGCTCTATGATGGGGATGTTGCCGTCTATATTGGTTCTTGGGAGATTAGGTGTCCGCACTGCGGCCGCTATACGCCATTAATTGGTAATTGGTGGCTGGCTAGGGTCTCTGGTAGATTGGAGGAAGACGAAGAAGAGAAAGGTGGAGAAGAAGAGGGTGCTAGGAGTGGAGTTTTTCGTAGGCTTGCTTGGATGACGCCATATACGTCTTCCGGTCTTGTCGGCATAAGAGTTGTAGATTTGAATAAGGAGCTTAGTGGAAGAGAGATTGACGCCAAAGTCAACGCTAAGCAGGGAACTGTTGAGGTTTCTGGAAGAGTTTATAATGTTCCCAGGCCAAACATAGATGCCAGAAGAGAGACTGCGACATGTCTACTGTGCAACAACACAATTAAGAATATTGGCGAAAGCAAAGAATGGTATGTCAAGGAAGCCATAAAGGAATATAACAATAATCTTGAGAGATACCTAAGAGGAGAGATAACGCTAGAAAATCTGCTGGAAAGCAGATCTAAACCGAAAATATTAGTGAGAGTAAAAGTGATTAATGGAAAGTTAGAATTCGAACCAGCGACAAGCGAAGATAATGGAAAACTATGGAAAGCACTGGGAAAGCTCAGGCAAATATGGGGAGACCCAGACATACCAATAGAATTATTTGCGCCGTATCAGATGGGCACAGCGGGAGCTTTTAGAATAACTATATGGGGCTTCAATAAGTTTTACAAGCTCTTTAATCCTCGCCAGCTTTTAGCCCTCATAAAACTTGTCAAGCTAATACGCGAGACAAGCAAACAAATAGAACAAGAAAAGGTTAAAGAGGGATTAAGCAAAGAAGAAGCATTCAAATATGCAGAAGCAGTAACAACATACCTGGCGATAGCACTTGTGAATCACGTGCGTCATAATTGTTTGACGACAAGTATAGAGCCCACGCAAAAATTTATAGCTCATGCATTAGCCTTTAGAGGTATCGCGATGACTTGGAATTGGGTAGAAGAGGTGCCTATAGCTGATGTATTGGGATCATTTACCAGATCATTAAACTCCATTTCTAAAGGCTTATCTTATCTTGTTTCTGCTATTTCTAATAGCCCTAATAAGATTTTGCTTGATGATGCTACTAATTTGAATAAGCTTGCAGGTGAAAAGTTCGATCTCATTATTACGGACCCACCTTACAGGGACGATGTCCCCTATGCTGAGCTTAGTGATTTATATTATGTTTGGCTTAAGAGGGCTTTAAGTGATATTAAGGAGGTTTTTGGTGTCCTAAAGCTTTCTCCCAGATTTCATGCGGAATCTTTCTTTGACGAGTTTGGTAATGAGATTGAGACTCAGTGGAAGGCTTTTGCTTTAAGGGAGATTAGCGAGAATCAGGGAAGAATTAGATATTCTGGCTTGAAGACAGATGCATTAGACTATTTTAAGTCTCTTCTCTCCGAATCTTTCAAGATAATGGCTTCTAGACTCAAAGATGACAGCCTACTCGTCACATATTATGCTCATACTAGCCCTGATGCTTGGGAGGCTCTTCTTGAGGCTGGTTGGCTTAGCGCCAAAATGAGGATTACAGCAGCCCATGCAATTGCTACAGAGTCTGCTGAGAGTGTAGTCGCTAGGGGTAAAGTCCGGCTTGACATGGCTATAGTAGCCGTTTGGAGGAAGGGCGCATCAGGCGAAGCCCTACTAGATGATGTTTACGCTAGGGCTGTAGAAACATGCTCAAATGGCGCATATGACTATCGTAAAGCTGGCTTTGAGGGAGTAAACCTATTCGTGGCAGTATTAGGCAAGGTACTATCACAGTTCACACGATATGAACGCTTAATAGGGCTTAAAACAACTAATAAAAGCCCAATAAAAGAACTCGTTGAGAACTACATTTACCCAGCGACAGCTGAAGCCATAGCAAGATCATACGGTGCAGCTGGAGCAAAGCTGAGCCCAGCCTCAATGTTCTACCTACTAGCGAAAGTTCTAGTGGGTAGGAGACCGAGACAGGTGAGGAGAATCCTAGATAGAACAACAGCAGTAATACTCTCGATCGGAACCAGAAGCGACTTAGAAAACCTGAAAAGCCAAAATATACTACTTCGAGATGGAGAAAGGCATATCCTACTAGAGCCAAGGTGGGGTGCAAGAAACTCGAGAGAAGCAATAGAAGATGCGTTAACCGCCAAAAACTTAAACCCGAGGGAGCCACGTATAGCAACGGCGGTAGACGTATTGCACCTACTAGAATATTGTGCTATCGCGTTACCGAAGGAAGAGTTTAGGAGGAGGGCTGATGAGATTAGAGGGAGGACGCCAGCATTATTTGATGAGGCAACAGCGTTAGCCAGAGTACTGGCATCCGGCCTACCAGCAGAAGATCCTGAAAGGGAGCTAGCCAAACAAGTTATGGATGCACTTGGGGTAGCAGCTCCAGGCACCCTAGACCTATTCGTTAGGAGGTGAAAGTTGGAATGTTAACTGGGAATAATAGGGTTAGAAACGATGTGTATGATGAAGCCCTAGATGAGAAGATGGCCCCATCATTAGGCGGGGCAGTCCTAGGAAAAGAACATGAAATGTATATGGATCCAGAGAAATTCTTCCAGAGAACATTAATCACGGAGCAAATAGCAAGCATACTGGGAAACATCCTAAACGTGCTAAGGGGCGAGAGCGGCAAAAAGATACTCGTCCTAAACGCCCTCTATGGAGGAGGGAAAACGCATACACTCCTAACAGTGTATCACGCGCTAAAATCCCCGCATACACTACTGAAGGCTACGCCAGAGAATGAGAATGTAAAAGCACGCATAAACAGATTCGTAGAGGAGATAAGCAAACTTAGAAAACCAGACATGGTAATATTTGACGGATACTTCTCAGAGCTAGCGCCATCACCAATAAGCCCGCTAGATGTCAAAGCATATAGGGTCCGCACATTATGGGGATATATAGCCCACACGCTGGGAAGCTACAGCATTCTAAGAGAATACGATGAGAGGCAAATAGCGCCAGAAGCGGACAAAATCCTAAAAATCCTAGAGAATCGGAGCGCAATAATCCTCATAGATGAAATAGCCCACTACATCAAGAGATTCCACGAGACGCCGGACGAAAACCTGCGCAGATACAGCTCAGCCATAGAGAACTTCATGGAAGCACTAGCAATAACAATAGGGTTAGTGAAGAATGCAGTCCTAATAATATCACTGCCAGCGGAGAGAAGAGAGAAGGAAGGAATATCTGTCGAAATCACATATCAAGCGATAAGGCAATCGATAGAGAGAATATTCAAGGCGCTTGGAAGAGTTTACACGGAGTATATTGAGCCAATAGCCCCGAGAAATATACCAGCCCTACTAAGGACAAGATTGTTTGATGAAATAGATGAGAGAAGGGCCAGAGATATACATGAAATGCTTCACAGAACCTATGAGGAAAACAAGGAAATCTTTGGAGCACAAGTAACCCAAATAGGAGAAGTATTAAGGACATACCCGTTCCACCCGCTCTATATAAGCACATTAATAGATATCCTAGACAAGCATGAAGCCCTACAGAAGACTAGAGACCTACTAAGAATAAGCAGGAAAGTCCTAAGAGAGGTCTTACGCGAAAAAGACAAACCCTACGATCTAATAATGCCGTGGCACATAGACTTAACCAAAGACCCAATAAGAAACACGCTGCTAGTGGGCGAGTATGAGAGCTTCAAACCAGTCGTAGAAGAAGACATCAATGAAAGAGTAAAACTATTCGTAGAGAAACCACTCCTAGCAAGGATAACAGCTATAACGCTCCTAGCAAGGACATTCGTTTATGGTGGAGGACTAGCAATAATACCGCCAAAAGTAGAAGCGCTTCCATCAGAGAAAGACTTGGCCCAAATGATCTATGAGCCGGCAACATTTCATGTAGAGGAGTGGGCGCCAAAAGATATAGTGGATGCAGTAAGATGGATAAGCGGAAACTTGCTCTATGTCGTCAAAGATGAGAAAACAGGCAGGCTATGGTTCACAAAATATGTAACCCCAATAAAGTACGTGGAAGAAAGGGCCAGAAAAATTGAGGATATACTAGCAATCAACAAAGTTCTAGAATACACCAATAAACTTCTTAGAGAAACGGCCGATCTCATAACCAGGAAGAGAGCGGCAAGAATAACGCCAAAAGTTTTTGATGCAGAGCTTTCACAAGCGCTTAAAATATGCGAGCCAATGGACGTAGACACGAGGAAATATGTACTACTAGCCTGCATAAACGTTCCAGAAAGAGAGGACGAGAGAAAAGCTAGACTGGAGGAGGTTCTCTATAAAACTAAAAGCGGAGGCACAAGAGGATACGCAAACATAATCTACGTTACCTTCCCAAGCATGCAAGAGCGTATCAGGTGGGCTTTAGACTACGCTAAGAAGCTGATAGCATGTGACGAATTAGAGAAAGAAGGTATAATAGAGAAGCTGACAGGAGTATTAGGGGGCAAAGAGGCAGAAGTAGCCAGAGAGGTCCTAAAGAGAAAACTTGAAGACTACAAAACAGATGTTTTAGAAAACCTAGTAAGGAATACGCTGGGCATCTTTAATAGGATAGCTTATCCACATTATGATGAAACGAGATTAGCAAACACGGTTAAAGAAATGGATTTCACGGTGCAGGCGGATAGCATCATAATAGCCGCCGAGAGAAGCCTGTCCTCAATGGGCATAGGTAAACTTAAGATAGAGATGGACTACGACATACTAGACCACTATTTGAGAAGAGTGGGCATAGATGTATCAGATGGGCATGAACCAAAAACCATCGGAGCAATAATCGACTACTTCTACTCAAACCCAAGATTACCAGCGACACCGAAAGAAATAATCGCAGATGCAATAAAAGATGGCGTGAAAAGACTCCGAATTGGAGTTAGATCTAGAGGAAGGGTGTACTTTAAGAGGATATATGAGACTGAGGTACCGCAAGCATCAGAAGGTGAGGTAATTGTAACGCTGGATGACAGCGATGAAATATTGCCATGGAGAATAGCCCTGCAAGAACAAATGAAAGCTCTTAAGAAGCGAGAGTTTATTGAGGGGAGAGATCGTAAAATAGAAGAATATGTGATTAAAATTGACGGTAAAGAAATATCCGTTGAAGAGATACTCAGCAACATAGAGAAATTTGACCTAGAACAGCTTAGAGTTGCTCCAATAGTCAAAGTTATTAGAACAGTATCTATTAAATTTGAGCTAACTAAGCCTCTGGTTGAAGTAAAGCCTGGCGAACAGGCTTCCATAGATATCTACATCACCCGAATAGGTCCATACATAGGAGAAATCCTTCTAAAGCCCTCGGCCGGAAAAATAGACAAGGAAAAACTCAAGATAGATGACACTTTCACGAAAGAGAGAGTCACTTGGACAATAGATGAAACACCACAACAAACAGGAGAATACTCATACACGTTAGAGGCAACGGATCCCCAGGGAACCCCATTAGATGTAGCAAGAGTGCTAATTAGAGTTTTAGGTGAAAAATTAGGCTGGATGGAGGGTACACCGCCAGCAGGCACTAGAATTGAGGAATTAGAAATAAGTGTTGAAGAAAAGTTCTCAGTTAAGCCTTTAGATATATTGAGGAGAAGATTAAGCGGAGCTGCCATGGTTTCTGGAGCCAACTTTAAAATAGTGATGAAGACTGAAGATGGAAGAGAATCATCAGTAGCATTAAACGTAAATAATGTGCAGATTGACGATGTACTAACGCTAATAATGGCGGTCATCAATAGGTTCCAGCTGCTTAAAGCAGCAGCCTCACTAAGCTTAAGCCTAAAACCAGCAAAAGGAGAATACTTCACCATGCCCGATATAACAGAGGATGAGAAGAAGGCGCTTGGAGAACATAAAATAAGATATTTTGCACGAGTAGCTGGGTGAATAGAGTGGCGAACGAAATACAACGAGTAATAACTTTTAATAAAGTTAGAGTTGGGAAATTGTATAGGCGACATGTTGACAATATGAGGATCTACCTCGGCTATCCAGTTAAAGGGGTTAAACCGCTTTTCGAAGCCAGAATAGGCAAGGAGACAATTAAGCTCGCTCTAGAACACTTTAAGGCTAATTTCGAGGATAAGGGGGATTTTTTGATAGTAAGCGGCGAGGATGTTGACGAAAAAATTAGGAGACTCATAATATTTAGTGGAACAAGGCAGACAGTTAATGATCTCTTAGGAAGGCTTCTATTAGAGACAGTAACTTCGATGGGAGAGATCGAGGTACTCTTCTGGTACTCGAGATTTATTAACGCATATGAAAGAGGTAATTATTGGGATGTCAATAGGGTTGCCAAGTCCCTCAAAACTCTATACAGAATACGAGCCCAATGATGAAGCCAAAGCATTACTTAAATCCGTAATTGAGGGCTTCAGGTATCATCCCTTCTTCTTCATGCTAAGAAAAAGCATAGCCTCAGAAGATCCAGTGTACCCATTCGCCCATCAACTAGAACTACTGAGCAAATTGTTCGCTAGGAAACCAATGAGAGTACTTATAGGTGATGAAATAGGTCTTGGAAAAACAATCAGTGCAATAATGCTTATCAAATACCTCCTTGAAACAGAGGGAGTTAAAAAGATATTAATTCTAGTGCCGAGAGTTCTGATACAACAGTGGTTAACAGAACTCAAAAGATTCAACCTAACAAGCATCATGCAGTTGGAGAGAGATACCATACCAAGATATTATGATTTAGGTTTTCCACAAGGCATGTATATAGCATCAATAGACCTTATCAAAAGGGAGAATCATAAAAAGAGAATTCTAAGTACAACGTGGGATCTTGTAGTAATAGACGAAGCACATAGAGTTGGCAAATTAGGTAATCACGAAACTCAGAGGTTTATATTAGTAAGCCAATTGATTGGTAAACCAAGCATAAATGTCATAATGCTAACAGCCACGCCGCACAGGGGCAAACCAGAAGATTACATTGAGAGACTTAAGCTTATAGATCCATTCATAAAAGCCGACCCTAGAGAGCTAGATGATGAAAGGTTCTATAGCCTATGCATGGGTTCAATAATCTTCAGACGAACAAAACCTGATATAAACGACATTTACGAAAAGATGAAGGTTTTCACAAACTGCAAGTTCAAGGCCAGAGTAGTAAAAGCGTCGGAGGAGGAAGAATCTTTCTATAGAGAACTCATAGAATTCCTACGCGCAAAACTTCTACAATACTATAGTATGGTTGGCGAGATGCCGAAGGCCCTACCATTACTCATGACGCTGATAGCTAAGAGAGCCTCATCAAGTCCAAAAGCAGCAATAATAACATTAGATAGAATAATTCAGCGGAGAGCGGAGCGAATAAAGCTTTTAAAAACTAGGGATATGACGGCTATAGAGAGAAGACTTGATGAAAGGGCAAGCCTGATAGCTGATGCGCTTTTAGGTTACTCCTTCGAGGATAGCGGTTTATATGAAGATGAAACTGAAGAAAGTGCCGATGCTGATGAAATACTAGGGAAATTTGCTGAGGAATGTAGCGTCCTCCTCAGAGACGAGGACGTTGAAGAACTAAAGAAACTGCATAAATTGGCTAGGAGTATTATAGGCGAAGGAGACTCAAGGCTAAAATCCCTGATAAGCATAGTCCTCAACCACTTGAAGAGTGGTGAGAAGGTAGTTGTTTTTACAGAGTTTAGGGATACGGCCGAGTACCTGTTTATGGAGCTTGGAAATAAACTCCCAAAGGATATTGCTGATAAGATGGCGATGATGACTTCAAGGGAAATTATACCGCCGACGCCATACAGTAAGCATGTAAAGAGATACGATATAGAAGATGTTAAAAAGTGGCTCAAAAGCGGAGACCTACGCCTCTTAATATCAACAGACGTCGCGTCTGAGGGGCTAAACCTACAGGTAGCTAACGTTGTCATCCATTATGAGCCAACTTGGAGCCCGGTTAAAATAGTTCAGAGGATAGGTCGTGTTTGGAGGTTAGGTCAGGAGAAGGATGTCTACAGTTATAGCTTGCTCTTAACCGTTGAAAGTGACATAGCGGCACTTGAAATACTTTACGCGAAGCTTCTCTCTTGGATGATATCGGGAATAGAGAGGCAAGTGCCCATAGGCGAGGAGCTAGAGATAGATATGCTACCAAAGGATAAATCTCTCTGCGACATACTTCAAATACCACTAACAACCGAGAGGGGAAGACCGCAATATAGCGAGTTTAAGGCTTGGATAGAGTTTATAGCTGGTGGCAAGGAGAGACTGAAAAGATACGTTGAAGGAATAATTACAGCATTAATGAGGTTGAAGGAGCAGGCTGAACGCCTAGGCCTAAACAGAATAAATCCAATAAAAGTAGAAAAATTCCTCAGCGAAGGACTTGGAGACCTATGTGGAAAAGAGACTGAACTAATTCTTAAAAACCTATTAATTGCAACTGCTAAGCTGCATAATTATGAGGTTGAGGAGAGGGAGTCAGGACTATTCATTAAAGGTACGCATATAACCGGACTGAAAACTTTGCTGGACACGTATAGGGCGATAGAGTTTCTACTAAGAGATGCGGAGGTAAAATCGCCAATTACATTAGTAGCGAGAAAACCGCCTTCTATAGATATTTCCAATATAAAGGAGTTATATATTTACGAAACAACTATTTATGTCGATGGGAGACCAGCATGCTCAGAGATTATGGGGGTTACTGTTAAAGAAGATACCTCAATTGAGACGTACAGAGGTTTAGATTTCCTGAAGGTTCTTAGCGAGCTATTGGTCAACGTTGTTGGCGTTGGGGATCAGTTCTGGCATGAAGAGGGATTTGGGGATAGGGTGAGAGCGAAGGCTCTATTCAATTATCGAAACATGATGATTAACGAATACGTAAAATATCTTACTGGAGTAGAGAGGGGATTTAGCTTTCCACATAAAGAGTGGGTCCCAAGAGAAAGTGAAGGTAAAGACGCTTCACATTTCCTCTCAGCTTCACAAAGGCTTTTAGGAGTGATAGTTGCGGTAGGCGGAGCAGCTGATACGCACCCCTTACCAATAGCAGTGGAGGAAGTTGAGCGAAAAGCAATGGAATATGCGATGGAGTTTGAGAGGAAAAATCAGAGGAGTCCTGAAGACGTGAGCAGAGTAGAGCATTATGATATTATGAGCATGGATCCAAAGACTGGCGAGGTAAGGTTTATTGAGGTGAAGGGCAGATGGCACCTTGACATAACCGTTGAGCTTACTGAGACAGAGTATGAGTACGCAAAGAAGCTTGGCAATAACTACTGGCTATACATAGTTTATGGCTTCTCAACGGGCAACCCAAGATTACTAGCAATAAGAGACCCTGTGAATAGAGCCAAATGGAGCACTGTTGAAATAAAGCGATACCGCCTTCTAGGAGTATGAAATAGCATGAATCAACAAAAAGTGTTTGAATTCGAATATGGCAAAGTAAAGATTAAAGTATACGGTGGGCTAGGCGAGATTGGTGGAAACTGCGTTGTTATAGAGGACAGAGACAGAAAAATCGTTTTCGATAATGGAATTAAATTCTCAGTTCTCAGGAGATTCTATGGTGGCAGGATAGAGCCGCTTGGACTTTCAGAGCTACGCTCAGTTGGAGCAGTATCACCATTAGAAGCGCTTCAGGGAGCTTCAGCGCTATATGTCTCGCACCTTCATCTAGACCATACTGGATTACTTAGCTCAATCCCACCTGAAGTAAGCATTAAGGTTCCAAATATGAGGGTTCTAGAGAGCACGTTGGCATCATGGTATAGAAGGCCTGGAAGCTGGCTAGCTTACGTTCCGCCAGATTACACGGCTAAGGTTAAAGAGGTTGAGTCAAAAAGAGAAGATGAAAACAACGTTATGGCTATACCAGTAAGCCACAGCTGCTTCCCAGCCTATTCCTTCTTATATGCTGGGAGCGACGCAACCATCTTTTACAGCGGAGACTTAAGATTTGAGCCCCTAACCAACGTATGTCATAGGCTAGATGAAATCATGAGAGATGTAGGTATTGATGGGGTAGATGTGGCTTTACTTGAGGGGACAAACTTCAATGCAGAGTACACTCCAATAACGGCATCTATGTTTAGAGATTACATCTCTCTTCTATTGAGGGAATATGATCTTACATCTATCTCAATAGATCCATTAGACCTAGAAGCCTTCATGGCAATACTAGACTCATCACTATTAATGGGAAAGAATTTAGTAATAGGGTCTGAGAGATTATTATGGGTTATAGATGAAGTTGAAAGATTAAAGTCAGAAGCGCTTGACAAGATATATATCAGCGAGGAACTCGAAGTTCCCACACCATTACTGCTTAGAAACATAAGTTTAGTCAATGAGGTCTTTAAGAGCCCTGAGAACTACGTGCTTATAATTGAACCAGTAGGGCTTCTCCAAATATTTAGGAAATTAAAGATATGGGGAGAGAGCCCAAATCTAATAGGCTCAGTAGTTGTTCTAATGGACCCTGAGCCAAGAGAATCAATAAAGGAGATTGAAGAGGGAGCCCTAAGAACATGGCTAAAATCCTTCGGAATACAAGCCTTCAGACTAAGATTATCCGGACACTATCTACCACACCAATTCCACAACATAATTGAGACATTAAAGCCAAAAAATTTAATCCCATTACACACAGAAGAAACCGATCTCATAAATAAACTATTTAAAAAATCAATCTCTGCCAAGAGAGACTAGATAAAAAAAGGCAAATTAGGAAGCCGTTATAAAAGTTTTTAAGTTCTGGATTGAATTTTGTTATCTCTCTAATTTAGAGAGATTTCACGACGATTATGCGGTGAAGGGGGTCAACGAAACCCATAATTTCTTCCTCTCCTTTTCTCTTTATGGGTGTGAAGGTTGATTGGAAGGTTCTTCTGGCTTTTGATATGTATGCTTATATGCTTGCTTTTGATGCCCGTTGCCATTATTGGACTAATAGCCCTATGTGCGTTCACCATTCTGAAAGTTGTCCACCTAGCGTTTCTAGGATCATGGAGCAGCGAAGTATTCGCCGCGATTACGGAACCAGTTGGAACAGTCACCGGCATCATTATTGCGCA
>Ga0272449_1003530_pt1 | contig 13385 bp, 14 predicted proteins | sample YNPCB0241_FD_198679 | JGI IMG/M metagenome (GOLD analysis project Ga0272449, IMG submission 198679) | Hot spring sediment microbial communities from Yellowstone National Park, WY, United States - YNP-CB-024-1 | ecosystem: Environmental > Aquatic > Thermal springs > Hot (42-90C) > Sediment...
ATTTTGGGGATGCCCGTCTGGGATGTGTCAACCTGCTCACCTCCTCAAGTGGTTGCAGTACGATGAATAGCTTCTGAATGGTTTCCAGCATAATTGACCTTCCGAGCCTCACGCTCCCGTGGGGCGGATTTGGTGCCATGTCGTTGAAGAATTCCCCCCTTCTGCTTTGATGATCAGGTAAGACTCTTCTGGGCTTCTAACGCCGAAAGGGCTCTACATTTTGTTGCAGAAGCTCCCTGAGGGCCCCTACCAGCCATGGTGCTCTATCAACGGCGAATGTCGGCCCTCCATCAAGGCAATTCAAACATCCTTTACGAAGGGCCCGCCGGCAAGCAGGCTCCCAGATGGATAAGCCCTCATCCGATAGGACCACGCCCCTATCGGCGTCTATGGCCGCGTAGACCCAGTATTCCAAGCCGTTAACTCGACATATATCTCATCCAGGCTATGAGCCCCCTGGGCACCCCAGACGGCTTAACATCAATCTTTCGCCGAGCTCCCTAACCCACTTCCAAACAGCGGTCTTAGAAACCCCATGAACCTCAGATAACGAAGCTTGAAATCTCTTCTTGATATGTTATTTCTGGTTCTCTGGCGTTAGAAGGTTCTCTTTATCCATGGAATTTTATCGAAGTCGCTGTCATTTGAATATATTTCATTTATGTTGAGCCTCTTCATCTGTGCGGCAATCACCATGTCATCCCACATAGACCATGGAAGATTAAATTGTGATTGAATAGCTTTAGCTTCTTCAAAGTCCAACATGTGAGTTTCAGTTTTTTGTAGAGAGGTGAGTGCCTTTAGAAAGGATAGAAATAGAGGTATTACGTTTTGTCTTCTTTTTCCACTTGAGATAGCTGCATACTTGGGCTATTACAAGGGTCGATGTGACTGATTTTTCACCGGATTCTATTTTTTCCATAAGATCTTTGGCCTTTTGCCCGCAAGTGGGGTCTGCGGCTAAGTGATATATGAACACGTTTGAGTCTATGAAGCGCATCTAGGATTCCTTACCGAGCGCCTCTTCGATCTCTTCGATTTCAACTTTATCGATCTTGGCCGCCCCCCATGTCTCTTTTGCGGAGGCCCCCTTAGGCTTGAGGAGTATGCCTCCGCTTGTAACTTCGATGGTTAGGGAGTCCCCTTCTTTTATGCCCAGTAGCATCCTTAATTTAAGGGGGAGGGTTACTCTGCCTTTGTTACCAATTCTAATTTCCATTTTAAATTCCCACTTAAAAGAGGGATTTCTTGTTTATAAGCTTTCTGCTTCCTCAGTTTTGCGCAAAAATAGAATTTAGACTTTTACTAAATTGAGTTAATTTCAAGCTTTAAATGTCAAAATATAGAGTGCGCCACATATAGGAGGTATTTGCAGCTTTTAATCTAGGATATGTTTTTTCCTGAGGACTTTTTCGAGGGACTGTCAAACCTCGAAACCCAATAACCTTTACCATTAAAAACAGATCCCCAGCTAAAATAGCCATATTAAAACTTATTTGAACCAAAAAGGAAGATACAAATTCTGCGCTAAAACGGATGTTCGACATCGTTTAACTGAATCTCAACAATCTTAATGACTTTAGCATCATCCCTTCAAAACATCGATATCAGGCGGATGTAATAACACTTGCTCTCCAAAGTTCTCTTAATTCTGGGTTTGATTCCCAGAATCGATTCCAGAGCGCCTCCGCATATTCCTGAGCTTGAAGCAAAGCCCTTTCTCTATCTACTGTTAGAACCTTTCCCTTATCCTTCACAATTTTACCATCTATTATGACGGTCTCTATGTTTTCATCTACTCCATATAGGGCTAGGCTAGATGGATAATCGAGTGTGGGAGTTAGATGAGGGGTAAGGAGATTGAGTATTAATAGATCCGCTCTTTTGCCAACCTCTATTGAGCCCACCTCATTTCCGAGCCCTATGGCTTCTGCAGACCTAATTGTAGCGAGTTCCAGAAGTTCCATGTATGTTGGCCTAGCCGCGGCATTGGGCTCTCCGAGAGTGGTCGCCCTGAATCTTGAGGCATATAGCGCGGCCCTCAGGGTTTCGAACATAGAGTGGTAGACGTTATCTGTGCCAAGGCCCACCCGCATCTCTAAGTCAAGCCACTTCAGAAGGGGGGCCGTGACGCCGTTTAGGGCGTAAGGCCTCGGACAGTGAAGAATGCTAACGCCAGCGTCTCTAAGCATTGTCAGGTCTCTATCAGTTGCATATATGCAGTGGGCGACGGAGAGGTTAGAATTAAGCAAATTTAGGTCTCTAAGGTACTCAATGGGTGTCTTCCTATAGAGGCGTTTAATCTGCTTCAGCTCTCTGAGGCTCTGCGCTAGGTGGGTTGTAACATTAACCCCATACTCCTCCGATATACTCCTTACCCTCTCCAATAACTGCGGAGTACACATATCTGGAGCTAGGGGTGCGAGGACCACCCCTATCCTCTCATTTCCCTTCCACTCTTTTATGAGTTTGACCGCCCTTGCTAGGGTTTCATCACCTTTCTCCGGCGAGTATTCATAGATGTCATCCTTCACCTTTCTGAAGTCTGCCTCGACTATTTGCTCTCCTACTAGAGCCCTCAATCCCACTTCATAGCTCGCCATCGCGAATTGGGAGGCAAAGTTATATGTCTCTACAACCGTCGTGCAACCCGCTTCTAAGGCTTCTATGGCTGAGGCAAGAGAAAAGATGTACATTTCATCTTCCCTCAGAAAGTCCTTTATGGGAAATAGAACACTATATAGCCCATCCGTTAAGACCCCGTAGACTCCCCTCACAAATATTGAACTGAGGTGGGTGTGAGCGTTGACGAAGCCGGGCAGGACTGCCTTGCCCCTCGCATTAATCTCCACGTCTGATTTGTAACTTCTTCTAATATCCTCCGCTCTTCCCACCGCCCTAATAGTATTTCCCTCGATGGCGATCCCCCCATCCCTGAGAACTCTGCGTGAACGATCCATCGTGATGACCAATCCACCGATTATCGACAGGCTCATATGAGCTACGCTCCTAGGAGGCCTAACGCCTGTAAGAGATATGTTATCCTCCCCGAGGTCCATGCGAGGAAGGATGGGACGCGGGCACCTATGGTTGCACCGAAACCGATCATCATGAAATAGCGAGCGATCCTAAGCAGATAGGAGGCTCTACCCGTGTACTTCGGTATCATTAGGAAATATGCTATCACGATGATTGTGATGATGGATGTAACGGCGTTATCGAGTGGTGTGTAGGAGCCGCCTATTATGGAAGTCATCGCCGCCCATACCTGTTTAGCCACCTCTGTCTCGAGAGAGGTCCTCAGGGCTATTGCCATACCCACGCCAACGATTATGGCCATTGGATACCTGGCAATCCACTTATATTCTCTACTGTAGTTAGCTGCAAGGAGGAAGGCGAAAACCACCGCTAGGAGGTAGAGGATCCCCGGGCCACCCTGGAGTGATGGGGTAACGAAAGTCTTACGTATATATTCGAGAGCGATGACCACTCCATTGCCTAGAGAAGCAGCTAATGCTGTGTACTCAGCAAAACGATAGAACCTATTTTCCCTATAGAGCTGAAAACTGAACATCATAGCGAGAAACGCGAGCGATAAGACCTTACCCAACTCTTCGAGCATGCCCTCACCTCCTCTTTCTAAGGTAGGGTATGATTAATCCTGCAATTATCAGGGTCACGGCGTATAGATGGGTTATCGATTGCATATCCATAGACTTGATGGCGCTACCCCTGAAGCCCGAGAGAAGTTCGTACTCGGCCCCTCCGCTGATCCCAGCCAAGTACCCCTGGATGAGGCCAGCGTTATAGAAGGGAACGAAGGTTGGCTCATAGCCAGCCGTCATAGAGGCGAAGAAGGGGACCTTCAAGGGAGTCCAGTTGCGAACCCAGAGGGTTAATACACCAGCGGTGTCGAAGGGAATGACCGCTGAGAAGTCATTGTAATCCTTTATGTCCCTTGTTAAAGGAAGATCAGAGATCTTATTTCCATAGGCATCGCTCTTCACGATCTTCTGGAAATCCGTTGCCAGCGTCGTGATGGCCATCTCTCCACCGGGTATATACCCTATGCCGACATAGTCAACCCCATATCTGTAGACCTTGGCTATTCCCGACTCCTCAAAGAGTTTATGCATGAGCACGGTCGCCTCATCCGTTCCAATGCCAACCACAACTATCCTCAGCCCTCGGGCTATGCAATGCCTTACAACAGCCAGCATCGATGGGTATATCTCGGGTGCACCTCCTGCCGTGAAGTCTATGGACATCAATAAGGGCTTACTATCCTTTGGAAGACTCTCGATGAATTTATAGAATTTCTCCGAGGGGGTGCGAATTTTGAGAGGCAGTCCTATAGGTACAATGTACGCTACACACATCATTAAAAGAAGTATCCATGAGATCACTATCTTATCCATTTTTAATGTACTCGGTGCTTCTTTCAATCCTTCTCCCCCCTTCTATATGTAGGGATGAGAGCCCCGAGAATCCCGAGCCAACTGCGCTCGAGGCCAAGTATTGTTCTGAGGCATAAGCCTACGACCCCTAGAGCCATAACTATCATAAGTGCCCTTTCCACGGCCATCACCGGAATCTCTATAATCCATTTCCTCAGGGCCGTTGCCCCTGGAAAGATTACCTCCCCTATGGGAACCCCACATATCATCGTTATCACGGCCGTAAATGATAGGAGGATGGACTCTAGTTGGAGCCGAGGCTTGAATCTGTAGAAAAGAGTGAACAGAGAGAAGACGCATAGCCCCAGCATCGCCTGGTATAATGCTGTTATGAAGTTCTCGAAGAGCCATTTGTAAAATGTATGAGCCGAGGTTAGGACGCATCCCGTGATTATCCAGGAGAAGAGGAAGATTAATAGCCAGATGTGGAAATACCATTCTCCAGGCGTCCTCCTCTTTATCTCACGAATGCTCCTTATAGCCACCCCTACTACGGCTACGACCATTGCCGCTGAGAATACGAGGATCCCAAGCTCCCTCGCCCAGGAAGATATAATGCCGAGAGTTGGGACCGCGAGGAAGTACTCGGAGATTATAATTATCCCGAGTAGGAGTACTATTATTTGAGGGATGTATAGCTTATAGATCTCGGATGACATTCTATCACCTCAAAACTTGATGAGGGTACTCAGCGCCTGGATTCCCAGGCTTGCCAATGTGACCCCGGCGACCACCAGTGCAATCATTATACCCTTAATCACATCCAGGCCCGCTATGTACCCTATTAGGACAGGGTCCCCGGTTATCTGGGCACTAGCTGCGAATAGCTCGTCGGCTATTAGGGTGTAGTCTGATTGGACTATTAGGAATGGGAGCGCCGTCACCTGTCCACCGGTGATATTGAAGCAGCCCTCCCCTCTGGCAACCTCCGGGAGGACTAGGGCGTCCTGATACCAGAAATAGCCAGTCTGGATGTGAGTTGCTGGACGCTCCCTGATTATCCTGCCTATGACCGCTGCGAGATAGGAATACTCGGGCACCAACACGATGTTCTCCCCCCGGAACTCCTCAGGCTTTCCTCCCAGGGTATATACCGTGTCGACGATGTCCCTCGCTATCGGATATAGTTCGGGATGCCCCACGCTCACCAGAAGCCTTGCCCCCTTCTCCATGCAGACCTGTGCTACCCTTATCAATATCGTAAAACCCGCGGCAAGGTATGCCCCCGTGGCATCGTAGAGCTTGGATGCCCTGGGATGACCAGCAGTCCAGTGAACCGGCCGCTGCATCTCAACGGCCCTACCGACGCCTTCCTCGATTGCGTCTAGGGCGGGAATCCTCCGGAGGACAAACCTCTTTCCTCTCCTGCCGAGCCAATAGAATATTAACGCCACCGCGAGATAAATCAGAAATAGAGTGAAAAGCGTTACTCTTCCTGTTCGAATCATCGAAGCAGAAAATGAATTCATGATCTATTTAAATTTTTTGATCACTGTTATTTCTCTATATCTCGCGAAAGCCGAGTTTAAAGTTAGGGGGAACTCATTAACCTGAAAGTCTTAGTTAATCAACTTAAGAAAATAGAAAATTCCATTGAAAATCATCATATGCGGTCATATTTTAAAGATGGAGAAATTTCAATCTTGCTTCTATTTCAGGAAATTGTGGATATCTTGAATGGAATTCTCTCCAAACCTCCTCTGAAGCCTTTTGCCCGGAGATTAGAACCTCTTCTTCATCCAAAGTTTTTATCTCTCTGTTCTCCATAACAATATTTCCATTTATTATTACTGTTTCAACGTCATTTCCCTTTGCATAGTGAACTAGATTTGTTATTATGTCTAGACGTGGTGTAAGATGTGGTTTTCGGAGATCAATGATAATTATATCTGCCTTCTTTCCTATCTCTAGGGATCCAACTTCATTTTCCAAACCTAAAGCTCTCGCGGCCTTTATCGTGGCCATCTCTAGAGTTGAATATGAGGATGGTATGAGGTGGATCGATGTTGGATCTACCTGCTCTACATATTGAAATGCTAAGTAATTAGAGAATCTCATTATTTCGAATGGATCGTGTAAAATATTATCGCTTGCAAGGCTTATATTATTTATTCCCCCTTTTATCCATTTAATTAGTGGAGTTATTTGACCTCTTCTTATGAAGTTGTTGGGACAATGAGCAATATATGTCCCAGAATCTTTCAATATTTTTATATCTTTTTCCAACAAGTGAATACAGTGGGCCGCAACCGTGCGAGGCCCTAAAATGCCCGCCTTTTCGAGATATTCAACGGGGGTCATGTGATGTCTCAATAGCGTAATTTCCAGCTCTCTTTTACTTTGTGCAAGATGTGTCATTATTCCAACTCCATACTCCCTCGCCTTCACACCTATCTCTCTCAACACATCCTGGGTAAGGGTATCTGGAGCATGGGGGCCAAAGGCGCATTTTATCCTTCCATTCTCGGCATTATGCCACCTCTCAATGAGCTCCTCGTTCTCCCTAATTTGCCTCTCGGCTTCTTGGGGTTGATACCTATATATGGCAGGGTAGATCCCCTTGAAAAGATCCGCCTGACTTATCTGTTCACTCACAACCCCCCTAATTCCCGAGTCGGCCATCGCCTGGGCTACTGATTTCGAATTCTGATAATTATCGCCAGCACAGGTAACCCCAAAACGAATTAGCTCTAGACATCCCAGAAGGCTTAAATCATAAATACGCTTATCCGTCAGGAAGTCTTTAATGGCGAAGGTGAAGTGGATTTCAGGGAAGAGGTCTACGATGCCCCTGAAACACTCGGTAGCTAGATGAGTATGAGGGTTCACAAACCCTGGAAGAACCGCTTTGCCCTTAGCATTGATTATGATATCATAATTCTCCTTACAATCCAAGTCATTCATCTTTCCAACAGATACTATTTTACTATCTTCAATGGCAACGAAACCTCTTTCAATGATCCTTTCTGAGCCATTCATGGGAATTATAATTCCGTCGCGAATTATAATATTGGGTGACATCTCCTTGAATAGGATGGTAAATTATTTAAATTTCATGTTTTTTGAGTCTTATGCAAATCTTCGAGGAGCCATTAAAATGAAAATTCGCCGGCCACTGCTGGCGCTCTCAGGGTAGGCGGGGCATGACACAAAAGGCTTTCCTATGGGAGAGGCAGAAATTGATGGAATCCGTAATAATATATAAAGGCTTTATATACCAAGTTGCGATGTCAATGGGATGATGAAAATGTTTATATATTCTTATTAATCAAATTGTTATGATGTACGAATTTGAAAAATATATTGACCGTAAATATCTTGTAGATACCTTGATTAAACTACTGAAGGTGGATTGCTCTGTTCCTCTGGGTCCCCAGACATTGATGGAGCCGGATCACCCCAAACTCGTTCACTACGTCCAGAACGTGATAAGAACCGAGCTGCAGAATATCGGAGTATATAACATCATTGATATGCCGAAGAATCAAATCGTGATCAGGTTGGGAACCGGGGAGATAAATTCCAGTTTGTTGATTATGACCTATACCCCAGTTCAGCATCACAACTGGATGAAGGATCCCTTCTCTGGGAAGATAGCGATACCCCTCGAGTATGGGATCAACGAGCCTTGCGCCTTTGGGCAAGGTGCCGAGCAGAATAAAGCCCATTTCGCCGCTATGCTCACGCTCTTGAAAGCCTTCGTAGATGGAAGGATTAAGCTAAGAGGAACCCTATATTGGGGAGTGAACAATGAGGGGAGGAGTAGCCATGAGTGCTCCTTCTCCATGATTCCTAGGTTAGAACCCAAGCCCAAGTTCGGATTGATACTTATTGGAGGAGGGAACAAGATATCGGTAGCTAATAGGGGCCGAGTAGATGTTTTGATCCATATTAAGGGTAAAATCGCACATTCAAGTAGGCCTGAGGAGGGATTGAACGCTATCGATGGGGCCGTGGAAGTGCTTAACAGGATAAAGAAGATGAAATTTACCAAGACCCATCCAAAGCTGGGGGGCCAACACGCTATACCATATCAGCTCATATTCGACCCTATAGCACCCCATACTATACCCGGCTACGCAAGGATTAAAATAGATAGAAGGTTGTTACCGGGAGACGACATCGATGAGGCTGTTGAGGAGATTAGAAAAGCCATCGGAGATATGAGCCCTTTCGAGGTAACAGTTGAAAAGGATGTGGTAATGCTACCTTCAGTCGTTGACCCAGATTCAGAGGTTGTTCGAGCTCTCCAGAGGGCTATAGCATCATTAGATGGAAGGGAGGCGGAACTCGTATATGGGAAGGGTTCCTTCGACGCGGGTGGACCCACAAGTCTAGGCATCCCCACAATCATGTGGGGCAGGCCAGATCACGGAACTGATCTGATGGGAGATGATTTTGTGACATTGAGGGGAGTCGAGGAAGAAGCTATAATAGTTGGAAGGATGATAATGGATATGCTTGGATAACAAAAAGTCGAAAATTATATAATAAATATGGGTTGTTATGGAAAAACTTATCTATACCTTTATCCTAGCTTTTTCACACGGCATTCTTGCTGACTTAATGGGGGCCTCATCTGGCCACCCTATCGCTATATGAGTGTCAATTCTATAATAATCTGGAAGACCTAAATGTTTCTTTAATCTTTCAGCCTGTTCCTTGGTGTGAGTGAGCCATACTCCGCCTAATCCAAGAGCATGAGCCATAAGAAGCATGTGATCAGCAGCGGCTGCTGCATCGAAATATATGTTCTGAGGAGCTGTTTCCAAGAACCCCATCCACTCATATATCCTCATATCCTGACAAATAACTATTTTGACTGGAGGTAAAGGAACATCGCCTTTGATTATGGACATACTTTCCTCATCGGTTAGAACGAGAAATCTTTGACACTGTAAATTACATGCATTTGGCGCTGCTAAACCTGCTTTAATAATTTCATCTATCATCCAATCAGGAACTTTATCTTTTCTCCATTGTCGAATCGAACGTCGACCAAAAATAAGTTTATTAACTATTTTAATTTCATTTTCATCAAATGGCTTAACTTCTTCAACATCAATTCTAGGAATCTCCCCTCTTCTTATACTCTCAGCAAGATCAAGATACCTGTAGGCCCAGACAATATCAGGATCTGATAAGGGCAATCCCCTCTCTTTCCATATCTCCAACAATATCCCAACTTCATCGCCGAAATTCGGTGGATGTTTTCTCTTCTGAGAAACAATAGGATATATTAATACTTCAATTGTGTGATGTACACGCTCGTGAATTAATGCTCTTAGAATTTCTGGCTCCATAGCCATTAATTCTTCCCTTGTCATTTCTTTATTACGAATTCTATAGACTATGCTCATCTTAAGTGAAGATAATGGTTAAATATAAAAATTTTTTGATGAAAACCAGACTATTTATGCCTTTTTCTGAATGAATTTTTATGGAGCTTCACGGGCCTGATTTATTACCCCATGCCGAAGAATAGACATGCCATACGCTACGGGAAGGAACCGAGGAAAACCGAGCCTTCTCGGGATGCCCTGCGCCTCCAGAAGTGCTAAGCTTCTGGAGGAAAAATTTATAGTGGATTTGGATCTCGCCGGAGTTGATAGGACGTATTAGAGGATTATGAGGCCGGAGTCTCTCAGAATTCCATGTCAAAACTGCATAAACGCCAGAAAGAGTCAAATCCCTACCCTGAGGTAGACTTCGAATACATTTGCGAAAAGGACGCTATTCTTCAGAAAGCGTAAATAGGGAGGTAACATAAAAGGAAGTTGAGGCCAACTGGAAACCATGAGGGTTATAGCCGATTTACACATACATGGTAAGTATAGTCGGGCTACTAGTGCGAATATGAATATACCTGAAATAGCGCACTTTGCCCAGATTAAGGGATTATCACTGGTCGGGACCGGCGACTTCACCCATCCAGGATGGCTCCGGGAGATCAAGGAGAACTTGATCCCATCCCCCGGAACTGGGCTGTATAGGCCTAAAAACCCCCGCGGCCCGAATGTTCACTTCATGATCACCGGCGAGGTCTCAACGGTTTTCACCTTCGGCGGTGAAAGGAAGAAGGTCCACCATGTGATATTGACGCCGAGCCTGGAGACAGCCGAGCAGATAAACGACCGATTATCTAGATATGGGGATCTCGAGACTGATGGTAGACCAACTTTAGAGATCTCGGCACCCCATCTCGTCGAGGAGTTAATGGAGATCTCAAAGGATAACATGATTTTCCCAGCCCATGCATGGACACCCTGGTTCAGCCTCTTCGGGGCGTTCAGCGGCTTCGACAGGGTGGAGGACTGCTACCAGGATATGACCAGGTATATATACGCTCTAGAGACGGGGTTATCCTCAAATCCCCCTATGAATTGGCGGATAAGCGCCCTAGATAGGTTCACGCTCCTATCTAACAGCGACTCCCATTCGAGCTGGCCCTGGAGGATAGGGCGTGAGGCGAACGTATTCGAGCTTGAGAGTTTAACCTACTGGGATATAGTGGACTCGGTTAAGAGGAAGGACCCGAATATCCTGAGGTTCACCATCGAGACGAATCCCGCATATGGCAAGTATCACTGGACCGGCCACAGGGAGTGCGGGGTCTCGCTACCCCCGGAAGAGGCGATAAGGCTCGGTAATGTGTGTCCGGTCTGCCATAGGAGGCTAACGAAGGGGGTTGAACAGCGGGTCGAGGAGCTCGCCGACAGACCATATGGCTTCAGGCCCCCTGGCTCGCCCGGCTACATGGAGCTCCTCCCCCTCTCCGAGGTCATATCAGCGGTGATAGGTGCGAACCAGCCAAGCTCACAGAGGGTCTGGAGCATCTATAATTCTCTTATCTCCCATTTTGGGGATGAGTATTCGGTCTTAATAGATGCGGGGCTCGACGAGCTTGTTAAGGTGACCGACCCATCAATCGCCGAGGCCATAATTAGAGTCAGGGATGGGAGGATCCGGGTTATTCCAGGCTATGATGGGGTCTATGGCCAGATCGTGATCTTCCCCGAGAGGGGTGAGGGCATAGCAAGGGAGGGGGCCATGGGAGAGGGGGAAATAGACGAGGGTGAAGGGGAGAGGAAGGCGGTGAGGCAGAAGTCACTAAAAGAATTCTTCTAAGGTATAGCTTAGAATATGGGTGTATAGATTTAAATTTTTGATATGTCCTAAGGATTATTTTGTGCATAATTCAACGGAAGGTGGTCATATGCCTGGAAATACAATAAATAAAATAAGGGGAGGTTTAACAAAAATCCCCAAATGGATTGACTGGACTGTCATTTTCATACTTGCCATCTATTCTGTCGGGCTAACCATCTATCACCACTACTTCACCGACAGGGGTGTTCCATCCATACCAGAGGAGATAGCCAATATATCGAGGCAAATGCTCATATCTGTTATTGAACCTTCAGGGAAAAATAGAACGCTCTTTCTAAACCCACGTGAATGGTATTGCAAAGTGATTGTATTCACGGCGGTACAAAACAATATCCACAGGACCTAGCCTACCCAAAAGCCCCAATCGCGTTCTTCTTTCTCGAAGACATAGAAGATTCGGAGAAGGCAGATAATTGGAGCGACCTCATCATAAGAATGAACCAAATAGTGGAAGAAGGAAAATCAAAAATGTGTGTTGTCTTCTTTGGAGAGGGGGCATCTCAAAAGCTAGTCTACTACAAAGGCCAACTAATATATCACTACAGGGACGATGACCCAACATCAAATTATGGAATTGTCTTACTTGAAACAAATTAAGGAAGGTGGCTTACATGATTAAAAAATGGATGGCTGGAATATTGCACTAAAGAATGCATGGATTAGATTCACCTTGAAGGTTTGAGTCCCTTGGACATCCCACACAGAACATCTTAACAATTCATCAATTTAAAGGGTCTCAGTGATTTCCCAAGTTTTTAGGTTTCTCTAATACAGATGTAGATTCCTATCAGGGTTATTAGAGCCCCCACGAGAGCCGGTGGGGTGGGCTTCTCGCCGAGTATGATGTAGGCGAGTATTGAGGCCCCTACAGGCTCTCCTAAGAGGCTCGTTGAGACCAGGGAGGCCTTCAGGTATTTTAGAGCCCAGTTGTAAAGGGTGTGGCCGAAGATCATGGGGACCAGCGCTATCGAGGCGAATATGACGTACTCTCTTAAGGGGTATTCCAGTGGAATCCCGGTTGCGAGGCAGCTCGCCGTCAATATCATGGCGGCTGTGGCGTAGACCGGGACAACGTAGGATAAAAGGTCCAAGGACTGCCTCAACCTCCTCCCGCTTAGGATGTATAGGCCGAGCATAATGGCCCCGATGAGGGCGAGGAGGTCTCCCTGTAGATTGGTCTCCCCAAGGCCAATATCCCCCAGGGCTATCATGATGGCGCCGGAGATGGCGATTACGATGCCCAGGAGCATCCGCCCACTTATCTTCTCCCCGAGGATGAGGTATGACAGGAGGGCTACGAATATGGGGTCGAGGTGTACGAATATCACCGAGCTGGTGACGGAGGTGAGGGCGAGGCTGCTGATCCACGTGGCGAAGTGGAGGGCCAGGAAGAGGCCGACGCACATCAACTTCACGAGGACAATGCGGTCTAGACTTCTCCACCTCCGGGGGCCGCTGAGGAGGAGGAAGGGCGCGAGGATGAGGGTGGATATTATCATGCGGTAGGCGGCTATGGCCAGTGGGGGGGCTGAGCTTATCCTTATGAGGATAGAGGCCGTGGAGACCGCTGCGATGCTCACGATCAGGACGGCCTTGGGAGGCAGCCTGGTTTCCCCACCCATTTGGTTGAGATCCTCCGCTCCATCAGATGGGCGCTCATCCCTTTTCGTCTCCATTCCCAGGTGAAATCGCGAATGGGGAATCACCCCTTCACGTCAAGGATCAGCTCGTATACGGCGTCGACATCCATCTCGAGGC
>Ga0272449_1003531_pt1 | contig 13382 bp, 8 predicted proteins | sample YNPCB0241_FD_198679 | JGI IMG/M metagenome (GOLD analysis project Ga0272449, IMG submission 198679) | Hot spring sediment microbial communities from Yellowstone National Park, WY, United States - YNP-CB-024-1 | ecosystem: Environmental > Aquatic > Thermal springs > Hot (42-90C) > Sediment...
TCTTTCTCCTTGCGGTTACCGTTCTGACTTTTTTCCTAGTGGTGATCATGGGCGTTCGCGAGGCCTTGCGAAATGGATTGCCCCTTCCGCTGACGTTGGAGATCTTGCCGTACTTTTTGCCGGAGGTTTTGGGAATCACGATTCCCATTTGTGTTTTGCTTGCTGTGGTGACTTTTTTTAGCCGATTTAGTGCCACTCGGGAGTACTTGGCTGTTCTTGGTGCCGGGATCCCTCCTTCAGTTCTTTTCTGGCCGGTGTTAACTTGGGCTACTGGCGTGAGCGTTCTAACAGTCGGTTGTTACGAGGGGAGTGCCCAATGGGGCCGGCCGCGAATGCGGGAAAGGATTCTCGGGGCAATACCCCGGATTGTGCGAGGCCGACTGGAACTGGACAAAAGCTTTCGCATGCCTTCCTTTTCGCTTGTGGTGCGGGAAGTCCGGGGAGAGCTACTCTGTCGGGCCGTCATAACAATTCCTCCGCGAGGGGACCAGCCGGAGGTTACGATCACGGCAGAGACTGTCGAGCTAACAACCGACGCCCTATCGGGGCATCTAATCCTGCGGTGTTTTAACGGGGAGGTGGAGGTGGCCGACAAAGGCCGAGTGCGATTTTCCGACTGGATTGAGCAGGTAATTCCTTTGGATGCTCAAGCTCGGCCCCTTCATCGACAATGGCTGGGGATGCAAGAAATCCCCGGGGCGGTGCAGCGGATCCGTGAGGAACTTTGTAGGGTCCTGAGTCAGTTGGCTGGGTATCCGGAGGGGGACCCGGAGCGGGCCAGGCTGGAACGCCAGCGTCGAGAACTTGAGTGGCAATTGCGTCGGATGGCCACGGAGCCGGTTCGGCGGTGGGCCAATGGTTTTTCCTGTCTATGCTTTGCCTTGGTAGGGATGGGGGTGGCCATCCGGTCCCGGAGTGAAAACGTTCTCACGAACTTCTTCCTTTGTTTCGCCCCTGTGTTAGTGCTATATTACCCCCTGCTAATGTTAAGTGAGCAAATCACTGCACTTGGGTATCTGCCGCCTATCGGCTTTTGGATCGCCAATTTAGTGATGCTGGTGTTCGGGGTCTGGCTCCTCTGGGCTGCCCCCGCCTAATGGCAAGGGATTAGCAAAAATTACGAAACGTTCCATTCGGGACCCCACGGGTGCCTTTGGCTGTAACGCTGGGGTGGCACCCGGGGGAAGCCCCATTTTGAAAGACCCATTTTGCGGTGGGCATCCAGACTCAACGCCTTTCAAAAAAGGGGCGGATGCAACGCGGATTGCTTCGCATTCTTGCACCCAGGGAGATAGTAGCCCTTCCGGGACCGAGAGGAATGGACGATTTTTGGTCGGCAGATGATCGGGTGAGCCATCGCTCGGTGTCGGCGAGTTGCCGCTGCCACGGGGGAGAGAACCCGGTTTCGGGTGTGGTTTTGTGGATTTTTTGCCGGGCTCGACCGCTTTGCACTCAATACATTTTGCTTGGAGTGGGGTGGGGAAGAGTCGGCCGCACAGATCTGGGTTTGATTCCGCCTTTGGAAGACTGTCGTAAGTTAATGTTCGGGTAATCTTTGGGGTGGCCGGTGGTCTTCCGGTAGCCGATTGACGGGCCCGAGGCCATCGCGATACATTTAAAGTTCGTTACTCCCCATAAGACCCGGGGCAAATCCGGGGCACACAAACTGCTTAAGGTTATGGAAGTACCCCTCCTTTTCGGGAGGGGTTAAAGTTTTTGGATAGGCGGGGTTGCTTTTCCCTAACGATGGGAGGTCGGAAGGGATTTATTTGGTGGCCGATTGGGTCCGTTGTTGGCGGGCAGCACCCTCGTAAGCCACTTTCCGAGATGGCCGTTGAATAATCCAGACGCCGCGGGGATTTGTTCTGCAGCAGGGAAATACTGGCCTTTCCGCAAGCAATGCGGGAGCCAGGATTTTCGGGAAGGAAGATAGAAGCCCCGATTTTCGGCTGGTTTCGAGCCTTGACCCTTGAGAAACCGGGAAAGGAATTTCGGCCGGGGCTGACGAGGGTTCGGGAGTTATTTTGGAACGAGCGGTCTTTCCGAAGCCGAGTTGGCTGGAGGATTATGGTGTAATTGGGTGAGGAATAGGGCGGAGAGAGGAGGGCACGGCGTTTACCCTTCAATTGGAACACGTGGTGGGATGTAAGGACGATGTGAATTGTCGTACAGTGATTGGGAGGGGTTCGGTAGGTGTTGGTCGCCATTGAAAAAGCCGAAATCCTTGTGGAAGCGATGCAATGGATTCGTCGCTTCCGAGGGAAGGTTACGGTGATTAAGCTGGGCGGGAGTGTCATGGAGAGTGCCTCGGCTTTGGATGGCCTGCTCCTGGACGTGGTGTTTATGGAGACGGTGGGGATGCGGCCGGTAGTGGTCCACGGTGGAGGAGCAGCCATTAACCGAGCTATGGCCGAATCCGGCCTCCAGCCCCGGTTTATTCAAGGGAGACGGTGCACCTGCGAAAGAACCCTGGAGATTGTTGAACGGGTCCTTACCCAGGAAATCTGTGCGGATCTGGTCCGCCGGATTAGCGGCCATGGAGGAAAAGCCCGACCGCTCCACACGGGGACAACCCCGGTGTTGTTCGGAGAAAAGCTGGTCTTGCAGGATAGCCAGGGCAATTCCCTAGATCTGGGGTTTGTGGGTACAGTCACCCGCGTGGATGAGAAGACAATCCTGGCAGTGCTCGAGGCCGGTGAGATTCCTGTGATTCCATGTCTGGCAATTGGTCGCGATGGCGAGAAACTGAACGTCAATGCTGATACCGCGGCCATGGCAGTAGCCCGGGCACTTCGGGCAGAAAAGCTCGTGTTCCTCAGCGACGTCAATGGAGTCAGGCGGAAGAAGGATGATCCTTACTCCCTGATTCCCTCGCTTTCGGCATCGGAGGCCCGGGAATTAATCCGCAGCGGAGCGATCGAGGGTGGTATGTTGCCCAAAATCGAGGCCTGCCTGGAGACGTTGGCGGCAGGGGTGGGAAAGATCCACATTATCGACGGACGGGTCCCTCACTCCTTGCTCCTGGAAGTTTATACGGACCGAGGGGTGGGTACCGAGATTGTTCCGGATCCCCCTTCGCAAGCCGTGGTATCCGGGCAGAATACCAGCCCCCCTGCTACGTGGGCACAAGGAGCGGGCAACTAGCGAAAGGTTAGTCTGTGGCAGTAACCGCCTCCTATTCAAAGCCAGGCAGTTTGAGTGAAAGTTATGGGAGGAAGGTCCTGTCGCCGTCACAAGGCAGGGCTTGAAAAGGGTTAAGAGTTGGCGACCAGAATTTGGGGGCTTAAGTAGTCTCATTGCCCGAGCCGGAATTTGCGGGATAGGGAAGTTTTCCAAGGGGTAGAAGTTTCTTTTGCCAATGCTACCAGTCGCCACAAGGGAAACTGGTCCCATAGATTTCTTCCTTCTGGGACTTAGCGGAAGGTTTCGAAGTGAGAAGAAGGGAATGGGGCAGAATTGGGAAATCCGGAAAAATTCGGAAGTTCGAGATTAGCAAGAAGGGCAAACTTCGAAACGTTTTCGCCAAGGCCGGGATAGGCGGCAGGAACCCTCAGGTGTTTGGTCGCCCAGGCTAGGGCCAGGTGAAAAGCTCAGCGACTTCGGATGCTTCCGTGCAACGAACGTTTGGGAGGCCCCTCTCAAGGCCTACGTAGTACGATCCGTTCACTAATTCACAAAGAGGGAAACAAGCCGGCCAGATATGTGATATTTACCGCTGGGAAAGTTCGCCTTTCTTGTGGGAGGGATAAAGTTTCAGGATCTTTAGCGGAGATCTGGTGTTTGACGGGCAACACGATCGGGTAAATCCACTAGTTTTCGAGTTATTCGAGAGCGTGAGGAAGGAGTGAAACTTCGATGTCCTCTGTTACCGGCACTAGTGCAGTGGAGCGGGCATCCTCGGGAAGCAGTGCGGAAGTGATTTCGCTTTTCGATCGCTATGTGATCGGAAATTACCGACGTTTCCCGGTTTGTTTGGTGCGGGGAGAGGGCTCCTTTGTTTGGGATGCCGAGGGTCGTCGATACCTGGATTTTTTTCCGGGTTGGGGGTGTAATTTGCTCGGTCATTGCCCGGCACCGGTGGTGGAGGCAGTTCGGGATCAACTCGGTAAATTGATCCATGTGCCCAACACATGGTACACCGAGCCTCAGGGTCGTTGGGCCCAGCTTCTTAGTGAACGGAGTTTCGGGGGGAAAGCCTTTTTCTGCAACTCGGGGGCAGAGGCGGTGGAGGCAGCGATCAAGCTGGCCCGTGCTCATACACCTCCGCGAAGATACAAGATCATTAGTTTCGAGGGTAGTTTTCACGGCCGAACATTTGGAGCATTGACTGCAACCGCCCAACCGAAATATCACCAGGGGTTCGAACCTTTGGTGCCAGGTTTCGTTTACGCTCCCTGGGCGGACTTGGATGCGGTTTCTCAATTGGTCGATGAGGAAACGGCGGCCATCATTGTTGAGCCGGTCCAAGGGGAAGGGGGAATTCGGATTGCACCGCCGGAATTTCTGGTTGGTTTACGTCGGTTAGCCGATGAACGGGGAATCCTCTTGATCTTTGATGAAGTTCAAACTGGTTGTGGCCGGACAGGCCGGTGGTTTGCCTATCAGCATTACGACGTAATTCCGGACATCATGACCCTGGCGAAGGGAGTATGCGGCGGTTTACCTGGAGGAGTGATGCTTGCCAAGCCGGAAATCGCTGCTAGTCTTCGGCCGGGGATGCATGCTTCGACCTTTGGTGGAAATCCCATTGCAGCCCGGGCGGGAATTGCCACCATCGAGATGATCGAAAGTCAAGGCCTGCTGGATCGGGTTCAGCATTTGAGCGAGCAATTCCGCTGCCGGCTAGAAGATTTGGCCCGGAGATGTCGGCTGATCCGCGAGGTGCGGATTTTGGGCTTGATGATCGGGATTGAACTTATGGTGCCGGGGGCCCCGATAGTTCAGGCCTGCATGGAGCGAGGACTACTCATTAACTGTACACATGATACGGTCATTCGCCTGCTGCCAGCAATGACCCTGAGCGATAGCGAGCTTCAGGAAGGCTGTGATATCCTAGAGGGGGTCCTTCTCGAGTTCGCTCAACGGACCTAGCGGCGGGGTAACTGCCTCGGCAACATCGGAGTGATTGGGTGTATAGGTCGGGAAGATGGGCAGGTTCCGCTTTCAAACAAACCGGCCGTCCGATGGTTGCACTTCTAATGGGTAAGGCGGCGGAGGTGAATTTGCTGACATCATGGAAATTGGGGAAAGCCCGGGGGCTTAAAAGCTATCCGGAAGTGAGGGTAAAGCACAGCCTATTTTTCAAACCGGTTTTGTGAGCGGCAACCCTCCATAGCAGAGCGGGTTGGGGAGAAGGCTTGATTGGGGAAGGAGGCAGCGATGATGCCCCGGAAGGGTGTGCGTCATTTGCTCACGGTAGAGTCTTTGCAACCGGAAGAGATTCGGCAAATTTTTCGGATTGCTCACCAATTGAAGGCAAGATGGATTCGCGGGGAATACACCCCACTGTTAGCCGGGCGGGTAATGGCCTTGCTTTTCGAAAAGCCCTCTTTGCGGACCCGGGTAAGTTTCCAGTCGGCCATGGCCCAGCTTGGTGGCACCAGTTTTTATCTTGGTCAGGAAACGGGTTTCGGCAAACGGGAAAAGCTGGCCGACTTCGTCCGGGTTCTTTCCCGTTATGTGGACGTAGTTGTTCTGCGGGCATTCGAGCATGCCGCGGTAGAGGAATTTGCTTCCTATGCCACGGTCAGCGTGATCAATGGCTTGACCGATTACTGTCATCCTTGTCAGGCACTTGCTGATCTGTTCACCATCGAGGAGCATTTTGGTTCCTTGGAAGGGCAGAGGGTAGCGTACATCGGGGATGGAAACAATGTGGCACGCAGTCTGGCGATGGCTTGTGCCAAATTAGGGGTTCCGTTTGTGATGGCGACACCTCCCGGTTACCGCTTCCCGGAGCATTACGTGCGTCGACTGGTTGCCAACGGTATGACCGAGGGGCTAAAGGTCACCGAAGATCCTGCGGAGGCTGTTCGCGGTGCTACAGTCGTATACACCGACGTGTGGACGAGCATGGGTCAGGAGGCTGAGGCCGAACAGCGTCGGCGGGATTTCGCAGCCTACCAGGTCAACGAAATTCTCCTTGCCCAGGCAGCCCCCAATGCTATTTTCATGCACTGTATGCCTGCTCACCGGGGGGAGGAAGTTACCGACGGGGTTATGGATGGCCCACAGAGCGTTGTCCTCGAACAGGCGGCAAACCGGCTGCATCTCCAAAAAGGAATCTTAATTTGGCTCCTCCGGGGAGGTCTTGACGCTTGAGTTTCGCAAGTGTTAGAGGGCTAATCCCCCCGTTGCGAGCTATGTCTGACTGTGGATCTCACCTCGTCATGCACGTTTTAGGAACCGGATTTGTCGGAGATTGCCTCGGACGAGGTCATTCCCAGCATTTGCCGTATGGCCAACTCTGTTAGCCGGCCGGGGTAATTGTTTTTGCCATGAGAAAATTTTAGAAGACCGGATGAACTACTGGGGCACGTGAACGGAACCAGGTGTGTGATTTTAATGCAACTAGTTGAAGTTTCCGAGTGATGGGGGAGCACGATCCGCAGAGGGAAAAATCGCGGGAAAAGGCCGCTTTGAAGATTGGTGAACGGCGGCAAGAAAGGCGGGAATGCCCCTGAGTCATTTTTAATTGGGAAGTTTGCCGAAACCGTTGGGCTGCCGTTTGGGATAAAGCGGTTTTATCCAGGTTGGGGCGTGCAAAATTTGGTTTTCCACCCCGGCTTGGCTCGCTCGGACATGCCTCCGTAGAGTTGGCATTATGTTACCAAAAAGGCTTCGGTTAAGGCCGCCTTTGGGAGGGACTCACGAGGCGATGGAGGTGTTGGGCGTTGGTACTTGTCAACATTGGAAATTTGCGGGCCGTTTAGCGTTCCGTGGCTGCTAGCCTAGTTGGGCAAGGCAGAGTTCTCCGGTAGCTGGTTCCGGGCATACAAGCCTCAGCTTTGGTTGGGGGTGGGATCCCGGAAGCAAGGGCATTTACAAAACAGGGACAGACCTAGCGGGAAAGTTTGGAACGTTCCCGGGGGTTCCACTTCCATTTGAACAGTAATTGGATCCCACCCACACAGAGAAAAGAGGCTGGTGCCAACGGGGTATGCTCGATTGCTGTAAATTGGTCCCCCAATCTTGAATTTCCTGGTAGACTTTAACGATGATTTTCGGCCACGAGAGGGGCCGATTTGCATTCGGTTGGCAATGCTTTAAGGTCCTCCTTTTAGTTTCTTACCCTTCGGGGGTGAGTTGACCTCGCAAGCCGGCGATTCATCCCCAACCTGCCCAAGCTTTCATATCCTTAGGGCAGTTCAGGATTCAGGTGGGATTCTGCCCGTGGGGCTTCTGGTTAGTACAGGTCTGACGTAGGGGAAGGCGGGGCGGTTGGGCCCGATGGCCTCCACCTGCCGCAAAAAAGTGGCAGTTCGGTCCAATCGGCCAATTTCGGGGGAAACGATTCAGCCACGAGTCACGAAAGCGGAGGTTATTGTGGGACGGCAGCATCTGAGTTTAGCCTCGATCGTAGCGGCACGGCGTCAGAAATTGGAGAGAATCCGGGAACTGGGACATGACCCGTTTGGAGGTCGATTCGACGGTCGGATTCCCATTGGCGAGATTCGGAAACTAGAGGGCCAGATTGTCCGCACTGTCTGCCCCCAGCCGGGAGGGGGAGAGGAAATAGTGGAGCAAGGTCCGCGGGTCCGGGCTGCCGGCCGAATTCTTCTCCAGCGGAGGGCCGGAAAGATCGTCTTCTTGGACATCTGGGACTGGACCGGCAAAATTCAGGTCCTGATTGGCAAACAGCAGGTCGGCGAGGCAAACTGGGCGTTGGCGGAATGCTTTGACCTCGGTGACATCATCGGCGTGGACGGCGAACTTAAACATACCAAGACAGGTGAACTCACTATTTTTGCAGACAATCTAACGATTCTCACAAAGACTCTTGCTCCTCCTCCTGCCAAACATAAAGGGCTGACAGACCCCGAGCTCCGCCAGCGACTCCGTTACTTGGATCTGATTCACACGGAGGGAGTTCTCCAACGCTTTTTAATGCGAAGTCGGATCATAGAGTCGATCCGGGCGACCCTGAACCGCGAAGGTTTCGTGGAAGTGGAAGGGCCAACCCTGCATACCGTGGCAGGGGGTGCCGCGGCCCGACCTTTCGTCACCTATCATAATGCCTTGGGGATCGAACTCTACCTGCGGATTGCTCTGGAACTCCATCTGAAACGCCTGCTGGTCGGAGGGATCGAAAAAGTTTATGAACTAGGTAGAGTCTTCAGGAACGAAGGAATCAGTCCCCGGCACAATCCCGAGTTTACGATGCTTGAGGTGTACCAGGCCTACGGGGACTATCACACCATGATGGATCTGACGGAGAAGATCATCGTGGAAGCCATTTCGGCCACAGGGCAGCCATTAGTTCTACCGTACGGCGAAACCACCATTGACTTTACCCCGCCTTTCCCCCGGCGGACTTACCACGATCTCCTGGGCGAGTACCTGGGAGTGGATCCGTTAAACGAAGCTGCTCTCCGCCGGTGGGCTGCGGAGCACGGTATTCCTCCGGAAGGGAAACATATCGACGTTATCAAGAACGAGCTATTTGAGGAATTTGTCCAGGAGAAACTTTCGGGACCTGTGTTTGTGATGGATTATCCAGCCGGAATTTGTCCGCTTACCAAACGAAAGAAAGACGATCCGAGGATTGCCGAGCGATTTGAGCTTTTCGTGCAGGGGATGGAAATTGCCAATGCTTATACGGAGCTGAACGACCCGGACCTGCAAGAAGAGCTTTTCACCCGGCAGTTAGAAGGTCTCCCAGAAGAAGAGTCCATGGCAAGGATGGACCGGGACTTTATTCGGGCATTACGGTATGGAATGCCGCCGGCAGGGGGGCTAGGGATCGGGATCGACCGCCTTGTGATGCTTCTCACCAATTGCCAATCAATCCGCGAGGTGATTCTATTCCCCCTCCTTAGGCCGGAACCTCCTGACTCTTTCTGGGAGGGGGATCTCCCTGAACCCGGAGAGGAGTGAGGTAAGCCCCGGATTTCGGCCGGTTCCAGCCGCTCCCGCCCGATAAAAGGGGAAACTCTGAGTTACTTTTTTGGAAACCGCTCGGCAACTTGCAATCTGAAAGGCATTTGGCCAAAGGGGATTAGGAAACCACCGATCAATCGGGGACTAATCCCTACCGGTTGAGCTATTCATGCGGTTCGATAGCCCCATTTCTCTTTGATCTGCGGGCGGAAGAGCTGCCTTCGTTCCCTATCGTTTTGGGGTTGCGAAAGCCCCCTGGCGGAAACTTCTCTTATGCTGGGGAAATTCTTGGCGGTAAAATCAGCCCCCATATCCGCCCGTTAAGGATTAGTAGTCTGGAAAGTCGGAGAAACCAAGGAAGGTGGATGTCCATGTATCAAGTGCTTTTATGTTGGCGTTATCTCCGTTCCCGATTAATCGCTCTGGTCTCGATTGTCAGTGTAACGTTGGGCGTGGCCACGATGATCGTGGTCAATGCCGTCATGGCGGGCTTTACCACGGAGATGCAAAAGCGAATTCATGGGATTTTGTCTGACGTGGTGCTTGAGGCCCGGAGTCTCAACGGCTTTCCTAATCCGGAATGGCACATGGAACGCATCCGGCAGGTAGCCGGGGAAGACATCGCAGGGATGACCCCCACGGTAGTGGTCCCTGCGATGCTCAGCTTTCAAATTGGCGATGAGTGGATCACCCGGCAGGTGCAGCTGATTGGGGTGGATCCGGCAACACATGCTCAGGTAAGTGATTTTGCCAAATACTTGCAACATCCCCTTCATCGAGCCGGTCAAATAGACTTCCGCCTCCGTGATGGGGGCTATGATACATACGATCACCAATCGCTTCACGGTGGGCCCGATCGGCAAGCGATGGCTCTTGCCGGTTGGGAATACAGGCGAAGAATGGCTGCTTTTCGCCGGATTCAGCGGGAACTTCAGGAGCAGTATCGCAGGGCATGGCAGGGGAGTTCTGGTGCCCCTTTCTCCAACGAGGATGGTTCTTTGGAGACTCGCTCGCCCTCTACGGAATCTGAGAGTATCCCTCCTGCTCCTTTACCGTCTGGCACTGGAGAAGGATTTCCTTCTGGAGATTTTTCCCCGTCGGCTCAGGCAGAATTGTCTTATCCGCCCGGTAGCTCAACCCACGATTCAGTTACGGCACCAATACCAGGAATTAACCAACCCGGGGGGTTATCCCCCGCGACAACCGAAATGTTTCCCCCCAGCACTGCTTGGAACTCCCACGCGGTTGCTGGTCACGGGCAGGAAACGCTTCCTACGAACACCAACGCTTACGTCAACTCTTTCCAAGGGCCAGGTTTTCTAGGGGCATCGGACCATCCTGAAGATCCTTTTTTAGTCTACCGAAACCCGTCGGAGCAGGTGTTCGATCCAGCCACCCAACAGCATACCGGGGCAGTGTTAGGAATTGCTCTCGCTTGCGACCGATACGTGGATGCTACCGGTACTTGCCGAGATCGGTTTTTCCTCCTTCCCGGAGACGATGTGGTTCTCAGTTTTCCCAACGCTGCTGATCCCCGGAAAGGAGGTCGACTTACAGTGGTGCATGACACATTTACCGTTGTCGACTTTTACGAAAGCAAGATGGCGGAATATGATGCCAGCTTTGTCTTCGTACCCCTTGCTGCTCTTCAGGAAAAAAGAGGGATGTTCGATCGGGCCACCGGGGTACGTTATGTGAATGCAATCCAGATCAAACTCCGGCCTGGAGCCGATGGCAAAGCCGTGCGAGACAAGCTCCAAGCCGCTTTTCCTCCTGATCTTTATGTGGTGAGCACCTGGCAGGATAAACAAAGTGCTCTCCTAGCTGCGGTGCGAATGGAGACGGCGATTCTCAATGTACTTTTGTTCTTAATCATTGCTGTAGCGGGCTTCGGGATCCTCGCTATTTTCTTGATGATTGTGGTGGAGAAGACTCGGGACATCGGCATTCTCAAAGCCATTGGGGCCACAGCTCTCGGTGTACAAAACATCTTTTTAGGATATGGGCTAGCCCTCGGAGCGGTAGGCTCGGGTTGTGGATTAGTGTTAGGACTTCTTTTTGTCCACTACATCAACGAAATCGCGGACTTTTTAGGTCGATTGACAGGTCGGCCGTTGTTTGATCCGGAAATTTACTACTTTTACCGGATCCCCACAATCGTGGAGATCCCTACGGTTGCCTGGATCGTGGGGGGAGCGGTGGCTATTGCCGTTTTGGCAAGTGTAATTCCTGCATTGCGGGCTGCCAGGCTCCATCCCGTTCAAGCTCTCCGCTATGAGTAGCAAGATCTTCCAAACCCTGGGTTCAGAATGGCCTTGGAAGGTGCTTGGCCGAGTGGAGGGTTGCCGCAACAGGCGAGGGTAGGGGAAAACCCCAACGAGGGCTGAAAAGAATCCTCTCGGCGATCGAGTTCGGGCACGCACAGGAAATACTTTGTTGACTTCGGAGGCTTTCGGAGTTCCTTGGGCAGCCCTGCTCAAAACTTTAGCGAAGATGGTCCGATTTGACTGCGATTTCAAGAGGTAAACCGCCAGGGATTTGAAGGATACTCTGCCCACCTGGCAAGCGTGCAGGTCCCCGCAAAGCTACCTGGAGCGGTTGCACAAATTTGGACCCTGCGAGTTGAAGTTTCATAGTGGCCCGGAGGCTCCCACCCTCCGTGTGGAGGTGAAAGAAGAGCCCCTGCTCTCTCCTGTTGTTGAAACCGAGAGAAAGCTTTAAACCGGTTCCCATTTTGCCTTGAAATGAGTTTTGACTGTCATGGGCAATTTTCCTCGAAAATCTGGTCACCCCGATCAAGAAGGCCCGGCCAAATCGCAAAGGTTATCGGCTGCAGAGTCCGGGACGGAGTTTCCGCCGGCAAGCCAATCTCCTGATTCCGTAACACCTACAGAAGTTCCAACTCCGTTCCACGGTGAATCCCCCGACCTGCCTAACCCCGTTGGTTTGGGGAACACCCCGGAGGATGGTGATATGTCCATAAGCAGTCAGGAGGTTTCCTTCAGTTTCACTGGAGGAGATAGAGGAAGATGTGAGGCCCCCAGGAGACTGGCCTCCCGTTTGCGGGTCCGAGTCGATGGTCCGCATTCTCCAGAAAAGGATCCTGCTGGTAGGGAACGTTTCCCGTCAGGTTCCCCTACGGCCCCTTCTCAGGACGTTGCCACCCGTCAATCCAACGAAAAAGTTGGGGATTCGGGAAGTATCTCGGGAAGCGGAAATCTTTGGTCAAAGTCGAAGGAAGTAATTCCGCCTACATCCCCCGAGTGCAAGGCTTTGCCCCAATTAGCCAACCATCCAGAAGATGGGGGCAAGTCGGCGTGGGATCCTGGCATTGGGGGAAGCCGTGAGGACCTCGGCCCGAGCGGGGCTTGCCGTCTAATTGGGCTCTCGCCAGCAACTGAGGATTTACTGGCAACAAGGGAACTTTCCCTGTGTTGCGAATATGGTGTGGCAAGCGAGCATCCACGCCGATCAAAGGCGGGCACGGAAGTGGCAATTGCAGCTTGTAAACTCTTCAAGAGTTACACGCGAGGGACAAGCCGGGTGGAAGTACTCCGGGAACTCGAGCTGGAGGTGTTCTCCGGGGAATTCCTTGCGGTTGTGGGACACAGTGGCTCGGGAAAGAGCACCCTGCTGCACTTGCTTGCCACACTGGACCGACCTGACCAAGGGGAGATATTTTTCCGAGGGAAAAGGATTGACCATCTTCCGGGCCGACAGCGAGACCGACTTCGGAATAAGCACTTCGGCATGGTCTTTCAGATGTATCATTTGCTTCCTGAGTTGACAGCATTAGAGAACGTAATGCTGCCGTTGATGATTCCTCACGGCCCGCTTGCCTTGTTGACCAGGTGGAGGAGCATCCGCCGGAAGGCGTTGGAATGGTTGGCTGCCGTGGGACTTACCCATCGGGCTCATCATAAACCCAGGGAACTTTCCGGCGGGGAAATGCAGCGGGTAGCTATTGCTCGCGCGCTGGTACACCATCCGGAGGTCCTTTTCGCGGACGAGCCCACCGGAAACCTAGATCGCCAAACAGGCTGGGAAATCCTCGAGTTATTACGCCGCTTGAATCATCAACATAACCTCACTATAGTCATGGTCACCCATGATCCCCAGGTGGCGGGGATTGCCGATCGGATTGTCCGACTTCAAGATGGGCGAATCGTGCCCGTTTCCGCGTGACCTCGAATCTTTGCCGAGCCCAGGGTAACGTTTCTCGCGGAGAGCTTAGTGCTTCGGTGCACTAGGAGCCTACGATAAAAGGAATTGTGCGGTACAAT
>Ga0272449_1003534_pt1 | contig 13379 bp, 21 predicted proteins | sample YNPCB0241_FD_198679 | JGI IMG/M metagenome (GOLD analysis project Ga0272449, IMG submission 198679) | Hot spring sediment microbial communities from Yellowstone National Park, WY, United States - YNP-CB-024-1 | ecosystem: Environmental > Aquatic > Thermal springs > Hot (42-90C) > Sediment...
AATCAGACTAAATCATATGTGAATGAAATGACAACTGGCGCCGACGTTGTTATCGCCGTGAGCTTTGTAGGTATTCCTTCAGCAGGCAGTTCGTCTTCTCTAAATTTCTCTGTTTTGTTTGTATCGACGTTCACAACCAAAATTATCTTCGATGCCGAGCCGTTGTATGCCTTGAAAGTTACCGTGGCAAGTGTCGTGCTATTGTTTGTTATTGTCAACCGTTTCAGAAATGCAACGTAGTTCTCTGGAACCAAAAACAGATCCCCCTCTGTCGTGCTAGAGAGTGTTGCGGTATTGCTAACCTTGACCATTCAGATCACCTCATACTAGCAGTATATGCTGAAGCGATGTATGCAGGAGTGGCGTAGGTCTGTGGTTTTACCGTGGCCTCTTCCACGACGTAGACGTATCCCTCTGCTCTAAGTCTGCACCATGCTGGTACTACCAAAGGAACTATATTTACCCACAGCCAGCCGATACTATCCCCCATTATTAGGTTTTCAAGCAGATTGTCAGGAACGGTATCATCGGCGTGGCGTTCAAGTGCTCCCCATCCGCCAAATACATCTCCTCCAGCACCTTCGATTCTGAACAGCACCTTGACTGGTCCGTCTATTCTAAGCCTCATGTCAAGAATTTCATTGTTTCTGGCTTTCAAACCTTGATTTTTGAGATCGTCAAGTACTGTGTTGGAAGTTATATTGGTCAGCTTTAGGGTCCAAGGTAACATCGGTCGGCATTCTTTAATTTCGTAAAACTTTCCTCTAATCTGGATGAATTCCCTCGGTTTAAAACGTGGATTGAACTCCTTATAAAAAAAGAAGTACTCTCCCATCTCTCTCTCACCCCTTCGGGAATAAAATTAAGTTAATTATTCTCCTAGCACGACAACCAACACATCTTTTGCTGAAGTGCTTATCGAATTCGCGGACGTTCCCTGCTCAACCACGACAACACTTACCTTTGTAGCATCAAACGAGGTTATCTGAGCAATCTGTGTGGGTATAGTGCTTGCAGCGTTCACCACCGTCGCACATATGGGGGTTATGATTCTCTTCAGCCCCAAATCAGATGCCGTGATGTCTCCAGTACCAGTTATGCTCTTTGTAACATATGCAACCTTAACTCCAGCAGCCCCACGAGCCTTAGTTAGCTCGCCGATTACTGCCATCGGTTACACCTCAGACAATTGTCTTGCTCTTCCTCTCGGCAACAAACCCTCTAAACACAACGTAATCATCTCCAGTAGAGTTTCCGAGGAAGTCCACCCTAATCTTTTCACCCTCACTCCATCCCATCGGCGTGAAGAACCCTATGGGCTCCATGTATGTGTACAGGTTTTCGACCTCAATGACCTCTATCGGTCTGACGTCCACGAAGAACTTTATCGCGGTTGTCTTAGGAACGGCGCTGTTGTTCTGGTAACCATATATCACTATAAACTTGTCGTCTTCAAGCTCTTTCTCTATCTTCGTTTCCCATGTGTATGCACTCGTATAGCTTATCTTCCATTCTTCATTTGCAAGCCCTAGATCCGTTTTCGGCAGAATGTCCCTTATAATATATCCGTCTGGCGATTTTCCTCTTGTCTGTATTAGCGACTTCAACAATTTGACGCTCTCGTCTCTAACTTTTACAATATACTCAAACGCCATCTCGTTTTTCGGAACTATATACGCCATCTCACATCACCTCGTATTGAAGTTGAGAGAAGAGTTTATAAATCAGTATGGTAAGAAGTTATAATAAGTGATAAGAAATGAACGTCCTAGGTATTGCAAAAGTGTATGCAAACAGAATATGGATACCGAAAAATGTAAGAGATAGGCTTGGTATTAAAGATGGAGATTTGGTTTACTTTTACGAAAATGATGAAGATGAAATAGTTATTAAAAAAAGTGGTAAAAAATTTGAAGTTAAGTGATAAATTTGAAGTTAAGTGATCTCGAACTTGCTTTTGGTTACTGGTGGTAACTCTTCTTTTTCAATGGTTCTCGGCGTTACTTCCCTTTCTGTAACTTCCGACTCTTCACGAGTCTTTTTTTCAGCCTTTCCCACAAATGGCAAAGGGAACGGTAGTGAAGCCAATAGAGAACTACCGCTAGGTCCACCACCAAGCATTTCCTCGAAGCTCTGCATCATGCTGATCAGCATTTTGTTAGGCCCTGGAGGAACCTCCATCCCCATGCTCTTTACCGTTGACTCGAACATGTCCTCTGGGAAACTGAATACAGTCTGTGCTTTGCTGAGCTTGGGCGGGAAAGCAGTTAAAGATGCCATTATTTCTCCCACATCGGGCAGTTCGTTTGCCATATCCACCACCTTACAGTCTGAACTCTTCTTTGACCCACTTCTTCCATTCGGTTACTGGATAGTCAGATGTCATCGGAAGCCTCGGCAAGGATTCAACCAGCTTTTCGGTGAACTCGCTGTGGACCTTTTCGAGTATCGGAGGTATCGGCAGTAGGTGCTCAACTCCTACTGGCGCTCTGAGCAATGCCTCAACTAATCTGGCTGGGTCAGGCGGGAGTATTCCTCCTTCCAACTTCTCCTTATACAGATCCAATAACTGGCTTACCGAACCCTTGTCTGGGAACCTTATCTCCACCATTCTCACATCACCTCGCTATATTATATCGTTTATCTTTTTAAATTTTTTCTCCAAGCACGCATCACACGCACAAACAGACCAAGCACGCCCATGGGTAAGAGTGGTAAGGGGATGGCGTAATAAACCCCGTTGCTTTCAATAATCCAGCCCATTGATACTCCATCGCTCAATGCCGTTTCCACGACTTCTTTATCAATGGGCAGACTTTCAATTAGCTCATCTTTTGTCGAGGGGAATAGATGCAAGTAGTTGTAGACTGTAAGAAATGCATGGCTTTCGATGAGTCTCCTTCTGTTTTCGCTTATTATCCTGCCGATCATATCTTACCTAACGGGCTTATCGGGGCGTGCTCAAGCATGAACCTAGCAATTATCCGTGGTATCGGCAAGAATGGAGGTAATGCGGGCAGTAAATCCCAAGACATGGAGAAGGATTCATTATTATTATTCGCCGTAATATCACCTCCCTATAGCTACGTAACCGATCTTTGCCACTTTCTCACCTACTTCAAGTAGTCCACAATCCAGCTGAACTTGGGAACACCATATCCCGTCTCGGAATTCCACGTGCTGTATGACCTAAATATGTCCATTACCATGTCTTTCGTCAACTTGTAACCTTTCTTCTGTGCGTATTCGGCCCAAAGAGCCATTAATCCTGATATATGGGGCGTAGCCATCGAAGAGCCGCTAATAAATGCCACCTTAGGTCCCTCATACCAGTTCATCGCTCCTATCAGCCCAGTGGTGCTCGCTCCTATGTTAACCCCTGGTGCCCCTATGTCTGGCTTGTTGTATCTGATGTAGTCTGGGTGCTCACAGCTACTGAAGTCGGCCCTCTTGAGGTTCTTATCCAAAGCTGCAACGGTAATTGCTCCTCTGGAAAGCCCTGGACAGCTCGTGTAACCTTTCCCGTCATTTCCCGTAGCTATACAGAAAATGTAACCCTTATCAGCCAAATTTTCAATAAAAGAGCATAGTGGGCACGTCGTCGGGTCGTGCCTCTCGTCAGGTCCTATCGTTGAACCAAGGCTCATGCTGATGACCTTTGCACCATTGTATATCGCCGTGGCAATCCCTTCCATGACATCCAAAGTGCTCCCGCTACCTATCAAGTAACCTAGTACCTTTACAGCCCCTATCGATACTCCCTTTGCAATGCCTTCAAGCTGTCCGAAAACCGTCCGCAACGGATTTCCAGCTATTGTAGTCAAACAGTGCGTGTTGTGTATGAAGGTCATACCAATTTTACCAGCTATATAGTTGTGAGTCTCTGTTGTGAAGTCGTAGAGATAGCCGTCGTAATCGATAACTTCTACCTTCTTAATCCAAAGCCATGGATAGTAGTTCCTTGTCTCAAAATGTCTAGGTTTTTTAAGCTTAAGATAAGGTGCAAGATCATTTACAAGTCTTATATAACTCTCACCTATTACTGAGACTTGATATACTTTCTGTTCACCTTGTCTGTTTGGTTCATATGCTGTAATGCGACTCTTGTAACCTAAAGCTGAGAGGAGATTTACAAGCTGATACGCTAACTTTTCGCTTGTAGTTGTTATTCTTACTCTCGCTCTATTTTTGTCAAAGTGTCCATCTCCATCTATTATTCCAGCAATTAATGCCAAAAGTACTTCTCTCGGCTGTTTTAATAGAAGTTCTGGAATGTATAGTCTATCTCCATTAGAAAATAACTTCCCAAGTTTTTTGATTAGACCATATACTATAACTGTCCTACCATTAGTATATCTGTTCTCAGACTTGATGGAACAGTTATAACCAAGTTTCCGAAGATAGTCCATAACTATTGGAACCTCATCTTTATTGAGTGAGTACCAAATCGCCCTCTTCTTAGTAATATATCCATCGCTAATGAGTAGTCCGACTAAGTATGCTAGGTCTTCATCAACAGTTTTCTCGAATGGAAGCCAAACATTTCCATCTGGGATAACTAAAACATAGTTGCGGTGTACATTAGCAAGATCAATAGCTCTGAGATACTTGTAACGACCGTATCTACGGTCATAGACTAAGAAGGGGTGGTCAAGCGATGTAATGAAAGTTGAAGTTCCTGCCACGACTTTTACTGCCTTACCTTTATATGGAATTTTGTGAACAGCCAAGACTCTTGTAATAGTAGAACAACCTTTGTTCATATCAAAACCTATCGTATAAATGGGTTCTTCTAAAAACTTTACAAACGCTCCATTAACGAAGTGCTCAGGACTCGGCACCTTTTTGTAAAGTTCTGATATAGTGGTTAGTCCACAAAAAGTTGTGTAAACCATGGCATCTGGCTCAATACATCCATGGCCGTTGTTATCAATCCAAATCGGGTCTCCTTCGATCGTAGATGCCTGAAAATCTATGGTAAGCTTCTGCGGGCATCCAACATCGAATCCCGTGTCTACCACAGCTACAGTAATTCCTTTTCCAGTTATACCCATCTTCTCCGCGACATCGGCTCCGAGAACTACTCTTGAATCGCTCGTCGGCCATCTGTCTTTCCCCATTCCTTCCTTTACGACATACCACATCGCAAGCGGATTAAGAGGACCTCCCATCCTCAAGAATTTGACGAGCTGTTTCTCAACTGGAAGCTCTATGAACGCGGAAATTCCATATGTCCTCTCCTTTTCAACGGAAACAACTCCTTGAATTGTGAGAATCTTATCCGCGACATCTTCTGGGGCCTCGACGCTCATGTAGGTGTTGAACCTCTTTACAACTCTGAAACCCATCATTCTTAGCGATCTGCTCACGTCCTCTTGCATCCCTTCCTTAACTCGAACCAAATACCTAACCATATTCATCACCTCTCATAATTTACTTTGATTTTGGATAAAATATTTGCGGGCAATTGTATCGGGACGGGTAGTGCATTTATGAAATGAATTGCAGCCTTTCGGTAGTTCTTTTTGCTGATTTCGTCAAGAAACTGCACAAAGTTCACTAGATCTCCAACTACGGGCAACCAAGCAATCGCATCGAGCACAACATCCTTTGTTTCTATATTTACATCGGTTTTCATATCAATAACATGGGGGTATCGTTTCGACTCTCTCAATCACTATTCCTTTTGGTGCATCGATAACGTTTATGGTGAAATATCCTTGCGTTACTGCAAACGGTAGTATAACATATGCCAAAACATCGGTAACCCAGCATCGACATCGACTTCATCTACTTTGGCCAAATCATTCTTGTCCGCGTCCCACCACTCAAGTCCGATCTTCGCTGGGGTTTCGCTAGATACCCTTATTCTGTAAAATGCAAGTGGCGTCGGCGGATGTCTGAAGGTAAAACTTGTTGCAGGATGGAACTGTTTTGGAGCTTTCGTCTCTTCAAGCACCAAGTTCGGCAACTTCCATGCTTGAGTCAACGGAAGCGATGGTCTCTCGAAATACGCTATCAGCATGGCGACAAAGTTGTGAGTATAGCTTGCCAACGCTCCAGCAATTAAATTACGGTCAGCAGACCAGCCAAAAACACCGTTCATCCTTCCTGGCTTATCCAAAACTCCCTGCTTGCTCACTACTCCAGCCTCGGATTTGTATACTGGTGCAGGATTCCTTGTAGGATCTGGGCCCACAACCCTTATCGTGTAGTAACTGATGTTCCCGCTCGAACATCTGACGCTAGCCCCAGCACAGCACACATTGCTACCTATAACTGCATTCGGAGGTGCACTATCGTGGAATATTGATAAAAGGTCAAATGTGGCCGATTGGTATGCAACCCATTCTGGGGCCTCAGCCTCCATTTTTGAAACGGTCTCCTTAATCGATGGGAGCAACTGGTTTATGGTGGGCAACCTAAATCTAGGTATTTTTTCAAGTATTTCCGTCGAAATGCTCACTTCCGCTTTCGGCATATTCTATCACCATTAGGGTATCAGATCGATGTAATCCAACACAGTCTCTGTGTTGTCTTCGGGCTGGAGCTCCAAGGTTATCGTTGGGGCTACTGGAAATCCCCAATAGTAATATATGAACTCGTTCTGTCCCTCATCAAGTTCTATCTCGTCTTCGAACAGCACTTCATCGACTGATCCTTGTCCTGGAAGACCTCTTCCCTTTATTTGCATTTTCTGAGGCTTGTTTGTGGTTATCCCCACCTTCATTATGTTGAATGGCAATGGCGCTCTGGGACCTACTTTGAAGAAGTTTGGAGCTACGAGACCATTTGATGATCCAAACCTTATCCTCTCACTTATAGGCGCCTTGGCTAGGTCAGTCCATTGTAACAACGTCAAAAGCCATTGTACACTATAAGCAATTGGAAGTGCTGCCCATGCAAGCAAATCCTTTGTTGCTATTGTTACTTTTCCTCCACGTGGTACCCTAAAATCTCCATATGGTGTGCTCACGATACCATAGCCCCTCTGAGATACAACACTACCAAGCTCACTTTTAGCTATAAGAGATCCTACGCGAACTCCTGGTATGTATGCATCGTCACTAGCATACAGCAATCCCGATCCCGCTCTATGGTATTCTTCAGCCATGGCTTCAAACACAGCAAGATCTGCAGTTGCATAATGCATCCATGGAACTACCTCGGCCCCATCTGCCGGAACTTCGGTTGCTATCTGCTCATAGGCTCTTCTACTATCTATGACGTTTCTAACCCAAAACAGAGTTCTTGGTTTCATCAGACCCGTTTGAAGATCTACATCTGGACTCTTTAATGTAACTCCCTTAAACTCAACCCTAATCCTCGGACTGTACACCTTAACCATGCAAAAAATAGTCTCATGAAAAATTTAAATTTAGCGTTAAATAGCCATCAGAACTGGATACATCCACATGCCGATCAAGAACATTATAACTCCCTTCGGGAACTGATATTCTAGGAAAACCCCTCCCAAGTGGAACAGAGGGAGCAGAGCAATTGCCTTCAGCGTCCAGAGTGGCAAAATCCCGAGCATAACGAACAGCACATGGAGACACACTATCGTGGTTATTGCGAAGTAAGCGAATAGTGATATCCTAAAGTTAGCCTTTGCAATTATATACGCCATATCCTTTACCTTTTTTGCAAAATCGGTTTGGACATCTTGCCATTGATCAATTGTATACAGAAATCCTGCAAACATCCCCATCAGAACTCCTGCTGCAATTCCGTCCAAACCAACGGGCTTTACGATGGAATATGCAAACGTGACTGTACCAAACCCGTGACACACGAACAGCGGTATTTCTCCCAGCCCATGCATCTTCCAGATATCGCTGTAAGTCAGCGCAAAAAAGCTGGCTACTGAAAATATCGCTATCGTGTCAATTCTTTTCGGCGCAAACAATAAGAATAGGGCCAACGCAATCAGATACCATCCTATGGTCGCCATCTTCGCTTCTTTTACTGTGAACAATCCCTTAGGAATCAATTGGCTTGCCGAAGTATACGGCTTTGCTTTACTACCGTTTAGCCTATCAAATCCCAAAACGTAATCACGCCAAGCATTAGCATAGTGTGCGGAGAGAAGAACACTCGTAGTAATTGCAAACGCAACAAGATATGCTTCGATGCTGAACCCAGCCAAAAAAGATCCTAACAATGTGTTTGTGGCCATCCATGGTACTGCAAACAATCTTCCCGCGGTAATCCAACTTTTCAATGAGGACATATCAACCCTCACCCTCAGAATCCAACATGCTTATTAACTTATTTAGGGTCGTCACATTTTTGTCCATCTTTTCAAGAACCAATACGAGCCTCCTTACCATATCCTCGTTCTTTTCGAAAACGCTTATCAGCTTTTTTACCGTTTCTTCATTTCTTTCCAAAATGTTTGTCAGTCTGTTGATCGTATCTAGCGTGCTTGATGCCGTTGCGTGGAGCTTTTGGGCCACTTCTATCCCCTTTTTCACGTCATTCTGGAAATCTTTAATTGTTCTCAAGAACTTGCTTGCTCGGTTCAATTCTCTTTCCATATCATCCAATATCGACATCATTATCTCACCTTACCTCAAATACTTCCTAATCCTATAAAATGCTTTCTCCCATGCTTTCGCCATTTTCATGGCGTGTAGATGATAGTCTATACCCATAAACTCAATATGTCCTTCAGCATATGCTCTGCCAAAATCAAACGGTCTGCCTCCTCTCTCCCCCAAGATTAGGTCCACGAGAGTGTCAACGTGCATCCTTATTAGGTGCATCGGCTCTTCATCAGTCTTAACTATTCTTAGGTTTTCATCCAGTTTCAGTCTTACCGAGTAATTTTCCTTGTCATCGTATACCTCTATTTGCGCAACATTACCTACAGCCTTATTCACTTCAAACTCCTGTATCATGTCTTTCTCTTTTTCGAGTATCGCATCTTGCAATTTAAGCAATCCGTCAATAAGCTTTTCAACTTTAGGCACGGCCTATCACCTCTATCATCTTACTTATGAATGCTTCTTTAACTTTATGCATAGTGGTATCCCTCTTAAGAGTTACTGGGTTGTTTATAGCATTCATCAGCTTTTCATAGTCTAACGTCACATTCTCGGTGAACGGCAATTCCTCGATTACTGGAACTCCGTAATTGAATGTGTATCTGAACGGCCTCAGAATTCTGCCACACTCGCATTTCATATAGCTGAAATTGACATAAACTCCAGCCACTTTCGCGGATATTTCCCTAAGATATCCCAAAGTCTTGATGTAATCCGATTCGGCAAACTTCGCTGGAATCGTAACCAAAACAACACAGTCCGAGCGCTCTATCACCTTTAAGTTCTCAGCGTGAAGCCCAGGAGGAGTATCTATTACAAGATAGTCGCAGTCCCACTTGACTTTGTCGAAGGCTACATCACAGAAATCCGATATCTTGCTTTCGTTCCACTTAACATACGTGTCCCCGAACACGGAAACCGAGAAGAACTGTATGGACCTTCCATCTAAGCTCATTACCGCTGGATATACTGTTATATCGTCCTTGCTCCCAACTACCTCTATATCCTTCTCCATTTTCATAGCCAAATGTGCGTTTGCTCCCGTTATATCGGCGTCGATGAATCCGACTTTGTATTTTGTCGAAAGCGTCTTTGCTATCGCCAAAGATATAGTGGTTTTTCCAACACCCCCTTTACCGCTAACTACACTAATAGTTTTCATCCGATCACCTTCGAAAGATTTATAGTCTAGCAAAGTATAAATCTTTTGTGGAACTCGAAGAAATATTTAACGATACGGAAATGAAACTTATACAGAAAGTTGCAGAATACTTGCATATCGATAACAAGATAGCAGAAGCGTCTCCAAAATGCGTAATACGGTTTGCCGTGTTAGATATTTTGGTTCCGCTTGTTTTGAAAAATATGGAGGTGAAATATGGCAGAAGAACCTGAAAACGTAATGGAAGAAATAAAAAAAGAAATCGAGAGCATAGGAACAGAAATTCCAGAACCCGAAGAACATGAAGAAGTTAAAACACCGAAAGTAGTTATACCTCCCAGAATCGTTAAAACTGAAACCGAAGATATGATTCCCGAAGAAGAAGAAACAGAAGTTAAAAGACCCACTAAAAGAAAGGTGAAACGTAAAAAGGTTAAAGAAGAAAAAGAAAAAGAAGAGGAAGAAGAACCCGAAGAAGAGGAAGAAATTAAAAAAGAAATTGTTTTAGAACCAGAAGAAGAGGATTTAGAAGCGATATCTAGCGAAGACGAATTGGTTGATAAAGCTCTCGCTTTCATCGCGTCCCAACTTAGGGAAAGTGGTGCAAAAGAGAGCACTATAAAGAGGCTAACCAGAGTGCTGAAAATGGACACTACAAGACAATGGATGATATCACCGACACACTTCATATGGATTGTTAAGCAGTATTTACCGAGACTACCTGATATTGAATTAGGATCAATAGCTAATGTTCTGTACACAAAATATGGTATGGAACTGATAAGGATGAGACAACAGATGTCATTAGTATTCTTCAACTATCCGCAAGTACAGCAACAATACCCTAATGCATACAGCTTCGGTCCACAAGTACCCCCTACTGTACCCCAATTCCTACCTATACCTACACCACACACACTATATCCACCACAGTATCCGCAATTCACAAGCATGTTTACTCAGACATACAACAACCCACGTGGAGATGAAGATAGGAAGAAAAAGGTATATACTATAGTGATAGATGGGCAGACTATAACGACTGATGACTACAAAGAGTACCTAGCATTGAAAGAATGGCTAGAGGAACGAGAAAAGAAGCAAACTGAGCTAGAACAGATGAAGCAAAAACATGAGATGGAAATGACAAAACTTAAGGAGGAAATAAAAGCCATAGCAGAATCGAAAGTAAAAAAGGAGGAAACAAAAACCGAGAATCCGCCTCCATCACATCTACAGTCATTGCAGAACCAAATTTCATCGCTATATAACATAGTTAACGAGCTGAACAAAAAGATCGAAGAAGAGAGAAAGATGCGTGAAGAAGAGAGGATCAAAATTCTTGAGGAAAAGTCCAAACAGCTCGACGAGATAATAAACAATCCGCTCTCTTTAATAGAGCGATGGGAAAGCATATTGTCCAGAATGGGTTACACGAGAACAGGTAGAACTGCTTACGATTTGATAGATAATCTGCTCACAAACATACACGTGACAACAAACACTCTGATTCAAAAACTAGCGCCGATGCAACCAATTAGACAAGGAGTTTACACGGAAAGAGAACGAGAAAGAAGAATAAAAAAAGCCGAAGAGTTGGTTGAGAAGGGCTTTAGCAGGGCTCAACTAGAAAAGGAAATAGTAGAAACAGCACGTGAGGTCTATGGTCAACGAGAAGGAGAAATTCAAACTTCTACTTCCGCCGTTAGATAAGTTAATGGAAATGCCTATGGATAAAATACTGGAAGAATTATTGGGCACGGTTGCACGGATAGATGCGAAAATACGCGAACTGGATCAAGTTCTGAGTAAGCCATTGCCCAGCGCTTCAGCTGTGCGTGAGAGGGATAGAGACGACATCTACAAGAGGTTTGACTACAGGATATTGCTCAAGATGTTCATAGATAGCGGAGATACGAAAGCTCTAGTCGAAGCAACGGAGAAAATAATGAAAGAGGTGAACTGTTCGTTCTGCAGAGCAATGATAAGTGCAGCATACATGGAGGCAAAGTTCGGAAACATGCAAAAGGCAAAAGAATACGCCATAAACGTATACAATTTTTTGGTGGAACAAGAAAGAGAAGAACGTGAAAAGAAAGAGAAAAAAGAGGAAAAGAAAGAAGAAAAAATATGAGACCACGCAGAATCACCTATAGAGATGTGGTGAAACAGATACAGGAGGTACTTAGGGATGGGTGCACAATAGGAGAGCTACGCGCCAAAATGGTTGATCTCGGCTACGATAAGCCGTGGTTCCACTTTTACTACAACATCATATACCCCGCGCGCAAACTCGGGCTCGTTACAAAAATCGATAACAAATACTACTTGGTACCTAATCTAGCAGACTGCATAGCATGGCAACGCCCGAAGTTCTACTGCTACCCGATACTGGGACAGCAACGGATAAAAGCACGTAGATATGCAAGACGCATGGGAATACCGATAGAATGGGCGTTCATTATACTGTATCCGAAGAAAGCGTTGGATGTTGTTAAAGGCCTAGCGGAAATAATCAAAAAGGGTGGGAAACCTGACCCAAACATACAGTCAATGAAACTTTTAGGCTATATCAAAAAGTATGGAATTCCTAACATTTTTGGAACATCTAAAGGACAGACCAAAGGCTAGAGAGCTTTACACATACTTCGGAAAGAAATATGCAAAGTGGCTCAAAACAGACATCAGATCGCTGAACAGATACCACTTCTCAGAGGACCGCGTGAGATCATTTCTATCCACACTAGAGAACGCATACACGGCAAACGCTTTCCTGTCAATGTGCAGAAGTTTTGCAAAATTCGTGCGTTTTTCGCTACGGCACAGCACCATAGAGGAACTGCTTGAAGCCGACCGATTCTACTCCAGCATAAAGACAATAAGGTTTAGGGAGATACCGTTCTACGTAAAGGCATCGGCAATACCTTTGGACAAACTCAAGGAACTAATAGAACATGCGGACTACGATCTTGCGTCGGCAATAATAGTCCACTTCTACTTCGGTGCTAGGCCGATAGAACTCGCCAAAACATACAGAGTAGGGAGCATAACATTCGACAAACCCCAAGAATGCGTCGTGGACTTCAAAAAGAACCTTATAGCGATCCCCAATGCAAAGAGAAAAGGAGTTTCTAGGATCTTGCCATTCGATGGAATAGAGGAATATGTGAGAGAATGGGTAGGGCTCTCGCAAGAAGTGCAAGGATACTACCGTCCCAGACAATGGTTCTCAGATAGAATTCGGTATCTGAGTGATAAGCTGGGGTTTAGGGTAACGGCAAAAACGGCGAGAAAAACCTTCGAAACCGAGATGACCAAAAGAGGAGTTGCTGAATGGGAACTGAGATACTGGTTGGGCCACAAGACCCAGATAAGCGATGTATATAGGGATTTCACGTTGCTGATGGACAAACTCAGAGAGGATATTGTGAGTAAGCATTATATTATCGAAATTCTCTAAACAGATAAGAGGTGATGGAAATGGTAGAAGAATTGGAAATTAAACTAAGACGCCTAACTGAATGGTTGGAACGGGGTGCATTACACGCACGCTATATAAAAAAGATGTCAGAAATGGTGGACTACCGTATATGGTATGCACTCCGCGGTTTAGGTAATTACTATTTAGAAGATGCCAGAAAAATTTTGGATGAAATACACAAATATGC
>Ga0272449_1003537_pt1 | contig 13364 bp, 10 predicted proteins | sample YNPCB0241_FD_198679 | JGI IMG/M metagenome (GOLD analysis project Ga0272449, IMG submission 198679) | Hot spring sediment microbial communities from Yellowstone National Park, WY, United States - YNP-CB-024-1 | ecosystem: Environmental > Aquatic > Thermal springs > Hot (42-90C) > Sediment...
AAGCCTTTTATAAAACTTCCCCAAAAAGTGATGTTGAACGATAAATTGGTTTCTACCATTATAATTCGCTATGGGATGCCTAACTTTCTTTCTCTTCTTCTCCATCTTTCATCCCCAGGATACCATTGAGGTGAGAATCATTGAGAAGAAGATAAATTTTAAACTTGACGCAAGCCTCTTCTTCCAGGAAAAGTTATGGCAGGAGGCAGATTCCCTCTTCCTCACCCGTCAGTTCTCCCCTTATTACGACTCTCAGGCAACCTATAAGACGAAAGTAAAGGTCTTGCAGGATGAGAATAACCTCTACTTTCTCTTATCAACCGATTTTGGTCCTGATAAACCGAGAACCGCCTTGAGTGGCGAGAACGAGTCTTATTCCATATATTTAGACCCACTCCTCTCCAAGGTCTCCGCTTACTACTTCACCATCTCCTCTTCTGGTTCAAGATGGGATGGAATGGTTCTCTCCGATGGCGCGGTCTATGATAATTCCTGGGATGGGGTCTGGGAGAGTTCGGTTAATGTCTTTCGGAACGAGAAAGGAAATTGGCAACTCCTCGCCCTGATTAAAATCCCATTTAAGATTTTGCGCTTCCGGAAAGATAACCCCCTCTGGGGATTACAGATTAGTAGTTATTATCAGAAGACAAAGGAGAGATGCTATTGGCTGATGCCGGATAAAGAGGAAGGACTCCGGGTCTCAAGGTTTGGCATCTTAAAAGGGATAAAGCCAAAAGGTGAAGGTAAGGGTTTAGAATTTTATCCGGTCGCTCTAATGAAAAATACCTGGTCTCAAAGAACAGGAAATTTTCTTCCCGGAATGGGAACTGATTTCGCTTACAAAAAGGAAGCGTCCACTCTCAATTTAACCCTCTTCCCAGACTTCGCCGAAATTGAAGCGGACCCATTCACAATGAGTCTTGGTAAATACGAGATTTATTACCCGGAAAGGAGACCATTTTTCTTAGAGGGGAAGGAGATATTTGAACCCGCCCAAACATCGGGCGGATTCTATTCACCCGTTAAGGTCTTCTATTCCCGAAGAATCGGGCGAGTGATGCGCGACGCTTCCGGTGAAGTTCCAATCATCGCCGGGGCGAAGTATACCGGAAAAATTAGCCGTTATGAAATCGGACTGATGAGTTGTCTGACCGGCGATAAATTCGGCACCCGGGATACCGCCTGGTCAACTTCCTGGAATGTCATGCGGGTCAAAAGATACTTCTTAAAAAATTCCGAGATTGGAGTTTTATCAACTTATAAAAGACCAGTTAAAGAAAACGATTGGCATCTATCCCTTGATTTTGATGCTCTCCACCGTTGGGGTAAAAATCAAATTGGCAATCAATTGGTCTTCAATTACGATACCACCAGAAATCTCGGTTTCCTTGCGCAAGTCGGTGGTCTCTTTTATTTTACCAAAAACCTATTCAGCGGTCTTTCCGGTCGCTATGTGGGGGAAGATTTTGATGTCAGTGATATGGGTTATGCCCAAGCCCTACCCGGAAATAAATTGGTGGGGATATTTGCCGGTTTCACAAAATCACCTCCGAAAGGAGCCTTCTCCTCTTACACCTTGACCACAGGCTATACTCAGGAGCGAGAAAAAGGAGAGCCGGATTGGTCAAGATTCTCTTTATTGGAAACGAACTTCAATCTCCGAAAACCGGTAATCGCTGGTTCTTATCTCTCTTTTGGCTTCGGAAAGGATTACGAAGGGGAGATAGGTTATCACGCTAAGAGTTTCAACCAGAATATCTGGCTGGAGATTAAAAAGTTAGAAATCTGGTTTGGTCATTCCCATTCTTTCACCTGGAATTATCGCCGAAACTTTTTAGCCTGGCGTAGAATCATCTGGAGTGGGTTCAATTTACCCATAACCCACCTGGTTTCTCTCAATCCCAATTTCAATTCCTGGATTGAATACGACACAACCGGTAAACACCTCTCAACAACAATTTCGGGCAATATCTATCTCTCTTACAGTTTTTCCCCTTTTATGAAAATAACAATCAGCCCAAATCCGGTCTTTTTGTGGGAAACTTCTTCGTCCCTTCTTAATAATAAAAGGTTTGAGATTCCTCAGATGCGCATTGCTCTCCTCTATTCCTGGGAGATTAAACCCCGCTCCAAGTTTTATCTGGTTTGGAATCAACTCCTTTCCCAAGAAGAGAGATGGGAAACTCAGGAGAGGATTGTCGCAATAAAGCTCCGTTGGCTCTTTTTATTTTAAGCCCAATCTTTCTTTTTAATGACCACACCCCTTCTTTTCAGTTCGCTTTTAATAAAATCGGAGAAATCCTTTTCCCTTCCTAAATATTCCGGCGGGATGATGCCAAACCCTGAATAATTTTTAATCCTGCGGGCAATTATCCCTGCGGTATAACCAGTGAGACGCGCCATTGAGGAAATCCTCTTTCTCCTGTCATAATAATCAATAATTTTATACCGCCGCCTTCTTCCCTTCCCTTCTACCTCAATCAAGAGGATTGTTAGGTCTAATTCATCTCCGCGGCTCAACTCCGCTTTTAAGAAATCCAATATAAACCCTTTGGGTTTAACCTTTTGATTGGTAAAGGGATTCGGCTCATCAGGGAGAAAGCCGGTTTTGAGCATTTTTTTCATCAATAACGCATGCCCGGGATAACGAATTGTCTTCTCCTCCATATTCTTCACTCCGCGTAAAGTCTTCAACAAGGTCCTCAAGCCATCGGTATAAAAGCATTCCAGTTTCCCAATCTCCGGTAAGGTAAATATCTCAATGCCACTCAATGCCTCTACTTTTACCTCCCGGTAATTTCGGATGATTCGGGCTGGACGGGTATATTCAGCAATCAAGTCATCTGGTGACCAGGTGTAGCGATAGTTAAAAGGGGGAAGCGGATTTTGGGGAATGCCACCCACCCGTATCCTTAAATTCTCAATTTTCCCAAATTCCCGCCAAGCCTCACCAACCAGGATATTAGAAAGCCCTGGGGCAAAACCGGCATCTGGCACAACCCTCACCTTTCTCTTTTTTGCTAAGATGTCAAGGACGAATGGGTCTTCTTCCGCATAAGAGATGTCAATGATATCAACGCCTGCTTCTACGGCGCATCTCATCGCATAAAATCCCAATTTTGCTGGTAAGGCACCGACGATGAGGTCAAAGTTTTTAAGAAAGTCAATGAAATCCCTTTTTTCCGAGACATCAAATCTCTTAGTTTTAATCTTCTTCCCTTCTTTTATCCTTTGGAGATGCTTCTGGTTATTATCAATAACTGTAATTTGATAATTATCATCAGTTAAATCCTGGGCAATAACCCTTCCTTGAAAACCAGCCCCTAAGATACAAATTTCCATTGAGAAAGATAGTAAAAAGATATGAAAAATCAAGATAGGAACAATTCCGTCGGATTAATTTTCCCCTTTTCGCCAGAGCGAAGATAAAAATTATCTGCGCTATCAAAACCTTTACGAACCGTCCCAATAACTTTGTCAAATTTCATTCATCAGTCAAAAGAAAGAAACTTAAAGAAATAACATCTCAATCGCCGGTTCGGAAAATTTCATCCTCACTTTCCGCGTGGTAGTTTTCTTCTGCCAATTCCATCGCCAGAGTTTATTTTATCTATTCCCCCTATAAGGATTTTATCTTTATAAAAATTTCCCTTGACATCCATTGTATTTTTTTGTATATTATAGTCAGATTTTATGAAAGATTATCTTTTAATAAAAGGATTGCCTTTATGAAAGAAAAGGAGATAATGGCGGTTAAGCAGGTTGCCGAATATTTACAGATGGACGAACACACCATCTATAAACTTGCTCGCTCAGGATTTATCCCTTCCTTAAAAATCGCTGGTCAGTGGCGGTTGGGCAAGGATTGCAAATAATTCTTCAGGCCAGTTACGATCGTTTAAAAATAATACATGGTGCCTTATATATTCTTCTTTTGAGGGAAAACTCTCTTCTCCCTTTCGCAAATCATCATAATCTGTCACAGAAAGAATAAAAGATTCTAATCTAATATCTCTATTGAGGCGTTTTTCAATCTCCTTTATCTCCTTGGCAAGCTTTATCTTTTCATTCTCTAAGGTCTTTATGTGCCCTAATCCCTTTGGGTCTATAAAAACAATGGTTTGTTTTGCACCATTCTTTACCCACATAATAAAGTCAGGATAGAACCTTGACCACTGAAGTTGAAAGCCTACGCCGGAGAAGGGGTAATTTCTTAAAAGATACACCTCAACATTTGAAAATTTAGCTTTATTATTTTTTAAGTATTCGCGAAGACCGATAACAAATTTTTCCTCGCTTTCCACCAAACCCTCTGGAGAGATTCTATCTATTTTCTTACCCCGAAGCAATATTGGCACATAGAGATGTCTATCAAAATAAATTCGTGGCAGGGTTTCCTTATCATCCTTCAATAGTTTCTTTAAATCTTTTGCCAGATTTCTTATCTCTTCAATCAGTTTCTTTTCTTTCTTATTTATCTGCACTGTATACCCATCGCCAGTTCTTTCAAAAACAAACCGGAGTTGTTTTTCGACTTTATCGCAACGCAGGTTATCCGCCTCAAAGCGCCTGGCATATTTCCCATAGAACAAGTCCAGGTATTTTTTGATAACGAGAAGCGCAATCTCCTCCAGTCGTCGCAAATCGTCTTTCTTTTTAACCTCCAGAAGTTTAGGAATCGCCATAATTTTATATCTATCTGATAAAAGTAAGTTTTTAAGCCTGTTTATATCCAAAACCAGATTCCAGTAACCCTTTGCAACCTTAAATTCGCAAACCTCCTGCCATATCCTTTCCCAATCAAGCAAATCCATTTTATCTTCCGGAATTGTTAGTCGCTCAACTTCTGTTTTTATCTCGGTTGCTTTAATTCCTATGACCTCTCCTCTTTCTTCTTTTCTCTCTTTAGCCAGATAGACTGATACCTTGGGTGTAAGGTCTATTTCAACTCTTACAGTATCATCAATCTCAAGCCTTAGAATTTCTTCCTCTTTAAAATCCTTATCCTCATCTTTAGAAAGAGCATAAAGAGTTTTCCACTTCTCCTCATGCTGAGGCTTTACAGGTATTTTAATTGGCTCAAATTCCGCCCCTTCCTTTCTTATTGCCTCTAAAAACCTGGTGAGATAGTCCGCCTTAATTCCATAAATATTAAGTGTTTCTAAGACTCGAACTCGGGTATCTTCGCTTCTTTTGAGAGACATACTTTTACCTTTCAGCCTGACACCTCTTCCGAATAGCTGAATAATTTGAGGACCCTGTCCTTTACCAATATTTAGAAGTCCCATCGATGAAACGCGCCATGTATCCCAGCCCTCTATAAATTTCTTTGCACCAATGAGCAAATTTATCTTAGAGTTTTCCTTTTTAATCTCATCAAAAAGAGAACCTGATACCGCATCCTGTTCTACGGATATTCCCTTTCTTTCCAGTTGCTTCTTGAACCCAGAGACATCACCGATATTTATAACTCCGAAATAATCATTCTCAGAAATCTTTAATCCTAACTCTCCCTCAGCGTTCTTCAACTCGTATATATGAAGGCTTCCTTTCCCGCCAAAAACCTTTCGGTATAAGTCATCAAAATCCACTCCTCTGCTTCTGAGATACCCAAATTTACTGCTAAATACATCCTTATCGTCTTCATCTTTCAGTTTTGTATTGCCTTCCAGAATATCTTTTGCCCACTTCTTAACCCAGTCTTCATCCTTGATAACCCTGTTTATAAACTCCACAATCTGAATAACATCGGACTCCTCTTCCTTTCCGGTAACTGTTGTGCCAACAAAAATCCAGAGCGGTTTTTCAAGGTTATGTTCCTTGGCAAAACGCATGTTCTGCTCATAGAACAAGATTTGCTCGTAAAAGGATAAAAGATTGGCGACAAACATTGATTCTTGAAATTTTCGCTCAGAAATTTTTGCCCGTTTTACATTTAAAACGGAAAAGTCCTTACCATATCCATCCAGATAGAAGTATTTATAGGAATAATCAAAAACAATTGATTTTGCATACTCACGGAGTGTCTCTTTGTTTCTCTCGCTTAAAATCTGTCCGAAGGTAGCACTGTATTCAAAAACAAAGCCATTTTCGGCAAGTCTATCTCTTAGCCTTGCCCATTTTTGCTCTTCTGACCTTTTGCCTTTATGCCCTTCATCCACAAAAACAAGATTTCTTCCCGAAAACTCATCAACCTGGCAAGTAACACCTCTACCCTTTTTCTCTTCCACAAATTTTGTCATCTCTATGACTAAAACCTCATTCTCATTCTCATTCTTCTTCCCACCGTAAAGCCAGCAGGGAATGCCACTCTTTACCAGTTCATCAAAATGCTGTTTTGAAAGCCCTTCGTTGGGAGTAATGAATAGGATATTATTGGGGGAGAACAAATTGTAGTGGAAGAATTGATGATAATTAATATGAGCAATAAGCGTTTTGCCTGAACCGGTTGCCATCCAGAAGGCGAGTTTTTTCAGGTCATTTTCATTAAACTCGCTGATAAGATTTTTTACTTCTTTATCCTCATAATTTTTTAGGAATTCGTTCAGTTCATACAGAAACTCAAGTTTTCTATTTTTAAGATTATCCAGCACAATCTCGGCAAAAAGCACCGCCAGATACTGGAAGTATTTTAAAGAAATGGGTTCCCGCCAGTAACTTATCTTCTTCGCATAAGATTGAATATTTTCATCATATACAAGAAGAGTATCACTTGGTATTTTAAGTTTCTCAATACCTCGCAAGGCATTTACAAAATAACTTCTTCCATCACTATCAGTCCCTTCGCTTTTATTCTTTAACTCATTCAGCAAGTCTCTAATATCACTTACTCCAAAAAGGGAAAGCAGATATTTGTTCAGTATAAGATATTTTTCTATATTCATTTCTCTTTTTCCAGGTTTTCAAACACTTTCTTTATTTTTTCTTTCAGTTCAGGAAGTTTTGATTTTATTGTTTGGGGGATATTTCGTGCGGCTTCTCCAATTATTTCAAATTTTCTGATAACTGCACTTGAAACAAGGTCATTATTTCTAAATTCTTCAAAATTCATATTTTTAACAAATTTTTCAATCGCCTCCATTGCTTCCAATATATCTTTTAGATAAACTTTTATATTCCTATCAGTCATAGATACACTACCTCCTTAAAAATTCTATCTCTGATTTCTTCTCTTACTGCGTCATAAGGGACTACATCAACTTTTTTAATGCCCAGTTTTTCTTCAAGAAAGATGGCAAGACCAACAAGTTCAAAAAGTGTTGCTCCTTCATAAAATTTAACAAGAACATCAAGGTCGCTCTTCTTTTTTTGTTTACCCTGCACATAAGAACCAAATATTCCTATCACCTCTGCCTTATATTGCTTTTTTACCTCTTCACTTAAACTCTCTAACCTCTTTTTAATCTCCTCAAGCCTTTTCATTTTTCACCTCTCATCCATCTCCTAAACTCTGGTTCAATACTACGGATTTCTGCCGTATGCTCATGGACATATTCCACATCAAAATTTCCATCCTTCTCTCCTGAAAAGTTCTATCAAGTTAATGCATTCAATATTATAATTCCTGCATACCGCTGGAATCCTATCTGTTCTTGTTTTTGATTCTTCTGTAACTACTATATATTTATTGGAAAACAAATTTGCCTTTGCCTTACTTATGGCAAGTGCTATCAACCACGGGTCTGCATTGGGTCCTGATTTTTCTGGTTTTGCTAAAAAGCCGTACTGCTTTAAGATTTCTTTAACAAGTTCAACCTGACTATTATCCGGTTTCATAAAAATTTTCTTTATGTTTTTACTTCTTATCCACCTTTTTAAATCATCGTCTCCTTGTTCTATTTCTTTTTTTACTTCAACTGGGGCAATTAATCTACCTTCTTTACAAAGTTTTTCTATATTTTCCCATAACTTCGGGAAAATATCTTTTGGATAACTTTCTTTCATTTCAATAAAAGAACTTGTATCCACACAGTATATATCCATTTTTGTTTCCCATTATTTTGCCGACAATTCCGCAATTATATCCAGATATTTGTGTTTTACTGACAAATAATCAATCACATCTGCTGTTGTTATAATTCCTCTTTCCTTACTTGCTAAAATAATAGAAATAAATTTTTTGCCCTTTTCCTGCAGACATTTTTGGAATGATGGTCGTTTAAATCTGCTCTTTTTTGAAGTTTCAACATACTGTTTCTTCAAAGTTTGCGTTACCATTCTATATGCATCATATTCAATTAAATTTAATGTCCTCAATCGTGTGAGAATCGCCTGCTGGCTGACTCTAAACTTCTTAGAGAGGTTCTGCAATAGTTCAGGATTCGGAATTCTGGGACTGGTTTGCTTAAAAGATTGAAAGTCCTTATCTTCTTCTAAAACTTCTTCCGGGATTAAAAATTCTGAGGCGAAACTGTCACACCAGTTTTCTACATTCTTATCTGTAATTACTCCCTCTTCTCCTCCATAGATTTCAGTTATTCCTAAAATTATGTGGGCGAATTCATGAAACAAAGTGAATATTCTTGCCAGGATATTATCGTCTGAATTTATTGCTATTACCGGTGGTTCTTTATCCATTAGAGAAAATCCTCTTGCATCTTCAATTGGAAACTTGAACTGAAAAACTAAAATATTTCTCGATTCAATGGCGGCTCTCCAAGCATTGAAAGCGGAATAAGCATTCTTCCATTTAAACTGTTCCTCTAAAGATACTCCTATTTTTTTTCTTTCTTCTCGTGCAGATTCTTGAGGATTGTCTTGAAGGGTTAAGGTTTTTATTTTGGGTTTAGAAACTATCCCTAAATCCTTCATCAGTTCATTTGTAATGGACTGATAGTAACGGGCTTTTCTTATAGCAAGACGTAAATCTTTTGAAAACTCGGGTTTACTTTTGGGTAAAATCCTGAAAGAGGATGTTATTGCTGGTTCTTCTGGTGGCTGCGGAAGAAAGAAAACGGCTACTGGACGCTTAAAGAAATGAGCAAGGAGTTCAAGTTGCCTAAAGGTTGGGGGCTTTTTGCCTGATTCTATTTTTTCATAATTTTCCTTTGATGTTTTGAGTTTTTTGGATATTTCCTCAACGCTCCAGCCTGCGCTTTCTCTTGCCCATTTTATGATTTCAGGATTTATGCTAACTTCTAATGATTTCCTTGCCATTTTACATCTCCATCAGCCTTTTAAACTCCGATTCAATATAGTGAATTTCTACCGAATGCTTACCGAGTTTTGTGGTAAGAACACTCTGTCCATTCACATAGACAATATGCGGTGCCCAGGGTTCAAGTTCTTTGATGATAAACTCCTTGTCTTTCTTAAAATCCTCTTCACTCCATTTATCCTCATATTCTCTCCAGACAACTGCTATGTCCTTTCCCTGTTTTTCTCCAAGAATAAACAGATACTTCCCGCCATTGTTTCTTGCCTTTATCTTCTTCACCTTCAATCCTAAAAGATAATTGAATGTCTCCGGTATATCCACCACCAATTCTTGTGGCTCTCCTACTTCTTCAAGATTGACTTTGAGTTTGTAAGCAAAAGGATTTTTAAGGTTTTCAATATTAAGAAGGTATGGGCTTTCCCTTGTTTCAAAATCAAGGAAGTATTTCAAAAGATAATCATCGCCAAACTTCAATTCCGCTTGCTTATTTTCTCTAAGCTCAATATTATCCAGAGTGTCTTCGTATTGCTCAAGGATTTGGTATTTGAAGAAACCACCGGCGGTTTTTTCATTATATTTTTCTTTAACATCCTTTTCTTTTGAAATTCCCGATTTATCATAAGCCAACACCTTCTTCATTCTTGGCAAAACCACTGTCCAGAAATGCTCCCCAATCTCCACACCAATCCATTTTCTTTTGAGTTTGTGTGCTACCGCTGTTGTTGTGCCACTACCTAAAAAGAAATCCATAACTAAATCGCCTTCGTTAGATGTAGATTCTATGACACGCTTCAAGAGGATTTCGGAGTTTTCGGTCTTGAAACTCCAAGTTGAAGAATATCCAGGGACGCCAAGCCAATTATTGTCTAATAAGATTTCTTCTTTGGGGGGAACCCAATATTGAATGGAGTCATTATGTCGTCTTACAAATTCTAGTTTCCTACCTGCTCTATTCCAATATTCTTCTAAAGATTCGCCAGTTTTCTTTGATTCTTCAAGAAATTTTTTGTAATTTTCAACTGCTTTATAAGCTCTTTCTTTATTCCACATCCATTGTCCTTCAGTAAGGTTTATACCTAAAATTTCGTATCGCATAGTGGGTCTATCATAAATTTTCTTGAAACTTGTCCAGTAACCTTTTCTTTCATCTGATAACGTTTGAGTAAATCTTCCATAAACTCTGCTTACATTTTTGGAATACCAATAAAGATTGTCGTACATTACTCCTATAGATTTTAAATTTTCAAATTGTAAAAATAATCCTGCCTTTGGTGCCCCTCTTTTTACCACTATCTCATTCCTAAAATTCTCTTCTCCAAAAATTTCATTCATCAATGGTCTCACGAGCCAGTTGCCGTTGTAATCGCATCGGACAAAAATGCTTCCTCTTTCATTCAATAAATCCCTTGCTAATCTCAATCTATTTTCAAGCATGCTTGCCCAGGTGGAATCTTTATACTTCACATTGTAGAGATAATCCGCATCCTGCTCTTTGTTAAAAGGTGGGTCAATGTAGATTGTCTGGACTTTTTCTTTTTCTTTATATTTCTCTAAAAGTAAGTTCAATGCCTGCCAGTTTTCGCTTTTGATGAGCAAGCCATCAAGTAAATCATCTAAATCCTTATTTTCGGTGAGTTTCTCAAGGAGTTTCTCTTTGAATTCAATACTAAAGTGCTTTGTATCAATTGGTAATTTCTTATTTTTTAAGTCTTGCTTCTTTTCTGGTATTTCAAATCCTAATTCTTCCCATTCCTTTCTCTGCTCTTTATTTTTCCAAATCTCTTCATAAAATTCCTCTGGCACTCTATCAGTGGTAATCACATATTCGGTCTTTAAGACAAACTTCTTTTTCTCCCACAATCTCTTTTGAAAATCCTCTATCTGAGAGAGGAAATCTATAATATCCTCGCCTATCTCCCGCACTACTTTTGCCCTTGTTATGTGCTTGTCTAAAAATCTTTCCTTCTCCAGGGTTTCAATATCTAAGACCTCGGCTTTGATAAAGTAATCCAGTTGTTCGGAAAGAAATTTTTTCAGGTTTTTATGGATAAAGTAGTCCTTTGTGTTTTTGGCAGTAAATCTATTCAGGTGATAAAGAAGGAGTGGCTTTTCATTCTTTGTTTGCCCTAAAAATCCTTTTAGTGCAACATCTTTAATCCCTTTCAAAATCTCATCATAACTCTTCTGGTTAATCTTCTCCTGCTTTGTGGTATTGCTTCCCCCTTCTACCTCATAGTGCTTTACCTCTCTCTCGGTAAGTTCTCGATACTGAAAACGGATGATTAATGCCTTATCTTCAATCCTTAACGGTTCTTCATCATCAAGGACAAAAAACCTCTCCTTTGTGGCTTTATTGGAACCTAATTCTTCTTTTGCCGAAACAATCCGGAAGATGACTTTGTAATCATCAGCCTTAAATGTATAATCCCGGAAAAGAACACCTGTCTTTGTGTAATACTGGTCTGAATTTGCCCAATAGAGTTTTACCTCTTCACCGTTATAAGGGATGGCATATTTATGCCCTTTTATTGAGTAGCGGTAATGGGGAACAAAATCGCCTTCTTCGTAGTATCGGGAGAAGAAATTATAAAGGTCGTTAAAAACCTGTAATTTAATCTCATCAATTGCTTCTGCCTCATCTTTTTGTGCTTTTAAAGACAGGTATTTTCTTCCTAAGGCGGAATCCTTGAATTCATCCTTTAGCTCTCCTGTTGGAGTGAGAGGTTCCTTTCCTAATTTTGCTGCGGTATCTAAAAGCTCTTGCTTTGCCTCTTCAAATCTCCGATTTATGTCAGCCAGTCTTTTGTCTTTATGTTTAGCAAAGGCATCCTCAACCTTCTTTTTAAGGTCTTCTTGAATAAACTTCTCAATTCTGTCTCGTTTGTAGTTTAGAATACGATAAATCCCGAAGTCTAAATCAGAGGCTTCAAACTGAAAAAGCCTTTTAAGTAAATCCTGAAATTTTTGAATAGTATCCATAATTTACCTCACTATTTTTTCTCACTCCTCTCAGCAGTAGAAGATTTCGTATTCTGCAATACTCTTTGCAATGATTCCTCACTTATCCATTTATCAATCACATCTTTTTTAAACCGCCACTGACCAGCGATTTTTAGGGAAGGGATAAGTCCTGCGCGAGCAAGTTTATAGACCGTGTGTTCGTCCATCTGTAAATATTCGGCAACCTGCTTAACCGTCATTATCTCCTTTTCTTTCATAAAGGCAATCCTTTTCTTAAAAGATAATCTTTCATAAAATCTGACTATAATATACAAAAAAAACCAATGGATGTCAAGAGAAATTTTTATCCTTATAGGGTGGGTTACGGTGAGCAAATAACTCTGGCGATGGAATTAACAGGATATAAAGGGAAAAGTAGCGAGGAGGATGAAATTGTCCAAGCCTGCGAGTATGCTCTTATTTCTTTAATTTTCTCTCTTTTGACGGATGGGAAGATAAAAATCATCTCCCCGGGCAGGACTCGAACCTGCAACCTTGTGGTTAACAGCCACCTGCTCCACCGATTGAGCTACCGGGGAAGCAAAAGATTATAGCAAATTTCCCTTATTTTTCAATAACCCTTACCGGAGTAAAGCGAATTTCTTCACACTCCGAGCAAAACCGGTCTGCAAGAGAACTAAATAAATTCCCGAGGCACATTCCTTTCCCTTCTTATCCTTCCCATCCCAAAATAACCCGTAATCCTCTAACTCTTCTTTCTGGGTATATCTTCCCGGTGGGATCCTCTTTTTAATCTCTCTCTCTACGATTAATTTTCCCCTCAGGTCATAAATCCGCAATCTAATAAAGTGGCTTAAATTTCGCAAGAGAACCGGAAAATAGACCTTTGCCTCACGTCCTAAAATAAACGGCTGGGGGTAGATATCGCCAATCTCATCCTTTTCATAAGAGGGCAATAATGAGGGATAGAGTTTCAATAAGGAGTCAATATTCGGAATGCCATAGCCATAGATGGTATCGGGTTGACTCCGGCTCGCAGTAGAAAATAGTGCCCTTCTTAATGAATCAATGTTCCAGTTCGGGTGTGCCTCCAGAGCCAGAGCGCAGAGACCAGCAACGAGTGCGGTCGCTGATGATGTGCCCGAAGAATATTCGTAATAGCCATCCGCATAAGGGCAGGCAACGACCGCATCTTCCGCTAAAGCCACCAGATCCGGTTTTATCCGGCCATCAACCGTTGGACCGG
>Ga0272449_1003538_pt1 | contig 13355 bp, 10 predicted proteins | sample YNPCB0241_FD_198679 | JGI IMG/M metagenome (GOLD analysis project Ga0272449, IMG submission 198679) | Hot spring sediment microbial communities from Yellowstone National Park, WY, United States - YNP-CB-024-1 | ecosystem: Environmental > Aquatic > Thermal springs > Hot (42-90C) > Sediment...
GTCTCTCATCGCTATCTTCTCTTTTAACTTTACTTTCTTATTAGTTGTAATACAATCAATTAAATAAGTATCAAGTTGTGCTTGAGTGAGCGATGATCTCTCAAGGAGATATTTAAATATTGGATCCCTATTTAACCTTGATTTTATCATACATCATGATTATTATACAGAATCGTATAATCTTGTCGGAAGCTTTTTACTGATCTTTAACCATAATTTTTCTTGATAATATGAGAAAGTTTATTTTTATTGTAAATTAAATTGACGAATTATAAAAAATAATGCAGACAAAAATAATTTATCTAACGACTTTAAGACATAATGGAGTGTCATAGTTGGGACGAAGAAGACGTCGTGTAATAAAAATTGTAAAGAAAACCCTTCCTAAGGTCTATAACTGTCCCAGATGTGGGGTAGCGTCAGTCCGGGTCTTAATTAAAGAAAACAATTTGGCAAAGATAGTTTGCGGGAATTGTGGCTTGAAATACGATTATCTAACTGAAACAAAAAAACATTCAATAGATATTTATAATGAGTTTGTCGATAAATTTATGTCTGGAAGGCTACCTAAATGATGGGAAAAGTTGAAAAATATCTTAAGGAAGAAATTTCTAAAGATGGTACCATATCTCTTGCTTTAATCGATTCGGAGAATCTATCTCCTAAAACAGCTACAAGCATCGCTCTTAAAGCCGAAAGTTGTGGTGTAAAGAGTATCTTGGTGGGTGGCTCAACAGCCATCGATCAACTCGAGTTGGATAATATTGTGAAAGCGATCAAAAAAAATGTCAAAATTCCTGTGATCTTATTTCCTGGCAATGTGACTGGTATATCACCAAATGCTGATGCGATCTTCTTTAGCTCCCTTATGAACTCTGATAACCCATACTTTATAACAGAAGCTCAAGCTCTTGGTGCCATTTTGGTAAAGAAATATGGCTTAGAAAGCATTCCTATGGGCTATATTGTGATAGGAGAGGGTGGAGCTATAGGCTTTGTAGGGCGAGCTAGAGGGATTCCTTCAAACAAACCAGAACTAGCAGCCATGTATGCTCTTGCAGCAGAATACATGGGGATGAGGTTTGTTTATTTGGAGGCAGGATCTGGTGTGACATCACATGTATCATCATCGATAGTGGCGAAGGTTCGAAAGGTTTTTAATGGTACATTGATTGTAGGAGGAGGAATCAGGAAGATGGAGGATGGTATCAAAATTGCCAAAGCTGGTGCGGATATAATTGTAGTAGGGACTTTATTAAGTGATAAAAATTTTGTGCCTAAGCTTAAAGAAATAGTTAAAGGAATTAAGAACATAAGGTGATAAGATGACCTCTTTTGAGCGCTTCTTCGCAAGTTTGAAATATTGGCTTGATCTCCCAAAGGCTTACGATCGATGGCCAGACTTTGAGGCATCCTTTGATTCTGAAGAGTATTTGTTCCTAGACCTTAAGAATGAGAAAGCGCTTTTACTGAACTGTGGAGACTGTGATGGTCCTTCAGACGTTTCTCATCCTAACTGCGAAAAATGTGTGGAGTTCAGGATTAAATTTGCGGAGCGTGAAACAAAACATGAGCCTAATAGGTGGCGCCATATAATTCTTGCCCGAATTTATACAAAGAGTAGCAAATGATTTGTGATATTTTGTGACTTAATGTTAGATCACATCCATCTATAGGATCCTATTTTTAGACTTAGAGAAAATTAATGGGATAATATAGATAAAACTTTTATCTATATTTTTTAAAGAGGACTTGTGACACTAGATAGTGCGACTCTTAAGCGAATAGAGACCTTGGCACCTTTTCCTGAAGAATACATAGAATATAATGAAAGACTTTTAAAACAATTAAATTCACAGTACACTTTGGCGTCTAAAGCTAGAACTAAAGGGAAAGATCCAAGACTTGAAGTAGAGACTAAATTAGCCTTCGATTTAGCAGAGAGGATAGAACATTTAATACCGATTCCTGGACTTGCTAAAAGAGTCAGGGAGCTCTTACTAACCCATAATAAGGAAAACGTAGCTCTAACTCTCGCAGAAGAGGTTGCCCTGGGCAAGTTCGGGTTTTTTGAAAAGGAGAAAGCTTTGGATTTTGGAGTGCGCATAGGTCTTGCTGTAGTTACTGATGGTGTTACAGTCGCCCCAATTCAAGGAATCTCGTCTGTGAAAATTAAGAAAAATGACGATGGCACAAGCTACGCGGCTATATATTTTGCTGGTCCTATTCGTTCTGCAGGTGGTACAGAGGCAGCCTTCACCCTTGTTATTGCAGATCATATTCGCAAGGTTTTAGGCCTTGACAAGTATAGACCGAATGCTTGGGGTCAAGATGAAGTAGGCCGTTTTATAGAAGAGCTTAGGACTTATGAGAGAGAGGTGGGCAACTTTCAATTCAGAGTGGCTGATGATGATATTAAACGTGCGCTTTTATACCTGCCTGTTGAGATCGATGGTGTTGAAACAGACCCTGTTGAGGTTGTTATTCACAGAGGTTTGAAAAGAATCTCAACAGACAAAGTCAGAGGTGGCGCTTTAAGAGTGTTAAACGATGGTGTGATAGGCAGATCCAGAAAGCTATTGAAACTTGTGAACGATTTGGGGATATCTGACTGGAGCTGGTTGGCAGATCTTAGAAGTGGAAAACAAAGCCTTGAAGAACACACTGAGAGTACTCATTTCGAAGAAGTGATTTCAGGTCGACCAGTACTATCTTTCCCAAAGAAAGTAGGTGGCTTCAGATTAAGGTATGGGCGATGTTACAACACAGGCTTATCGACTATTGGGGTCCATCCTGCTGTGGCTATAATACTGGATTATCCCTTCGTCGTTGGTACACAAGTAAAATTAGACATTCCAAGTAAGGCTGCTACTGTTGCTTTTGTAGATACTATAGACCCTCCTATAGTTAAATTGATGGATGAATCTGTAGTTAGGATAGAAAGCATAGATCAAGCAAATACGATTCGAAGCGAGATCACTAAAATTCTCTATTTGGGTGACATTTTGGTAAGCTTTGGAGATTTTCTTGAGAACAATGTGAGACTAGTCCCATCTGGCTATGTAGAAGAGTGGTGGGTACAGGATTTAATGGTGGCTATAAAAGAGAATTATGGATCTATAAGTAAATGTGCGAAATCTATTGAGATGGATACAGATCGCCTAGTAGAGATAATAAACGATCCATTGCATAAATTCCCAAACGCCCTTGAAGCTTTTGAGATTAGTAGCAAGCTCAGGATACCTCTTCATCCCCATCATCTCTTTTACTGGGATGTTGCATCACCATCTGAGATAATCACTCTAAGGCAGAGCCTAAGTCTATTATCTGATAAAGATCAACACATAATAACTGCGCCTAAAAAACCTGAGATAAAATCGACTTTAGAAAATATAGGCATTCCACATAGAATTACCAAAGACAGAATCATAATAGAAGGTGAGCCAGCTTACTCTGTTATGAGGACTTTAGGCTTAACTTCTAGGCCTAGTTTGATTACTGGCTGGAAAGATGTCACTGAGTTGCTATCTTTACTAGCTCAAATACCAATTAAAAGGAAGTCATCCGTTTTTGTGGGTTTACGTATTGGCCGACCTGAAAAGGCCATGCCAAGAAAGATGAAACCTCCTGTGCACTCACTCTTTCCTGTGGGAATAAAAGGTGGTCCAAAGAGAGACATAATCCTGGCAGCAAAAGAAGAATTTGTAAATGTTGAAATTGTGAACATGGTCTGTACTGTTTGTGGCTCTAACTCCATCAGCACAAAATGCAATAAATGTGGTGGGGATACTATAATTATAAAGAAATGCCCTAATTGTGGCAGAATTGTTGAGGGCGATCTATGCTCTGTATGTAAAGTCAATGTTTTACCTTACTCAAAAGCAGACTTCCCTATAAAACAAGAATTAAAGGAAGCCTTATCTAAGATAAAATATAATCCTTCTCCTCCATTAAAAGGCGTTAAAAGCCTCATAAGCACTACTCGCATCCCAGAAAGTTTGGAGAAAGGTATACTACGTCAAAAACATGACTTGTCTGTTTATAAAGATGGCACTATAAGGTTCGATGCCACAAATGCTGTGTTAACTCATTTTAAACCATCACAAATAATCACTTCAGTAGATAAGCTCAAAGAGTTAGGCTATAAAAAAGATGTTTATGGTACTCCTCTTAAATCAAAAGATCAGCTTTTGGAGATTTTTGATCAAGATGTAATCCTACCTTTAGAATGCGGTCAACATCTATTAAAGGTATCAAAATTCATAGATGATTTATTAGTTAACCTATATGGTGAAGAACCATATTATAATGCAAATTCTATAGAAGACCTTATAGGATGCCTTGTAGTTGGATTAGCTCCCCACACTTCGGTGGGTATAATAGGTAGGGTGATAGGCTTTACAGACTCGCAAGTTTGTTTCGCTCACCCGTATTGGCATGCTGCAAAGAGAAGGGATTGTGACGGTGATAGCGACTCTATAATGCTTTTAATGGATATACTCTTAAATTTCTCTAAAGAATTCCTGCCAGCCCAAATTGGAGGGTTAATGGACGCTCCCTTAGTGATACAATGTATCGTTATACCCAGTGAGGTTGATGAGCAAGTTCATAACTTAGATATAGCAGAAAATTATCCTATAATCTTCTATGAATCTTCGATGAAAAATGAGCTTCCTCACACTCTTACCAAAGTCATAGATATCATCAAGAATAGGTTAAAGAATGAGAACCAGTTTTATGATCTAAGTTTCACTCATGATACAAGCAGTATAAGCGTTGAAAGGAATAGGAGCACTTATTCGATTTTAAAGTCCTTCTCAGAGAAACTCGAAAAACAGATAGAACTTGCTATGAAAATTAATGCAGTAGACCCTAACGAAGTTGTATCATCGGTCTTGAAAACTCATATTCTTCCAGATGTTGTTGGAAATCTGAAGGCATACACATCCCAGAATTTTCGATGCAAATCATGTGGTGAACAGCATCGTCGTATCCCTTTAAAAGGGACGTGCTTAAATTGTGGTGGGGAGTTGCAGCCTACTGTTACTAGAGCCTCAATAGAAAAGTATCTGAACCTCGGGTTAAAATTATCAGAAAAGTTCAAAGTTGATGGATACATAAAAGGTCGATTTGAGATAGCATCTGAAGAACTTTCATCTCTATTCGCATCTAAGAAAGAGGAAACTCAGCTTGAGCTTACAGAGTTCTTCAGTTAATAAAATCAATGATTGACTATTTGAAACTCTCTAAGACAGTAGTGGACCGACACTAAATCTTATAAAACCTCTTAATACCACAACTATTGGTAACGTAGAATGTGCGATTATAGAATTTATTTTTTGTATATTCTATTTAATTTGATCTGAAGCCTAACGCAGTCATCCTAAAGATTATAATGTTAAATCACCTATAAAACATGATTAACTGAAAAAATTGTGAAGATGATAATCTTCCCTATAGACAGCATAACCGTGCTAGCCAAAAAGCTTGTTGGCTTTGACAGCTATAAGGCATAATACTAGCGACAGAAATAGATACGCTTTCTCAAAAATTTCTGAGAGGATAAACCCAAACCTTATTAATGGAATAAAGACTTAACGTATCCTAATATATTCATAAGCTTCTCTAACAGAATCAAAGCAGTAATGAATTTTATTGAAATTCTTACGAAAATCTATGACATCCTTTTTAACTCTTTCAGGGTCCTCTCTCTTGATAACTATTCTTGCTATCAATTCAGCTATGTATTCCATATCGTTCTCTTTCATGCCTAGTCTAGTACACTCTTGACTACCTAACCTTATGCCTCCAGGATTCTGATAATGCCTTTTGTATTTCAAATCATAAGCTAATAAGTTTCTATTCAAGATGATGTTGGCTTTTTCTAACTTTTTCTCTAAATCTCCTCCTAAGCCATACTTTGTTACATCGACCAATACTATATGAGATTGAGTGAAACCTTTCCTTTCCCCCAAGACCTGAAAGCCTCTCTCATAAAGAGATTGAGCTAAGGCTTTTGCATTCTTTACAACTTGTGAAGCATATTCTTTTCCAAACTCTAAGAACTCAGCGAAGGCTATGGCTTTTCCACAGACATGATGTAAATGGTGATTACTTACATTTGAGGGAAAGGTTGCTTTCTTTATTGTTTCGGCGTATTTGTTAAAGGATAATATACATCCTCCCTGAGGACCGAAAAAAGTCTTATGAGTGCTCATGCTCATTATATCTGCTCCCTCTCTAAGAGGGTCTTGGAACAAACCTCCCGCTATCAGTCCAGCTACATGAGCTCCATCATAACAGACCTTCGCTCCAACCTCATGAAATACATCTGCAAGTTCCCTTAACGGATGGGGCTGGGTCAATACAGAACCACCAAACATGGCTAGCTTTACCCTCTTACCCTCACTGACTACCTTCTTTACTTTCTTCTTGGTCTCATCTACATCTATATTCATCTCATTAACATCAAAGGGAAAGTTTTCAACGTCTAATCTTGCGACAGAGCCTGCGGTACCTCCTAAAGACCTTTTACCAGTAGATATATGCCCACCACTAGGTATGGATAAAGAGAACATAGTATCTCCAGCATCTGTAAAGGCTGTATATACCACTAAGTTGGCACACACTCCTGATACAGGTCTAACATCCGCAAACTCTGCTCTGAAAAGTTTCTTTGCAAGTTCTATGGCTATTAGCTCAACTCTGTCAATATAAATGCATCCTGCGTAGAGCCTCTCACCTGGCCAACCTTCAGCATACCTGTTCCCAAAGTCACTCATAATGGCTTCACGGACCGCTGGGCTCGGTATGTTTTCGCTTGCTACAAGAGGTATTGAGTTAGAGAACCATTTGTGATGCTGTTCAATAAGTTGAAATATCTCATCATAGTACTCTTTTGGAGTCTTTTCCATCAAACCTAATCATCCCTTAACGTTAAGCAATCACTTATTAAAATTTCCTCAGAAAATCAAGATATTATCAAAAACCAATTTATAAGAAGTTAAGATTTTGAGTATGGGATTCTTGCTAAAGACAAAATAGAATTCTTCGAAAATTCATATGCTTGAAAGTTAAGAATCTTCCAAGAAAGTGTTAAGAAGTTTATGATAAAAATAGGACCATCCCACTTCATTTATCCTGAATATTTACTCATTAGAATCTCATAATTTTGTGACTATAAGAATTACTCTTTGAAGAAAGGTAATAAAAGCTAATACTAAAACTATAATTACTCCATAGTTAATGTGACCCAAAATGCTAGCAATTGATAACACTAATATTCTTTCAGCCCTCTCACCTATTCCAATCCCTGAAAGTTTTATCATTAAAGATTCTCCTCTCGCTCTAGCATAACTAACAAGAAGGGAGAAAGATAAAGCCATCAGGATCAAAAAGGGATCGCTAAACCCTCCTATCAAAATGCCTGTGAATATTAGTAACTCTCCTAATCTATCAAAGGTTGAATCCAAGAATGCTCCTCTTGATGAGACCAAGCCTTTTGCCCTTGCTACTGAACCGTCTAATATATCTGCAAAGCCTGATATTAGCAAGAATATTCCTCCATAAAGTCCATCTTTAAAGAAAATGCTTGAATAAGATAAACATGATAAAAAAGCCATTATCAAGCCAAAGGACGACCAGAAGAAAGGAGGCAAACCAGTCTTTGCAGCTAGCAAGCCTAGTTTATTGAAAAAAGGATCAAAGATTTTCCTAAACTTATTGAGCATGGTACCATATCTATTTGATGATGGATTATATATATGTGAAAAAGTTTAAAGATCATTTGCTAATTTTATATAGTATAGTATTCTGAAACTTTATGATGAGTTTGGGCAAGGTTCAAAAGGGCGTGAAATGTTCTGTAATAGATTGCAATAATGAAGCTGTTCGCTCCTTGAGCAGAGACAAATTTTCATCATTAAATCTGAATTTAAAGGGAGAAAGAAGGGTTTACCTCTGTGAGCATCATTATAAAGTATGGAAGAAAGAAACAAAAAAGTCGAGGGAAATGGATAGATTAAGATACAGCCAAAAATAGTTATATAGTGCCTAGCCTATTATGTCACAAGGTGTGATCATATGACTGAAAAACCAACAGCTGCATTTGTCTTGTCTCTAATCGGGGCTATACTCATTCTCGTTAATGGCTTGTGGGTAGCTGTCGTATTTTCTACTATCGGTGGCATTGCTTTCATGTTACCAGGTTTTGAGTCGCTAGGTGGTTTGTTTCTCATTATAGCTGTAGTAGCCATAATACTAGGTATACTTACTCTAATTGGTGCCGTAATGATGAACACTACAAATAAAGACAAGGTCAGGACAGGATCGATCCTTGTACTGATCTTCTCAATAATAAGTCTAATTGGAGGAGGTGGCTTCTTTATAGGCTTCATTCTGTGCTTAGTAGGCAGTATACTAGGGCTTACATGGAAACCCACAAGCGTAACCCCGCCCCCACCGCCTCCTTCCTAAAAAGGAGGCTTTTTTATTCTCTACTTATCCTGTTAAGGTAATCGAAGAGTTGACGAGTGTAGTTACTTAACCCATCGACACGCTTAACTATTTCAGCGAGTTGAACTTCCAAACGAGTTACCCTCTCTTTTAGTTCAGCTATATCTCTATCATAAGATTTTTCAGACAAACTCTCACATTATAAGTTTAGTTTTATAAGTATTTGAGCCTTATGCAAAACTTCTTCGATATCATTTTAATCGTTAACTTAGTCCTGAGCTATATATGAATTTGTTTATAAGTCCATAGTCAATTCTATATATACCTTGATTTGTGACATTTAATGGGTAAAAAGGTATGGGGTTCCAGCCAGGAAGCTACTATTTAATGGACATAGATGGAAAAGTACACTCTATAGATAATGCAAAGGTAAAGGATCAAAATCTTCAAGCATTGATTGATGCCGAAGTTCATAAAAAAAGCGTTGCAAAAAAGGCTCCACATATAGAGTTGATGAGAAAGCTCAAATTAGCTGGATACGAAGAATTATCTGAGCCTGGACATATAAGACTTGCTCCGAAAGGAACATTAATCTTTGATTTGCTGGCTGATAGAGCTTTACAAATAGCTTTAGAGTTAGGGGCAAATCCTATCAGAACACCGATTCTTTATGATCTTGACATTAAGCCTGTGAGTGAGCATGCCAAGCTTTTTGGTCAAAGGATGTATAAGGTAAAGAGTGGTAAGAGAACCTTTGCTTTAAGATATGCAGCCTGCTTCGGACAGTTCTCTTTCCTTTCAGATTCAATTCTGTCTTATCGTGATTTACCTCTAAAGATGTTTGAATTAGCTGATAGCTACAGGCTTGAGCAGAGAGGAGAGTTAATAGGGCTTGTAAGGCTAAGAAAGTTTCACATGCCAGACATACATATATTGTGCCATGATCTAGAAGAGGCCAAAGTTGAATTTAAGAAAATTTATAAAAGATGCTTTGAAGAAGGAAGAAGGTTTGGCTGGAATTACGTAAGCTTGTATAATGTTAGTAAAGACTTCATCGATGACCCTAAAGGATTAGATTATGTTAAATCATTAGTAAATATGGAAGGAAATCAAGTCTTGATACATATTGTTGAATCAGGCATGTATTACTGGGTCCTTAACATCGAATTTAATTTTGTCAGTCAGCAAAAGCGCATCATAGAAAGCTCTACTGCGCAAATAGATGTTGGAAATGCTGAAAGGTTTAACATATCTTATGTGGATGAAGAAGGTAAGGCTAGAAGGCCCGTAATAATCCATACAGCAGTCATAGGCTCTTTAGAAAGGTTCATGGCGGATTTATTAGAAAGGGCATCGAGTTTAGAAGTTCCTTTTTTGCCAACATGGATCTGTCCAATTCAAGTCAGGTTCATTAACGTAAGTAATGACTCTTTGGACTTTGCAATAAAATTGGCTGAGAAATTTAATGATAATAATATTCGGGCTGATGTCGATGATAGGGGTGAGAGTGTAGCAAAGAGGATAGCCAACGCTGAATCGGAGTGGATACCCTACATAGTAGTCATTGGAAAGAAAGAGGTTAACGGAGGGAAATTGCCAGTTAGGATAAGGTCTTTAAGGAAAACATTGGATATGAGTGAGGAAGAGTTATTAAAGAAAGTTAAGGATGAAACTCAAGGTTGGCCATATCGTCCTTTATACTTTAACATGCTTCTATCAAAAAGGCCAAGATTTGTCTGAGACTTACTATTACTTTGAGATAAATAAGATAAGCTTATGAGTTCACTCATAAGCTTTGCAGCTACTACCGCTGTAGTACCATTATCATAAAGAGGCGTAAACTCTACTATATCGAATCCTACTATCCTTTTTCCTTTTAGCGAATAAAGAAACTCTAAGAGTCTATGCATAGATAAACCATCAGGCTCAGGGTTGCCCACACCTGGAGCAAAAGAAGGATCCAACACATCTAAATCAATGCTAACATAGATATCTTTAAAATCCTTAAGAAACTCTAACAATAGTTTTTCAGAATTTGGAATGGTGTGTATTGTTTGCATGGAGATTAAAGATAATCCTATCTCATCGGCAATCTTCCATTCCTCTCTGCTAGCAGCTCTAGAACCTATGTGAATAATAGATTCAGTTCCTATTTTATCCGTCAAGCGCTTAAGAAAAGTTGCATGGCTTAGCTTCAGTCCAGCAAACTCGTCTCTTAGGTCTAGATGTGCATCATATATTATTAGCGCAGCATCCTTAATTGAAGAGTATGTGCCAAAGGTTATTGTATGCTCACCACCAAGAACGCCAAAAGTAGTTCCTTCTTCTACCATTTCTGTTACAACTTTTCCTAATGAATCGACCATATCCTCCACATTATTGGTCGATTTTAAGTTTCCAAGGTCTGCTATGCTCAAACTTTCTAGATCGACATCTAAAAAAGGTGAGTAAATTTCGATATTCATGTAAGCCTGGCGTATTGCATTTGGACCGAATCTTGCACCAGGTCTAAAGGTTACGGTTGAATCAAAAGGAACGCCAAAGATCTTTGCAATAGGCTTTATTCCTTCTTTTATAAAAGTTATTAAAGGTTCATATGTGAGAAAAAGATCCTTATAGCTCATTTTAGCTTAACCTTTCTAATAATGAAGCTACTATTATGGGAAAGGCTAATGTGACCTCGCTTACCACCACAACCTTTCTCGCATCTGCTTCTATCTTCCCCCAAGATACCGCTTCATCCAAAGTAGCTCCAGAAAGTCCTCCGGTTTCAGGTCTATCGAGGGTTATCTGTATTACATAATTCAGCTTTTTCTTCTCAAAGTAAAAGGATTGGAACACATAGTTTTTGGGTACTCCTCCTCCAAGGATTACTGCTCCTACATTATCATGCTTTTTTCTTATAGCCCAAATTTCTTGAAGATCCATAAATGCATCAACATGTAAAGCATCTTTATTCTCTTTGTTGTATATCGCTGCCTGAAGACCGTAAACAGAATCTTGAATGGCAGGTGCAAATACCTTTACATTGTTTAGATATGCTGATCTTAGTATAGAATCGCTATCTGGCAAGCGTTTGGCTATTTCCATGAGAAATTCACTTATTGATAGAATCTCTCCTTTTTTAGCCTTAACTATATCTTTGTAAATTTCAAGAATAGGCTCATCAAATCTTTTTTGAAAGTCCTTCTCAAAGACAAAAACATCGTAGATTCTATCTATACCCATTTTATAGAGATTTTTATCGTTCATATAAGGAGAGCCTTTAAGATGCTTTCCACCAAAAGCTTCTAAAACATCATGAACAAGATTCGCACCAGTGCTCACAATGGCATTTACCCAACCTTTTTCTATCAGGGTAATTATAACCTTTTTCAATCCGGCTGGGACTAAAGCACCAGACAGAGTCAGGAAGATGTAGGCCTTATCTCTGATCATTTTCTCATAAATGTCTACAGCTTTTGCAAGAGCCCCGGAAGATAAGGAACCAGAGCTTCTCATTTGAAGAATTAATTCATTAACTGTCATGCCCTTCCAGACTTCTATTGGCTTAACTGGATCTACTTCTAATTCGCTGATTGAATTCTCCATTTCTGTTTTTCTTTCATCTACCATGATATTGGATTAATGAATTTTTTATCTTATAACCATTATTGATTAATACTTCGTCATTTTAGTTTTCATCTTTGCTCAGTAAAATCTTCTTTTAGTACAGCTTACTTACTTGAAGTGCATAACGGTGCTCAAGAACATGATGATATTGCTCCATTGGCATAAAAGAATCAAACGCCTTTTCTACCGCTCCACTTAGAACAGGACGGATGTATTCCTAAATAATTATATTTCTTCTTTTTAAAGAAGAAATATAATTAAAAATTACTTTAACAAAGTAACCCTTTAAGCTTGTACTCCTTTAGTCACGTCTTGATACTTAGAGATCCCAATCAAAACTTTGTTTTTGCCATACTTCCTCTCGTATCTTTCTCTTTAAGTCTTACACTTACAATCTCAGGATATGTAAATACTGAGGCTTTCGCTAAAAGAGTTTTCCAAACCGGTTAGACTATCAAGACCAATCCGTATGCATCGAATGCTTCAGTCGCAGAAGCATAGACTTTTGTTTTATACCCAGCCTTCTTTATAGTCTCTCCCACATCTATTCCCATAGATTCCATGGCTGGTCTAGCAATACTTGGATTCCTACACTTTCCTGGCTGAAGCGTACATTCGTCGCACAAAAGGCAAGGTCCACAAACCATGGCGAAAGCAGAATGGTATCCAGACAAGAAAATCTGCTTTTCTAACTCTGCAGCTGTTTTTTGTAATATCGCCATGTTTTTTATCGAATGAACCCCGCTTTGAAAGACGCCTTCTTGTACTTCTGATGAGAAGTGCATAGTGAATAGAAGGGCCCACTTATATTCACTAACAAGTTTCCTTGTCTGTTCTGGTGGTGGGCTAAAGGGTGGGCATGTAAGGAAATGATTATAGAAGGGGCATCCATACTGACACTTGAGCCTTGTTCTATCATTTATGACTATATTATCTGTGCTTATGATCTTTACATCAGTGACTCCAAGCTTTCTTGCTACTTCACAGAATTTTGTCAAATCCTCTAGAGTTTCCATGTTAGCACTTTTTTTCGTAAATTTAATTTAAAGTTTGCTATAAAAATTTGGATGATGTTACGATAGGTTGTGTGTGAGTAGCCAGTTGTATATTGCTGTGAACGAGCCTATATATCTGGTTATGGATTTGAGGGATGAGTTATGTGGGAATCCTCCTAGTAGGCATCTGAGCTTCGCTTTTAGTATACCAAACTCTATCCTGTTTCTCATCTTGAATGTTTCACACCTTCTGTGAGGTTTCGTGCCTATATTCTAAACCTAGCCTTTCGAAGG
>Ga0272449_1003539_pt1 | contig 13355 bp, 17 predicted proteins | sample YNPCB0241_FD_198679 | JGI IMG/M metagenome (GOLD analysis project Ga0272449, IMG submission 198679) | Hot spring sediment microbial communities from Yellowstone National Park, WY, United States - YNP-CB-024-1 | ecosystem: Environmental > Aquatic > Thermal springs > Hot (42-90C) > Sediment...
CTGTTCAACTCCCTTTCGTCGAAGAGGTTTTCAAGCGGTATTTCCACAACCTTCTCCTGCTCTACAACTGTTGCTTGCGGAGGTTCGTGTCCTCGTCTCAGGAGGCGGTTAAACATCATCAACACCACGTATGTGCAGATATAAAAGCGATTGTTAAGGTATCACCTGGCCGACGTCGGCCACTATATAAAGCCCAGAAGCAGGGTGTAGGCAGCCGCCGATGCGAGCACAACCTTCGCCAGGAGCATTCTATGCTGTGTCTTATGCCTGTAGAGGAAGGTTCCCGCTAAGATCCCGAAGACTCCCCCAAGAGCCGCGTACCGCAGGATGGCTTTCTCCGGAACCCTGTAGCCCTCGATCTCCGCCTGCCTTTTATCTACCCGCATAACGATTAACGCGACAATGTTTAGGACCGCTATTGCGGCAAGGATTACGGGTAGCTGGGGTCCAGCCCACCTAGCCGCCAGCCTCACGGCTCCGCCTGCGAAGCCCAGGAGAAAGTTTAACCCGGCTAGGAAAAGGTCTCCGACCCCATATCCGTATAACGGCATCGAGAACTTGGGAACCGCGCCTCCAAGCCTTGCAACAGCGTTCAGGAAGCCCGCCACAAACGACCCCGTAAAATACCACCCTATTCCGATGATGTACAGCGTGCCCGCCCAACTAACGTATCTGACGGCCGACGTCATGAAGGAGACAAATAATCCGAGGACGACTAGAGAAGCCACGTTCTGAGGGCTCAGCATTGAAGGGTGGTAGAAGCCGACGACAGCCGACAGCAGTCTTGGGAACAGCTCGGGTGAGAAACCCCTGCCCCCTGAGAGGTAGTTGAACACGTAAAGAAGGTAGGACATGATGAAGACAGCAGCCGCCATGACTGGTATCCTAGAAAGAAGGTTTACCAGACCCTTACCCCTCTCCGTTTTAACCCCAGACGTCTTAGAGCCGTCTGTCTCCGGGCGAGGCCGTGCCCAACGGTAGAAGCCCGCGCCAAGCCTAAGCCCCTCAACCCCATACATGTCATAAACCCTCCTCTTCTTATCGTCCATCAAAACCCTGTACGCCTCGTTTATCTCCTTGAGCCTTGCTTCAGCGTCAGGCGACCTGTTCCTGTCAGGGTGATATTTCAGAACCAGCCGCCTATAGGCCTCCCTGATCTCCTCCTTCGACGCATTCCTAGGCACCCCGAGGACTTCATAGTAGTCCTTCAAACCAAGCTATACATGGGCAAGGTTTTCAATGTATAAGTATTTATAAGGCCCCAAGGCCGAGGCTTGGCTTGGAAGACTATATTCCATAAGAAGTATTTATCAAATTTAAGGATAGATACGAACTGTATTTCTTTATATGTTCCTTTTTCCTACCCGCATCCGACATGAAGTCGAGAACCCTGCTGCTGGCTGTGCTGCTGGCAGCTCTCGCGATGTCTTCCGCCGCCTACGCCGTGGCCATAGGGCTGACGAGCGCCGACATAGACCAGCTCGGAGGAACCGGTAACGTCGATGTCCTCTGCCCCGCCAACCCATGCCAGATCACGAGGGTTAAATGGGTGCTGACATCTTCCGCGCCCTATCTTGTGGACCGGGTTCTGGTGCAGTGGCAGACCAGGGAAACAACCGGCGCAAGCTACACTGTTTACGTAAACCTGCTGGACAGCAGCAACGCCATAATAGCCGGTGGGTCCGCCACGCAGGCGGCCTCCAACTCCCCTGTAAACACCAACGTCGATATAACGCCCAACGTTGACCCCGCCCAGGTCTACAAGGTCAACATAGTGATCGTCCAGAACTAAGCCCTATGAGGCGGCTGGTAGCACCACTCCTTATTTTTTTAGTCATCCTCACACCACTAATAGCCTATTCTGTTTACATGCCTGTTATAGCGGTGGATCCGCTAGGAAAGCCTGAAATGACCTACAGGCTTGGAAAGAACAATATTATAAGTGATAGGAATGAGGTTAGGTCGGTCAGCTTAACCACTTCCGGGACAACCGTCACCAGTGCCACGGTTCAAATATACGTGAGGAATGCTGGGTCGTATGATGTGACTGTCGTTCTACGCGACTCCGATGGAAACATAATCTCCACGGGCAGTCCTCCGCTGGGATGTGTTTATCTTGGCTCAGGTCTGGGAACTGTGAGCGTCCCAATGTCCCCACAGGTCTCCATCGATTCCGTCTACACCGTCGAAGCCTCAGCATCCAGGCTGTTTACCTCATGTATTATTTGATTGAGGCGATCGCCGTGCTGAGATACCTCACACCAATTATTCTCGCGTTGCTGGTCTCCTCGGCCGCCTATGCGGCTGCGGTGACGCTGGCAAGCAATAATGTAGACCAGCTCGGCAGGGGGGAGGGCAACGTTGTACACCACTACGTCAGGGTCCTCTCAGCATCCGTAACGGTGAACAATAACGCAATCAACAACCAGATAACTGGCGGCAGCGTCACGGTGGCTTCCACGGTTTCCGGGACGTACACAGTAACTATAACTGTCTCAACAAGCGCGGGCACACGGACGTATACCACCACGGCAAGCCTCTCACCGACGCCGACAACGATCTCGTTCACGATCACACCGTTAAGCTATACGGCTCCGGGGGTTACGATAACTGTGAGGGCTGACCCGGTTTGAGACGGGCCCTATACATCCTGCTCCTAGCGCCTGTCGCATACCTCGTGCTCCAGCAGCCCCTAGCCCTCTACACCGTGGTCTCGGGGAGTATGGAGCCCTACGTGCCCAGGGGCTCCCTAGTGGTTGTCATACCTGAATATCCCGGGCTTGGCGACGTAGGCGCCTACAGGGTTGAGGAAGGTGGTAAAACCTACGTGATAGTCCACAGGGTCGTCGGCCTAGGAGACGGCTTCTACGTCTTCAAAGGCGACGCTGTTGAGGGTGTTGAACAGGTTTCCATGGACAGGGTTATAGGAAGTGTTGTTCTAGCCATACCGTACGTCGGCTACGTCTACATGGCTGGGTTCGCCAACCCCCTACTCGTCCTACTCATCTTCCTAGCGGCCTTCCTTCCGTCCTCGAAGCCCTCGACATTGTTTCCTTTCGCTCTAGCTACGGGTGTTCTCGCCTACCTTTCCCCGGGAAGGGGGCTTACGGCGGTCATAAACCCGCTACTCTACCTGATGTATTCGACAGCCTTCTCCCTATTCATCTACTTTGTTGAGAGGCGTGAAGGGCCTCATCAGCTTATATCCATGTCCTACATAGCTCTCGCCGTGGCTAACGCGTTCAGCACAGACCCGAGAGGTGTGTTGTCATGGATAGGGCTTGGCTAGCCCTAGCAGTATTCTCAGCGGTTATGGCAATATATGCGTTTATACCGGCGAGCGGTGAGCGGACATACCTTGTAAGCTCGAACTTCCCTGTCAAGGCTCTCGTGAACGGTGTGGAGAAGGTCCTGCCTGCAAGCGTGGGGTATGGGGACAGGGTATGCATCCCTGAAACCGTCTACCTCGACGAGGGTACTAGGATAGCCTTTAGGGGTTGGGATGGAGGCGGCCGCGACCTATGCGTGACCGTCACCGACAACCTCACAGCAACCTACGTAAGGGAGTACCTTGTCCACATCTACGCCCAGCCCCCGGCCCTCAGGAGGAGCGAGTGGGTTGAGGAGGGCTCGTTCCTCAAGCTGGACTACCCCGCTGTCTATAACGAGTCAGATGGAGTGAGGTGGGTTTTCCAGGCGTGGAGCTTCGGCGAGACACCCTTCCTGCCGTCGAACAGGGTTTACGTCATGAAGTCTCTAAGGCTTGAGGCGCAATACGTGAAGGAGTATAGGCTCCTTGCCATATCCTCTCATAATGTGAAGGTTAATGGTAGCGGATGGTATAGGGAGGGCGCTCTAGCCGTCGTAGCAGGTCCCAAGGAGGTCTACGTAGGCAACCAGACCAGGCTGACGCTGGTTGAGTGGATGTCGGCAGGCTCAACCCCGGCCATAGTAATATCCCAGTCCTCCCCTGGCGTGGCCGTCCTTGAGGTCAGGGGGCCTCACATAGTTCTTGTGAAGTATAGGGCCGAGCACTACGTGAGCGTGAAAGGTCCTCAAGGGGTTATATACGCTGGGTGGGTTGGTGAAGGAGATGAGCTAAGGCTGACAGCCCCCGAACACATACAGTTAGGACAGGAAGTAAGGCTCAGGTTCGCCGGATGGAGCGGGGTCGAGGGTCTGCGGTCGCCGGAGCTCAGCCTGAGGGTTTCGGGGCCCGTCCAAGCTGAGGCATTATACGTTAAACAGTACCTGCTGTCGGTCAGCTCGCCTGTCGGAGCAGGAGGCGCCGGATGGTACGACGAGGGGTCCAAGGCCGTCGTAACCGTTCCGGAAAACCCGCCCGCAAACATATTCGTCAAACGAAGGCTCTCAGGGTTCACAGGGGACTGCGGCGAATGCGTCCACAGCAAAGGCGTCCTAACCCTCAAAATGGACATGCCTAGAGCTGTCGTGGCTGTATACACATCTGAACCCGACTTCGTGAACCTCGGAATACTGGCCGGCGTGGTGGTGGCGGGCGGTGCCGCCTATATAGCCGGTCACAGAAGGCCAGGGGTTAAGAAAACAATGGTTAAAGACGGAGATGAAGGGGGCGTCAGAAATCTTGTATGCAAAACATGTGGTTCAGCAATTCCAGCGGATGCGGTAGTGTGCCCCTACTGCGGGACAAGTATAGGTTCCAATGGTTTGCAGAACTATCCAACCAAGCGTCGGTTGACGGTCGAGGCCTGAGGTATTACCGGCCGACGTCGGCCACCCCTGTCACATCCCTATCTTTCCCCACCTTCTCAGGTACAAATGGCTCATAACCCCATGCCTTCTCCCTAGTCTTGGTGCGCCTCCTTCCACCAGGCGGCCTTAGCGGCTGCCCGCAGACCACGCATTTAGTGCGCGCCACCGCCGTGTAGACAAGCCTACAGTTCGTGCATAGAGGGCCCTTCCTCTCACCCGCGAAATACGGGCGGGCCACGTTAAGGTCTTCGAGGAGCTGTATGAAATCGGAGTACCCTATCACGCCGACACGGGTCTTCGGGCTTACCTCGAAGACGTTTTCAAAGCGTTTAGCTACCTTCTCCTCCACGTTCTGCATTAGCACAACCAGCTTCGACGGCGCGTCCGGGACCTCCCTAGCGATGATGAAGGTGACCATGCAACATGTCTGTGAAGACGGAGATAAAACCCCTTCAGGCTACTGCCTCAAATACTTTTATACACATAGTTGCACAGACCGGTTAGAGATTGTCTGAAACATGCCAGAAATGCGGGAAACCCGCCTCAAAGTATTTCACGGTCTACAACCCCTACAACTACAGCTACTTCGACGTCAAGGTCTGCGACCAATGCTACTCAGACTACACCCCGGCCGTCAAAAAATCGGGGGAAGTTGTCTGGAAGAGGACGAAACCCGTCAAAACATACATGCTGTTCACCATCATCGGAAGCAGGGGGGCGGCTGAGAAACTCTCCGGCCTGCTGGACAGGTTTGCGGGCTCATGGTTTGCACGGCTCTACGTCCGGCTCTCCGCATACGTCGTCATAGCGCTCGGCCTCATAGCGGTGGCGACCGTTATCACCTCGACACGTTGGTACATGCTGAACCAGGGCACGGAGGCCTTTGAAAAGATTAGAGGGATTTACAGCAACAACCCGCTGGCGGGGACCGGGTTATTGGGCGTCGATCCAATGCTCCCCCTGCTTGAGGTCGCCGTACCTTTCGTCCTAGCCCTCTCACTCCACGAGCTTGGACATGCATTTGTCCTGAGGTTCTACGGCTACGATGTAAGGAGGGTGGGTTTGCTGCTGCTGGGTCCGTTCCCGGCAGGGGCCTTCGTCGAGCCGTCAGGCTCCGTTGAGGGGAAGATGAGTTGGAGGCAGTCCCTACAACTGGCGGGCTCCGGAGTATTGATGAACGTGTTGCTGGGGCTGGCTGGGCTCGCAGCCCTACACGTCATCATGGCGGGCGTGGTCCCGCTCACGCCTGAGGCGGCTAAACATCTCTCGGTTTACAGGGACAACCTCAACCTCCAACTAGTCCCACCCCTGCTTCTCTCAGCACTGGGGGTTAACACGCCGATGTATGCCCCCTCCGGATGGTACACACATGTGTTGCTGGGCGACGCCTACGTGATCCCGCTAAGGCTTGCAGGGTATATGGTTTCCCTTAACCTGCTGGTCGCGTTGTTCAACAGCCTGCCGGTGAGAATACTTGACGGAGGGCTGGCCTTCCAGTCACTACTCAAGTCCAAGATGGGTGACAGAGGGGCCCTTATAGCCGTGAAGTATGCGACCGTCGTCATAGCGTCCATGATAGGGTACATGGCTCTCATCGTAAGAGTCTAACATGTCCTACCAAGCCATAATACCGAGAGGGGTTGAGGCACTAATGTCGGTGCTGGGGCCGTACGCGCTCCTAGGCCTCCTAGCCCACGCGGTCATCCTAGTGTTGTTGATCAGGTCAGCCCGCGCCAAGACAGGGTACTATGAGGTCGTCAGCGATGAAGGCTGCTTCCGCACCCTCAGATTATTCCTCCCTGTGGCGGTGGCCCTGAAGCCGGCAGGCACCGATGCCGTGGAGCTAATGGTCCCCTCCACCGGGCAAAGGAGGGTGCTGAGAGAGATAGAGAGTGTTGTTGGGTTGGGGTCAGGATTTATTGACGTCGTGGTCCGTGGAAACAACGGACATCTTTCTTTTGAAGAAACCTAACAGAATAGGCGGGGTCCACTGCCGATATACTGAGATCCATGCAGCGGCTAGGGCGGCAGCCCTGGCAAGAGCCATGGTTTGAGGAATGGTCCATGCATGGGTCGGGTTGTCTACCATGAACCGTGTCAGAATAATGCCGATGTTTGATATTTCAACCAGGGGTGGGAAAAACCATGCCGGAGGGGACAGGGCAAGCAATGGTAGAATCATTAACACCATCTGCGGCGTGAAGGTCGGGGAGCCTAGCAGGAAGCCCGAAAGCGCCATAAGACATCTATGTTCCACCGGTAGGTTGGATGTGAGGCTTCTCATAAACAGGGCGAACACCACCAGCCAGCCGATGACCTTCGCAGTAGGCGAGAACGGGTTGTCGGTAAGCCAGACCGTCCACGCGTTCTCAAGCCCCCAGGAGGCATGGTAGTTGATGAACTCGCCGAAGTAGCCGGGACTCAACATGATGACCGGGATCGTGGCTGGAAGGGCGCCTGCTAGAAAAAAGAGGACATACCTCCACCTGAACCTCTCGCTGAGGAGGATGGGGAGCAGGATTAACGTGAAGACTTTGACAGATGCAGCAACCCCCAACAAGACATATGCGGAACCTCTCCTTCCAGAGAGGTAGAGGGCGAGGGCTAAAGCCATCAAGGCGGCTAGGAAGTGGTCGTAGTTGTAGATACCGTAGACAATGAGGCTGGGGGATAGCGCGAGGGCTATGGCGACCCGTCCCGCAAGCCTGTACATTGAGTATGCGAGGAGGAGGAAGGCGGGAAGGCTTAAGAGCGCAAAAACCGTATAGTATCCCTCAATGCTAGGGCCTCCTAGGAACCGGGCTACATAGGTTATGAAGCACGCGGCGGGAGGGTACTCGAAGAAATAGTCGATGCAGGGCTTCAAACCCGCCGCCAGTCCAGGCTCCCTATACCAGAAAGAAACGATGTCGCTGTAGATGCTGCCTTGAACCATGGGGTAATGTATGTAGACGCTTAGGGTCCACGAGATAAACGCGGCCGCCAGCGCTGGTAGCAGTACCTTAAGTGTAGAGCTTGACATCGCCGATCAACGCCGTAACGTATGTCGGCTTCGCTTCAGGCCTGCGGGTCACCATTGCCTTGAACTCCCTCAGCCTCGCACCGGTGGATTCCTCAAGCTGTTGCGGCAGCGTGTTTATGTAGGACGGCATGAACCTGTGGCCCTCCAGCTCCCCGACCTCCACGACCGCCACACATGACACGTTCCCCAACCCCTTCGAAACCTTCACCAACGTGTTACTGTTGTGCTGGCTCAGCCTCTGCATCTCGGCAGGTGAGTCAAGCCTCCACTGTATCAGGAGGACTGGGGCCGGTTTAAGCACGCGTCTCAGGTCGCTGCTGTCAACAGCCGTCGCCACGTTGCTGCTGCCCATGCTCCGTATAAGCGTGTAAAGTATGGAAGCGATCCTTCCGTTTATGTAGCCAAGCATCTCGAAGAAATCGTACTCCTGCTTCTCCCCCAACTGCTCCATGAAGTACTGGTTCGATACCGCCACGACAGGGGCGTGTTTAACAGCCCTCTTGAACGCGTCCACAGCCCTCCTATACGTCTCAGGGCCCTCATAGCTGAAAGGCATCGTACATATGCCGAGAACCAGGCTTTCCCTATACTTCTTCACAAGGTCGGCGACAAGCTCGGGGCCTGCGCCGCTGCCGCATCCAAAGCCCGCCGTGAAGATTACGGGAATCATGTCTATCCTGTCCCAGCCCAGCTTCTCCGCGAAAACACGTGGAGCCTCAAGAATAACGTTGCGTTCGGGGCTTTCAAGGTAGTCTTTCATACCTTTCTTCGGGTCCATCCCGCTACCCGTCCCATCGCCTATTGTGTAGGTGACGACTTCTTCCCCGTACCCGGAGACCAGCTCGGTGTCCGCCCTAGAGCTGCTGATGCATACGGCGGGCGTTTCAAGCCTCTGCCTCGCCTCCCCCCTAGGCATGCCCTTGCCGGTCACTATCGAGGCGGCTATCCTACACCCTCCCGATCCAACCCCGTAGACCACGGGGATTACAAACTGTCTCATGGATGCACCAGCTCCTGAAGCCTGAGAAAATAAGGTAATAGGTATTCACGATCCTCAATGGATGACATGTCCGCAGCTACCCTGAGGATATAGCACACATATATGTAGGCTTGAAGGCTGTCGGAAAACCTGGACACAAGTTTAAGCACCACCTCCTCAGCGGAGGCCTCAAACCCGTCAAGCCCAAAAATAGCAGGGGCTGTAGGAGAGATCTTCGTAAGCGCCCTGAACAGGTATGATGTAGCCGGGTCCTGCTCCTGGGCTATCATCATCCCGGAGAAATTTTCCACAGGTTGTTTTATTTGTTTAGAAGTTGACGGCTCAGAGGTGTGGCTGCGCGGATTTCTTATCCACCACGGTGAGGCCCTGCGGCGTCTGGCAGCTCACTTCGAAGACGTAAATATTGGGTGGGTTCAGGCCCGGGACGTTGTTCTCGGCGAAAGTGCCAGCCCCTCCCGGCGGCAACACGCCCGGAACAACATCATCTATGTTGGTTACGGGGTTAAGCATCCTTGCCGTGCATGAGCTTAGAGGGACGCCCCCTGCATTCCTAACGGTGATAAGTATGCTGCTACCAGAAGGGGTCCAAAGAATGTCCACACCCTCTATGAAGACCCTCCCGCTGTTTTGCCAGAAGATGAGGTATGCGAAGGCGAAGGACGCCGACGCGGCAATAAACACGACGCCCGCAACCAGTAGTATGAGCGTTATGACCGGTCTATCCATTGGTTGTAGGAAGAGATGTGTCTTGATTTAAATATGTTTAGGCGGTGGAGGTGTCCGGCTCCGGACATTATGTAACTAGTGATATGACGCCTCCGAGCTAGCGTTGCAACCGTGCCGCATTATCATCCGGGTTATTAGTCCAACAGCATCGACGAAGCTCCCCACGGACGTGTCCGGAGTGACCACGTGTATGTCGCGGTTAACGCTGAAGATGGCGTACCTCCCCCTAGTTTCCGAGGTTATGCTGCCAGCACCGTATAATACTACCCAAAGCCCCCTCTTGCTTTTCTTTAAGTCGTAGTTATGCAGTATGGTGGTGCACTCTTGGTGCCTGTACCTCTTCAAGGCGTTGAGGGACTTGTAGACGTGTAGCTGGAGCCCGGCAAGCACGTAAACCCTGTGATCTGGGTATGATTTGACGAACCTTATCGGCACGCCATAGTCGCGTAGGAGTTCGGTAAGCGATAGATGGTCCTCGAAGTCCCAGTAGCTGTGGACAGCCTCCTGCATCACCCTCCCGACCCTCAGACATACACCAGACTAATGACATTTATACATCTATCTGCGAATCGCTTATATGTATCGGGGGACATTTTCACCCACCTCTCCCAATAAAAATAGCGGTGACGTCAAGGATGGCGGTATGGGATGGCTGGCGGAGTGGGTTAGAAACTACTACGCTGAGCGCGGCTACGCAGGCGAAGCCCTTGAAAAAGCCGTTCAGGAGGCTTTGGACAGCGCCCGCGACCTAACCGTTAAGCCGGTAATATTCAAGGTCAAGGTGACGGAAGACGCCTTCCATGTAAGCCCCTACAACATGCGGTATATGGTGGAAACCAGCCTCAAGGCGGTTGAGGTTGACGAAAAAACCAAGAAGAGCATGAGGGATGGGCTACTGAACCCCATACTCGTCAAGCCCGCCGAGGAGTACGGGAAGTGGTATATAATAGCCGGTGTCAGGAGGGCCGCAGCCCTTCTAGGTGGCTACGCCCACATACGTATATACGTGCCGAAGGACCCTAGGGAGGAGGCCCGCCTAAGCCTCCATGAGAACATCCTTAGACGGGACCTAGAAGACCTCGGCCTCCGGCTCGCAGCCATCAAGGCGGAGGAGCTGGGCGTAAAGGAGGAGCTATACTGTCTTCTCAACCCGAAGACGGTCAGGTGGTTGGAGGAGGCGAGACAGCCGGTGGAGGCGGTTCAAGTTGAACCCCCCTACCTCCCCCAAACCCGCGAAGAGGGTAAGCATCGTAAGCGGGCGCAGGTAACCAAGCCCATGGTCAGGCAGGACACCGGAGCTGAAGTATATGGGCGGGCGACTCAGGAGGAACCGGCTTTGGAGTCCGGGGGCCACAGCATGGTCTGGACATGCCCTAGCTGCGGGCGGCCGCTGAGGTGCGCGGAGTGTGGTGCCCCTGTACACTGAGCTGTACAGGGTGAGGAGAGCGATACTTGAGACGCCTGACCTGTTGGCGGAGCTGGTCAGGCTTGTGAGGGGTGAGACGCATCACGCCCGAATCCTCTCCCACGAGGTTTCAGACATCCGTAGGGCCACCGTTGAAGCGCTAACATTCATAGCCGCAGGCGGGAGCATATCCGGAAGGGGGGCCCACGCAGCTCTCAGGGTTTTGATGAATGAGAGGCATCCGCTAACCGACCCGGACAACCTAGCAAGGGCAGTTATGCTAGGCTCGCCTGGGTTCGTGGATGAGGTGATGCAGGTTGGCTACGAGCAGGCAGCAAAGAATATTGGGGTCTACATAGACGTGCTGGCGGAGGCCGGGCTGGATAGAGATACCTTCGAACTCTATAAACGACGCGTCGAGACAATGCTATACTATCCGGGACTAGTCGTGGCTACCGGCAGGCCTAGGCCGAGCCCCGAGGCGCTGAAAGCAGCAGGATACGGCTTGAAGCCCGAGACGGTGTACGTCCAGCCCTGTAGAGGGATACCCGACGAGAAGCTGTACGGGCTTGCCGAAGCCCTCTACCGCCCGACCAACCTGCAACCTCTCCCACAGCCCGAGAATGTCCTCGCAAACATAGTGGCAGCCTCCATAATTCAGGCTGTGCTGGAAAACCGTTACACTATGGCGGCTTACGCGGCAGCGGACGTGCTGGCAGGCGGAGGACCCATGTCAGTCTTTGGACCTGTTGAGAAGCCCCTACTAACACATGAAGGTACAACGGCCAACCTAGGCGAAGTCCTAGATATAGTGGAGCAGCTATTTGCCGCAGCAGGCCATAGGGTCAAGAAGCCCTACCTCGCCAACTACTTCAAGAGGGTGAGGTCAATGGTGGTGCTGGGGGAGGAGCTGGCCGGTGGAGCCGTCCACACCTACGACCTATGGGGGTTCTACGAAGCCAGAGGAGGGGGTTTCCTCGAAAATGTTAGGCAGGAGGTAAGGCGCCTTACTAGCGGGAAGGATGTGGAGGAGCCCCACTTCCTGCTTAAAGGTGAGTCAGACCCCATGAAGCCCCTGTCCATGCTCCAGCTCTACATCAACGCGTCACCCTACCTAACGAAGAGGCAGCTAAACCTGCTTGAACGGATGGCCGCCCTCATCGTGATGCTCACCATAACCCCTGCGAGAGGGGCAAAAGACAGGGTGAACTACATGACGGCTAAGGTAAGGAAGGCGAGGGAGATGGCGGGGGTTCTGACCCGGCAGCTAATACCCGTGCAGGCATACATCCCAACAGGAGGCCCAAAAAGCCTAGAAAGGGTTACGTGGGCCGTTATGGTGCGTCACACCCTGCTACCCGGCGCCGAGCCCCCTCCAAAAAATGGTAGCAATGATGTGTCCGACTCCGGCCACATATTTAAAGCGTAATGGACAGATACTGGCAAGTCTTGTTACCACTAGACGCCAGGCGATAGCGGAAGTCGTTTTGGAAGGTTTGCCCGTTACCTCCGGACGCCAGGCGGTAACGAGGTAGAATTCCATTTCGGGCTTCGTTACCGGTAACGGAGCTGGCTTTCAGAAGGCAGCTCGTTACCACTTGGCGTCAGGCGGTAACGAACAGCCTTTTGAGAATCGACTTCGCTACCAGTGGGACAGCATGCATGAGGGGGTGGCCGACGCCGGACAGTAATACCCATGCCGCCCAGAGTACCTTCCATTCAGAGACATCGTAGACGTATGGAGATGATGAGGTATTACCGGCCGACGTCGGCCACCTGCCCAGAACATCTGTTCTACTCTAGCGTTAACTTTCATCCCTTCCCTCCCACTTTCATGGGAGGGCTTTCGGGGTGAACAGGTAAACCCAAAATAGGGAACACTAACGAAACACCACTTGAAAAATCCACCAACCCAAGATAGCTAAATGAGACCTGTTTTCATGAAAATACGCCATGAACGTAAATAAGCTGTTGAAAAGACTGCTGGCGAACGACCGTAGAGCACTAAGCGCACCAATACTAGCCCTCATCCTGGTGGTCGTCGGCGTGGCTCTGACGTTGGTCGCGGCGAGCGTGGCTGGAGGCTTCCTCTTCGGATGGGGGACGTCACCAAGGGTGACCATTGAGAGGGTTGACATCCTCGTGGACCCAGTGAGCACCAACGCATTCATAACCGTGGACGTGAGGAACAGCGGCGGGTCAGTGCTAACAAACTGTGAAGTTGAAATCCAAGACGGCGGTGGTACCGTTCTATCGAACCCCACAGGACCGACAGACCTCAACCCAGGGCAGGCCGGTAGCTTCTCAGATAACGGCGCAGCCGGCTTCCAGAGCGGCAGCATCTACATCGCCATAGTGACCTGCGACGCCCAAGGTGGAACAGGCAACGTCGTCGACAAGAAGTCAGCCGTAGCCCACATATAAGGGGCGGTGTAAATGAACACAAACACCTCCCTATTTTTTACCCC
>Ga0272449_1003542_pt1 | contig 13350 bp, 9 predicted proteins | sample YNPCB0241_FD_198679 | JGI IMG/M metagenome (GOLD analysis project Ga0272449, IMG submission 198679) | Hot spring sediment microbial communities from Yellowstone National Park, WY, United States - YNP-CB-024-1 | ecosystem: Environmental > Aquatic > Thermal springs > Hot (42-90C) > Sediment...
CAAACGATCTAAAGCCTGTTGGCATCGCATCGGATATTACCTCAGTTCCCGGTTTTATCTGACGCGTTTAAGCACCGAAAAGTTCCCGCTGAGCAAGCAATTTATCCCTAAGTGCCCGGCGCGCGCGGTTCAATCTCGACTTAACCGTGCCTACAGGCATGTTGAGCATTTTTGCAATCTCCTCGTACGGCAGTTCTTGAATGTGGTAAAGCACAATCATAACGCGCTGGAACTCCGGAAGGGCGTTTATGGCGGCCTGAAGCAGTTCACTGCGCTCAATCTCCTCGGCAATCTCCTGAGGCCCCGGCGAGGAGTCTTCCAGTTGTCTTTTAAGGGGGCCGTCCGGCGTTTCGAGGCAGGATTCCAGAGAGCTTTGCGGATGCGCGTTGCGCCGCTTGCGTTCATCCAGGTACACGTTTGTGGTTATGCGGAAAAGCCAGGTTGAAAGCGCTGAATCGCCGCGGAATTTGCGGATTGCGTTGTACGCGCGCACAAAAGTCTCACTAGCTATATCCTCGGCGTCATCGCGGTTGCCGGTAAGACGGTAGGCCATGTTGTAAACCTGCTTTTCGTAGCGTTTAACAAGCTCGTTAAACGCCTCCTTATCTCCTCGCTTGCATCGCTCGAGGAGTCGCTTCTCATCCTGCCGCATCTATGCCTCAGAGACGACACGCACCAAACAGTGCCGTTTTTCCGTCACCGGCGGTGGGGCGCGCTTTTTTGAATTGCGCCGGTGTGTTCCAGCGTAATCCTTCTCTTTTTTACATTCGGCTCCTCCAAAAGATGGTTTAGAGGGCGAAATCCTGCGGTAACCACCTGAGAAAGCTTCCAGCGTGCGATTTTTCACCCCACACTTCCGGAAGCCATTTCGTAGCGGCCTTGGATGCCTTTGACCACCCTGGCCATCCCCCTGCGTCTGTAGTAAGAGCCGAACATAGAAGCCAAGCGCACGGCCTCGTCCGGATACTCATCAATCAGATTGCGGCGCTCGCGAGGATCTTCCTCAAGGTTGTACAGCTCATCGGGTTCTCCCGGCTGGCGAACGATATAGCTCCATGTTGCATCGCGAATGCACCGATCGAACCCCTCGTGGTAGCCGGTTATGATCGCCTCACGATGGGTGTCCGCATCGCCTTTGAGCACAGAAAGGAAACTGCGGCCGTGCATAGCCTCGGTGTTACTGCCCAAACCCATGAGCTCCAACAGTGTGGGAGTGGCATCGTGGAACTGGACCAAAGCCTTTGTGCGCCGTCCGCCCCCTTCGCCACCCGGCAAACGTATCATAAAGGGCACCTTGAGCAGTTCGTTGTACATTCGGTCCGCGCCCTTCAAGAACTTTCCGTGATCTGCCAACGGATGCCCGTGATCCGCGAGGAGCAGGATGACAGAGTCCTCGTAGTAGCCCAGTTCCTCCAGGGTTTGGAAGAGTTGCCCCAGGCAGTGATCCACGAAAGCCGCCTCCCCGGCGTAGAGGCCGCGAATGTATCGAGCTTGCTCCGGCGTGGCCCACGCATCTACCGGACCCCCCATAGGCATGATCAGCCGGGGCCCGCGGTAGGATGGGTCTGTGTAGGTATCGAAGCGGGCTGGCGGGTCCCACGGTTCATGGGGGTCGAAGCTGTCCACCCAGAGGAAAATTTTTCGGTGCACTCGGTTTTTCCTAAGCCAATCTGCCGCCTCCGATGCCACCTTAGCGGGGAACCAATCTTCTTCCCGCGTGAAATCGTCGGTGTTGGCCAGGAATTGGTGCACTCGGTTGCGCCAGGTTTCGTCGTAATGCTCGTTGACGTAATCATCCACGTTTCTTTTTGAAGGGGACGAAACCCAGGGGTCGTACTCCTGGCCCCGAATCCAGCGGTAGCAGTGGAAGCTGCGGTGGTAGTTCATTCCGGGGGCGCGGTAGTGGTACGTGTCGGAGATCAAGCCGCAGACGAAGCCCTCTTCGCGCAGAATCTCGGCAAGGGTGATGTCGTGCGGCGAGAGTGGCTGCCAGGGGTGAAAAGGCAGGGTGCGCTGACCGGTCATCAACTGTCGGCGCATGGGGATTGTCGGCAGGGCTTCGGGGTAAGCGTTTTCGAAGACGATGCAGTCCCGTGCAAATCGATCCAAGTTTGGGGTTTGGCACGGTGGAACATCCTCGAAAGGCGCGTTGCCGCCGTGGTAAAAGCTTATGTGGTCTTGGCGAAAGCTGTCGAGAACAATCACGATAAGATCCATAAGTCTTTCTCCTGTTTGAGCCTCTGATTTTCTCTTCGCTCTTTCTGGGGGGAACTCCCGCTTAGGGTTAAAAAGCGCTTGGCGGATGGTGAGCGGATTTCATAGAAGCCGTCTCATAAACAGCGCCCAAGCAAGATGATGATGCAACCAAGTTGTACAAGGCCTGGGAAGTTCTTCAAATGATGGTCATATCGCATCGCTACAAGCCTTAAATTTCCAACCAGGCATACAAGCGCTCAATCTTCAAGCATCTCCCTAGCATAGTGCTAAGACCAGCCAGGGCGCTTTCCGGGGGATCTTTCTTCCTCATGAGTAAAAGTTTAAAATTGTATTGCTAACCCATCACATGCACAGAAGCCCTCCTGCTGAGGACATCAACCCTGTATTGCCCCAGGAAGCAGTTAGATACCCCCGATCCTCGGGATTACCTGGTTATTGACACCACTACAGGTGCAAAGCTGGGTGAAGTTTCCACGGTTTTGGTCGAAAATGTGTTTATAAGCAGTCTCATAAATCAGTTTCTGTGGAATATTGTGGCGATCCTTACTGTAGGATGGCACTATGGACCCTGACATATGGACGTCATTTGGAGAGCCTCATTAGATCTATGCCAACTCGGTTGCCTCATCATCTTGCTTAGACACTATTTGTGAGACTATTTCTAGACTTATATGGTATAAAATAGCATGGTCGTAGCTAAGTAGCCAATGTTCTTTCCGACCAGGGATGCTTTATGAAAACTGACAGATTTAAATGCCCGCAGTGCGGCCGAGAATTGGATTTGGACACTCAGTATTGCGTCAGATGCGGGCGCCGAACGGCGCTGCTTGAAGTTGAAGTTGATGAAATTGTCCACATAGCTCCGGGCCAGAACCGGATTTCTTTGGTTTTGCGCAACAAAGGCCCTTGTAAGGTTGAGTACGAGATCAAGTGCGATGAAAACCTCTCAGTCCTCGGTCGTGGTACCGGTAGTTTGGAAGGCCTTAGAGATGCCGCTGTCGAGCTCGAAGTTAAGCCTGGTGCCCCAAATGAGTTTGATGCGGAGGTTTATATCTCTTCGAATGACGGAAACAGAGAGCATTGGTGGGAAGGGAACCCGGTAAGGCAACAGAAGTTCAAATTCCACGTGAGGAGGCTGCAAGCTGGAAGGATCGTATCCCCAACACATACCGTTATTCTTTTAGGAGCAGGAAATTGGCAGCCTTTTATCGTCCGCAATGACGGCGACACAGACGCCGAGAGCGAGCTTGAGGTTCCTGTTGGCTATCAGTTGTTTGTTGGCGAGAAACCACCGGCAGACTCTTCCGGAAGCCGTTCATTAAAGGTGCGCCTTGGACCAAAAGAGTGGCAAAGGGTTTGGGTTTGTCAGGAGGGCAGTGGTACTGGGCAAAGAGCTGAAATCAGCGGATTGGAAAATCCAATCGAGATCAGGCAGTTGAGTTTGAGGAAAGGTGTTTTCAAGCCCAGGCTTGTGGTCGGAATAGATTTCGGCACAGTGAACAGCTCCGTTCTCATTAGAGAAGTTGCCACAGATAAAGAGGTTTGGATAGACAAAGAGCGATTTCCATCGCTTCTATATGTGCCCTTTGATCCCAGCGAGAATCCGGCCATAGGTTCTGAGGCAGAAGAGCATTTTGGAAGTAGCAGCGGATTGCTGGTTGAAGGGATCAAGACCCTACTGCGGCGCGAGGTTGAAAGCTATCAGGGATTTTCGGTTGAGGAACTGCTTGAGAAGTATCTGAAGGTGTTGAGGGGAAAGATAGAAGATAAGTTCCAAGAGAACGGATGGAAAGATCGCGGGGACGTGCTTTACGTGTTCACCCTCCCCGTGTTGGACGCTGGAGAGCGGTACAAAAAGCAGAAAGACCGCATGAGGAAAGCCGCAGTTGCAGCCGGATTCCCTGATGATGATGAGGTTCTGTGGTTCTTGGAGGAACCAGTAGCGGCGGCCCTCTGCTGTCTGCGCTATTCAGAAGACGTTTTCGGAGGCAATATCCCAGAGAAGTTTGCGGTTCTGGATGCCGGAGGCGGTACCACCGACGTTTGTGTGGGCCGAGTATCGGTGGATGAGCACGGTCGGTGGAGCTTCGATGTGGAGAAGGCGTTTTCTTTGCATTCGGAGTCGTCTGAAGCCAGGGAGTTCTATCACAAGCTTATATACGGCGAGGGCCATGTTCCCGAGGATCAGTTCGGTGGGCGTTTGCTGGATTACGAAATCGCTTACTCGGCTGAAGGGCGCGATGGAAAAACCCCGGCCGTTTTCTGCAACGAACCGTGGAACGTGTTGTACACAGAAGCTTTAACCTCTGTGGCGGTTAAAGAGTTCATTTTGGGTTTGGCTAGGGTTAAAGAAAACCTCTCATTCGATACCAATGCCGTTTTAGATCTCTCGCAAGAGTACTACCTGCGGGAAATTTTTTACAGCAGGCTCGAAGAAGAATATGCCAGGATTTCGGAGGATAGGGCGCGACTGCAAAGGCTTTTTCCGGAAGGCCAGGCATTGTTTACCTATGACAAAGATATAGCTCCTAAAGTGAAAGACTTGTGGGAAAAGAGCGGCATGAGGGAAGCTCTTCGCAAGGAGTTGGGGGAGAAAGATGGGTTGGGCGTTCCGTTGGTCTGCGTGGGCGGCACTAACGCTATTCCGGAATTTCGGGAATGCGCAAAGAAAGCCTTGGAATGCGAAGTTATCGACCCGAGAGCGTACCGTTTGACCGCTGTAATCAGGGGGGCTGTTTTGGCTCATGACGCTTTTGCGAAAGGGGTTTTGAAAACTCCCATCCGCGTCAGTTTTACAGGGCCATCCGGTGAAACCAGGCTGCATGACGTTCTGGGTAGATACACAACGCTGGAATCGGCGAGGCCGTTTTCAAGGTTTTACGATCTTTCGGCTGGAGAGCGCATGGAGGCTAAAATAGAGGCGTTTTTAGAGGACAGGTGGTTGGCTCTGGCTCATTCGCAATACTCCGCCGTTAGAGCCGAATCGGCAGGGCTTAGGGTTGAATACCACGAAGGAGTGTTGAGGGCGTCTTGGTGTCTCCAGGAAGACGAGAACAGCGAAGAGAGTTTTTGGGAGATGTGGATATGAGGAAGTTTGCGCCTTGGTTCTTCTTAGTCCTTGTTATTGGTATCTTCCCATTTTGCTGGGTGTACACCTTTTATACGGGTACCGAGACTGCACCTTTCCGGGATTTTCTTTTTATTTTATTCTTTCTTTATTTGCTTGGTGCAGTCTCTTTGCTCCTTTTGAAAGTGGAGAGTTTCCTTAAGTCCTTCGCCAAGATTGTCGATTCTATTGAAGAAAGCTCTAAACATCTTTCTCGTCTCCAGAATATGCGAAGCCTAACGGAGGAGTCTACGAAAACACAAAGTAAAGCACTCGACGAGGCTTTAAATACCCTAAGAGATATAAAGACTGATATCAGCCGGTTAACCTCGGAAATAAAGAACCTGTTAAATCCTTCACGCACTGAAGAGCGAGCCTCGAAGAGGCTTTCGGATTTGGAAGAAGCTTTGGCCATTTGGGATCGGAGCGGTGGCCCGAAGAACATTTGGCTTTTGGAGCAGGCACAAGAGCTGAAAAGCTTAAGGGAAGAGTTGGGTAAATTTAAGGGGGCGGCTCCGGATGATGGGATTCTTTACAAAGTGGCTCGGTACGTTTATAGGTTGAACCCTTTGCCCATTTTTGACAATGCTGATGTTGAACTCGATCCGGATTTGGTTGCGCGGCTGGGCGGCGCAGTTGAGGCTTTAAGGAGCCAACTTCAGAGGGATTTTGAAACACGGTTTGGGATGAGGCCGATGCGTATCGAGGAGGGAAAAACTCCCTTCGACCCGGCTCGGCATGAGCTTATACGAGAAAACTACTTTCCTACCGATAATCCAGAGCTGGCAAAGAAGGTGGCCAGGGTTTACCGATACGGTTTTGAGCGAATAGGTGGCAAAGAAGAAGTTTTTAGGAGAGCTTGTGTTTCTATATACCAGCTTCAAGGTAGCAGTCCCGGGAGCAGGACCCCAGATAGTTGGGGCGACGGTGAGTGGGATAATCTTGCCGCACAAGTTGCCAAGGTGCTTCAATTAGAGGGCAAGGATAGACTCCCGGGGATTTCGGTGTTTTTGGGAGACTCTGCAAATCCGGGCGATTTCGAATTCAGTGTTGATGGAAGAGAGTGGGTTTCTGGAGAAAGGCTTGCAGAGCTACCCAAAACTAAGGATTTGAAAAAGGTTGGAGTAAGGTGGAAGGGACAACTGAAAGTAAAGCCCGAACGTTAGGTTCGGCAGGCCTTTTGTACGGGTTTCCTTTTGGCGGCAAGCTGAGGTGAGCAAAATGGATGATGCTAAGGTTTCAGTCCAGCTTTCGCAGTTGGAAAAGTGGTTGAATTGTTTAAGTGAAATTGTGGAGAGGTTGGGCGAAATCGAAAAGGAATTGGTGAGGTCGAAAGAAGAACAGTTTCCGCAACAAGGACCAAGGGTTTGGGGATTGCCTCAAGCAAAGACGCCGAAACGCCATTGGTAGGGTTGTGGATTTTCATTGGCGCGGGCTTCAGTCCTGCGGTTTATCAAGCTCTAACACAACGCTGACCTCGTTTGCTTCTTCATCGGTGCGTATCTGGGTTCTTCCTGCGGCTGTAATTTGCTTTTTCAACCCCTGCTTAACAAGCTGCTTTCGAATAACATCTGCGCGCGACGGAGCTAGGAGTGGTTCGGATTTCAATGTTTGGTTAACTGTGACCCTAACGTGTGTGTAAAGGTTCGAAACATCCGGGTTCGTTAAAAACCGCACCAGGCTGTTGAGAATATCCCTTCCGGTTTTGGTAAGCTCGGCTTTGTCTTCAGAAAAGAGCTTGCCAGTTTTTATCCTGAATTCGATGTTTCGGCCTTGGCGCTGGAAAAAATGACATTGCTGTTTCCAAAAGGTCTTCTGGAACTGTTTTTCCAAACGCTTTTCTTGAGAGGCATAGTAAGCGTCGGTTGCGCTGGCAGAAACAAGCAGATAGGCGGTCATGATCAGCAGTAGGTTGATCATGACATCCGAAAGCGCTATATAAGGGTTGAGCGGCACGAGTCTCCTTGTTTTGCGCATGGCTTTTTCAACGCGGGTATTTGAAAATCTTAGTCCATATCGGCGCTTGAAGATTTTCCAGAACCTGTTTTAATAGCATCAATGTTTGGCGCGATATCTCCTCCTGTCGGGCCGCAACAGCTTGAATGCTTTTTACCGTTCTCTCTCCCTCGGTCAAAAGCCTTTTCATGCCTTCTCGGAGTTGGGTGTTTGACTCCTCAAACTGCGTCAAGACTTGCTGCAGTTGCTTGCCATCGCGGGTTTTAATCGAAGCGGGGGCGAGGCGGGCTGACACGTCGCTCAGGGTTTGTGCAATATCTCTTTGGGTTTCGGTTTGCTCGTGCACGATCCCCGAAAAGCTGCCTATCATTTGGGTGCTTTCTTCCTTGATTCTCTGAGCGATCTCACCAAGTGGACTGATTGCTTTGTGTATGTCGCTGAGTCTGTCGTGGAACGAGGTTTCCCATCCACGCCTTTCGGCCGCCAGCTCCTCGCGAAGCTTTGCAAGCTCATCTCCAGTTGAGCTCAACTGATTTGTTAGCGATTGAATTGGTCCCACCGTTTCTTTAATCAACTTGATAGCCTCATCTTGCATTCTCGACAAGATCTGCTCCTGCGCCTGCCGGTCTTGCTCGATAATACTTCGGTACTTGTTTTCCCAGGATTCTCTGTCCATTACTACGGCATCACGAAGCTCCCTTAACCCTAAGGCTTCTGCTTTAACTTCTTCGGCGAGTGATGCGATTGGTTCAACGGCTGTCCTGACGAGATCTTTGGTGGCGTCGCGCGTCTCCAGAAGCAACCTTTGGTAGGCTTCGCGGTCGGCCTGGAGAGCGTTCCGGTAGTTTTCCAAAGATGCGGCCAGCGAAGCCATCTCTTCCGAGACTTTCCGCATCTGATCTACGCTTCCTAACATCTCCGAAGCCGCTTCGTGAACAGCCTGTTTTATAACCTGTGCGAAGACATCGCGTACTTCGGCTGCGGCTTCTGCAAACTGCTCGATGAAGTTCCTGCTTTTTTCCAGAACCTCGCGCATTGCAGATAGAGCTGCGCCGGGAGATTCTTCTCTCCTGATTATAGTTAGGATATCTGATACCAAAAACTCGCCCAACTCGGAGTCGAACTTGTCCTGTTCTCTTTCGACAAGGTTAAGGAACAGCGAAAGGAAGATACTGGCGATTATACCCACAAAAGTGCAGGAGAAAGCCATTTTCATGGGCTCAAGGGCCTGCTTGAGGCTTTGCAGGGAAGCCGCTTCACCCAGGAGCGCACGTCCGGCCTCCTGTATGATTCCGTGAAGCCCCCAAACTGTTCCGGCAAGGCCCAGGAGCACCAGAATGCTGACCAAATATCGCGGAAGCTGGAGGTTGATGTTTTGCCTTAGAGAACTAACCTCAGCGAGAACCTGAACTCCCGCGCGCCCGGATGCTCCCAGCTTGTAAGTTGAGACAACACAGCGCTGGATCTCGGTTTTGGGAGTGGGGTCTGGTCCCCAACCTAGAAGCGAGAAAAGCTCTGCAATGTTGGATGCTCTTGGGGAAGACTGCTTTGCGAGAGATTCTTTAGCGGAACGCAGTTCGGCGAAGTTCGCATCCAGTTTGATCAAGTGCTTTAACACGCGCCAAAAGCCGTACGCAAACGCGATCACGATAAAAGTGTTTACCCATTTCCCCTCCGGAGTCGCTTCGAAAAGCGTCTTCAAAAGCGATGCAAATACGCCACCCGAAGCTTCCATTTTTACACCTCAATCTACTGTTGCTTCAAGCGTTGGGCTTCGCGAACCCAATTCGAGTCTACAGGTGTGCGGTAGTTGGTGTCACAGGTTTTACACTTCCATCCGATACTCTGGCACTCCTCTATCGAGGCTCCAAGAAAGTCTCCGCACCCGGGTTTAATGCAGTAGTATCCATCTTCATGAGCCGGGTTTCCGTTGGACGTAGTTTGCCCACTGGTGTACTTCAGCGAGTTCAGAATATAGCTTGGAGGGGGCATTTGGTTAACGTGGGACAACAAAGTCGGGTTTTCTTTGCAGTAATCGTTCAGGATTTCGCCAGCGATGTACCGATCCCACCCATGCAATCCTTGGCCGCATCTTTCGAGCCTTTCCCGGAAAAATTTGATGAAACCCTCTGGGCCGAGGTTATCGAGTTTTTCGTAAAGCATTTGCGACAGTATGGACTCCAGATTGGACAGGGATCTGTTTTCGACATCGCGCCCTCTCACCGCACAAACCCGCACAGCGGCGTTGAAATCCGGGGGGAGAAGCCTGAAATCGGTATCGCCAAATTGTTCGGGTTCATACGGGACGCGCAGTTTGTTTTCTCGCACCTGCGCAATACCCGCTATTACAGCCATGCCCAAAGTGGTTCTGTATCTTTTCTCCAGCTCACGCTCTTGTTTGGAAATCGGTTCCCAACCGTAAACGTCTATTCGGCTGAAGGTCTCGTGCGCGTTAGTACGGGCTGTCTCCAAAGCGGGGGTGCCGTCCGAATTGTCCGTCACGCCGCTGAGCGCTTCGATGGGGATGCAGTAGAAGTCCCTCACGATTACGGCTCGCGTCTGTGACGATGTTTCTTTTTTATCGAGGTTCGGTATTTTCGCCGAAACCTGGTTCTCGAAATCCCGAGCTATTTCGCTTCCTCCATTAGGGTAGATAAGCGCTTGTTGCGATACTGGTGGCGCACCTTTGAGCCTGTTGATTACGGCATCGTCGTACCGAATAAAAGGAGCTGATTGTCTTGCGAAATCCGTCAGAAGGCCGTTTCGAGAAGGATGTCGGTGCCATCTTTCGAGCACGTTTACGGACATTATGCTTTGGAAAGGCAGCCTGGCTCTATCCAAAAGCGGGGCATGCAGTTCTTTTGAAACGGCAGATTCCCTGATCTCCCTGGGAGAACCCGAAGGGGGTTGATGATCGAATATCGAATCGGTTTCGACCCCAAGCAGAGATTGGGTAATCTGCGTCCAGGAAGAGAGTAGCTCTTTGGCCTGTCTATTTTGGTTTTTCTCCAGGGCTTCGATGTCATCAACAGCATCAAGACATCTTCTGTAGCAGGCATCGGCTTCGTTTTCTTCTATCGGCATCACGCCGTTGATCACCGGCGGCTGGGAAAGGTTTTGGGCCTCTTGGTTCAGGAACTCCCTGTAGAGCTTGAGGCGAATCTCCAGGTTTCTCAGGCGTTTTATGATTTTATCCAGGTCCTCCGTGACTTTTGGAATGACTTCGTTTCTCAGCGTTTCCAGGACCAATTCGTCAACTCTGCGGTCTATGTATTCCTCAAGAGCTTTCAGAATAGGATAGCGAAGAGCTCCTGCAACCTTTCCGGTCAAAAACGTTATCTTAAGCAGTATATTGCCTTTAGCGCTCTCCAACTGTCTCAAATATGTTTCGAGTTGTTGGGTAGTTGGCCTGGTAACAGAGGCTTCTTGCAGTATTTTGCGGAGGTTCTGCCTGGCCTCTTCCAAAACACTGAGAACAGAGGTTACCCCGAAGTCGATGTCGGTCAGCTTCGATCTCAGCATATGGTTTATGCGGCCCATGATTCGCTTTCCAGCGGATTCTGCCGCTCGAGAAAGTACGGTTGGCACAAAATTGGGCGGCAGAGAGGGATCAGGGCTAACTCCAGTTTGATCTCCAAAGCTGAGCCGTATCTTCCCTATCAGGTCGTTCCATCTACTCGGATGCTTGATTATTTCATCAACCTTGTTTTCGGCAAATCTTCTGAGGGAGTTTTCCGGGTTTTTGGCTTCAAAGAGGAGGTCCTGCTTCAGGCGGTCCCAAGTAAGCCCGATTTCCATCGAGAGCTGATCGATTTGTGGGGGGCCTGCGCTGGCATTCAGCCATTTGTCGATTGCATAGTGCATAAGACGATACGCACAGGCGTCGGTGAGTCTGGGCGCGGGATATTCCATGAGTGAGAGGCCGAACGTGCAGAAAAAGGACTTGTACTTTTTATTGGAGTCTCCGTAATCGACAACAGCTCTAGCATCAATTGCCCTTACAAATGGATCGGTGTCCCTAATAAAGGTGTTTGCGAAAACACGTTCTGCCACGGCTCGGTTCAGCGCAGTTTCCGACTCGTGGGTTCCCTCTGTGGGCCAGGCCAGCATAATCAAATCATACGGAACCTCTCTGCGTTTGATCGGTTCGTTGTCAGGGTACTTCACTGTATATTCGTTGGTTCCCGTTTGGGAATAGTGGTACATTTCCTTGAGAGCACAGAAGGCGTTTTTCTTAAACAGATCGGCTTTTTCGTATATGGAGGATTGCAGATCCGGGCGCGGAAGGGTAAAAATTGCCATAAGCTTGGATTTTGCATCGCCATCCTGCCTGATAAACTTTTCGCGCAGGAAATATCCGAAATCGGTGGAGATTCCGCTGGCCGTGCCGCCGCATAGGGAGCCCACAACGACGTAAGTAATTCCCCCCTCGCCGGAAAAGACAACCTGGGGGTTTATTCCGCCTTTGAGTTCCCCACGGGCTTCGGTTGCTGTTACCACGTCTAGCTCCCTAAGCTCGGAAACCACTGCTTGAAGCCGCTTAACCACCTCGTGGTAGTTTGTGGGGTGCAGAAACGCAAGCCTCCCGGCCATCCTGATGTTGCCGGCGCCAGTTGTGATGTCGTGGATTCGATTCAGCGTTGGAAAATCGGCCCAATCTTCCCAAAGGATAAGCTGCTGGAGAGTTGAACGGTCGTTGAGGTGCCGTCTGTACTCCTCATTGCTTATAGAAATCGGAATGATCGGCATCGTTTGGGAATGGGAGTCAGCCTCTCCGGTATTGGTCTCCAGGCACAGGAACTTAATCCAGGGGGTTCTGTTTACCGAACCGAACTCTTCGCTTATTCTTTCGGCAAGAAAGCGGCAAATTCTGACCCCTGTTGTTCCAAGGCCAATTACCAAAGTTTTCCTAACCTCTTGAAGTTGCCTTTCAGAACCGCTGTTCGGCATTTTTTACCTCCTTAAGGCGACTAAGCACACATTATTATCAAAGCCGCGATTATTATGGGCAAAGAAATGGCCACTAAGAAAACCCAGCTCCAGTCTAGGAAAAAGTGGGCGGATATTAGAAGCGCTCCAAATAAAATTGCGCTTATAAGGGCCGACCATTTCACCGCGCTCACAGGATTTTTGCCGCCAGAAATGAGGAACAAGAGATGTGAGAAGATGAGTAAAATAACCCAACAAACGAACAGTGCTCCAAGCAACCACAACCAAAACGTTAAGCCAGTGATGAGAGATAAAAAGGTTTCCCAAACGCTCAATTTGGTTCCTCCTCCAGAAAGCTATATTCAGCCGACCGCTCTTGAGGATTTGCGGAGACCGGAGTTCCTGCCGCATTGTTCACCTCCAGCTTGCTGGCGGCCAACTTCCAACCGAAGCGGTTTCCAGAAATTTCCATTCGGAAGTCCAACATCTTTCTTAAGTCTGTTGTTTAAGTCTATACTCACTCTCGCGCTCTAAGGCTTTTTGAATGCGTCCTGCTTTGCACCGTTCTACCCTTTGAGTTCCAAATCTATTTCCAAATCCACACCCAGCGGGACTCCCTTTCCGGATAAAGTGCCTCTAATGCGCATCCTCTCTTTATCTCCAACCTTCATTTGGTGCCCGCTTGGAAACTCTTTTCCGGAGTTGGATAACAGCTTGAGCCCGGACAGAGGAACAATTCTCACACTGTCTTTTGTAACAGCCTCTATCCTGAGAATAGGATCGCTCAAGCTTGGAGAAAGCGCTTGATCTCTCAGCGGTTTTTGTTGCTCATCCTCTTCGGCGCTTGGCCCCGCGTAGGTGCGCAGATGTTGCCCGCTGTGCCACGGTCCCGTGAAATCTTCGGAAGAGTTCCCTATTGTTACTGAGAGAACTGGGTGAGTGCGAGATGTGCTCAAGGGTCTAAGCAAGATGGCTATTAATATCGCAATAACTAGCAAAATCAGAAGCCACCATGGGCCTCCGCTTTTAGCCTCGGATTTGGCGGGGCCTTTGGGCTGTGCCGGTTTCGGATGGGCGGTTTTCTTTTCGCTTACCAGTTCTGCTCGGGTTTTTTCCAGAAGTTTGCGGCCTATGAATTGATT
>Ga0272449_1003544_pt1 | contig 13346 bp, 9 predicted proteins | sample YNPCB0241_FD_198679 | JGI IMG/M metagenome (GOLD analysis project Ga0272449, IMG submission 198679) | Hot spring sediment microbial communities from Yellowstone National Park, WY, United States - YNP-CB-024-1 | ecosystem: Environmental > Aquatic > Thermal springs > Hot (42-90C) > Sediment...
CCCTTCAATTCTGGAACGTTACGAAAGGACCTCTTGGTGGCCCGGGAGGAAGGAAGCCAAGCTCCAAAAGAGGTAGTCTCTCTCATCGATGGCGAGAAAATAGGCCGGGTTGCCTTGCGGAACTCCCCGGCTGTCCCCAATCTGCCGGCTGGCAGCGAGGGGCAGGAAAGTCCCCCTATACCGGCCGCAACTCCGTGGGCCCCTCCGCCGGAAGTTTCCCACCCGTCGGAAGAGGCTGGAGGACACGAACACCGCGGACCCACAATCACCTGGCCGTTTGACCCGAACTTTCCCCCGATTACCATTCCCCGACCTGACTTCCTGCCGGAACTTCCCCGATCCTTTATCCCGAACACCCCTTGAGGTTCATTCCTGAGGATTAGGAGGTCCATTGTCGAGGATTTGACTGTGCGGACATTCTCCTCGGGTCGGAGGCCGTCCCTGCAAATTGGCATCAACTTACGGATCTCACCAAAGCTTCTTTGGAAATAACAAAGGACTCTTTGGAAATAAGATGCTCCCAGTCAACGGGGTAACCGGGAAAAGTCCCCCAAGTTCCGCCTAGCACCCCTCTGCTCGGGGCATGGCTTTCTTCCACTCTCCCTCGCTCGGCTAAACGGCATAAGTTTGGGCTAGAACAGATCCCGGGATGCCTCCGTGAGTCCTTGAAAAGGGGTTGCTCTTCCGGCAAGGAAATCTGGTGATTTCCTTCGCCCGGAAGGGGGATCGGTGGCAGGATGAACTTCCGGAAGCTACACTGATTCAGGTGGCCAAAGGGGAAAACTTTACGCCTTGCGGCAGGAAAGGCTCCCCCGGACTCCAGTGCTAAGCTCGCCGCTAAAGGGTTTACAAGTCAAACGCCCGACAAATTCTCTAAGGAGTCTCCAAGATGGCAAGCCGAAGGGAAGAGACCAGAATCGCTCAAGTGTTGCCGAAGCCGGAGGGAGGCACCGGAAAGGGCTTCGTTCGACATGCCACAACTTTTTCGTTGGTTGGCATTGCTTTTCTGGGTGGAATGTCGTTCGTCTTTGCTCAGCAACCCCGCCCTTCCGCAGTGGTTGCCCCGGTGGAGAAGTATCCCCGGATAAATCTTTCCATCTGGTACGAAGTGGATCCGGCCTGGCCTCAGCGGCCGGAGAATATGCCCTGGGGCGATTGTCCGGCAGTGGCTGTCGACCGGCACGATCGCGTTTGGATCTATACCCGAGCCAAGCCACCCGTTCAAGTGTATAGTAGTGACGGTCAGTTCCTCTTTGCTTGGGGGAAAGAGGTCTTCGGTGATCTGCTGGAAACCATGACCGCCCACGGGTTGAGAATCGATCATGAAGGAAATGTTTGGCTCGGGGATTTGGGGAACCATATTGTGCTCAAGCTTTCCATGGAGGGGAAAATCCTTCAGGTCATCGGAACTCCGGGTGAATCCGGCTGTGATGAAAAGCATTTTTACCAACCCACGGATGTGGCCATTACTCCCTCCGGGGATATTTACGTTGCCGACGGCTATGGGAATGCTCGAGTAGTCCAGTTCGACCGGGCCGGGAGATTCGTCCGGGCATGGGGAGAATTAGGGGTTCGACCCGGCCAGTTTAATTTGGTCCACGCGGTGGCGGTCGATTCAAAAGGTCGGGTTTATGTGGCCGATCGGAATAATGCCCGGATCCAAGTCTTCGATGGCAGTGGTAAATTTTTGGCAGAATGGCGAAACCTCGTGGTCCCCTGGGGCCTGTGGATGACCCCCAAGGATGAACTTTGGGTATGCGGATGTTCACCCATGATTTGGCGGCCTACCGACGAGGTTTTAAGCTGCCCCCCGAAGGACCAGCTCATTGCCCGATTCGATACCACCGGCCGGATGCTTCAGCTGTGGACCATCCCCAAAGGTGAGGACGGAAAGGAACAGCCAGGGGAAGTTAATTGGGTTCACGGAATTGCCCTCGACTCGAAGGGAAACGTCTACCTCGGCGACATCGTCGGCAAACGGGTGCAAAAATTTGTAAGGCATCAGGAGGTTCCCTAAGCATTCGGCAACTCTGTGCCCATCCAATCGCCACCTCGGTAGGAATAGTCTTCCGGGGCGGATCCTTGGCGGTGCAGTCGCTTCCCGAGGGTGGTTTTGGAGGACTCCCAATTGGAAGCCGGGGTGGAAACTCCCTACACTTCGACCCATCAAAACCACGAGTCGTAGCTGTCGAGAGTTTCCGAGCTCGTTTGCCCACGAATCGTTGGTTATTGGGTTCTACGTTTACACTCGAGGCGATTTTTCAGGGGTTCCAGATGGACAATGCGTCGGTGACCCCTGAAGCGGCTGCCCTAACAACTTACACCCAGCAAACGCACCACAAAGTGACCAACAAATTGGACCTGGGTGTTTCGCGATTTGAGCTATCCAGAGTGTGCTAAAACCTGAGGTTCATTCGTTTTGCCGCGGAAGCCCAGGATTGGGCTTGTAAAGGGTGTCGGGCTTCGCGAGGAGGTAACGAAGACCAATCGGGGCATGGATTGCTTCCTGCGGTCACAGCTGTGCAACTCATATTTTTAAACCCGGCTATTTTGATTGCGGCTCTTTTTGTGCTGGTGCCGGTTTTCCTGCATTTGTGGCGGCGGAAACCGGTGCCGGTGGTTTTCCCAGCCCTGCAGTTCCTCAAGGGTCGGCACCAAGCAACCCGGCGGAAGCTTCGCCTTCGTGAACTCTTTCTTCTGGCCCTGCGGGTTTTAGCTATCCTGTGCCTTGTAGGGGCATTTGCTCGCCCGATTTTGGCCCCCGAAGGTTGGGAAAAAGGCTCATCCGCCAGACCGGCCATCGTGTTGGTGTTCGACACCTCCCCTCGCATGGATTACCTCTACCACGGGGAAAGCCGGCTCGACCGGGCTAGGAGCTTGGCTCAAGAGCTTCTGGCCCGGGTTCCCTCCGGCTGCCAGATTGCCGTGGTGGATGGTCAAGGGGGTCCGATCGGTTTTGAAGCCGATCGGACCGCCGCTTTGGTTCGGCTTCGGAGACTAAGGGTCTCCCCGGGGGCAATGCCGGTGGCAGCCGCAGTGCTGCGGGGGCTGGGGCTTGTGCAAGGCACTTCTGCTACTGCCGGCGAGCTCTTCGTTTTCAGCGACTTGGCTGAATCTGGCTGGCCAGAAGATCTAGTCCGCACTTTACGGGAGCAATTAGCGGCCCTTCCAACTGCCAATTTGAGTCTGGTTGATATAGGCGTGGATGAGCCCGTCAACTTCGCGTTGGGTGACCTTCAAGTGGTGTCTTCGGTGACTGCCCCCGGCTCCACAGTGTACGTCCGAACGGTTCTCACGGGAACTACCGCCGGGCAGAAAATGGTGGAACTTCGCCTCCGGGAACCGCACGGACCGGAGGCCCCACCAGAGGAAGCAGACTACCAACTTCGCGGGGCCGAAACAGTCTCCCTTTTGCCGGGGCAGTCCTCTCCAGTGGAATTTGCTTTTACCGCTTCTCGGCCGGGAGTGTACCAGGGTTTTTTGGCCCTCTTGGGAGAGGATCCTCTCAAATGGGATGACCGACGATTTTTTACGGTGCTTGTCCGCCCGCCCGAGAATGTCCTTCTTGTGGCACCTGCGAAGGTATTGCCCCGCACGATTTACCTTCGCGAGATGCTCGCTCCGGATCCTCTTGCCAAACTGGGCCGGGGCCGTTTTCGCTGTGAGGAGCAGGAACAATCCCAACTGGCAGAAATCCCTCTGGAAAAATTCTCAGCGGTGGTCTTAGTAGATCCTCAGCCGCTGGAGGATTCTGCTAGTGGCCGACTATCGGAGTATGTTAGATCCGGGGGAGGTCTAGCCGTTTTCCTCGGGGCTTCTGCCGGAGATCCCCAGAAGTGGAACACCCCAGGATTGGAGCAACTGTTGCCTGCCTTGCCGGTCCGACAAGCCCGAGTGCCTGAGGGAACGGTACTTCGGCCGGAAAGCTTTCAGCACCCCATCCTCAAAGTCCTCGAGCCTCATGCAGGGAATCTCCCCTGGGATTTAGCCCCTGTGTACCGTTATTGGCAGGTGGACATCAGGTCACACGAAACCTTCACTATTTCGAATTTCGCTACTGGCGAACCAGCAATTCTCGAAAGAAAAGTGGGGGAGGGGAAAGTGTTACTGGTCACCACTCCGTTGTCGGATCCGCCTCGAGATGGGGCTTGGAATTTATGGACGAGCGGAGACTGCTGGCCAGTGCTTGCCCTCGTGCACCAAATGATCGTCTATCTCGCAGGGGTAGAGAACGTTCAACTTGGTTTCTGGAGCACACCGAGAATCTCTGTGTTTCTACCCACCGAGCCCCCCGGGCCTGTACGAATTCTTCAGACGGTCGGCTGGGGCAGCGAATCGCCGGTGATTCTTGAACAAAAAGATCGCTTGGTCCACGTTCAAGGGCTGGATCTTACCGGAAATTACTTGATCCCCTTGGAGGACAAACCGAATGGTTCTATTCATGGATTCAGTGTCAACATTCCTGCATCGAGTACGGATTTAACACGGAAGGCGGAAGACCTGCTGGAAATCCTGGGCCCAAACCGCGTTCAGCTGGGACGGAGTTGGGAGGATTTTAAATTCCAGTGGGCCTCGGCCGGCCAGGAACGGGATCTCTCCGGATGGTTACTTTTGCTTGCCGTGATGTTCTTTTTGGGGGAATATTTGTTGGCTAACCGCTTCTACAAGACTCGATTGGCCGCGGGTCCCGCCGAACATGCCTCCCGGCAAGAGTGGAAGGACTCCGCTTGACCGCAGTGCTACCCGTTCTTGCCTTCACAAGATCGAGGGAGCAGAAACCCGGCGAAAAACCCTCAGATTTATTGACTCTTGTGGTTCCCTTTTTGTTATTGCCCGGGGAAGGGTCTTTTCGTTTTCCAGAACTATCCACGGCCTTATGCCCCGGACCTTTCCCTCGGCCGGGGCAGAGTCACTCCCGAAGATCCCATGCCGTTAACCAGGTCCACTGAGTAGGCCGGAGGGAAAATTCATTCTCCAACCGGCGGGCTAAATCGGGCATATGAGCTGCCCCATAGAAGATCGCGATGGAACGCCTATTTTTAGCCAACTGTTCCCGCAAAACCCCCAGGGCCACCTTGTTCCGTTCGGAGAGGATCGTCGAACCTCGCGGACCTTCCACCGCCTGAATGGTAAGCTCGAGATCTTCGAAATGGGTAGCTGCCCACCGCCGGAGGGCAAGTTGTCGCTCTGGGCCCCGTTTCTGTAAGGCCTCCCAAAGCCCATCCCAGTCGTCCTTGGTAGCCCGGGGTTGAAGCATTGCTTGGGTCAAAATTCGTAAGAGGATTTGCCACGTGCTTTCCCTTCGCTCGCTCATCGACCGGCGGAATTGTTCCGGGGTCATGTCCGCATGGACGAAGTTCTTGGCTTGGTAGTCAATCCCATCCAGCTGGAATTGCAGTCCGAGTATCCGGGTTACTAGCTGCTGAGCAAATCCCCACCAGGTAAACTCCGTGGGGACATCGGCCGAGGGCCGGGCATCCGGTGGTGCCACCAGTTCGTAAAGCACCACCTCATATTGCTGGAAACGCCGGTTCAATTCCCGATAGTAGGCCGGGTCGGCCAAGTGAACCGCGGCCACAAGATCGACCCTGACAGTACCCGCAGTCCCCCTTTCCCCTCCGGCAGCCGCTGAAGAACCTTCAAACCGAACGATCGCTGTCTCTAAAGCTGTAGGATTTCCTTGGTCATCCCGCCTGACCCGAAGAAAGTGAGAACCGGACCATCGCTCCACTCTTTGCCCGGCAGTTTTCTCCGAAGAGGATAAGACCTCTGCCCTTGCCCCCGCCGCGGTAACTCCCACAATTATCCCAAGTCCTAGAACCGCATGCCATCGCCGCCCAAAAAAGTAATTCATTCCGACAATCTCCCCATGCAATTACCGAATAGGAAAGCGGTAACCAACTCTCCTACCGCAAATTGTGTCACCACGTTTCATTGTACTGATTACCGCATTCGGGATACCAGGTTGACTCCTTGGGTATTTGGAGGCCAAGGTCCATACCCATAGTAAGGCCTCTCAGGGGTAGCGATTTGAGTGAGGAAAGGGGGCTTTGTTCTGGGCAGAATGAGCACGGCGACTCTTCGCGATGATTCCAGCCGGACAACGTTGCACGTAATAAAGAACGGCTTTGTGCCCTCAGCTTCTGGACCGGTCTTCCCCGGGGGTAGCCGGCTTCTTCGCGACTCCCTCCAATTGCCCACACGAACCTCCTGTGCTCTTGGATCGTCTCCGAGCCTCCGCTTGCCATGTCGCCGGCTATTCTCAGGTGTGTATTCAGCTTGTGATAAAATGTTCGGTGTTTTAGGGCACACCAGGATCTTCCGTCGACTCCGTGGCAGTACTGGGCTGACAAGATCTGGCGGAAAGAAGAGGGAGAGTACTTCGCGGTGGGAAGGCTAAAAGACACCCTTCAAGAGGTCTTCGATCGTCTGTATAAGGCCTACGGTCCGCAGAACTGGTGGCCGGCCGAGGACTCCTTCGAGGTCTTGGTCGGGGCCGTGCTCGTGCAAAATACCAATTGGAAGAACGTGGAGAAGGCTATCCGAAAGCTAAAAACCGCCGGTTATCTGGATCCTGACCGGCTGTACCGTCTTCCCGAGGAGGAACTGGCAGAATTAATCCGCCCGGCGGGATATTTTCGCGTGAAAGCCAAACGTCTCAAAAACTTGATTAAGCTCCTAGTCGAGCGTTATGGTGGGTCCCTGGCCCGAATGTTCCGCCAAGGCATGGAAAAATTGCGGCAGGAACTGTTAGGCGTTCACGGAATTGGTCGCGAAACCGCCGACTCCATCTTGCTTTATGCCGGCCACTTTCCCACATTTGTTGTTGATACATACACCTACCGGGTCATGACTCGGCATGGTTGGGCCCCCTTCGAGGCCGATTATGATTCGCTAAAGGAGCTTTTCGAGGAAAACTTGCCCTCCGATCCCAAACTGTTTAATGAATTCCATGCCCTTTTTGTCCAAGTGGGAAAGAAACACTGTCGGACGGTGCCGCGGTGCGAAGGCTGTCCCCTGGCCCCCATGTTACCAGCCTCCGGACCCCTCACGCCGGAGTGGTAAAGCCCGAGGTATTGGAATAACCCTTGCTTTCCTCCGGTTGAGCCAACGCATAACCGCAGAAAATTAGCATGCCGATTGCAAAAACAGGATTCTTCCCGTTTCTCTACATTTTCGAGCAGCCGAGGGCCTGAAATTCCGTGGACCCGCTGGGGGCCCTTCCATTCAGCACCTGTAGGGGACAGCCCCTAAAATATGGACAGAAAACCAGATCAACCGAGGCTGCCTGGGCCAACCCCCGAACCTGACCCCGGGGAGTATGCCCAGGTTATTTTCGGACAGGGTGCTTGCCGGCTCTTTTCCAGCCTGAAAAGTCAAGTCGAACTTAAGGGGCCGAGGTCTCCCACACAAGTCGTTCCTTCTTGCCCAAAATCGATCGGGACACACTGAACAATGTCGCTTTTTGAAGAGCGGGAAAGACAATATCGGGAGCAAGCGATGCCTCTTGCGGCCCGAATGCGGCCGCGATCCCTCGACGAGTTTGTCGGCCAAGAACACTTCCTCGGACCGGGCAAACTCCTTCGCCGATTGCTGGAGGCCGATCGGCTGGGATCCCTCGTCTTTTATGGACCTCCTGGAACTGGCAAGACCACTTTGGCCCGAATCCTAGCCACAGCAACCCGAGCCCATTTTGTTCAGCTCACTGCCGTGGGAAGTGGGGTGGCTGAGGTCCGGGAAATCTTGGCCGAGGCACGTCGCCGGCTAGAGGCCTCCGGACAGCGAACTCTGCTTTTCATCGATGAAATCCACCGCTTCAATCGGGCCCAACAGGATGTTCTTCTTCCTGAGGTGGAGGAAGGGATTGTCATCCTCGTGGGGGCAACCACCGAAAATCCTTTCTTTTCTCTGACCGCTCCCCTCCTAAGTCGGAGTCGGATTTTCGAATTCCAGCCCCTATCCCCCGAGCACATTAAGACCATTCTCCGCCGGGCTCTTGCGGACAAAGAGCGAGGTTTGGGAAACCGGCACGTGATCATGGAAGAAGAGGCCTTGGAGTATTTGGCAGCCACCTGCGATGGCGACGCCCGACGTGCACTCTCCGCCCTGGAAATCGGCGTTCTTTCCACCCACGAAGACCCAGTTCGCTTCACTTTGGAACTTGCTCGGGAGGCAGTACAAAAGCGGATCGTAGCTTACGATCGAGCAGGGGACCGGCATTACGATTCCATCAGTGCCTTGATCAAAAGCGTTCGGGGGAGTGACCCGGATGCAGCCATTTACTGGCTGGCAGTTATGTTGGAAGGTGGAGAAGACGTCCGCTTCTTGGCCAGACGCCTCATCATCTTAGCCAGCGAAGACGTCGGCAACGCCGACCCCATGGCCCTGCTGATTGCCGTGGCTGCCGCTCATGCCTGCGAGTTTGTGGGACTCCCCGAGTGTGCCCTAAATTTGGCCCATGCCGTTGTCTACCTGGCTTGCGCGCCCAAGTCGAATGCCTCTTATCGTGCCTTGAAAGCAGCTGAAGAAGATGTCCGGCAAAAGCGGGTACTCCCAGTGCCCCGGCATTTGCAAGATGCAAGCTACAAAGGAGCAAAACGCTTGGGTCACGGCGAGGGATATCGCTATCCCCACGCCGAGCCGGGGGCAATCGCCGTCCAAGATTATTTGGGTGTTGATCGCATCTATTATCAGCCCACTGACCGCGGCTTCGAGAAAGAATTGGCCGAACGCCTGGAAAAAATAAGGGCCCTTTTGCGGCAGGCCAAAGAGAAAAAATAGGTAATACCCCCTCGCTGGCCTTCGGCCTGGGGATCTTTCCAGTGGATCCCGGGTGGTTTAGGTTCAGGCCCCACCAAGAGTTCCCGAACACAAAAATCAGCCTCGGGCAGCCAAGCCAAGTGAGAGGTTCATCGGCAGTAATCCCCCAGTTGGGGTTGGGAGGTATGTTCCCTGATTAAGCCCCTGTGTACTAGTTTCCAAAAACCGTGGAGGCCGGGATTCAAAAATTCGCGGCTTCGATCGAAGGATTCTCTCGGCCGAGCGGCAGCAAGGAAAGGTCCAGCTTCTGCAGCAAAAAGAGAAAGCCGAGTTGGAGCGAAACTCCGGCTAAGCCAATGTGAATGGCCCCGGCTACACCCCATTCTGGGGGACAAAAGCTTTACAACGATCCCTCGCCGAGTTACCTTCACAAATAGAGAAAACTTTTCTTCCTGGTAAGGGCAGAGGATTCGGGTATCAGGGTTGTGGTTTCGGGTCAGTGGTCCCCTTAAGGTATTGGGAGGTGAGGCGATGCGGCGGACAATCTTTTGGGTGGCGGTAGTGGTGTTGATGTTCGTGGTAGTGGGCTGCGGGAAGAAAGAGCCGGCTCCGACGCCGACTCCCCAGCCTCAGGTACCTTCAGCTCCTGCCCCGCAGGAACAACCTCCGGCTGCGGAAGCCCAGCCTACCGAGGCGGAGCCACCTGCTCCTCAGCCGGAAGCGAAGGAGGAGCCGAAAGCTCCCGAGCTAGTCCCGCCTGAGGAACCTGAACCGGAGCGGCCCGCGGAGGAAAAGCCAGCAGTTCCGGAAGAGAAGCCTGCTGCGGAGCCCGCTGAACAGCCGGCTGCCCAGCCCGAGCAACCTATGCCCGCTCAAACCGAGCCGGCCAAGCCGGAGCAACAGGAGCAGCCCGCTCCGGAGGAGCAGCAACCCCAGCCCGAGCAACCCGCTTCACAACAGGCCCAACCCGAGCAGCCTCAGGAGCCGGCCATGCCGCAGGCGGAGCCTTCTCCTGCTCCCCAACCTGCCGAGCAGCAGCCGGCCGAGGGCGGAGCCCCCGCAGAGACACCTCAGGGTGGTCAGCAGCCGGCTGAGGCTCCAGCCACCGGAGAGGCCCAACAGTCTTAAAAAGCCGGTAAGGCCGGAAAAGTCAGCTCGGCTTCCTTTCCCACCAACGCAACACGCGAACCCCAGAGAGGGCCGAGCCTGATTTAGCCTCGGTCCCCGAGGACGGGGGAAGGGAGCCTCTTGATCCTTGCTCCCAAACCCCGGCAGCCCACCTCGCCCCTGAACCGCTTGAGTTCGGTTGGGCTGACTTGTCCCCCGCCCTACCGGCGGCAAAGGGCGGATTTTTGTTTTCTTCTCCCCGGCTGGGACGGATCGGCCCCTAGATCCCGCACGTCCCCTCGTCGGTCCGGGGTAACCACTTCCGCTACCTCCCAACACGATCCGAGTTTCATTGGGACGGTGCCGCCAACTTTGGGGCAGGAATTTCAGGCTCCGGTGTTTCCTTCGGCGAAGCCCCCCAAAGCAGGAATAGAATCCACCCGGCCACCACAAGCACCACGACGGGCACAAGCCACGGAAGATGTACCCGAAGCCGCGGGGGAATAGAGATCCAATGCTTCCGGTCCGGCCGAAAAGACTCTCGTGAGAAGACCGCCATCCGATCCAAAAGCCAGCGAACTTCTGCCGCGAGGTCCTCGGCCGTCTGGAAGCGATCTTCCGGCCTTTTGGCCATCATCCGAAATAGCAGACGGGCCACTTCCGGCGGAACACCCGGCCGAATTTTCCGCACATCAGGCGGCGGTTCCCCTTGGTGCTGAAGGAGTTTTTGCAGCACGTTTCCCCCCGGATAAGGCGGTTGTCCCGTCAGCAGGTAGAAAAGTGTACACCCAAGAGAATAAATGTCGCTTCGCTGATCTGCCGCCCGAGGATTGCGGGCTTGTTCCGGCGAAATGTAATCGAACGTTCCCAGGGTTACCCCACTGGCCGTCAGATCGGCAGCTCCATCGGTGGGAATTTGGATCCGGGCCAATCCAAGGTCGATCAACTTCGCCTGTCCATCCGGCGTCAGCAGGATGTTCGACGGCTTAATATCTCGGTGCACCACACCCTTGCGAGCTGCATGGGCTAGGGCTTGGGCCACTTGGAGCACAATCTCCAACGCCTGCTCTATCGGCAGAGGTCCCTCCCGCTCCACAAGTGTGCGAAGATTAATCCCTTCGATAAACTCAAACGCTATATAGGAAAGCCCATTTTCCTCACCTGCTTCATACACTAGGGCGAACCCAGGATGAACCAGCTTGGCGGCCGAACGGGCTTCGTTCAGAAATCGGGCCCGGATCTCCGGCTCGTTCGCCTGCTCCGGCGGAAGAATCTTGAGGGCCACCGGCCGTTCTAGCCGCACGTCCCACGCCCGGAACACCCGGCCCATCCCGCCCCCACCAATAAATTCATCAATCCGAAAATGCCCAAGCATTTCCCCAGGAATAGGAAGGCGAGGAATTATAGCAGGAGTAGCCTCCACCGCCGGGAGCGGATCCCGCCGGGCAATCACCGTCGGATGATCTGCCGGAAGTGGACCCACAACTCCGCCCGGTGATGAGCCAGGCGATTCCTTCGGCACCTCTGCCCGACTTTCAGGCCGAGCCCGCGAAACACTACTGCCACCCAGGCTCATTTCGACCCACCTCAAAAGACATCATCGATTCCCACCAGTCCCAGAAGGGGGGAAGATCCCCGACCCCGCAGACTCACCTCGCAAAACCCGGGGACTGGCCGTCCGCCGGCCCAAAATGTCTCATCACCACTTTCGGGAAAGCCTCCAGCTTCCTTGGCCACGAACAGTCCGATACTTCCACGGAGGCGGTTTGAGATGCAGAATTTTCCCTTTTTGAAAGAGCTCCTTCCGGATCACCCGAAGAGTATCCAGTTTCCGATGCCTTCTTTGCCCTTTATCGAAAAACCGACCTTAGAAGGCAGTTTTTCCCGCTAACGCAACGCCCCATCTCCTTTCATCATAATCTTTCTGACCTTCCAGCACAAAGAGGAGCCCTCCCCAATCCAATTGGGGGCACTGGTATTTTCACAAGATGTGGCCCTGCCACCGGGGGGTGAGGATCAAAAGCCTCTTGAGTAGACCAAACGGGGGACAAACGCCCGCCCCTAGATTTTGGCTTTGCCCTTAGCTAACACCACCGCGGGAAGTCGGAATCAACCGTCCGCGGATTTCCTTCGCAGCACTCTAGTCTAACCGCCCCGGAGGGGTACCGTAACAGGGCAGGAAGGGGTCCATCTGGGCGGTCCCACGAGGGAAAACTTCAACTTAAAACCGCCTTTCGCGGCGACCGCCCTGCCTTTTACAAAAATCAGCAGCGAACACCTGCCGCATTCCCCCCGAGAAGTAACACGAGCAAGCCTGACCTGTCCGAAAATTGACTAATTGCTTTTGGCGGTGATGGTTCCTGCCCTAACTTCCTTTGATGATTCCGCGTAAGAAACGCCAGTTAGTTTCTGTCAACCACTTCCGGCATGACCACCATACCGGCATTTCCGGCCCGTTATAGGTCGAAAAAGCAAACGCCCAAACGTCGTTCTTTATCGCCAAGTCGGTCAGATAGTCGTAATACTCCCGGCCCGACTCCGACTCTTCAAATCGCGAATACAACGGTGCGTAGAAGAATCCTCCTTCGGTTATCGCCATGGGGAGCCGCCGACGCTTGGCTTCCTCCGCATGCTTGGAATAGTACATCGCCGCGTTTTCCCACAGTTGGTCCTTGATCCGCTCATAATACTCCGTTATCCAACGATCGAACTTGTCGATGTTGACGTTGTAGTAGATCCAGAAAGTTCGTAGCCAGCCTTCCCTATCGTAAACGCGACTTTCCGGGTGCAAGGGGAAATTCTTCTTCAAAGTTGAGTACGGCACCGAATTCGGCTCCAGCATCTCCCTTAAGAAGTCCTCATTCCACGGGTCATCCAGATCAATATCCTGCCGCCGGATTGTTCTTCTAAAGAACTGCTCATACACTTCTTTCCCGACATACATGTGATGGTCATAAACCTGGGAGTTATCCAAAGTACCGATGTTATCGATCACCGCTAAATCGGCACTCACGAGAATATCCGGATGACGTTCGCGAAGGAAAGCTACAGCTTCTGTATGCAAACGCTGGTTTTCCTTTCCCGACGGAAAGTCGCTGATATCGCCTTCATTATGCGGTTCGATCCATGCGATCTGTTGGGCAAGCCCCTTTTCCTTTAACATGCCAACCAAACGATCCATATGTTGTGCCAACCGGATAAGTCGCTCCTCAAGGGGGATGCTCAATATCTCCCGACGCAGCTCCCCGCTTTCCACGAACCAAAGAGTGTGCATGTATTCCCAATCGCTCAGGATCACGTAAATGTCGTACTTCTTGGCAAGTTCCATAAACTACAGCAGCCGGTTCAGTACATCAACACAATTCCCGCCCCGGTGGTTGAGGCACTTGAACCGGTGGCTGCAGCCCGGTATGGTGGGCCGAATCGCGACCTGGCCCCGCGGGGAACCGTCCGCCCGGAAACAAAGATGCAAGGCGGCA
>Ga0272449_1003545_pt1 | contig 13342 bp, 7 predicted proteins | sample YNPCB0241_FD_198679 | JGI IMG/M metagenome (GOLD analysis project Ga0272449, IMG submission 198679) | Hot spring sediment microbial communities from Yellowstone National Park, WY, United States - YNP-CB-024-1 | ecosystem: Environmental > Aquatic > Thermal springs > Hot (42-90C) > Sediment...
TGAAAAGCAGATGGAAACAATAGTAAAAACCTTTACAACTATCAACCATAATCTAAAAATGAAGACAGCAATGGTGAGAAATAATCTGACATTGAATTGCTCTATTATTGCCAGAGCTTCATAGATGACAGGGACTTTTGAAGACCTTGGGAGAAGCTATTACATGGACATACATTCAACAAAAGCTTGATAGATCATGTATCCATCTTTTAAGCAGAAGCTATAGGTATCCTTTAACAATATAACACGAAACCCAATTAATAAAAGTGAGAGGTTTGGGATGCTGATGACATGCTGAGAACTATTCATAAACACTTGAAGGGGGATGAGCGTAGGTTGCTACTGCAAATTCCTCTCAAGAATTATCGAAGAGTAATATAATACATTCCCTATTCACAAGATCGCCGCGAAAGCACATACTATCCCAATCACAATAGCTACTATGGAAGCCGCCCTCCCACTCACAATTCTCCCTCCACTCATACCAACACCCATCACACCCCAATTGATAAAAGTCTCCAATCTTAAATGGTAAAAATAAGAAAATTATGAAAAGTTTCAACCAAGTAAATAGTTAGTTTTCATAATATGCGTGTATAATTTAGACAATATGTATGCCGTTTTCTTCCAAGATATTTTTGGAGGGGTGGCCCTCTCCATGATAGTATGTCCATTTACGTAACTTTTCCATAAATCTATTATTGTCCTTGCCGCTTCTCTCGGAGAACTTACTTTGATACAGGCTTTCTTAATAAATGTAGGAATTTCTGAATCTTCCCTTACAATAACATATGCTCCATTAGATAGAGCTTCAATAATTGTTAGGCCAAATCCTTCACTTTGTGCTGGATGTAATAAACAGAAAAGCCTTTGATATATTGATGCTAATTCATCATCTGAAACATATGTTTTATAGTATATTTCAAGGTTGCAGGTATTCACTAAATACTTGTAAATTCGTTCACAATCTCTTCCGATAAAGTATACTTTCCACGTCTTATCTAACATAGAAAGCTCCTTTATAGTTTTTACAAAAAATGTCGGATCTTTTTTACTTTCACATCTAGCTATGAATGCCACTGATTTTTCTTTTGGATATACCTTGTTAATGCTCTTTATGTGATCTGTACCAGGTGGTATAACGATGATTTTTTCTTTTTTAACGCCAATTTTTTGTATCATTTCCTTTTTTGTTTCATCTGATACTGCTATGAAATAATGCGTCATGTATCGAGCGATCTTGTAACAGAGAGTAGCATAAAGATTCCATAGCAAATTTTTCAGCTTCTTTTCTTTAAAATTTTTGTAAGCGTATAGATCGTGAAAAGTTACTATTTTTATACCTCTTAATAATATGAACCATGGAAATTCGGGATACGTTACATGAACTATGATATTCTTCCTTTTTAAATGATTTAATAGATTTATTTTTAGAGAATAAAGTATCATCAAAACTTGTTCCACTAGGAAAGCTAGCGTCTGGGGAGCTCTCAATATATATGCTGGAAGGGCGCAGATTTCGTGGAATTTCTCTACTTCTATAGTGTTTAATTCTTTCATTAACTGCATGTAATACCGCGCTCTACCATCCATCGCCCCAGAGAATATCAGTCTACCAATCAGCACTACAACATCTTTCATTACCATTTCCTCCATTTTTATTTCGATTTTTTGAAATTATTACGGGTATAAAGAATAGTAATAACTGAATAAATATTCCGAGGAGGATATAGTATGTACCCCTATAATATATTACAGCTTGCTGGATTAACTGTTTTTCATTAATGATATAACCATTGAATGCGGATAGGGCTACAATAGGCTCGATACATGATGAACTTGCGCAAAGGACCCATCCTTTGTTATATGATAGAGTAAGAGTAACTGCTTTCTTTTTTTCTACATCATCAGATAGTCTTATCTTAAATTCTGGTAAAATGCCCTTATCTATGAGAACTTCTTGTTTATTGTTAAAGTGTTCTAGAAAACTTTTATCTGAAGTTAAAACTACTGCTTTTATGTTCGAAATATTCCCTTTAATCTCTAGGATATGTTCCCCAGAATTCAGATATACAGGTTGTATAGCATACTGATTTCCCCCCTTAATGTTAATCAGATTTAAAACTTTTCCATCAATAAATGCGTTTATATATCTGCTAGCATTATCATAATCATAGGCAGCGTAGATATAATATTCGGAAGCTTTCGGAATGAATATCTTAGCGAAGAAATGATTGCTAGTGGGTTCAGAGTACATGAACGAATCATTATCGAGTACTATTGTGAAATTGAAGTCTTTCTCTACGAATGAACAATTTTCCTCGTCTAGGGGAATAATCTTTATTAAAGAAATGGACGATAATCCTCTAACGTTGTCGATTATTAGCTTATCATTATCATTAATATAAAACGTGCCTACTTTGATCCATCTATACGCTAACCCCGTCATGTTCACCAGGAAATCAACGAGCTTTGACGTATTTCCAATAGTCACCCTAATTTGGCCAAGATCACTATAATTTCCCGCCAAAGCCTTTACGTATACATTATAATATGACGAGCTATGCGTGATTCTTAGTGGAAGTACTATTCTTGTCTTCCCAGTTGTCAATGCATATTTCTCAGGTGATGACGATAATTCTCCGGGTATTAAGTACCATAATAAATCGCCATATGTCCATGTACTTACTGCATTTACTGTATAGTCTGCCCATTTATACGGTTTTATTAGATAACCATCAGCAAATGTTGCTAAGAATGCTTCTCTTGTAGGATCAGCCGATATTACGTGCTCAGGAGGCTGGATCATTTTATCAGAACCTAGATTATCTGGATAAATTAAAAAAGCGCATTCGAAGCAGAAATCTAAATTCGCTAAGTCTAGAAGAAGATCCTTGTCTCCTATCAAGTATGCCAATTTTTGGGAAGTAATTATTGGTGGATAATAATTTTTGAGTTTAATAATAGTTATATTTCCAACTTGATAGGTATCGTTTGATAAATGTGTTATAGTTGATTTGATATTATTCATAAGAGTTGGATTAAAGATTCTAAAATCATTTCTATTTTGTGGTAAAATAACGTCGCCCCGCAAAATCACATATTTGACTCCTAAATATCTAAGAAGCGGCTGCCAATTCTCATTAGGGTAATAGTATAGTTTTGATAGCATCCATCTTAAGAACTGATCAGCTAATGTTAATTCCGCCTCGGTTGGCAGACCTAATGTCTGTTTAGCTTGTTGAGAAATTGTAAAGTCTAGGAAAGCTTTCTTAGCCCAAGAATAATTTGCAGCCCATGTTGCGGGAGGTATGTACAATATTTTATATTCACTAGGATCTGAATACAGAGTATTATAGAGCTCGTCGTAATAGTATGGAATATTGACAAATTGAATACCAGAGTTCATATACATCCATGATGAGGTCAAGTAGATGCAAATAAGGATAATGATACTAAATACAAGTTTCGGCATTTTTCCAGCATTAAAATGATATCTAAACTCTTTCTCCAAAGACAATTTAGAAATAATAAAATGAAACATATAGACTGAGGAAAGTATAGGAAAAACAAAGAACTTTCCAGCATCTCTAAAAATCCAAAAATAAGGTAAGTATTCAAAAAGAATAACGTAGACTATTTTCATCGGCTCAAGAGAAAATACTAAAAGTAATAATCCAAAGACGAAAAGTACAAAAAAGAATTTTTCATTAAGATCTTCAGTACATTTATTTATTCGACCATACAACTTAATGAAGCCCGCAAGAATGAAAGCTTCAAGGATGAAAAAACTAGTGAGAGAAACAGTCAATATCGGATTCTTGAAGAACTCTTGTATGAATATAACATTATAGAGACCTATTTCTTCTTTACGCATGATATATGATTCATTTCCTATAAGTTTTTCATGCAGTAAAAATGGTAAGGCGGCTATTACTGGGACTAAAACAACCTCTAATATTAGTGAAAGTTTTTGATAAAACCCCCCAGTTTTTCTTGAGTATGTGAGATAACAAATTGCGTAAACTATGCAAGACAAGAAAAACATATAGAAATAATGTGGATTAATTATTAATAATGCATACGTCGTTACAATGAACAGAATTAAGTCTTTAACTTTGTCTGATTTTCCAATCTTCAACAGACTAGTAATTGCTAGTATAAAGAACGGATAGCCAAGCAATATTGTGTTATGTCCGATCAAAAACCTATGTATAATGAATGGATTAAACATGTTTAGTAGTGAGGGGAGCAAATAGATTAGTAAGTTATGGTTTTTATTTAAATGGGAACCTGCGTGTTGTCTAAGTAATTTACAAGTTAGATACCCGATAAATGAAAAAATAATGATTAAGAGAAGCTTATGAGCTAAGGCCACATCATGCGTCATTAAATAAATGATGTAAATAAGGAGATTATACACAGCGTTTCCAAGCAGAATATTGGGTTTTCCGAAGTTTGTAAAATTATCGTATGGAAATTGGAAGGCTCTAAAGAGCTGTTCCCATCTGTATATTATGGATATATCACCAAAAGCTATTAGTGATTTATTAATGAAGAGGATAATTAAATAGAGCGTCGAGAACAATATAAATATGCTAAAGAGTTTGATTTTTAGATGTTGATCACTATTCATATGTAATCACCTTCGAGGATAAGAGACCCAGTAAAAAACTATACGTCTCTAACAATTTGAGTATTATGAAATTAAATGTCATAACTCTTGAGTTACGAAAAGATCTTAACATATTTGAAAAATAAATGGTATTAAGTGGGAAAATATGTCTCTGGAAAATAATTCTATGGCCTTCTCCGTGAGTTTTTCTCCATTTAATGATATATTTTTTTGCTTGCCGGCCATAATAGAAATACTTCCTTAAGTAGTGTATAATGCTCTCATCAATAATGTACCAAATAGATTTGTTTACTTTTGTGAATCTGAAATAGCCTAATATAAGCCTCATGGCTAAATCTACATCTTCCCCAAAAACTAGAGTTGAATCATAACCTCCAATTTTTAAAAACACGCTCTTTTTAATGAATCTTGGAGCAATGACTGGCTCGTATGCTCCCTTTATCTCATAGCCAATTTTTTTAATCTTACCTAAGAAAGATACTGACAGAATTTTTTGAGGTATGACAACGGCGTCGGCATTATTTTCAGACAATGCCCTAATACATTCTAAAATTAAACCTGGCTCAATAATCATGTCATCATCAATGAAGAATATATAATCACCAGAGGCAACCATTGCCCCATAATTCTTCTGTTCCGATCTTTCATTTCCATGAATCACAAATCTGAGGTTTGCGTCTCTACATGATGATATGAGGTCTTTATATTGCTCTTTATACCTAATGTTCCCCACGAGTATTATTTCCTTAAATGGATATTGATCTTTTTGGATGCTTTTAAGCGTTAATAAAGTTTGTCTCCTCGGCGGGCCAAGGGGAATTATAACTGAAACGGTTTTTCCCTCCACCTGAACCAAGGGCCGGCTAACCTCCAACAAAATGAAACAGGAGCGATAATGAACATTACAAGAATATCTAGAAATGGTAGTAAAAAAGCTACCTTAAGATCTTTACACCTCTTGAGATAATAGAAACATATTGAAATGTAAAAAATTAATGATATCAAAACATTAAATGGAAAAGGTATTATTAACAGAGATAATAAAGTGGCCACGTATGGAGCTAGCAGTATAATCCTCCTAACTAATATGGGATTTAATTTATGTTTGGCAATAAAGTCAGGATAATATAGGCAATTTCTAAAAAAATGTTTTACAAACTCTTTAAAACTTTTCCTATGGCGGTGATACACCAATACCCCTGGATCATAGATTATCTCGTAGCCATTTCGTAACACTTGTAGTATTATGTCGATATCCTCTCCCGCTCCTTTGCTAAAGTTCAGTTTTTTAAGCACATCTTTTCTCACTAATAAATTCGCAGTTACTGGATGATGATATATCAACAGATCCCAATACCTCATTCTAACTCTTCTCTTATGTGAAGGGAATGGAGAAAAAAGTCCAAATTCATAGTATTTTTGAAACAAAGTTTGAGAATGTTCTCCTTTTACAGGTCCACATAATGCCGCAATTTTTGGGTCTTGTGCAAAGATTTGAAGATATTGATAAAGGGTGGAGAAAGAATTTTCAGAAATATTGCAATCAGAGTCAATGAAATATATTAATTCTTTCATAGCGGATTCTATGCCTATTTTTCTTGCTTCTCCCACGTTCACTTCCTTCCCAGCGTTAATAATATTTAGCTGCAATTTCCCTTTACAAGACTGCAATAACTCTACTGTTAAATGATTTTTACAAGTTACTTCCTCATAATCATGCGGAATGACTATTAGCTCTAGTGATAATGGTAGTGACATTAATTCTGGCTTATGTAATATGTTTTTAAAATGTTCTATCTGGGCGTATAATTCGGCAGGTTTACCCTTAAAAGGCATGACTATGGATAATCCGTCGTAGTGCATTACAATCACTAGGACTTAGTTAATTATTTCAACGACTTCAATTTTTTCTAATCCGTGTATTAGGTCCCAGAACGTGACTATTCCATCACCATTCCCATCATATACCTTAACTATCATTTCTCGGCCAGTAAGTGAATTATAGTCAGCGATATATTTGGATGCAGCAACACTTCCCTCAGCACCTATTCCACCAATCAATAGTACATAGGAATTCCACTCTTCATCATAATGCATCGCTATTATAGCGTAATCTACTATTGTGTGTCCATATTGATCAACGATCTTCCAATATTCATTGTTAGGCGTGATTATATGCCAACCCCCTTCAGATGTAAATCTAGCTGGCAAAAGGTCATTATAATAGTCAAATAACATATTAACTCCTGGACCACCCACGGAAATCAAATTCGGATAAATTGTATCGCCCCTCCACATATCTCCTGTCGCAGGATTATAACCGATTACATCAGTATCGTGATAGCTTACAAAGTATCTTCCAGCATGATAGTCTGGACGTACCCTCAAAGCAATTAAGGTCGCCCCTATTATGTCTGCAACAGATGCTCCATAATTATGCCTTCCGTGAGGCCACGAAGCTCCAAGCACAAACGCAAAATTAACTATTTTACCATCCTGCAAAAATGGTCCTGGAAAAACTTCTAGGTTTAGGGCTCCTTTTACTAAGAATCCATCTATTGTTGTTGTGCTTGTTTTTAGGTTGTTTGTGTCTGTGGCGTTTATTCTGATTGAGACGTATTTTTGCCCGTATACTGTGAATGATGTTGTGTACGTGTTGGGGCTGGCTACGTTTACTGGTGCTCCTAGCCATGTAGCTCCACCATCCACGCTGTACTCGAATGTTACCTGCTGGACATTACTCCAATTCATCAGCTGGAATATTATATCTACCCTTGGCTTCTCCAACGTATTGTTCAGGGTTAAGTCTTTAACGTCAATATTCGTTACTACCGGTGCTCTAGATATAGAGCCATCACTATTTAATTTGAAATCGTATTCTAGTACGGTTTCTGTTGATAATGTCTGATATTCATGAGCTATAGTTTTTAGAGTATAGCTTGCTGGAGGCTGTTGTTTCCAGAGTTCTAGGAAATAGTCTCCCCACCACCAGTAATAGACATATAGCCAATCAATAGGTATCTCTACTCCATCCCTGAACATTTTTACATCTATTCCATCGAGCGGGTATCTTGAGTGGAACCATGCATAGTAGTAAGAATCAGCGAATGTCTGTGCTCCTAAATGAATGTCAAACCGGCCTTCGCCCGTATCATATGAGTCAACATACCTAACGGTTGGGAATAGCGGCTGCTCTGCCCAAACCTCCCTCGTCTCTAGGCCCGACATCCCCCCAGTCCAGAAATTCCCCCAGTACTCCCAGTACGATGTTGAGAGCCCTGGCAGGTCCGCCCACTTCCTATAATACCCATAATACCATGCGTCTGGTGAGACTATCTCCAATCGAGAGTACGGAACATTCATAAACCAAGAATAAGTAGCACCTACTCCTACTGGATAACGATATGCCCAGATTATTCTTTCTGCCGACTGTCTGGAAACAGCTGCTATCCTATATTCAGTGTGCTTACTGACAGTTTGGGTATAATCTGCCACCCTAGCTATAGGTGAGCTTATCTTCCTCTCCACATAGAGTAAGTCATGCCAGATGTTTGTTGAGATTATACTCGGGTCCGACGGGTTTACATCTTCTAACGGATAGTAAACGTACCTATCGATAGACCACATAACATCCGAGTACGAATAGTAAACCGATGTTTCTCTAGGATAGTATCCAAGCCAAATAATACCAAATACATAACAAAAGCCAATTCTCGGAGGACATATCACTTCAGACCGTATCCTATGAAGTACTTCGGCGAATACCTGTCCACTCTTAGCCGGGTCGAAGACTACTTCATATGAGCTCCTTTCATCAAGCGTTATTTCCGTACTACCCGTCAATGTGAGGTTATCGTATGCTAAGAAGACGGGCTTATAATTATACTCTCCGATAGTGTAGACCTCATATGTTCCATCTGGAAGGAGGAAGTAAGCGTAGCCGTTCTCGTTAAACCAGCTCCACTGCCAACCAGCCCACAGTTCATCTTCCGAGTCTGGGTCAAGTATGACTACTCCGACATAGTCCCAAGCCACTGCCCATTCTTCTCCAGGCCCCTCCCACGGTATCTTATGGATAGTTAGGTTGTTCAATATAGTAACTCCGAAAATAACATTGTATGTTTGTGTGTAGTTGTCGGTTATCCTAATTTTTCCAGAATATAGACCTGTAGGGGCAGTTGGTAGAATGGTTAGTTTTATGGCCTTCTGCCCGCCTGGTTCTATCTCTACCGTCGTCGTGTTGAGCTGAGCTATATTATTCCTAAGTTCTCCAGTGAATACGTCCCTGACTTCTAGTCCGAGCGATAATGTTCTACTCCTCCTAAACTCTTCTATCAATATTTCAGCCGATACCTCAGTGCCCTTACCCACCAGACCGAAGTTTATTACTTCGGGGCGAATCCATACGCCTCCATAACCGAATATGCTGCTTTGCGCGATAAGCTTCTTGATATTAAGTCTTCCAGCACCCTGTTCATAGATATTATAACCGAGGTCATCTGTGGCCTCTACCATCAACGCATTCTTGAGTATTTCAGGCGGCGCCTCAAAGCCAAAATAGTTTCTGGCGAACTGTTTAGCCAGTGCCGCAGCCCCGGCTACATGCGGTGTCGCCATCGAAGTCCCACTCCAACAAGAGTAAGACATGCCAAATACGTAGTACGGGACGGATGAGCAGATATCTACGCCGGGAGCGACTATCTCCGGCTTAACCCTGTAATCCAATGTCGGACCCCTACTGCTGAACCATGCTATGTTATCACTGTCGTCTACGGCTCCGACGGTTAAAGCTTTCCTGGCAGCTCCTGGAGTGGTTATACCAAAGTATCCTCCCATATTTCCAGCTGCAACAACTACCAATACTCCTTGATCAAATGCCCAGTCAACTGCTTGTGAGAGCGGGTCAGTACCATCCGTAGGCCAACCTCCAAGGCTCATAGAAATTACATCAGCACCATTCTCAACAGCCCACTCAATACCTGAAATAATCCAGCTACCATACCCCCAGCCCCATCTATTGAGAACCTTACCCTCTAGAAGATTGGCTTTCGGAGCTACACCAATGTAACGAGGCTTGGGAGTGGTAACGTATATGTCGTTGCCATAGTATTCCCATGGCCTACCAGGGCTAGTAAATGCAATATATAACCCGCCTGGACCGTATGCTGCTGAAGGCCTCCAACGGTGCCATACGTCCGATGGCAACCAATACGGACCAGCCCAACTGCCCCCTACAAGTTTCATGAAGTATGTCGTATCTGGGACGTTATGTTCAAAGTCGTCTCCACTGAAAACTACCATTAGCGTTCCATTTTTCAACTCAATGCCGTAAGGTTGAATGCAGCCGCTACATGAGGCTAAAGTGTATCCAGTCCATGTATCTCCATTGTCACTAGAGACGTTATAATACATGGTTGTTATACCTCCCCAATGAGTCTCAAAATTGTAGTTTGATATGTCATCCCAGAATGCATACAGGGTTCCAGAACTCGTTAGCATGAGAGACCTAGCTATGAGCCATGAGTTTTGTGGTGCATTAGTTAGCTGTCTAACACTATCAGGGATCCATACAAGCGTACCATAGTCTGTAAGAGTTAATTTAGCGAAGTAAATGTTGGAAGTATCGCTGCCTATTACTTCAGTACTTAGTATGATACCAATAGTACCATCCGGAAGTTCAATGAAGGCTGGGGCGTAATCATAATCCCCCGGATACGTCGACAATTGTTTATCATCAGTCCAAACCCCATCTAGATATACCTTATACCATATCTCCCACCTTCCATCTATTCTATTAGAGCTCCATGCTACTAATATCCTATTATTGGAGAGAATGGTGACATATGGCCAGACATCTGAGGCAGGATCTGTAGTAAGCCGTGTGGGCGGGGTCCATGAAGACCCATCATAGAGTGCATACCAAATATCCTTGTTTCCTGAAACGTCGCTATGCCATACTACTACTAAGTGGGTGCTGTTACCTGAGATAATTGCTGCCTCATCACTCATCTGCCTTTTTATCAGTGGGTGAGCTATGGGTGATAACGTATTGAAGTCTATGAATTCTGTTAGTCCAGTGCCTGCAGCTATCCCTGAGACGTGGGTTCCATGCCAATGGTAATCCCATGGGTTTCTAACGTCTTCCGGAGGCCAGTCTACGAAGCTTTTAGCTGCTAATATCTTGCTTGTACCATTGAAGTAAGCGAAGTCTTTGTGGCTGAAGTCTATCCCAGTATCGAGTACCGCTATTTTCACGTTTTCTCCACTCACCTGTGAATTTACCCAAACCCAGTCTGCTCCAACTCTAGGTACGCTTACATCAAGCAGAGGTCTTATTAGTGAGAGGTCAGTCTTGTGGACCCTGTCCAGCCAGACCTTCTCGATGATAGGCATTATCTTATCTATTAGAGTCTTGACTTTTCCTGGTTGACGAATATCAATGCTTAATGATGCTAGGTTTAATTTTTTATGAATTATCTTGGCATGGTGTTCTGCTTTGACTTCCCTCCCGATATTTAAGACAGTGTTGATAAGATGTTCTACGGTAACATCTTTTACAGGTTTAACGATAACGCGTAACGTGTCATTTAACCCAGTTAACTGCATCTGTCTTGAGAGAAGCTTAACATTAAACAATTCTACATCAAATTTATCTAGTGAAATATCACTTGGGATAACGTATAACCCATCTTTATACTCGAAGATCCTGAAAGCTCTATTCGTCCTGCTCGGGTTGGCAGGCTCCACCGAAACTCTTGAACTCCCATTAGATAGTATATATAGGTCGACAACATCACCAGTAATGAGAACTACCCTACTGTGATTAGCAATGGGGAACTCTTCTCTAAAATCTTCAACCTTACCTAGACCTTGAGCATCCTCCCCCACTCTTATACTCTGGTTCTCTCCCCCAATATCCGCTTCAGCAAGCGGTAATGGAACATGTATTGAAGAGAGAATCAGGAAGAGAGCCACAATTATAACTCCTATACATAAACCCCTATTCCTTTTTAACATGTACTAAAGCTACCTCAACTCCAATATATTTTTTGATATTCTACTTTGTAGAATTTCGGTAAATTATCTTATCCAGAAGCCGTATCTAAATGACCCTTTATTGAAGGTATCCATGACAACGTAGTATAGGCCCGTTGGAACCTGTTTTCCTTCATTATCTCTCTGATCCCAAATCCATTCCACTCTTTCACCAGGCTTAACCTCAACCAGTACTTGTAGAGATATAGGCTTAAACACGACCTCGCCATTTGAACTTTCAATCCTCCAAGGAGCAGAGTTTGATAAAACAACAGAATCCCCACAATTATTAACTAGGACAAATCCAACTGGTTCGGAGACCTTAAACGTATCCTTCACAGTAGAGAAAACAATACACCCATGCTGCCCGGTAGAAGGCGCTGTAGTAACCATGTAGGTTATAGTTATGTAAACGGTCTCAGTATTAGTTAAGGTTGAGTAGACTGTGGAAGTAGATGACCCCCCTATCCTCATAGTTGGTCCGATTAAATATCCTAGGGCTATACCTGAAACTAAGCCTAACAGCACCATCATGCCTACAGTAAGCTTCATCTCTTCTTAACGACATACGTATTGGAAAAAGAGCTCTTAAACTTTACTAATCATGAACTCATCCCAAAACGGTAGTGTCCGGATAAAGGATTCATATAGCTAGAAGAGGTCCTGTAGTCGCTTTGACCTGGAAAATATCGCCGCTCAAGAATATTTAAAGCCTTATTTGGACATTATCGGATTTCGTAAGATAGCAGTTTTGAGTGAGAGATTATTAAGCCTCAAGCCCTAATAACAATACCATCCATAAACATACACCTAAAATACCGAATTTTGAGATGAGCTCATAGTATAATTGTGGGTGGATGATGGTTTGAAGAAGAGGATCATGCTTGGACCCTTCAGCAACGTCTATAGGCATGGCAACCTACTATTCTTCAAAGCACCCGAAGAATACAGAAGCAGAGTTCTGGAAGAATCCTTGAAGCCTGGCCTCAAGATATCTCCAGACAGGATAGCAAAGGGATACAAGGATAAGCTTTACAGGTACTGGATACTCGTAGATTATGAGAGGGAGTACGACCTCTACAAGCATTTCAAGCTTGCACCTAGAGACAAGAATGCATGGAGGATACCTAGGATAACAGTCAAGGTATGCCCTAGATGCGGGGAAGACGTAGTGGATGGGGTATGTTTGGAATGCGGAGAGAAGGTTGAGAAACCAAGACATATAGAGGTTTGGAGAGACCCGGAAGCTGTTGAAGAGCTAATCCCAGTAACAAGAATCAAGAGAGGACGTGAAAACATCACCTTACAGTCTGGAACAAGCCTATTCAAGATACCTAGAGAGATAATCCATGAGAAGATAGCATCCATAGTTAGGAAAGATGAATCAATCTATGTAAAGCTATTGAAGATAAAACAATTGGAACATAATGATGAGAGGTCATCTTCAACTTGAAGAGTTGAGAGCCTAGAAGCTTTACAGATGCTTATCCGAGTGCTTTTCTCCCTATGTATTCTCTTTTGCTAATTCCTTTTTCCTTATATTTGGCAATCCATTTTTTCAAACTTTCTTTCATACAACTTGACCTATGGTTTCATCAACTCTATCTCATCGGTAAAGACGCCCCTTACTCATAAACTACCGTGTACCACAATCAGCAACAATGCTATCAT
>Ga0272449_1003546_pt1 | contig 13342 bp, 12 predicted proteins | sample YNPCB0241_FD_198679 | JGI IMG/M metagenome (GOLD analysis project Ga0272449, IMG submission 198679) | Hot spring sediment microbial communities from Yellowstone National Park, WY, United States - YNP-CB-024-1 | ecosystem: Environmental > Aquatic > Thermal springs > Hot (42-90C) > Sediment...
GCTATGCGGGCAACAGCGTCAGCGGCCTCGCGGTAATGCTTCCTGACCAACTTGTTCTCTACGTAGTAGACCTCCGAGGGGATTTTTACAAGCTCACTTAGCGCCTGGACAATGTCTAGAGGCATAAACAGTCAACCTAACTATGCAATGCCAAGATTTAAAGGTTAGTCTACGTGTTACAGCATTTCTTCGAGGAGTTCTCTTAGGCCTCTCGCCACGGAAGGTGCAACGGAGACCTTCGAGACGGGCGATGGAACAGTGTCTGTGGCTACTACTTCCTCTATGCCCGCATAGTACAGCTTGTCGAGTGCCCCCTGAGCCATGACCGCGTGGGTGCAGACGGCCTTCGCGCTTTTTGCTCCCAAGCCAAGCACGTTTTTTGCGGCTAGGGCCATGGTTCCACCCGTGCTTATAATGTCGTCTACAATGATTACGTCCTTGCCCGCGACGTCTAGGCTCTTCGGATAAATCTTCACTTCGCCTGTAGCTCTGTCCCTCTCCTTCACTAGGTAGTCGAACTCCGCGCCCAGGTGCTCTGCAACTCTCTTTGCACGCTCCAATGCGCCCATGTCCGGGGCCAATACAAGTGGATTAGAGACTTTCCCCTTGAAGTAGCCTGCAATCTCTTCGGTTGGCAAGACGTTTATAGACGGGACGCTGAGGTATTCGCCTAGCACGCGGGGCTGGTGGAGGTCGACAGTGACAAGGCCGGACAGCCCTAAAGCCTCCAGCGACTTCAAGACAGCCTTGACACTTATCGGCTCCCCCTCCAGGAAACGCTTGTCCTGCCTAGCGAAAGCCAGATACGGCACAACAGCAATTATACTGCCCTCCGCGTATGCAGAGAGGGCCTCCACCGAGAACAACAGCTCTAAGAACCTTCTCTCTTGGTTAGGATACATCGTAGAGACAAGTATAGCTATGCCTCTAGGCTTCGAGGGAACCCTCACATAGATCTCGCCATCGGGAAAAGTCTTCTTTTCCAAGAACACGAGTTCATCTCCCAGCTGTCTAGCCACCTGGGCAGCAATCCCGTTCGATGCTTCCAGAGAATATACCGTCATCCCGAGAAATACCTACGGAGAAATAAAAATCTTTGCATAAGAAAAACGTGAAAAAACCCAAGGCATCATGAAAAATTGCTACACAGCAAAAAAGACATATCAGCCGACAGCAAAGTTGACCCTTCAATTCATTCGTTTCTGATACTTGATGCCTATCCAGCAATTGCTAAAAATTCCAGTTATCCGAATCTTTCAATTCATTCGTTTCTGATACTGTTTCTTTGGGGTTTATTTTGTGTTGGTGTTATTTATTTGTTTTGGTTTAGGGTGAAAGTGTTTTTATGTAAGTGTTTCCCTACGAGTACATTAATTTTGTTTTGTTTTTCTCATTGTGGCTGGTAAATGATATGGAGCGTGAAGAGGGCCTAGGGAAGAACTTATTTTACAAAGATATTTCTTCCCGTAAAGCATCAAAGCTTCCCGTGGAAAACCTTTCTACAGAGATTTCCAAGGGAACCCTTTCCTCCCACCCCGAATCACGATGGAAAAATCTCTGTTTTTCACTTTCGTATATTTTTAATTTTGGGTGAGGGCGATGTTTGTGCGGTCGTTATGGATATACGGCTTTGTGTTGTGTAGGCGTATTGCCGGGTAGCGGGTGCGTGGTGGGATGTAGGGGTGCATTAATTCTTTCTGAGCCACATCTATGCAAAACTCTATGTGTGGTTAGATGTAGCCCTGAAGGTAGGCGTAGTAGATTTGTCCGGCGGATATGGAGTTGTCTCCGGGAGGCAGTTTTTTTGGGAGGATGGTGTTTTCCTTGCCGAAGATGGCTCTTATGCCCTTAACTATTGGGGTGTTAACTGCGGCGCCTCCGGACACGAGTATTTTCTTGGCGCCTTTTTCGCGGGCAATTTCTGCTAGTCGTTTTCCGAGGAGGAACTGGACTGTGTAGGCCAGGTCACGTGGGCTGTGTCTGAGCTCGCCTTGTAGCAATTTCAGGAGGAAATCAGATGTCTTGACTGTGTCTCCCTCGGCCTCAAGGAGGCTTTCTGATATGATGTTTCCCCCATAGCTGTATTCTTCTAGTGTTATTGCTGGCTCCCCCTCGTAGCTTCTTTTCCAGGATACGCCCAGCGCCGTTGAGACTGTGTCTAGGAAGCGGCCCGCACTGCTTGACATTGGCGAGCCGCTTGTCTGCCTGGCGGCGAGACGGGCCTCGCTTAGCCCTCCTGGGAGATATCTTTGTAGCCCGTTGGACTGGAATATTTTTAGTGCTTCTTCTTCTCCAAGTGCCAGTGTTAGGGTTCCAATGAGTATCCTTGCTGGGTAGACTGTAGCCATGTCTCCTCCAGGCATTGGCAGGTAGTCTAGGTGTCCGAGCCTTTCGTATCCCAGGCCGACGTATAGTACTTCTCCTCCCCATATCTGGCCGTCGTCTCCGTACCCGACGCCGTCTATGGCGATGCCGTACTCTTCTGCGGAGGCTGTTTCAAGCATGACAGCCGAGACGTGGGCCACGTGGTGCTGGACTTCGAGTAGCTTGTTGGAGCACTTTGACGCTATTTCTTCGGCTACGAGCCTCGAGGGGTAGGCTGGGTGCTTGTCTGTCACGACTATGGCGTCGCACTCTTTTATGCCGTATGTCTTGATGAGGAAGCCCAAGGCTTCCCTCAGGAACTCGAGGGTCTCCAGGTTTTCGAGGTCTCCTATGTGCTGTGTGGGGATAACGTATTTTTCTACTGCTACGCTACCTGTATTCATTAGGAATGCGCCAGTAGATATAGCGGGGCTCTTTACGTTTCTTGGGAGAGTGATCCAGCGAGGCGCGTATCCACGGCTTCTCCTTATCATTACTGGCTCGCCGTCTGTAAATCTGACTACGCTGTCGTCTGCCCTGTTGACTATCCTCCTGTTGTGCATCAGGAAATAGTCTGCCACCTTTCCGAGCTTTCTTAGCGCCTCGTCGTTGTCCTTGATTATGGGTTCTCCGCTCTCGTTTCCACTGGTCATGACTAGGAACTTGTCTCTTGTATCCATGAGGAGGAGGTAGTGTAGGGCAGTGTAGGGAAGCATAACCCCGACGGTCTTTAGGTTTGGGGCTACAAGCTCGGAAACTGCCCCGGGCCTTCTAGGGAGTATCACGATGGGCCTGGCTGGGCTTGTCAGTAGTTCTCGTGCACTGTCGTCTACTTCCGCTATTTTCTCGGCGACTTCTAGGCTTAGGGCCATCAATGCAAAGGGCTTTGTTGGACGCTTTTTGTGTCTGCGTAGCTTCTCTAGTACAATGTCGTCTGTGGCTAGGCAGGCCAGGTGGAAGCCGCCTATCCCCTTTACGGCTACGATGTAGCCCTCGTTTATTAGCCTTGCCGCCTCACGTATCGGGTCTTCGACTTCTAGCGGTTTTCCAGTGGGGTCGACTAGGAAAACCTTGGGGCCGCACTTGGGGCACGATATTCCCTGTATGTGGAACCTACGCAGATTGTTGGGGTCTCTGTATTCTTTTTGGCACTCCTCGCAGAGTGGGAAGTCTCTCATCGAGGTGTTTTCTCGGTCGTAGGGGATCTTCTCGATCACTGTGAATCTGGGTCCACACCATGCACAGCTATGGAATGGGTACCTGTACCACCTAGAGGACGTGTCGAGGACTTCTCTCAAGCATTCTTCACATATGCCGAAATCTGGCGGGATCATAGAAAGCTTCGTGATTGTTGTGCCGCTTTTGAGTATGCTGAAGTCCTTGTAGCCTCTTGGGGCTTCGGCTTGAATGTGGATCTCTTCTATCTCTGCCGAGCGGGGCGTCTTGTTCTTCAGGTCGTATAGGAAGTCTTCTATCTGTTTAGGGTCTCCCTCTACCCATATCTCTACCTCGCTCCCGCCAAGGTTTAGGACATAGCCCTTTAGGCCGTGCCTTACAGCTAGCCTGTAGACGTGGGGCCGGAAACCCACGCCTTGAACAATCCCGGCAACCCTGACACGTAAAGCCTGCATTGTGCTTAGCCTACACATGGACAACAAAAAAGGTTTTTGATCTTGGAAAAGCCGGGCATGACTCTGCAAAAAGCATATCTTTGTTTCTGGCTCAATTTTCTTTATGGAAAAATTCGACTATACATATGCGTACAACATAGCGCTGGCCCTTTCTAGACAGCCTAGGTTTACGGGCACAGAGGGCGAGAGACAAGCTAGGGAGCTCATAGTGAGGGAACTGGAAAGCCTCGGCTATAGTCCATCCCTCGAGAAATTCTCTGTCAAGACATACGACGTTGTAGAGTCGGAGCTAGAGATAGTCAAGCCCCGTAACAAGAAGATAGAGTGTAGTGTGTTGGGCTTCAGCGGTGAAACGCCCATAGAGGGAGTAGAGGGAGACATATTATACATCGAGAACGCAGACAGCATTCTTCTCCCAGAAGCTACGGGCTGGATTGGCCTCGCGTCGCAGAGGCCCTCCAGGGAGTACTGGAAAAGGCTTATAGGAAAAGCCAGCGGGCTGGTCATTGTTGAGGGTTCTCCCTACAGGGAGCTCAGCAGGGTGGCGATACCATACGAGTGGAGGGAAAAAATGGGCTCTCTTCCAAGCGTCTATGTCAGGTATAGCGACGCATATGAATAGCTCTCGGCCGAGAAGGCAAGACTAAAAGTTGTACAGACCTATAGGGACGCTGAGACATACAACATTTTTGCCACAATAGAGGGGTCCAAGTACCCAGACGAGGTCATATATGTTACTGCGCACTACGACAGTGTACAGGGGGTCCCCGGCGCCACCGACAACGCTGGCGGAACCGCCATGGTCTTGGCCCTTGCGAAGGCTCTATCAGCCTCCAGGCCCAAGAGAACCGTCCGGTTTGCACTCTTCGGCGCAGAAGAGCTTGGACTACGGGGTTCACTCTTCCACGTAAATTCGCTTAGCGACGACGAGAAGAAAAAGATAAAGGCAGTAGTCAACCTCGACGTGCACGGAGGAATCTTTGGCTCGTCGGCCGCAGTCATAAGTGGCGCAAAGAGCCTCAGGTACTTTGTAGAGGCGCTGGCCAAACGTGTAGGCGTGAATCTAAGCATATCGGAAGACGTGATGAGTAGCGACGGTTCGTCCTTCGTTAAACACGGTATACCTGCTGTAAACCTCTATAGGGCTAGTGGTTCGGGCGCGGACATACACACAGTGAGAGACAACTCGGTGCACCTACACCCAATCGCCTTTAAGACGATCGGGTACTTTACGTTGCTCCTCCTCGAGGAAATCCTCAACGCCGAAGAGATACCCTTCGAAAGAGAGATCCCAGAAGACATAAAGAAAAAAGTAGAGGAGTACTTTTCAAGAAGACAGCCCATCTAGCTTCCTGGAGAACGCCCTGTAGCCCCCTCTAAAGCTCCAAGCTTTGTAGCCAAGCTTCCTCAAAGTGTAGGCCGCTTCACGGCTGAGCCCGCCCTCGTCACATATAAAGATGTACTTCTTGTTTGGATCCAGCTTATCCAAGGCTACTGGGAGCTCTGCGAAGTCAATGTTTATGCTCCCGGGCACGTGGCTTTCACGGTACTTCTCTGGGGGACGCAGATCAATAACTATGCTGTCTGGGTCGATGGTGCTTATGTCTACGTCATCCAATGACTCCGCCTGGATGCCCAGAGTTCTGAGGTCTATCTCCCTTAGACTCGAAACAACACCCTCGAAAACTGTCTTATCGATTTTCTCTTCTTCTCTTAGAACTTCCTCAAGCCTGCTTCTCGTGCGCGGATGCACCGAATATACTCCGCAAACCTCTTTGACACGTGCGCTGGCCTCATATGTGCCTATTTCTCTCGCCCTAGCAATTATTTCCTCCTTGTCCATCCCTATGAGCGGCCTATACACTGGCAACGATACAGCCGTCGAGGACGAGTAGAGGTTTTCCAGGGTTTGGGACGAGACTTGCCCAAGGCTCTCGCCGGTGACTATGCCAAGGGCGTTTATCTTCCGGGCTACGTGCTCAGCTGTCCTATACATGTACCTTTTCAGGACGACGCCCAAGAGGCCTGGATCCACTTTTTTCCTAAGTTCCTTTACCAGCGGCCTAAAGTCCGCGATATACAGCTTGGGAGAGTAGCCGTAGCCCCAGTAATCTACAAGCATTTTTACAACCGATACTACTAGTCTCTCTGTCAGCTCGCCAGCCATGTTACAGAATACAAAGTGAACCTCGGCCCCCCTCTTAAGCATGTACCATGCCGCGACTATGGAGTCGAAGCCCCCCGAGACTAGGGCAACAACTCTCCCCTCCACGCCGACTGGGAGCCCTCCGTAAGCCTTCACCACGTCTTGGAAGAGATAAGCCTTGTTCCCCCTGACCTCGATATACACGGTGAACTCTGGATTCTCTAGGTCTACGCCCCTCGAGCATGGGTAGAGCCGTCCACCAACCTCTCGGGCTATGTCCATAGAGGTAAAGCTATGCGTCCCCGTTCTCCTCGCCTTAACAGCAAAAGTCTTACCCTTTACCTTGTCACAGAACAGTTGATAAGCTACTTCAACTATTTCTCCTAGGGTTTCGAACTCGAACTCCACGGCGCTCGAAATAGACGTGATCCCGAAGACCCTGCGTAGCACCTTTATCGCTTCCTGTGGAGAATATACATATATTCGTCCATACTCTCTCTTGACCTCGCCCTGCAGGCCGCTAAGCCTCAAGGCCTCCTTGATGTTTTCGATAAGCTTCTTCTCGAACCTGTCCCTAGACTTTTTCCCCTTTATAGTTACCTCTCCAAGCCTGACTATCAGCACGTAGCGCAGTTTGTTCTCCATAAACACTCGTCTTAAAATAAACACTTGGCTTATATTACAGTTTTTAGACTAGATGATTATGAGTGAAATTGTCCTCGGGACGATGGACTTTATTCTCCTCGTGATAGGAACCGTCGCATTCATAGCGCTTCTCATTGTCTTCGCCATAGAGTATCACTACTGGAGACTGAGGAGACAAATGAAGAAAATCATAGTGAGGGCCGGGTAGACCCGATAAGCTTAAAGCCACATGGAAAAATAATTACTTGCAATGACGAGATGAACCCGAACGCGACCAAGTGACGATGGCCGTCGCTACTGAGTACTCTGATTCTTTTCTAGGAAACAAGAACTTTTCCTCCTACAGCTTGTCCAGGCAGATGATGCTCAAAATAGGCTATGGCCCTGCCCTTCCTCCCGTGCATCTTCACAATCCTGCCGACAAACTTCTCGCCAGTGACAGGGTGTATCCAGACAACCTTCCTCCCTATAACTTTGTGGGCGTCCTTGTATGTTACACCTTTAAGCTCGACCAATACCTGCCTAGGATAGTACCTTTTCTGTCCGCGCCTGAAAGAGACAATGTACCCTTCCAAGCGCATCACCCAGCAAAATATAAAGATAAAGCGTTTTTAACTTTTTCCACAAAACGGGGAGACTAGCACGTCTTCGAGCAGATATCTGTACACTTGTCCGCAAACTCGTCACATATATGGTCGCAGGCGTTCTTGTTGTCGTTACATATCTCTTCGCACTGGTCGCTGTATGCCCCTGGAAACTCGGAGCACTCCTCCATGCATTCTGACGCATTCTCAGAACACTTTGCATGGCAATCGTCTACAAAGTCCATGCACTGTGAGATGCATTCATCCATGATTTTCTTCGCGTCTCGCTTGTCTGACATGTATATACCACGTTGCTGAATTATTATTTTAACTTTTGCCCCCGTTGTTGACGTTAATCTTCTGGAGCAGCCCCTTCTCCTCTAGCAAGCGCGCGGCCCGCCTCAACACGTCCCTGACTATGAAGCGCTGGTCAAGCCCTCCCAGAGCATACGCGGCCCGACGTATAGAGCCCGTCTTCGCGACAAGTTCTAGGACGTTTTTCTCGTAGTCGTCGAGCTCGAGGGACTGCAGGGCCTTTACTGCAACTTCTTGGAAAGACACGCCGTACGGCCAAGAAATGTCCACGTCTCGGATTGCGTCCTTGTAGACATGGATCCATTTAAAAACGATGATACATAGACGCGTGTCCTCGTTTATCCTTGGATAATGCTTCTTGAGCTGTATGCGTAGCTCCTGCAGACTCGTGAAGCCGTCAAGCAACGCCTCGTCGACAGTGATGTCGCGCAACTTTTTCTTGTAGACGGCCACTATCTCGACTTCCCCTACAACCCTCCCGCCGCAGTGCACAAGTGCCCTGTCGCCTGGCTTCAGGTTGGTACAGCGTACACGTATAGTTGCCCGCTTCTCGCCTGAAACAAGCTTGTCTAGGTAGTTCCTGGAAAAAAGGAGATGCTTTTCACGCATGTCTACGGCTGTAGGGAGATAGTTATTTCTGGGTATTCTGGAACAGCCCTGTCTCCTCTACCGTTGCTTGTCACTTCTACTTTTAGTGCCCTTAGGGTCCCCGCGATGTCGCCGGTAGCCTTCCTCAGCTCCTCGAGATGCGTAGTAGTATAGATGGTGAGCTGGGAGATTTCTTTGCTCAACGGTATCTTTGCGTCGTGTTTTGCCCGTCTCCCCTCCGCAATTATTGCTACAACGATTTCTCCTGTCTTCGCCTTTTCCGCGTCGTATTCTACCTGCTCTGGCCAGGGCGAGGTAGTTATGCTTTCCCAGTTTTCAGAGCCCTTTAGAACTTCCTGGTAAATCTCCTCTGAGACATGTGGGGCAAAAACCGAGAGCATCTGTATAGTCCTCAGCAACACGAGCCTCAACACGTATTTTGCTACACGGTCGCCCTGAGACAGCCTATACTTTATGATCTCCAAGTAGTGGTCACAGAGCTTGTGCCAGGCAAAGTCTACCAGCCTCTGTGAAGCCTCCTGGAACTGGTAGTTCTCAAGCGAAGACGTGACCTGCCTTATAGTCTCGGACAGCTCTCGAAGTATCCAGTGGTCTACATGTGTCAGCTCCTCCATGCTTGGCGGTGGAACCTCCTCTATAAATGAGCTCGCGAGCCGGGCAGCATTCCATATCTTCACGAGGAACCTGTGCGCATAGTCTACGCCCTCCCACGAGAACCTCACGTCCTGTCCAGTGGAGGCCGCCATCGCGACCCAGAGCCTGAAGCTGTCTGCGCCGTACTTTTCGATGACCTCTGTAACAGCTACATAGTTTCCGTAGCTCTTGTGCATCATCCTGCCGTCTGTGCCGCGGACCATGCCGTTGATCAGTGCGGTCTTGAACTGGGGCTTGCCGAAGAGTGCTATACCCCTGAGCAGTAAATAGTAGTCCCAGGTTCTAATTATGTCGTAGCCGTTTGGCTGGAGGTCTGCGGGGAAAAGCCTCTCGTCCAAGTTGTCTGGCCAGCCAGCGTGGACGGCGGCAGTTATGCTTGAGTCCATCCAGGTGTCCATGACGTCTTTTTCTGGGACAATGTTTTTAGATCCACATTTGGGACACTTCTCGAAGGGCGGACTGTCGAAGCGTGGGTCGTGTGGGAGCTTCTCTGGTGGCACGACGAGCTCGGCGCCGCAGTCCTTGCAGTAGTAGACGGGTATTGGCGTAGCGAACAGCCTCTGCCTGGAGATTACCCAGTCCCAGTCTAGGTTGAGGACCCAGTTCTCGAGCCTCTTGTACATGTAGGGTGGAACCCAGTTTATCTTCTTTGCTTCTTCGAGAACCTTCTCGTTAAGAGCCGTAGACTTCACGAACCATTGTTTCTTTGGAAGTATCTCGACGGGCGTGTGGCAACGCCAACAAGTGCCAACAGTGGACTGTATGTCTTCAGTTTTGACAAGTAAACCCTTCTCTCTTAGTATCTCTGCTATTTTTTTCCTCGCTTCCTCGATTGGAAGCCCCTGCAGGGGGCCAGTGTTCCCATTCATTCTGCCGTTGTCAGTGATAGAGATTATCAAGGGCAGGTTGTGTTTCTTCTGCCACTTTACGTCTGTCTTGTCGCCGTAGGTACAGACCATCACGGCGCCTGTACCAAACGTCTTGTCTACGTCTTCGTCGAAGATTATGGGAACCTTACGTTCATAGATGGGGACGACTGCATGCATGCCTTGGAGGCTCCTATACCTCTCGTCAGTTGGGTTCACTGCTACAGCTACACAAGATGCTAGAAGCTCGGGCCTAGTCGTGGCTATTACGAGTTCCTCGCCCGTCTCGGCGATCTTGAACTTTATGTAGTATAGGGGACGAGATTTCTCCACGTATTCTACTTCTGCCTCTGCGATGGCCGTTTCGCATCTGGGGCACCAGATGACAGGGTGCTCCCCGCGGTAAATCAGCCCCTTCTTGTACATCTCTACGAAGCTTAGCTGTGTCCTACGCCAGTAGTCAGGATTCATCGTCATGTACTCGGTTGTCCAGTCTATGCTCAGCCCAAGCCTTTTAAGGGCGGCACGCATGTCGCCTATCCACTTGAGCGTGTATTCCTTGCACAGCCTGAGAAACTCCAGGGGGTCTACCTCGCTACGCCTCTTGCCAATTGCACGTTCAACCCTGACCTCTGTGGGAAGCCCGTGGCAGTCCCACCCCTGCGGAAAGAAGACATTGTATCCTTTCATCCTCTTGTATCTAGCAACGAAGTCGATGTATGAAAAGTTGAGGGCATTGCCCACGTGGAGGTCTCCGCTTGGATAGGGTGGCGGCGTGTCAATCGAGAATGTTGGCCTAGTCCTGTCTTCGCGTCTGAACCGGTATAGGCCTTTTTCTTCCCATGTTTTCTGCCATTTTTCTTCGACAAGTTTGAAGTCGTATACCTTTGGTAGCTTGAATTCAGCCATGTGTATGCACCAAGGATGCTGAAAAAATAGGGACTTGCTGATAATTTAAGCTTAGCGTGTGGTGATGCTCCCAGAATAAATAGAAAAATTATATGAGGGGTAGATGTATGTCTACGGTTCTAATGGTGATGGTGGTGATGGTGATGCTCGTGTACATCTTCGACGGTTTCTTCTATTTCTTCTGAGCCTAGACCGGCCAGTTGCTCCTGTAGCTTTTGTGGAAGCTCTACACCATAGGCTTGGAGAACCTGTGCAACAAAGTAGGGGTCTGGAGCCGCGCCTTCAAATTCAAGCTTGTCTTCTCCATCTATTTGTATAACGTTTTTGGGCACCGCGTAGACCCCGTACTTGTCGGCTAGATCCGAGAACTCTAGGGCCTCTATCATGTCTCCATAGATGTTTTTGTTCACCATCGCGAACCTGTGTGCCGCCCTGACGGCTAGTGGGCAGTATGGACACGTGGGCGTTACGAATATCATTATGCGTGTGGGCCTTGTGACGTATTTGAGTAGAGCTTCTTTTAGGTCTGGCGATAAGTTGACTCGCCCAGTAGAGGCATCTACAATGTCCTCTATGAATGCCCCGAACTCGTAGCCGGCGGGTATCCCAAAGTAGCGTATGTTCCACTCGTCGACGCCGTGGATTAGAAGTGCTGGGAACATGTCGATGTTGTACTTCCTTGTTTCTGGGTCGGACTTTACATGCTTGATTACTGTCACCTTGTTGTTTGACGTCTGCTGAACCAGGTCAAGGATCTGCTGTGTGTCTTCACAGTAGACGCATTCGGCATCCGGGTCTAGGAACCAGTGTATCTTTACGGGTGACTGTAGGCCTTCGAAAGTCTTCTTTAATTCTTCTACTAGTTCCTCATCATATTCTACTGGCATAGTGTAGCCCACGCTTCTTAGAATGGCCTATTTAAATTTTTTGTGTATACAGAGTGACTATTCAATGACTGTATAGCTTTCGCCTCGTCCAACAAATATCTTTGAAGGCTTCTTGATGGCAAATACGCCTGTCTCTAGAACTCCCGGCAGGGACTTGAGTTTTTCCTCTAGCATCCTCATATCACCGCTCCACTTGAGCGTCGCGTCGAGCAGGAAACCGCCGTTATCAGTGATAGCGGGGCCAAGCTTTTTCTCCGAGAAAACTCGTAGCGAAGACTCGGCGTTAAAGGTTTCCCGGAGAGCCTTCACCACTTGGCTATAGGACATTGGGTGAACCTCTATGGGAACAGTTAGGGGCCCGTCGAGCTTTGCCCGTAGCTTTGTGTGGTCAACAATGATTGCGTATTCCCGTGCATAGTAGTTGACAAGCTTTTCTCTTAGGAGGCACCCTCCCCCACCCTTGATGAGGGACTTGTCTGGGAAAACAGTGTCTGCGCCGTCTATGCTTAGGTCTGGCGTAAAGCTGTTCAGTGAGACTTCTATTAAGCCCAGCGTATCGGCTAGGATGCTTGTATCGTATGATGACGAGACAATGTAGACTTTGAGGCCTTCTTTTCTGACCTTCTCGGCGAGAAGCTTCATGAAGATTTTGACTGTTGACCCGCTGCCCAGCCCGAGAACCATTCCGTCTTTCACGAGTTGTAGGGCTGCAAGCGCGGCGGAGGTTTTTTCTTGTGTTAATTGGTCGTATTGTTTCTTTTGCTCCATTTGAGGCACGGGGATAAATATGCATGCATTATTATAGTTTTGGCCCCGGGAAACTTTGAGTATTTATTTTGTTCACTTATTTTTGCTCTTTATCTTAAATGTTGGTCTTTTATGTGTTGTAGGCGAAAAAAGTGTTGGTGAAACCCTCCGTGGAAACCGTTGGGGATTGGCCTTTGATGGACGAGGAGATACTTATCCTCGAGACGGGCGACAAGATGTACTTTAATTTTCCATACACTCTTTTCAGGAAAGAACTACGCAAGAGGCTAATGGACTACAATGTAGAAGCAAAGGTTACGGAGAACGCTCTAGGAGGCAAAAGAGTCGAACTCATCGTTGACAAACAGGTAGGCCTAGAGATCAAGGCTTGGCTAGCACTTCGGCTACCCACCATGGATGGAAAATACTTTATAACAGAAATGGAGGAAGTCTAGTCATTCTCGCTCCTCTCGCCCGCTTTCCCCTTTTTCCGGGAAACAAAAATAATTTTGATACTTCGTCTTTCAATTTTTCCTGGGTTGCATCCTATTTTCTCCAGATGCAATATGTTGCATGTGGATTTGGTTTTATCTTTCAATTCTTTCTTAGTTGCATCGAGAGGGAATAAGAACGCGGCGTGCATCGTGGATTTGCGTAAGGCTTTCAATTCTTTCTTAGTTGCATCGAGGAGGAGTGCCAGAGTAACATAGAGTTCGCTGTGGACGACTTTCAATTCTTTCTTAGTTGCATCGTTCACATTTCTCACAATAATCGCAATTACACTGATATCCTTTCAATTCTTTCTTAGTTGCATCCTCCCCCGGTCTTTAACAGCCCCTATACACGTATAGAGGTCGTCCTTTCAATTCTTTCTTAGTTGCATCGGACATTCTGTGGCACCACCATTGGCAGTATCTTCTTTGTCATCTTTCAATTCTTTCTTAGTTGCATCATAACCAATTAATGCCAACACATAAACACGGGA
>Ga0272449_1003550_pt1 | contig 13331 bp, 12 predicted proteins | sample YNPCB0241_FD_198679 | JGI IMG/M metagenome (GOLD analysis project Ga0272449, IMG submission 198679) | Hot spring sediment microbial communities from Yellowstone National Park, WY, United States - YNP-CB-024-1 | ecosystem: Environmental > Aquatic > Thermal springs > Hot (42-90C) > Sediment...
AGGAATAAAGTGAACGCTACTCCCGATATTTAAAGCTTTTAGTTCTTCAATAAATTGAGCCCGGTCAATGGTCAGGCGCTCCAGGTTCAGCCGGATGACGTAGAGATGATAGATATGGGTCCGATCAGAATGGATAATGGGCCTCTCTACCTCAGGCATGTCAGCAAAACCCTCATCGTATATTCGGGCATACCGCTGGCGGATGGCGATAAAGTCGTCCAATTTGCGCAGTTGGTGGATACCCAGGGCGGCCTGGATGTCGGTCATATTGTACTTGTAGCCGGGTAAGAGCACTTCATAATACCAGGAACCGGTGCTGGTGTAACGTTTCCAGGCGTCGCGGCTCATGCCGTGCAGGCTGAGCAGCCGCATGCGCTCGGCCAATTCGTCGTCGGCGGTGGTGATCATACCCCCTTCACCGGTGGTCATGTTCTTGGTGGCGTAGAACGAGAATACCGTTACACGTTGAACGTTACACGTTAAACGTTCCTCGACACTCCTGCTCCTCGGCTCCCTTGCTCCCCCGTTCCCTTGCTCCTCTGCCCCTCTACCCAATAAATCGGAGCCGATCTTGTGACCATGGTAGGCCGCGCCGACGGCGTGGGCAGCATCTTCTACGACAGGAAGGTTATAGCGGGCGGCGAGGGAGTAGATGGCGTCCAAGTCGCAGGGCTGGCCACCGTAGTGGACAGGTATGATGGCTCTGGTTCTGGATGTGATGGCCCGCTCAATGGCTTCCGGGGTGACGTTGAAGTCCTCCCCCACGTCCACCAGCACCGGACGGGCGCCCAGGTGGACGACGACGTTGGCGGTGGAGCAAAAGGTGAGGGTCGGCACGATGACTTCATCCCCAGGGCCGATACCCAAGGCAGCGAGAGCAATGTGCAGGCCGGCGGTGCAGGAGTTGACGGCGATGGCATGCCTGGCGCCGATGTACTCCCGAAACTCTTCTTCAAACCGCCTGGTCTTTGGGCCCGTGGTGATCCAGCCGGACCTGAGGCTATCCGCGACCTCGGCGATTTCTTCCTCGCCAATGGTGGGGAGGGAAAAGGGAAGGTAGGCTTGCCTCATCTCACTGTCTTCCTTTCTGAGCGACGATGACCATCCTGTACTGACGCTTTAGAATTTTGCCCAAAGTGGCATCTATAATTCTGCCCCCCTATTCTAGGAGTCGGCCTCTGAACGACATCTCACTGGCGACGTTATATTGCCAACTTGCCTGAACAGCAAATCCACTACGAGTCAATAAGCATCGCAGGGAGCGCGGTGTAAAATATAAAGGATGGCCCGCAAAAACTCGCCTGGCTGGCTTTTGCAATAAACCAATGCCTAATCTGTTGCCTAATCTGTGCATCCAAAACGAAAGGGAATGCATGACACTTTCCCTATTCGGAGTTGATAATATGAGTATGCCCCTGGGCGACAAAATCCGATTGATCTTTTTCAATCCATCTAAAGGCAGAGCTAAATGTTCGATCATATCCCACAAAGTTACAACATCAAAAAAGCTATCCCGAAAATCGGCGCTTTGAATATCTCCTATCGCAATATCCAAACCTTTTGCTCGAGCCCTTTGTGCCAAGAAATGTGACACTTCAAGGCCCAAAACCACTTTCCAGTTTCCGTTAAGCCTTACCCACTGAAGGAATCCCCCCCCCGCACCCGACATCCAATAGGGATAAGGCTTCAGGATACAATGTGCGAGCCACAGAGATTGCCTTACTGAACCTGTGAGTATCCGCTCTTGTGGGTGGCGAGCTAAGATAACCAGGAGTAAAAGCACAAACATAATCCTCTTGCTGGTGAGAATGCAGCAAGTCATCTAAAGAAGATGGCTGGAGTAACTTTTCAATGTACCATAGGCCACATCCCCTGCATTCAAACACTGTGAACCAGGGCAGAGAAATAACCTGGCGATCCAATGTCGGATCATTCTCACAACCACATACAGGGTTCATCCATCTCTCCTGAAGAATGGCTCGACCAAAGAATCGCTCTTTTTCTTAATCCACTTCCTCAACGACAAGCTACTTGGCATCAGATGAAACCCGCAGGATTCGTATAGGCGCGATGCGGGGATGTTATGTATTATGCAATTAAGGGCCAACCCATAACCACCGATCGCCACTATAGCGTTCTATCGCGGATCCTCAAATAAATATATTATATTGGAGAGGATTTTGGGAAACACTAATATGCGGCAAAACGAACTCTTAACGCACGATACCTAACAGTTACCGTTTTTAGCGAGGAGGGCCATAAGTCCAAATTTTCCAAGTCTTTAGAATTATTTTGAGATCTAACCAAAACGAGCAGCGTTTAATATATTCTACATCATATGCGAGTCTTTGTCTCCAAGGTAAAGTTTCCCGCCCCGCGATCTCAGCCAAACCAGTGATGCCAGGTTTAATGAGAAGTTTGCAACGCTCTGTATCTGAGTAAAGTGCTAGTGCATAAGGCTCATCCGGCCGCGGCCCAACAATGCTCATTTCTCCTCTTAGCACGTTGAGTAGTTGAGGAAGTTCATCAATACCACTTCTACGTAATAATCTTCCAACACGTGTAACTCGAGGGTCGCGGCTAGTCCAAAGCTTAGAACCGTCTTGATTGAAAATAGGCTGTGCGTCAAAGTACATTGTTCTGAACTTGTATATAGTAAAGATCTTGCCACGTTCGCCCAACCTTTGCTGTTTAAAAAAAACAGGCCCTTTGCTGTCTAACTTGATAAGCAAAGCAACGAGCAAGAATAGGGGGCTTAAAAGTATTAATCCAATAATGGAAATAAACAGATCAAACGCACGTTTTATAAATCTTTGCCTTTTGGATATGTACATATCAATTTCCAAGCCAAAGATGCATGGAAGCACTTGCCTGAGCAATTTTGAAACCCAGCTTTGCCCAGGCTAATTGAACAGGGTAATTATTGACTTGTGTGCCTAAATATACTATGTCAACTTTATCTTTGAACCACTTCAAGCCGCTGTTAATCATGCTGGTGTAACATCCTCTACCTCTTGCCTTGGCGGCAACGGCGGATAAAATCATTCCGCCTATTCTCAAATTAAGAATGCCCCCATAGTTACCATGGAGCACGCAGGTAGTAAATCCGACTGGCTCGCCATCAACTTCTGCAACTAAAACATGATCTGCAATACGACCTTGGCAAGAATTTTTGATCCATAGGGCGTGAAGTTCATCACACTTTTCCTTGCTCAGGTGCGGATCGGAGTGAAACCTATCTAATGTAAAGGCTGTGCGGGCTATTTCTATCAAAAGCTCTATATCGGAGTTATTGTAAGCCCGTATGGAACATTTTTCTTCGAGATTAATAATGCTTTGTTTCCTTAGGTCGAAATAATATGTTACCTGGATATCCATAAGCCGAAAGCCGATTTGCTCCAGAAACTGTATAAAACGTATCTCATCTAAAGGTATTCGCGCGTGAAAAGAGCTGATACCACGCTTAATCAGCTCAGCTCGAGCAGCTTCTAATAAAAATTTAAAAATCTCAATAGAATCTTCCACAATGGGATCTACTAAAATATGATTGAGCCTTGCGATGCCAAGGCCAAAGTGCTCAGAATCCCAATTCAATCTGTTCATATGCAAAAATCCAATTAATGATCCATCAACTATCGCCCCAAGTATATAACTATCTTCATCAGACCAAGAACTTTCCAACTGGTGAAATAATAAAGCGCGTCTATTTTCTTCTTTTATTTCTCGAATGTACCAGTATGGCGTATAGCGATAGCTTTTGATCAATGACATCAATATTTGAGGACTTTCTTTCTTAAGGTTGATGATTTGGATCATTTCGATCACCTACATATACAGTCCGCCATTAATATTTATACATTGTCCAGTAATATAATCAGCTTCGCAGATAAGGAATCTTACTACTCGGGCTATTTCTTCAGGACTAGCGAAGCGCCCGAGGGGAATCTTCTTTCTAATTTGTTCTCTAATTTCTTGCGGGACTGCTGCTAACATATCAGTTTCAGTAAATCCAGGGCAGACGGCATTTACGGTGATACCGTAGCGCGCTACCTCAAGGGCCAAAGATTTAGTAAATGCAATTACTCCTGCTTTAGATGAGGCATAATTTGCTTGTCCAAAAGCCCCAGTTTGGCCTATAACGGAAGCAATGTTCACGATCCGGCCATACGTCTTTTGAACCATATGTGGTAATACCGCACGGGTGCAATAATATACCCCATAAAGATTTACTCTTATAACATTATCCCAATATTCGGGTGACATATTCTTTATCGTCTTGTCAGCAGTAATACCAGCATTATTAACAAGAATTTCGAGAGTTCCGAACGATGCAATCGCTTTTTTCACCATTTCTTCTACTTCAGCTTGGACTGATACATTGGCTTTTATACAAATAGCCTTTCGCCCTAAAGAGATGATTTCGTCCAAAAGGTCCATTGCCTCCTTTTCATGCTGATTATAATTTATTATCAGATTAGCCCCGTTAGATGCCAGCTCTTTAGCTATTGCTCTTCCTATTCCCCTAGAAGCACCAGTAACAAGGGCCGTCTGCCCATATAATGAACGCATTTTGCCTCCTCTCACTTCCCAAAAATTTTCAATGAATAGCATCCTGTTAGATCTGAAGTTCCTACTTTATCAAATTTGCGCCAAACATTTATGGCTTCATGTTTGAGCATTAGCGACCCTATTTCTCTCTTTTTATATAACGCCCTATTTATTCTGTAACCTGTCTTAAGCCGAAGTGGGTTTGCTCAAGCAATCAGGGGCACTACTTAATTAAGACGACCTTTAGCAATCCAAATAATATAAACATTATAAAGGCAACCATCGAATCAGATGAACCGAAGGTCATCCTCCTCGTTGAAAGTGGAGCTATCTGGATACGATATTTCTGGCGCATTCACGTACATTGTGCGGAACTTGTAGCAGGTGAAGGGCTTGCCGTCCTTGCCCACGCGGGTCTGGCAGAAGAGAGCGGGGCCTTTGGAATCCAGTTTGATGAGCAGGGCGATGAAGAGAACGAAGGGCAAAAACAGGAAAAGCGCAAGCAGCGATAGGATGATGTCTATGAGGCGTTTGGTGATGTGTTGATATGTCTTCATTACCCTGCTGCCTTTATCAAAACTTCCTCAATTCGAGCCACGCACTTCGGGCGCGAAAAATGATCTTCCAGATAGCGCCGCCCATTTTTCCCCATCCGTTCTAACTCGTCTTGATGTGCTGCGGCGTAGCGTAGTGCCTCTGCCAGAGCTACCGGGTCGTCAGGGGGGACACAAAACCCACACTTTGCCTCAGATACGAGACGATGGACTTCATTTCCCTGCATAGTGATCGCCAGGACTGGCCTGCCGCTTGCCATTATCTTGAATACCTTTGAAGGCACAGAAGCCATGGCTGCCTGCGTACTGAGAGTCACAAGATTCATATCGGCAGCCCTAAGAACTTCAGGATATAGTTCTAGCGGTTGAAATGGAAGAAACAAGACGTTATTAAGTTGTTTCTCCTGTACTGTGCGTTCCAAATGGGCTTTACGCACTCCTTCTCCCACGATGACAAAAGCGAAAGGCTCATCACGCAGTAATTCGGCAGCGCCGATAACAGGCTCTAAATTGGAGTTATGGCTAAGGTTGCCTGAATAAATCAGCGTGAAACGATCGCCCACGTCCAATTGCCGTCTGAAAGAATTGTCTTTAGGACCGGGCCGAATGAAATCCGGATCTGCCCAATTAGGCACGACATAGATTTTGGAAGGAGCCACGCCTTTGCCCAGCAGGTTCTCCTTAAACCCATCGGAGATAACAATAATTGCCACAGCCCGACGGTAGATGAAACGTTCCATAGTCTGGAAGAAACGGATGACCTGCCGATTGCGCAAGAAACCGAGTGCAATGGCAACATCGGGGTAAATATCCTGGATATTTAAGACAACCGGTGCACGCTTGAAAAGCCCAAGAAATTCCGCCGAAAGTCCCAGGGGCAATGGTGGCATAAGACAGTAAATCACGTCTGGCTTCGGTACTGCTAATCCACCCAAGGCTGCCGAGGCGCAAAAACTACCAAAGTTCAACGCCCTGGACCATAAAGCCTCGTTGGGTGAGGCATAAATATAGGTACGAAAGACGTCAACCCCGTCAATTTGTTCTCGCATGAATATCTTGCCCCGATAGCCATCAAAAACGATGCGCTTTGGGTAGTTGGGAAACCCGGTAAGTACAGTCACCCGATGCCCCATATTTACCAAGTCAACAGCTAGTTGATGGATCCAAATAGAGGCACCAACACTTTCAGGTTTGAAGTATTGTGCAATGATTAGGATATGCATCTTGACCGCTCCATTAAGGAATCCTGTCGGCTTTCCGAAGTTGACTTTCAATCCAACGGAATGTCTTTTCAAGACCCTCTTCCAAAGAGACCCTAGGCTCCCAACCCAAAACTTCACGTACCCGAGTATTATCGCTGTTGCGGCCACGGACTCCTTGGGGTTTAGAAAGATCGTAACGCTTCCGAATTGTTTTCCCTGCTATTTTAGATATAATATCTATTAACTCATTAATTGTAACCAGACGATCCGAGCCTATATTTATTGTATGTGGATAATCAGATTGTGTAAGACTGTAGATGCCTTCCAAGCAGTCATCGATGTAAAGAAAGGAGCGGGTCTGGTTCCCATCGCCCCAAACCTCAATTTCGTCGCCATCCCTGGCCAGCGCGATTTTGCGACATAGAGCAGCCGGGGCCTTTTCCCGCCCTCCCTCGTAGGTTCCTAAGGGACCGTATACATTATGGAAGCGGGCCACCCGCGTTTCAAGGCCATAATCCTCACGGTAATATTGACAGAGTTTCTCCGTAAAGAGTTTCTCCAGGCCGTAGCCCTCTTCAGGATCCGCGGGCCAGGCGTCTTCTTCTTTGAGAGGAGTCACATCAGGGCTTTTCTGCTTGTATTGGGGATAGACACAGGCCGATGAGGAGAAGAAGAACCGGCCTGCACCGTTGATCCGGCAGGCCTCCAGCATGTTCGTGTTGATAAGCACATTGTTACGGGTAACGTCGGCGTGGACGGCGGTAATGTAGCCGATGCCACCCATGTCTGCGGCCAGTTGATAGACCTCATCAAACCCGCTCCTTGTGGCGATGAGGCAATTCTCAAACTTCCTGAGGTCAAGGAATTCGAATTTGTCCGCTTGGGTGGGCTCAAACTCAGGGTATTTAATATCCACCCCACGGACCCAGTAGCCCCGTTCCTTCAAGAACTTCACCAAGTGATGGCCGATGAAACCGCCGGCTCCGGGTAACTAATGCCTTTTTCACCATCGTGCACCTCCTCCTGTCTGATTGTCCCTAAATTAATTCCATAGCCAGCTCTTCGGGAATATAGAATGCGGCTAACCAGCCCTATCTCTTATCATAAGTTCTAAATGCTTTATGGTGTTGTGCATAATACTATGCCAACTATAGCGATCCTCTACCAGCTTGCGAGCCTCTATCGCCATTTGTAGACGCTGGCTATCATCTTGCAATAAATTAACCACGCGCTCAGTAAAGGCTTCCTCGCTTTCTTCCTTGAATAGATGTTTTCCCGGCACAGCCTCTATCCCCTGGCAACCTACAGGGGTTGCCACCACTGGTACGCCCAAGGCCATCGCCTCCAAGACCTTGAGCTTTGTTCCTCCGCCGTAACGGAACGGAGCTACAGCGACTTCGGCTTCCGCATAATAAGGCCTGACGTCTTCCACCTGCCCTATGACCCGAACGCCTGGAAGCGAAGCCAGTGCCTTGACTTTTGAATTGGGATTTCGTCCCACAATCCAAAACTCAGCATCAGGTACAGCTTCGCGCACCCTCGGGAACATACGACGAGCAAACCAATTGACAGCATCAATATTCATGAACACGTCCATCGCCCCGCAGAAGATGATTCGATTCCTGCGCTCTGTAGTGCCCAACAGTCGAAGGCTTTCCATGTCCACGCCATTGGGCACGATCCATACCTGTGTGGCGGGATTTGTAAGCCGAGCTTGGGTAAAGTCAGCGTCCTCTTTTGAAACGCTTAAGACTACATCAACTTGATTGAGGACCGAGGCTTGAAACCTTCGCAGTTGCCACAAGTTGAACTTGGCAAACAACCGAACCCAGGGTGACCCCTCGTGGGCATATGTCTCCCAGAAGCGCTCGTCCGCGTTGTGCTGGTCAAGCACCACAAGAGGTCTCCCTTCCCATAAATGGATTTGAGGCACATGGGCCAGTGTTTCCATGAAGTGCACCCAAAGGATATCATGATCCTTTTGCAGAGCCTGCGCTACTGCCTGCCTGAATTTGGGGCTCTCAAGCTTGGCCACTCCATAGGGCCTGAGCGAAAGGAGAGCCTTTAAAGCCGCTTGTGGGCGAGATCGGTTTTTAGCTGTAATGACGCTCAAATCGACGCAGTAAGGTTTCAGAGCTTCTAGGTCTCCCGGCTCACACAGCTCATGGGCTATGACAAGAAGCGTCACCTCATGCCCTGCTCGGGCTAGTTCTCGCAGAGTGTAGAAAATCCGGATCTTGCCCCCTCCATTCAGCGGCCAGGGGAAACCAGGAGAGAGCATCAAGACTTGCATTCTTTATGCTCCCGTTTTCCTTTGTTACCTAATTACCTAAGGAACACAACGGTCGGAATTGATGCTTTTTGTGTTCGTGAGCCCAATAAGAATAGCATCGTTATCCCAGCAAGTCCGCCAAAAGTTAGCAACCATGTAGTTAAATCGGCGCCTCTTAATAAACCATCAAATATCACCATGCTCAGCGATGCTCCCACTTTCAATGGCATTCGCCTCACCGTCAAACTATCTGCTAACCTCAGCAATATACCGACAATCATTCCAAATATAACCATTCCCGGGAAACCCATATGCATATAAGAAGTACCTATAAAACCACATGACGCTACTGATTCCGGGATGAGAAAAATGCGATAACTAACCATCATTTCAGGAGTCATTTCAAAAGGATAAGCTATTAGACTAGGCAATTTCGTACTTGACAAATACACATGCCCTGCGACAGAAAAAAACTCATAATATGCGTAATTTATCCTAGGTGGCACAAAAAAGAAGCGTTCCATCCATGTGCCTATAACCCTGAGATCAGGTATAATAAGAGAAATTAGGGTTGTGATCGTTATTATGCCTGCAAAGCCAAGCACCATGAACATCGGTGCCAAACGCTCCTTCTCAGCAATTATATAGGTCCCCAAAAGAACAGGAATAACTACTAAAGTATGTCGGCGTGCAGTTAGACCGGTGAGAATTATCTGAATCAACAGAAGTATGGTAAAAGAGGCATAACGCCCTTTAGCAAGGGACCCTATCATTAGGGTAGGGAGGAATACTATGAACATCCAAAAATAAAGATATGCCAAATAAGTGTTCTCCTCCAATTTGCTCTGCACGAACCATCTGTTTTGGACCATTTGAGGATAATTCCAAAACCTTAGATTGAAACGCTCTAAACCAACTTTCTGAACAAGAAGAAAAATCACCACTATAACGAGTGCCCCAGATACTATCATCGCAAACTTAAATCTATGACCAAATACACCAATCTTTACTCTAGGAAATACTATCGTCGTTACTAAAATTGCGAAATAAGTTAAAATAGTCATGTAAATATAAGCACGTTCTCTATCAGCTAGTCCGTAAAGTGTCAACATGGGTAAGATTACCACAGTTCCCAAGAATAGCATTACAAAATGAGAGGGCTGTTTTGTTTGGCATGGTAATGTTAGCGCTATAACCACGGTAAGGATATATGATTCTACAATTTTGGTAATATTCATTGAAAGGGGATAAAAAGTCGGAGTCCAGGAAAGATAATACGAAACAAAATAAATATAACTTAAATCGTAGACAATTTTAAGCATCAAAATTAGAAGAACCAGAATTATTCTCGGTTGTTGAATGCACTCCAAACTCATTCGCTCTTGATTCTTTTGTTTCATGGTTTCAATCCCTTTAAGCCCGATGGAAAAAGTTGATTTCTCAACGTCTGGAGACTAAGCACCACCTTCGCACTGAAAGCGAAGTCCTTCTTCTTAACCAAGCGAAGCAGTAGTATAAGTCCTTTGATCCTCCTTGGTATCCCAGATAGCATCTTGTCCAACTCCCATTCCAGACGCAACCAAAGCGAAGGCTTACCAAGATATTGCTGCCGCAACTGGTCTCCGACCGCCTTAAGTTTGTCCGCCTGAGCCACCGAGATTCGTCCTTTGTGATTGCGGTCAGCTGCGAGGATACGGGGGATATGAACAAAACGGTACAACTTCCCAATCCGCAGCCAGTACTCATAGTCAATGGCCACCCTCAAGCGCTTATCCAGCTTGTGTTTTTCCACCACATACCTGCGGAAGAAGACGCCGGGCTGCTCCAAGAAGCATCCCCGCAACAGGCGGCTATAGCGGAAGCCTGGCACACACTGTACCCTCAAGATAGTGCCATCCTCCCAGATAAAGGCAACATCTCCATAAATAATGTCTGCTTCAGGATGTTTCTGAAAGGCTTCTACCACAGCGCTGATCGTACCACGGTCAAAGTAGACATCGTCGGAGTTCAACCAGCCAATGATCTCTCCTTGGGCCATAGCGAAGCCCTTATTCACCGCATCCGCATGCCCCTCGTCAGGCTCAGAGACCCAGCGCAAGTTATAGGTGCCTTCGTATTTTTTGAAGATTTTTATCGTCTCATCTGTGGAGCCACCATCGACAACAATATGTTCGATGTTGGGATAATCTTGAGATTTAACGGAGAGGATGTTTTCTTCAATGAAACGGCCTTGATTATAAGACGGCGTCACAACCGATACTAAAGGTTTCTGGCATCCCATTCTTACATCTCGCATAGAAGATTCACATACTTGTACTTGGTGCTCTCCGTCAAACGTATAAGTTTCTCTACGTCGTCTTGAAGGATCACTTCCTTGAGACCATGTCTTATTGCATAGAACCTTTTGAAACCAAGCTCTCGCAAAATCTCAAATAACTTCGTGCAGCTTCCCCTGGCTTTCATTTGATTACCCGGATTAAATTCAACAATCAACTTCAAATCTTCGCTTCTTCTCGCTGTTTCTCTCATGCCTTCCAAGACCTCTACCTCTGCTCCTTCTACATCAATTTTCACCAGGCCAACTTTTGGCCACCCCTCAGCAGCAAGAAACTCATCGAGAATAAGTGTCTCTACCTGTACGTAGCCCTTTCCCGCCGATTCAGAGAGATATAGGCTTGCTTCACCACTATCCTCCCACGGAATATACAACTTAACAATGCGCTTCCGGTTGGAAACAGCTTTTGGGATAGCCCGTACAATGCCATGATATCCGTTTACTTCAATATTTCGAACTAAAATTTCGTAGACTTCCGGGTTAGGCTCAAAAGCATAAACCCGTCCGTCAGGCCAGACCAACCTTGCCGCGAGGAGGGTATAGTACCCCACATGTGCTCCTATATCCACCACAGTCATTCCTGGTTTAGCAATCTTTCGGAAGACATCAACCGTATCAAGCTCGTAGGTACCGAAAGCCATTTCTTGTAAAATCGCAGAGCCATGATAAAAGTACATTTTGTGCCCGAGAACATTATAGGGTTTGTTGGTATCAAGAATTACAATTTTGTTTACAGCATGTCTCAAGAATTTGCCCAAGTTTATCCTTGCTTTTAGTGGCAACAGAATCCTCGCAATTCCGGTGCGAGAAATCAACTCCATTGTCTTTGAATATGAGAGAAAAACAGCTCGCTTTATCACTTGGTTCATATTATTCTCTTGACGTAAACCAAAAGAAATGTAAGCATAGATATCGGGGCGAAATAAGCAATCATTGCTGCAGCAGCCCCCTGAGGTCCCCATCGCGGTATGAAGACGGCACTGGCTATCAAGTGCATACCAGTTCCTATTGCCGTAATAAGTGTCACAGACTTTTCATAACCAACCATGAGTAACATCTGCCAAAGAGGCCCACAAGTTATCTGTACTAGTGATGCTACTGTAAGAAAAATCAGAGGTGATGCTGCTGGTACGAACTCCACACCAAAAACCTGCTCCAAGAACCATGAACCACCGCCAGTAAACATAACCACAAATGGTACTGCAAAAGCCAAACTCATTCCAGTAGCCAGAATTACGAGGCGTCGCAGCCGAGGTCTATCTCCTAGAGTGTGTAATTGAGACATGCTAGGCGAAATAACCAAATTCACTGCCATCATTGCAAAGGGGATAACAGACGCGGTCTGATAAGCAGCTTTGTATAGTCCCACCTCATCAGCGCTGCGCATCCACCCAAGCATCAGGATCCCCACATACTGAGAAATCACATTGAGCAGCATCAGTAAAGCAAGAGAGAGGCTACTGCGAATCCAGACGGCAGTGTTTTGGCTCTCAGCACTTGAAGGAACAGAACAATGGAGCTGGCTCCGAAGAAGATAGAAAGCAAAAGCTGAGGCAACGCCTGTGGCAAGAATATGAAGCCCTAAAGCCAGAGAGGCATTCGCAATTCTTCCAAAAAAGAGCCAAAAGGCTCCTATCATGAGGAGAAAGCATAAAGGTCGCATTGCACTGCTGGCCCACTGGCCAGCAAGAATCTGCTCAAATCCGCGTAGCGAGGCCCCTTGCAGTTCCAGAAGCGCCCAGAAGGGCAGGGCCACAAAGGCCAGGATTAGTACCTGCATGGCTTCTTCAGAGAAATGGCCAGGCAAAAGCCAGAGAAAAAGACTTCCTAAAAGAGCAATGACTATGGAAGCGAGGAGTGAAATGCGCTGGGCAAAGCGGAGGAGTTCTCGGATTAGGTTCCACTCATCCTTTACCCGACAAGCGGCAATCTCCCGCACCAAAAGTTGTGGGAAGCCAAGAGTAGCCGGAACTACCAGAAGACCCAGCACGGACATGGCCAGCGAATAAAGTCCGAACTCCCGCACGCCTAAAAAACGTGCAATTACCACGCTTGTGGCAAAGGTGAGGCCCATAGAGATAGCCTGGATGACCATCACGCCCACGGTGTCTCGAGCCAGACGGAAGCGCAGGCTTCTTGGTTCCCCGACTACTTGAGCAAGGCCCTTACCCAACTGGCCATTAAGCAGTTTCACTGCGAGCGTCTTCATCGCCCTTTATCCTTCTCAAAGATACCCCCCCCGCTTGCATAGGTAGTCCAAGATGATCTCACAATCATTGCTACCTTCAAGGCTGATTTCCCCCCCTCCCGCGCCCGGATTTTCGCCGCTATCCCCTCATCCCCCGGCTTCCACTCCAGGGCCTGGCGGTAGGCCGCCAGGGCACCTTCTTTATCCCCGGATTCGGCCAGCCAGTCCCCCA
>Ga0272449_1003551_pt1 | contig 13330 bp, 7 predicted proteins | sample YNPCB0241_FD_198679 | JGI IMG/M metagenome (GOLD analysis project Ga0272449, IMG submission 198679) | Hot spring sediment microbial communities from Yellowstone National Park, WY, United States - YNP-CB-024-1 | ecosystem: Environmental > Aquatic > Thermal springs > Hot (42-90C) > Sediment...
CTCTACATCGTCGACAACATCAAAGAATTAACAGAACGCCTAATACCATTTCTAGACAAACACCGACACCTCCTATACTCAAAAGGCAAGGCCTACGGCCTATTTAGAGAAATCGTCATCACACTCTCTAAAGGGAAACACAGAGAAAAAGAAGAGATGCGGAGGCTTTTGACACTGGCATACGAACTTTCACACACAAACCCCAAGTCACGAAGAAAAAGAACACTCGATGAAGTATTGAAACTCCTAGACAACCCACCTCCCAACTCCTAATCCTCATCCTCTTCCTGCGGGGACCCCCCGGGAGGAAGGTAGCCAAATGCCTTGCCGGGTAAGGGCGGTTGCGTGGAGGAAGGCTTAAAGCCAACCCCCAACTGCGTCGATGTGGACATCGACCAGATTTCTGCCTATTTACTTGGGTGGATAGTTGGCGACGGAGGGCTCTACAAGCTCAGCTACAGCGGAGGCCGGACGGAATACCGCGTAGTCGTAACGCAAAAAGACGTGTCTACAGCCACGCGGTGTCTAGTGCTGTTGTTTGAGAGCCTCTGTAGCATGCTCAACGTGACCTCCAAAGTGCGCATCATCCCGGGCAGTACTAGGGTGGAGGTCAGAGTCTCCAGCAAGAAACTATATGAACACTTCACCACACTCTTAACAAGACTCCCTGAGTTCACCGAGAGGGAGAGGCGGCTGTTCATAGCCGGTTTCTACATGGCTGAAGGCGAAAAAAGCGGGAGACGCGTCAGGATGTGGAATAAAGACATACAGTTGCTCAAGCTGATAGGTAGCTGGCTGAGAGAATTCGGCATAGAGAAGTTCAGCATATACCTCGACGACAAGCGGCACGGAGTCTACGTCTTGGAGATCCCCAGCAGATACCGGCATCTGTTCTTCAGGGGGTTGGAAACGCCCTGTGATCTTTACTGACCTCCACGCGCCGCCCCCCGAGAGTTCCGGCGTGCATGAATGGATCAACGAGGTCCCCACTGTCCCGGCCTGGGGCCCGGCGAACCCACCTCCAGGTGCACAGTCCTGGGACCCCCGACGGGGCGAGAAGTCCCTATGGAGTTTCACAGCAGCCTGTCGTTGCGGGGGGGTGGGGGGTGCAGAGCGTAGGTGGGAGCGATGAAACGGGGTCTCCGGGCCCCGTGGATGCGGCCCTGGAACACCACCCACTCTCCGCCCCTCCGCTTACCCGCCCGCAGGGGCGGGGACAGCGGCAGGCGGGCTGTTTGGCTGGGGCGGCACACCCCTGAAAAGATATCGGGGGTGCCCAAAGCTCGGCTCAGGCGGGTCAGAAATCCGCCGTAGAGTGCAAGGGCAAAAGCCGGGCTGACTGGGCCCTTGAACGCAAGGGGCCCAGGCGGGAAACCGGGGCCTAGAGAACGCTCGTGCCCCCACCAGTGGGGGCCGGGCATGACAGAAAAATTACCCTAGGAGTAACCGGCTCGTCGCGGGTGAGAGTCCCCATCGACCCCGCGGTTTGGTACCCAGACGTCGTCTCTTCCCATCCTGGCGGTGCAGCAGCCGCCAAGGGTGGGGCTGCCCGCCCATTAAAGGGGAACGTGAGATGGGTTCAGACCGTCGCGAGACAGGTCGGTCTCTACCTGTCGGGGGCGTTGGCCGCCTGAGGGGAAGGTGCCCTCAGTACGAGAGGAACGGGGCGCCGCGGCCTCTAGTGTGCCGGTTGTCCGGCAGGGCACTGCCGGGCAGCCACGCCGTGGGGGATAACCGCTGAACGCATCTAAGCGGGAAGCCCTCCCCGAGACGAGGCGGCCGTTGCCCTGGGGGCAACCCCGGGGCGCGAGGGCTCCCGTAGAAGACGGGGTTGATGGGGGGGCGGTGTAACCCCCGAGGGTTCTCCCGAGGGGGGAGCCGGCCCCTCCCAATCGCCCGAGCGTGCGGGGCGGCGGGCGAAAGGGCCGAAGGCGGCGGCGTGGGGGGTATTCTTATATTCTCCTTGTGTGATATCTGTTATCTGTGGGGCTTTTCCTTCTTTCAGTAGAGGGGGGTTCTGTGATAAGCTGGTTATGGTATCTAGGTCTGTTTTGTCTAACACCTTTACTACACACAAAACATCAGAGACGTCGCACCATCTCTGGAAAAATCAACTATGGCACTTCCACTTCGAGCTAGAGAGACAAACCTTCTCTGAGCAGTTGCCCTTGGGTTTGAAGTTGCGAAGAACTCTCCAGCTGGCTGAACAATTTGTCTTCTCAGATTTGTTTCTTGTGGTTTCTGCGGAAGAGGTTGTCGAGGTTGGTTTGTTTTTTGGTGTACATGTTTGAATTGGCGTGTTGTTGGGGTGGTTGGTCTTCGTGTTTTTTATTTCTGCTGTCTTGGTGTGTAACACGTCAAAAACAGGGCGTTGGTTGTTTTTTCGTGTCTCTGCGCTACCGCTTGGACGTCTCTGTAAAGCGGCGCTCTTGCATCATCTTCCTCCTCCAGAGCTGGTCTGCGTCAGAGCTTTCTCCGGTGGGAACGGCCAGCCTACTGCAGAGCCTCCATCGTCAACGTAAACACAGAAGAAGACGCAACCAGCTACGTTTTTGTAGATTTTGAGCGGCTTGTGTTTGAGGGTGGTCTCGTAACTTTTTGGCGGCGTCTTTACGTAGACTGGTCGGCGCAGTAACTTTTATATTTTTCTTATTTTACGTGGGTATGCGGGTGTGGTTGTTGGTGTTGGGGTTGGCTGTGGCTGTGTTTGCGGGTGTGTATGTGTTTGAGGGTGGTTCTCCTGTTGGTTATGTGGTGGTGGATGGGGTTAGGGTGTATTTGGTGAATAGTTCGGTGTCGTTGTTTGTGGACTACGGCGGGAACGTCACTGTGGTTTATTGTGGTGGTGTTTTGTGGGGTGTGGGGCCTGGGGTGTGGTTTAACGTGTCGCTTTCTTCGATTTCTATCTTTGAGGTGTATGTCGACGGGGTGTTGGTGGACCGGTTCGCGGTTAAGCCGGCCCGCACCAGCCACAACCCGTTTGTTACAGACCTCACGCTTAGCCTCTCTAAGTCGCGGGTTGTGAGGGGGGAGGTGGTGTCGGCGCAGTTGAGCTGGGTGCGGCATTCTTGGTGTCCTGCCGACTTTGTCAAGGTGTTGGCGAGGGGGCGGGATGGCTCTGTCTATGAGTTGGGTAGGTTTAGGTGGCCGTATTGGGAGCTGGTGATGTACGGCGCCGAGAGCAAGTCTGTGTCTTTTGTTGTGGATCTGCCGCCGGGGGTGTACGAGGTGAGGGCTGTGGCTTGTTCTTGCCACGGCACAGCCAGCTTTTTCGACCCCGGCTGGGGCGACGTCTGCTACGACGGGGGGTTCAAGGGCCGTAGTCCGGAGGAGTTGAGCTGGTCTTTGTACGAGGCGGCGTCTCCGGTGGTCAACCTAACGGTGTTGCCTACGGAGCTGGATTTGTTGGTGTGGGCCGCCGTGCATGGGCTCGACGTGGGGGAGACCAACAGACTGCTGTCGTCGTTTGGGCTGGAGCCCTACGTGGAGGAGGTGCAGCGGAGGAACGCGCCGTTTGTGCGTTTTGTGTTGAAGAACGGGTCGACGGTGGAGGTGCCGGTTCTAGTTGAGGTTCAGGGAGATGGGGAGGGGGTGTTTATGGTTGGGAACCCCTCCTTTATTTCTGTGTCTTATATCGCTAAGGTGAGGGTGAGGGGTGCAGGCGGCGTGCGCCAACTCTCTTTATCTCTGGGAGCTGGAGACGGCGTGTTGCTTTATCCAGTTTTGTGGAGCCGCGACGGAAGAGAGCGGATTGTTTCGATGAGCATATATGTGCCTGCGGGTACGTATAGTTTGGGCAACTTCTCTGTGGCGTTTAGGGAGGAGCGGCTTGTGGCTGAGAACAGATCTCTACTGCTTAGACCTATTTATGCCTTCTTTGTTCCGGAGGAGGTTAAGAAGAGGGCTGAGGCTGTTCCGTGGTGCGACAGGGAGTTCTGGGAAGGTTTTGAGTCCGTGGCAGATACCTACGTCGGCTACTTCGCTACCGACGTAGCCTTAACCATTATCCCGTGGAGTAAAGTTGTTGGAATCTTCGGAAAGTTAGGCGTAGGCGGTAAGTTTGACAAGTTGTGGGACTTAGTAAACGCTGTTAGGTCCAGTCTGTCTGGGCTCAGGTGGGTGAGGGCGGCGTATCAAGCCGGCGCCTTGGTTGCGCCGTCTGCGGCGCTGCTGGGCGACCTCGCCGAGTTGGTAGACGGCGACGCCGTAAATAAAGTCGTGGAGGCCTACGGCATAGACATAGCTGCCCTCGAGCAGTTCCACGCCGGGGTCTTGTCCACGGCGACGTGCAGACACGCGGGGATGTGGTACGGCGCCACCTTCGCGGCCTACCTCCACAAAGTCTCTCTTCTAGTCGACATCGCCTCAACCCTCCACGGCCTCGTCTCGCCTGATGTTTGGCACAGATTCGGCACCTCCCTCATAGAACTAGGAGACAAAGTGGTGTTATTTCAGTTTAGAAACCACGCGGCGTACCTCATGGCTAGGTCGTGGGGTCCACAACTTAAAGACTGGCCAGAAGTCTTCGACGAACTAGCCGATCCGCTTCTCAAATACTTAGGCCTAGAAGGCAAGGCGGTGGCCGTAGCCTCAACGGCGCGAAACGGCGTATATAAAAAGGGCGGCCTCTACGTAATTGCCGACTTGGATATGGACAAGCCGCTAATTTATTTCGAAGCGCTACGCTTCAAACATAACTTGATATATAGGAGACATATAAAAATTGGGAACTTAGATGAGAATATACAAGTTCTTCATTTACCTGGCGAGGGAGGGCTCTATATTGTGTTTGAAAAGGAGAAGCGACTTTTAAGGTTTACAAATCAGGGGGTTTACGAGCAGTTGAATAAGTATGGGCTAGCTACGCACAACGTGATTAACGTAAAGACGAGTTCCGTTGAAATAGGGAACAGAAAGTATAACACCATATGTATCTCCGCGACTGTTAGGTATGATAGTGAATTTTTAAATGCTGTGAAGTCGGGCGTGGGGGACGGCTGGGCTAGCCACTGGCGTCAGAGATTTGCGACGTTGGCCGTGCCTTCTATACTTAGTAGTGAAAAGGTTAAGAAAGTTGGAGGTATCAATTTTATTAACTACGCCTACGAGGTTGACGTGGACAAGCCTCAGGTGCTTCCTAAACCTGTGTCGATGGCTGGGGTATTCGGCGAGTTTTTGGAACAGGCGAGGGGCGAGGTTGTGGGGCAAACTCCGTGGTATCTGCTGATACCCGGTGCCAGGGGGCAGGGGAAGTCGGAGACATCTGACGTGGGGCTGGCGCCTGATTTAGTTGCTTTAGGCAGATGGGGCAACCGCGACGCCGTCTTCATTGTGGAGGTCAGCTACGAGACGGACAAGGTGGTTAATAAGTTTAGGAGTAATGCGGAGAGGTTGGAGGGGCTTCGCTATCTCAAGCAACATGGGGGAGAGTATATGTTGACTAAGCCTGGGGTTGCCTATGTGGCCTTCCGCGTAGATGCGCTGTCTGGCACCACGGTGGGCGGGATAGCCAAGGCCACGGTGGCGGATGACGTGATTGCGCATCCGCAGAAAGATACCAGTCTTCCTCAGTGGGCTGAGTTCGCGAGGAGGCCAGCGGCGAGGGCGGGGAAGGAGGCGCTCTATAGTGCGGCTCCGGTGTTTGTAAAATACGAAGGCGACGGGCCTGTCTATACGCTTAAGATCTTCGCCGTGGAGAAGTGGATCCAGTCTGGAGAGCTGGAAGAGGCTGTGAGGAAGTGTCTTGGCTAGGGCTTTTGTTTAAAGCGGCGGAGTCGGGAGATGCTAGTTTAGCCGCCAAGCTCCTCAAGGAGGGGGTGGACCCCAACGGCCGCGACGTCTTCAGCCGCACCCCCCTCCACCTCGCCGCGGAGGAGGGTCATGTGGCTGTGGTGGAGCTTCTTCTTCAACACGGCGCAGATCCCAGTTCTCAAGACGAAGACGGTAATGCCGCTCTCCATCTGGCGGCTCTTCGTGGCTGGAGAGATGTGGCGTATGTACTTCTTAGACACGGGGCGGATCCCAACGCCCGTAATGCCGAGGGGAAGACGCCTCTTCACCTGGCGGCGGAGGGGGGGCATTTGGAGGTTGTGGAGCTTCTTCTTCAACACGGCGCAGACCCCAACGCGCAAGATAACAACGGCTACACGCCCCTCCACCGGGCGGCTGATGGGGGCCACGCGGCTGTGGTGGAGCTTCTGCTTAGATACGGCGCCAACTCAAACACGAGACATCTGGGTGGGAGAACTCCGCTTCACTTCGCCGCGGAGGAGGGTCATGTGGCTGTGGTGGAGCTTCTTCTTCAACACGGCGCAGATCCCAGTTCTCAAGACGAAGACGGTAATGCCGCTCTCCATCTGGCGGCTCTTCGTGGCTGGAGAGATGTGGCGTATGTACTTCTTAGACACGGGGCGGATCCCAACGCCCGTAATGCCGAGGGGAAGACGCCTCTTCACCTGGCGGCGGAGGGGGGGCATTTGGAGGTTGTGGAGCTTCTTCTTCAACACGGCGCAGACCCCAACGCGCAAGATAACAACGGCTACACGCCCCTCCACCGGGCGGCTGAGCTGAGGAACATAGACGTGGTGGAGCTCTTTGTTGAGCGGTATGGCTTGTTTCGGCAGTGGGGTCATCTGTTGTTGGTTGAGGCGGCTGGCAGATGCGACGTAGGGAGGGTTAGGCGTCTTCTTGAAGAGGGGGCCGCGGTCACCAACAACGCCCTCTGCGCCGCGGTGCGGGCTGGTTGCGTAGAGGCGGCGGAGCTGTTGCTTAAACACGGCGCAGATCCCAACCAGCATATTTGTGAAGACGACTACCCGGTGCATCGCATTTATGTGCCCCCGTTGCACATGGCCGTGCGCCGCGGCAACCTCCAGATGACGGAGCTTCTTCTTAGATACGGCGCGGACCCAAATATAAAGGGCTGGGGGTGCTGGCTTCCGCTTTACTGCGCGGTGGAGGTCTGCAGGGAGGACAAGGAAACCGCTGTTAAGTTGTTTGAGCTTCTTGTTAAATACGGCGCGGATCCGCTTGTTAAATCAGGCGGAGAAACCTTGCTCTACGTACTGTGGCGCAACTGCGGGCCCGCCGCGGCGGGGCTCTTGGAGAAGTTCCGCGGCGTGCTTCCGCCGGATGAAGCTCTAGAGATGGGCTTCCCAGAGGCGCGGGAGCGGCTGAGGAGCGTCGACCCCAACCAGCTTCTGTTTGAAGCGGCGTATGAATGCAAGACAGAGCTGGTGGAGTGGGCGTTGGCCGCAGGTGCCGACCCCAACGTCCGCGAGAAACAAGGCTGTACGCCGCTGTACTACGCCTCTTGTGTAGATGCGGCCTACCTACTGCTTAAACACGGCGCAGATCCAAATGCCGAGTGCCTCTCCCCCCTCCCTCCCTTCGTCTCCGTCATCCACGCAATAAAAGACAGCGGCGGCGTCGACGTGGAGGAGAGGTCGAGGCTTGTGGTGATGCATCCGGCGTGGAGTCGGCTAGACGACATATGTTTCGCAGATGTTGACGGAGATGAGGATTTTGCCTATCTCGCGGCGCAGAGGGGGGCACATGCAGGTATGTGCAGGCGCCTGTCCAAGTGCTTCGACAGACAGTGTGTCTGGATGTGGCTGAGACACGGCGCCGACGTAAACGAAAGGAACCGGGTGCAGGAGACCGCGCTACACAGAATAGCCAGCGCGGCAACGCAAGACCTCGACGCGGCGAAGACGCTTCTTAAGCTCGGCGCCGACGTAAACGCCAGCGACGCAGAGGGCAACACGCCGCTACATCTATGTTTCCAACGTTACCACCTCTGCGACGCCGCCTTTCTCTCTCTTCTCATACGCCACGGGGCCGACCCCCTGGCTAAAAACCGCCGGGGGGATACTCCCGTCGACACATTTATCACTGAAGTAGACGACGACTCATTGGGGCTACCTATTTTGAGGATTTTTCTGCGGCGCATGCGTCCGGGCGGCGACCTCCTCTTCAAGGCGCGCCGCAGACCCTACCTGTGGTGGCTTATCCGCGCCGGGGCCGACCCCGGCGCAGAGGGCAAGTCGTTGCTTAGGCTTGTCGTGGAGGAGGGCGACTTCACGAAGTGGAGGCGTGCGGAGGCTGAGGCGCTGGTGGAGGCCGGCGTTGAAGTCGACGAGGACCTCGCCGCGGCCCTCCGCCTCACTCCGCTCCACCTGGCGGCTCTGAGGGGGAGCGCGGAAGAGGTGGAGAGGCTTCTCAACGGCGGAGCAGACCCCAACGTCCGCGACGTCTTTGGCCGCACTCCGCTTCACTACGCCGCGGCGCGGAACCACAAGGCTGTGGCTGAACTTCTGCTCAACCGCGGAGCAGACCCAAACGCAAGGGACGAGGACGGCGAGACGCCGCTGGATTTAGCCGCGAAGTGGTGTGCAGTAGACGCGGCTGAGTTGTTGCTCGGCCGCGGCGGGTTTGGCGGCGAGGTGGTGAGGTGGGCTGTGGATGGGGATTGCCCGGCGTTGTTGCGGCTTTTGGGCGTGAAGCCCGACGCGGAGCTTGTGAAGCGCGCCGCGAAGGCGTGCTCCCTGGGGGCGCTGGACTACCTCCTGAGCCTAGACCCGTCGCTGGCGCCTGTGGTGGCTAGGGAGAGGGTCTGTATCGAGGCGTGGGAGGTGGCGGCTAGGCGGGCGGTGGGGACGGGGGTTGAGGCGTTGCTTCTACACATGGGGGCTGAGCCCGGCCGTTCAGATATCGCCGAGGCTTTGTTGCGGCTGGGCGTGGGGCCCGACCTCCGCGACGAGGCTGGGAAGACGCCGCTCCACAAGGCGGCCGCCTCTTGTAGCTTCGCGGTGGGCGTCTTCCTAGAGGCCGGCGCCGACCCCAACGCCAGAGACGCAGAGGGCAACACCCCGCTACACTACGCCGCCGGGGCTGGTTGCATCTACGCGGTGGAGCTTCTTCTTAAACACGGCGCAGACCCCAATGCGAAAAACGCCAGAGTCGAGACGCCGCTCCACAAGACGCGGTGGCAGTCTAACTACTCGGGACTGTCGCCGGCGGTAGTCGACATGTTGCTCAAGGCCGGCGCCGACGTAAACGCCCGCGACGTAGACGGCAACACGCCGCTCCACGTCGCCGCAGCCACCTGTAGCCTAGCCGCCGCGGCGATCCTCCTCAAACACGGCGCAGACCCCAACGCCAGAAACAACCAAGGCAAGACGCCGGCAGATCTGCTGAACTGCCCCGGAATGATGCGCGCCTTCAAAAACCTGCTGGAGAAGGGCGACCTCTGGCGGTAGCCGCGGCGTTGCACCTCGCCGCCGAGCTCTACAGACCAAACACCGCAGAGGTGTTTCTCACACAAGGCGTCGAAAGACGTCCCTGAGCCCTACAGCGGAACTATCGCCACGGTGGCGGAGGGGGCGCGGCGCTTCAACTACGGCACGCACGCCGCCTTGTCGCCGGGGGGGTGGGGGCCGCACGACGTCGACGACAAGACTTGGGACGACGCCTTCTCAAAGCTGGCGAAGGCGCTGACGGGCAGAAACGACGTAGCCACAGTAGTCCAGCTCTCCAGAATGGGCATAATCAGCGACAGAGAAGGCGTGCTCGAAGGCTACGTCATTACGGGGAAAAAAGGTGGATATACCCAGGCGGAGGGATTTGACGCATATGTTAAGTCTTACGGCGGAAAAGACGTCTACTTCGTAACGCCTGGCGAGGAGGGTGGTGGGTTTTTGGTGGGCTTTTCTGATGACAAGAGTTTGTATAGGTGGACGAATTACGGCTTTTTTGATAAGTTGAGGAGGTTTGGTTTTGTGAAGGATTTGAACATTGTTGAGAGAGGTAAGGGAGAGGTTTCAGTTAGAGGCTTCAAGACGCGGTATACATGCGTAGAGGTTTCTTTCGCCTACCACCCGGAGTATATAAACACGATACAAGACCTGCTTACGCAAGGGCTAGATGCGAAAAAGAAGGCCGAGATGCTTGCTCAGTGGAGGCAGAGGTTTGCTGTGATTGCAACCTTTCACGCTCTAGATGCGGCGCTTCGCAGCGGGATAAAGTATTACGCCTACGAGGTGGATATCCCCTCTCCGTCGGAGATTGGAATTATGAATAGACTCTCGGTGGCTGGCTTGGTGGGCTTTTTGCGTCAAAATAATGGGTTCATATATGAGGGTGAGTTTCCTAAGGTTATTATACATCTGCCCGGCGAGCGGCCGTTGGGGGCTCCCGACGGCATTGCCTTGTTTGAGGAGGGCAAGGTCAAGGGCATCTACCACCTGGAGGTCGGGAGCACGTTCAACTACGCTCTTAAGAAATATCTCGACAGCAGTTGGAGGTGGGTCGAGTCTAATGTCATTTCGGCGTGTGGGGGTGGTGTCTGTCTTACTCCGTTGGGTGTTGCGCTTGTGGGGTTTAGGACTGACGCCTTGGGTGGGGCGACTGTGGGGGCGATGGCTGCTGGGCCTGTGGCGGATCACGTCAAGGCTTATCCACAGATTAAGACTTCGCTGGTGGAGTGGGCTGAATTGTTAAATAGAGAGGCTGTGGTTAGGCCTGTGATTGGAGATTACCAAGAGGTGGGACACGGCGCCTACCGCCTAAGGCTACTGGTGCTGGAAAAAGCGACGTTGATAAACGACGACATGAGAGAAGCAGCCCTAAAGGCCTGGACAAGTTGCTGGAAATGAAACCCTACGAGCCCTACCTCGCAACCGACAATTCTGGGCTCGACGTGTATATAGGCCCTGAGGTGTTTCTGCCGTCGGAGGGGGTAGGCCACGGGCATCTGGTGGGCAGGGTGGGGGGCCGCTTTGTGGTTTATGTAAAAGTAGACCCCGACTTATTAGGCGAGGATCATCCGCTTAGGGGGCTTAGGAAGAGTGAGAGGGCGTTGTGGGGCTTGGCGTTGGCTAGGCCTGTGATTGGGGGGCGCTCTTCGTTGGTGTTTGCCGTGGAGAGGCCTTACGAAGGGCCTTTTAAACACATCTGCATCCCCCCGCTGGGCAGTTCTAGGTGGTGGGTGTATAAGACGAGGTACCCGCTGGATTTTATTCTTATAGAGCTCTTCCTCCAAAAGAGGGTTTGGATATACAAAGATCATGGGACGTATATCCTCGAAGATGGGTTTGTGCGCGAGTACAGCGGCAGAGATGATGTTGTCACGACTCACTGGCCTATGAGCTACTGTAAGGCTGTCCTCGGCGTGAGGTTTGGCTTGGTGCGTAGAGAGGATGTGGATTGTTGTGGAGATGTGCCTCGTCTGTGGCCCTCGCCCCTGGGCAGTCCCATGTCTATTCCGGGCTCCGGCTCTCTTGTCGGCGCCGAGCTTCCGGTGGTTAGGAGGCAGTTTGGCTATCTTAGGGTTGGCGGCTGGCTTGCTTGGCATAGAGTGCTTGGCCTCCTGGACGGCAGGAGGTGGGTTTTGTTGGGAGATGACGGCCTCTACGAGGCTGTCTTCACGCCTACTGTCAAAGAGCCGTTGGAGGTCTTCGGCGAGGTTGGGTATGTAAGTGTTTTGAGGCCGTATGAGGGGGATGTAGAGGACGTTGCTTCGCCTTGTGGCGCGCCTAGGCTTGTGGCTTGTGGTGAGGAGGGGGTGGGGGTGGGGAGGGCGGTGCTTAGGTATGTGCGTGGCAGGTTGGAGGAGGTTGGGGTGAGGCCGGAGTTTTTCATGGGGGAGTTTAGGTGTGGGGAGTCTTTTATCTTCCCCGAGCTTGTCGAGGTGGGGATCCCCGCCAGGGTTATTCACGACTGGCCGCTGGCAGACCCGTGCCCCCACGTGTTGAGAGCCGCCGACGGCGAGCCCTTCGGCTTATTCACGTCGGGAACCAGGGTGCCGTCATACGATCTATAAGCCGTCGAGGCCGCTTCCGGGGGGCTTCCGGCGCCGCGTTGGACATGTTCTTGATTTTTTCTTTTTTCGTGGTTGGTGGTTTTCGCCGAAGAGCTCGTTGAGGGCGTTGGCTGGGGGTTTCGTTGCATGTTTTTCTTTTGGCGGCGTGCATGAGGTTGTACTGACGTCTGCTGACGCGTTGTTGGCGTAGTTGCGGCTTTCACAGTGTCTTGTTTCTGCTGTGGGGTGCGGCTGGCGTGTATCTGCGCTGTTTTGTTGGTAGTTTTGTGGCTGTGTCTCTTTTTGTGTTATGTCGTCTTTTTTCTGGCGTTGGGAGTCTTAGTTTTTTGAGTCTTTGTATGCGGGTGTGGTTGTTGGTGTTGGGGTTGGCTGTGGCTGTGTTTGCGGGTGTCCAGGTCTCCAACGGGGCGTTGTTTTTCTTCAACGAGACGTCTGACCTCCGCGGGTCTGTGTTTCTTAAGGTGTTTGATTTGGCTCGTTGGTGGGATCTTAACTACCTGTGTTGGTTAGGGCGTCTGTGGGGGCTGAGTGGAGGTTTGAGCGGGTAGACGGCGCCTTGCTTGACTATGCTTTGTTTTGGGAGGATTGTTCCTACTGCGACTCCGACTCGCCTCCGCCTGTCAAGAACCGGGGCACCCTCTACGAGGATCTGATCCTTAGGGTGACGTATGTCGGGGGGAGGTGGGTGGTTGGGGTGTTGTGGGGTCAGGGGGGCTTTGGGCACGAGGTTTACGTCAACGGGTCTCTTCTGTATAGGAAGCCTCCGGGGTACGCCGGGGAGCCCGGGGTGTGGGGGGAGTACGTGGGGGTTGCTTTGGAGGTTAGGCTTGTCTCGCTGGGTGACTCCCGCGCCGACGCCGCCGCGCTCTTCACCGCCTTTGACCGGGTGCATGAGGCTTTGGCCTGCGCCGCGGCGCTGGGGCTTGACGCAGGGGAGACCAACGGCCTTCTGCGGCATCTCGGCGTCTCTGGGGAGGTGGTGCGGGTGCGGAGGGGGGACGGCGGCGCCGCCTTCGTCTTCAGAAACGGCTCTGCCGTCTCTGTCCCGCTGGTTTTAGACGTAGATGTGGGGTGGTGGGGCCATTTTGTGTTGGTTAACCCCTGCGGCGCCGCGGTGAACTGGACTCTGCGGCTGTATGTGGACAACAAGACTCTCGGCTCTAGGCCGGGGGGCAGGCTGGCGGCTGAGGTTCCGGCGGATATGGCGTCTTACTCGGTGGCGCCTGTCTACGTCTTCGGCGTGGCGGAGGAGGCCGGCTTGTACCGCGTCAGCTACCGGCTCTACGTGAGGCCCGGCGTCTACGACGTGTGGGGCTACCGCGTCGAGGTGGATAAGGAGCGCCTCGCCGCGGCTAACGGCTCCTTTGTGAACTGGGTGTGGGGGTTCTTGGAGTCGCTGGCGGGCAAGGCGGCGGGGGACAGATGTGCGGAGGCCCGGGGGGCCGGCAGGATGTGGGCCGCTGAGAGGATTGGGTGGGCTGGGGTGGCCACTGAGGTGGATACGGCGCT
>Ga0272449_1003552_pt1 | contig 13330 bp, 7 predicted proteins | sample YNPCB0241_FD_198679 | JGI IMG/M metagenome (GOLD analysis project Ga0272449, IMG submission 198679) | Hot spring sediment microbial communities from Yellowstone National Park, WY, United States - YNP-CB-024-1 | ecosystem: Environmental > Aquatic > Thermal springs > Hot (42-90C) > Sediment...
GCTCGTGAGGGACGGAGTGATTAGGGAGGACGAGGAGAGGGTCGTAGCGAAGGCCATCTGCTGGCAGGTAGGATACCTGGAGGCAGGAGAGCTCAAGCCCTACCTCCACCCCATACCCCCACTCACGCCAGTTTACAGGCCATCGGAGCAGGAGCTCGGGGAGTTCATAACGCCGGACGGCCCCTCGATAAGCATAGGGACGATGTACCCGACATCGATACCCCTCAGGCTAGACCTGAGGAAGCTCTTCAGGCAGGGAGCCCTGATAATAGGTGGGATAGGGACGGGGAAATCCACCCTGATGCTGACCCTCATGGTGAGGATGCTCCAGACGGTAAGAAAGCTTTTTATTACGCATAAAACAGCTCGAGACCAAAGAACAGCATCCATATAAAACAGGACACAACAACCGGCCCTCAAACATAACACCTTATCCAGACACTATCCCCGACGTTACCGGAAAAAATAAAAAGCGCCGGCATAAAATTAACAATGCTTGGACCCATCGAATGTTGTGGACCTCTTCTGCGGCATGGGTGGGCTCTCATACGGGTTCTCTTTGGAGGGTTTCCAAGTAACAGGTTTTGATAAGTGGGACTGCGCAGTCCTCTCATTTAACCATAATAGAATCGGGGTTGCCGTCAAAATGGATCTGCTCGACTCCCTTCCAGAAATTCCCAGTGATTGCATAATAGTTGGAGGGCCGCCATGCGAGCCTTGGTCAAGATTAAATCTCAATAGATCTAAAAAGGGTAGCAGGCATCCTCTGTATGGCTGCCTTTTCCGCTTTTTTGAAATTGTTTTAAGGAACAGGCCCATATTATTTGTGATGGAAAACGTCCAAGGCGTCCTGAAGGATGTCAGAGCGAATATATTTATGGAAAAAATTAAGCGCGGTTACTCAGTAGAGGCCCGTGTGATTTCATATGCCGACTACGGTGCGGCCACGGCAAGGAGAAGGCTTTTCGTGATCGGAGTAAGAAACGATTATGGTGTGGATGCGCGCTCGGTTTTTGAGGAGATTCCGCAGGATAAACCGGTACGTATCAGGGATGTGATATGGGACCTCAGAAACAGGGGTTGGGACGATACCACCGATCACGTCTGGACACGTGTTAAGACAGTTCGCAGATATATACGATATTATCGTACAGGAAAATATGGCTGGTATGTTCTTTCTTGGGATAGGCCAAGCCCCTCGTTTGGGAATATAACTAGGACATACGTGCTTCATCCCGACTCATTTAACGGCGGGGAAAAACGGCCAATCTCTGTAAGAGAGGCCCTGAGAATCATGGGTTTTCCAGATAATTACTCATTCCCCAAAGGTACTGCTATTTGTGCCAAATACGAGATGATCGCCGATACGGTCTCCCCATCTTTCTCTACGAAGCTAGCCCGAACAATCAGGAAAATAATGCTATGACATTCATTTCTTATCTTTGTGAGGAGATGTACGTTTTGCAGATGTATTTTAATGGACAGAGCACGCATTGCGGGTTCTTTGGTAGACATATTGTTATGCCTAGATCTAAAAGACCGATTACGAACTCTCTGAACCCATGTTCTGGGAAGAATTTCTCCAATGTCCGCAGAATATCGGGACTTTTATGGGCATCGGCCGGAAAAGTGATGCCAAATACCCGACTTAAAACGCGCTTGATGTTAGAGTCCAGAACTGGAAACCGTTTACCGAAGGCGAAACATAAAAGGACACCCGCAATGTAGCTCCCCACTCCCGGGAGTTTTAGTAGTTCCTGCAATTGCTCCGGAAATCTCCCGTCATGTTTATCTACTATGATGCGGGCAACTTTTTTTATTCTGCTTGCTCTGTATGCCAATCCCAGCGGCTTTATAATCCGCTTAATTTCATCATCTGTTGCGTTTGCAAGGGAATGGATCGTTGGAAATTTTCTGATAAAATTTTCATAGATAGGCACTACCTGCCTAGCTTTTGTCCTTTGAAGAAGTAGCTCGGCTATGAAGATATGATAAGGGTCCCTTTCAAGCCTCCACGGGTATGTACTCGATCTTGATAACCCGAATTCCTTAATTTTCTTGATAAACTCTTCAAGATGTAAAGGGTCGATGCACACCGAAATCATTTGGCCATACCCCTCATTATCTCTTCCTTTTTGACCTATATATAATATAAGGACCTGAAGATTCAATTTTGCCACTACTTACTAAACTCCGCCAGACATCTTCCGCAAGTCTTTCCACATCCAGCCCTTTATATTCTTTTTCACGAATCAACTCCGTTGAACGTATACGCAATCTTGCTTTAAGAGTAAATTCATCGGTCCATGTCATTTTTTCAAGTAGCTGTACCATCTCTTCCTCTACCCGCTTTTTTACATAGGATTCGCGTTGTTTACTCCTAACATCAGGATCGGAAGACCTCAAACAGAAATATTCGCCGAGTCTTTCAATTATTCCGCGAGACTCCAGCTCGCTTAAGAGCTGCCCAAAATCTGTACTCATGCAACTAGGCAACTCAATTGCCTTGGCTATCTCTTCCTTCTTGAATACCTGTTTGTTTTCCTGTCTTAAGAAGTCGGTTATTCTGCTCTCCCAAGTATAAAACCACATATTGTTCTCGGTCTGCTGCACCCTCCCACCATCTTGAAGATTTTGCAGCAGTACCAATAGGGGTTCTCGTGTTATTCGGAGGCCTCTCGAGCTCAGCTCCTCAATAATCTTCTCTGTTGAAATAGAGTGCTTTCTAGCAAGTAAAACAGCAACAATATTATCTATGATTTGAGAAATTTGTGATGAAAGTTCCTCAACAATGTGCCTCTCATCAGTCTGATCCGCGGCGAGTCTCCAAGCTATGGTTGTTTTAAATCCCTGTAAGTATAAGGGTATTAAAATCCGTCTACCCTCGAGCTCACGGACCCCCTGAAGAAAAATAGAGAGAGGGTAATCCCGATTTTTTAGTAAGTCAAACACGCTCAACCACCCCTTTTTCTTAAACACATCTTCTAGAAAGGTGTCTCTCGGTTTTTTTACAGCTACGTTTGCCACCTCATGCGAAAACGGGGATGGCTGTATACATCCCCTTTGCGCACTCTTTATAAGTCCCATACCTTTTAAACAATATAGTACCTCATCCAGCTCCGCCGGGTAATAATACTCATCACCCGATTCTCTGATTCTCTCCTTAAGTTCTCTGAATGATTGTGCAAGACAATCACGCTCCTCGCCGACCCGCAATAACATTAGAAGTATCGGTAACAGTTTCCTCCTGCGGACAATACTTGCGTAATGCTCGGCAACCAGCTTCTTTCGATCTAAAATGGAATCTAAAGGAATGAATGGATGCTCCGCATTGGCTCTTATTTTTCTCAACTCATCCAAAACGGAGACGAAACTTGATATTATGTGATCCTCGCTATCCAATATATTACCCTCCCAAGCCAACAACTGGCCGTCGGATACTATGTACTTTGATTGAAGCTCTGTCATTATTTTTTGACCGTATGTTTCGCTTATCCTGTCCGCTTCGACCATCCCCCTTAACCTAACGTACCCTGTTGCATCACTTATTAATGCTTCAAGCTCATCTTCGCACCTCTGGACGTACAATGCCTCGGGGTTTTCTGGCCTTCCGCGCGAATAACGATACCAAGCAATGCAAAGGATTTTAACAGGCTTTCCGACGAGCCTCTCTCTCTTCACCCCCTCATCTTCAGCTAACTTCTGGGCACAAAAAGGTGCAGGCCTCAGAGTATAGTAATTGTCGATCTTTAATATATCGCCGAGGACAATCATTCCATCATCAATGTATCTAATTTTGCCCGAAATGAGGCAGACCATTCCAAGCCTTTTCCCCCCATAGATGGATGACTTTGCCATGCAATAATTTTCTAGCGCGAACGATCTATACGCCATTTTTAGGTCCCTCAAAGAAATGTTCAGAAATCCATAGCCGTCTAGGGTGATCCTACCGGATGTCATATCCGTCAGTCTGTCAGGAAACCGTGACGGATGGATCCGATTCACGAGGGGTATAGGCTGAGCTTCCGGTATGCGGTATTCTTTGAGTAAACAATCCCTTGGGACTGCTTGGACGGGGCATCTGTATAGCATTGCGGCTCCAAGCTGGGGAACAACTAGCGATAAATCAACGACCTCTTGGTTTAAGTATTTGCTAAAGAATGGGTCAGACGAGGAGTATACCAGCCCTCGCAAGGTAGTGGTCGTCCTTCTCATCTTCCTTACTCCCAATAGATATGTGGAAATTAGTTTAAGCGGTGTTAAGATCTGGGAAGCAAAAACTTCTGGACGTATGAAATCCGAAATCGCATCCAACCACCTCATCCCCGAGAGAAACCCTCGCCGAGCTATTTCGCTCCCGCCGACCTGCTCACGTGGTATGGTTAAGGAATTTTCTAAACCACAGAGCATTTCCGCATTAGTGTCAGATCCGACGATCCCAGCATAAATACCCTGTAACGCCGTCCTGATGAACGAATCGTAAAAAAATCTGGGAACCATTCTGGTGGCAAGCATCAATGTAAGGACTATTAATATTTGTTATAAAAAGATTTAATATCGTCGGCCCCGCTTTATAGGGGAGTATGCGGGAACTCTTCGTCACAAGCCTTGTGAAAGATGTGCTGGGGCCCAGAAATGGGCCAAACGAAGAGATTACGGGATCATCAAATCCGTTATTTGAATACATCACGGGGGTTCTTGGTCCTTATCACTCCACCCTTCGTGAAAGAGATATTGAGGCTGAGGCGGAAGTACCCTTTGGAGAGTCTGGCGTATTTGAAGACGAGAGGGACGATAGCTCGGTGTATCAGCCGCTCTACTTCTCCCCGGTGATGGATCCGAAGGTAAGGCCTCCATCAATGGGCATTTCTTTCACAGTTTATGATCCTGATGACATACCGTCTTTGAGTATATGTTTGACCTATGCCCGCTACCTTTTCTATGAGGAAAGGAAAGTCTGGAAAAGATGTCCGAGCTATTTTATAAGAAGGTTTGATGGCATAAAAAGGCCGCTTAGATTGCCTATTAACCAAGATGGGCGGGAATGTGATGAGGACCAAGCCATAATAACACTCCATATACTACCTAAAAGGATTGGTGAAAACACATACCACCTTACAATTTATGTTGTAAACGTAATGCACCCGCCCTCCGATGGCCGGTATACGGAATACTGCGTTTTTCAGCCTCAGATAAGGGTAGTTTGTGAGGGTAATACAAGGGTGATTCCAGCATTAGGAAGGGGGAGATCTGCTGACGAGGATGAGGAAACGTTTGATTTCTTGTATCGTGAGCGGGCTGTAAAGGCTCGTGGATTCCTATGCTCAGCGGTGTGGAGGGAAATAGATCCCGAGAGGGAATTTAATGAAAAACTGGACTTTCCACAATGTAGGAAGGAGCCTCCATTTTACTGGGTTGATGGTGAGATTCTTGATGAGGAAAATAGGAGAAAATTTGCATGTCCTGATGTTCGCAGCGATTTCGTACCCATTTATCATATTCCCTCACCGAGGCTTGACTGGGATAAAGGTTACGGTCCGGAGCCTCAGCTGGAAGCTCTCGGGCTTGCAGAATGCTGGAGTATCGATGCCCTCAAGACTTGTCTCGATCCTTTAATTGATGGATATCGGAGGTGGATTCATGAGCTTAAGGTAAAACTGGATAGGCTTGGCGACGGGAAAACTGTCGCTGAAAAACTAATCCAGCAATTGGAAGAAGTCGAGCAGAGGATGCGCAAGGGTTTAGAAATTTTGTGCTTGGATGAGGATGCTCGCTTGGCTTTTTGCTTCGCCAATAAGGCACTAGATACTCAGTTCAGATGGACCAGAAACAGGCCACTAAGATGGAGGCCATTCCAATTAGCGTTTTGGCTTATGATTATCGAATCAATAGTTAATCCGGAATCTCGCTATAGGGAGGTGTGTGACTTATTATGGGTTCCGACAGGTGCCGGGAAAACCGAGGCCTATCTTGCTGTTGCAGTCTTCCAGCTCGCCTATAGGCGCAGAAGGGCGTTAAAGCGGGCCGGTGGAGAAAGAACCGGGGCTGGCGTCTCAGTGATCACCAGATATACCTTGAGACTCCTGACGATCCAGCAATTCAGGCGGATTCTATCAACGATGCTTGCATGCGAGTATTTAAGAGTTTACAATATGGGAAAGGATGAAAGTGTTGGATGGCGCCCAGAAGGCTGTCAGATGGATGAGCCATTTCTATGGGGGACGGCGCCCTTCTATGCGGGTTTATGGGTTGGCGGGAAAGTTACCCCGAACAGGCTTAGCGATTCTTGGAGCGGTAAAGAAATTATTTCCGGTGCCATAAGTATCTTGGGGGGTCGGGTGGGTGAGGGGGAGCCGGCCCAAATCATAGAGTGTCCCGCCTGCAAAGCAATCCTATCAATTCCAAGTAGAGGTCTAGAGCAGGGCAGCTATGACCTCTATCTCATCGTTAAAATAAATGAAAGGCTGCCCGATGATTTTCAATACCGATTTAACGGCCTGTTTTCTCAAAATGATGAAGTTAGGATGGAGCTCCAGAGAGTTATACCTTTGACCAGTCCTCAATATGCGACGTTGCATGTGAAAATCTCCGCGTCAAGACCCTTAAGAGCCTCCGATGTAGTGGGACTGTGGAGACGCATTTTCCAAACCTTTCGGCAGATAGCCCCTGTCCCCGCATCAACGGCGAGGCCAGGATATTTCTTGAGGTATTATATAGGCTCCCGTGGAAACAAGAGTGAATACGACTTTGATATCTACTGCCCGAATCCGGGGTGCCCCTCGCACCATCCTTGGATAGGTGGAGCGCCCGCTGGATTGATTCACGCTCGTGAACCAGGCCTCCCTGATAAAACCCTTCCGGACGGAAACAGGCCTATCGAGGTTCAGGAACCCTTCAGGATGAACCCCAATGAACCGTTTATTAGCGATAGGATACCGATTCCCGCCTTGGTTGTTGACGATCAAATATATCACAGGATACCCTCGATTCTCGTATCCACTGTGGATAAATTCGCCAGACCCCCCTTCGAGCCCCGTTCCGCAGCAATCTTTGGAAATGTTGAATATCACCACTGCATCTATGGTTACTACAGACTTGGACTGCACTGTGCCAGCCAAGATAGCAAGGGACACCCATCACCCGCGGGCAGAGGGAGAGGGCAATACTATATCAGGGTAAATCAACTCGATCCACCCGACCTTATACTGCAAGATGAGTTGCACCTCATTGAGGGGCCCTTAGGTAGCCTAGTAGGGATTTACGAGGCTGCTGTTGAGTTTCTATGCGTAGAGCCTAGCGGATTCAAACCAAAATATATTGCCTCAACGGCAACCGTCAAAAAAGCGGAGGAGCAGGTTCAATCGCTATTCATTAGAAGCTTGCGTATTTTCCCTCCGCCCGGATTGACCGTCGATGATAGATTCTTCGCCAGAGACTTCGAAGCACATCCGCTTGACGATGCAATTCCCGGCCGCCTATATCTTGGGATCTGTGCACCCGGAAGGGGAGCGCATACTCCTATTATAAGAATCTGGTCAAGGCTTTTACAAACAACGTGGGAGAATAGAAAGCATCCAAAAATCGATTTTTATTGGACGCTGACTGGATATTTCAATTCCATCCGCGAACTTGCGGGTGCTCTGGCACTCTACCGACAGGACATTCCCCAGCGAATAGCCGACGTTGCCGGTCACAATCCCAGACCCCTGTCAGTTGAACATGTGAAGGAGCTGTCAAGCAGAATAAGCTCGACAGATCTTCCCCCCATCCTACATCTTCTTGAGAAGAAGTATCCGGATGCGCAGGATGCATTATTCACGACTTCTATGTTTGGAACTGGGGTAGATATACCGAGAATAAGTTTAATGATTGTTCATGGGCAGCCTAAGACGACCTCATCGTATATCCAGTCAACGGGGCGTGTTGGAAGAAGTTGCGGTGGGCTCGTCGTTGTTTTCCTAAGGGCAGCCAAGCCAAGAGACCTTAACCATTACGAGTTTTTTTGCGGCTATCACAGGCAGTTACACAGGTACGTGGAGCCCTCAAGTGTACATCCTTTTGCACCAAGTGTTATTGAGAAAGCATTGGGTCCAGTCATAGTTTACATATTGAGGAATATGAGGTACGCTACTGTAAGCTGGTACGAAGAAGAGCGCGCGGGAGAGGTAGTAAAATGTATGTATAATGCAAAGGAGTTCAGGATTATAGAGGATTTTATCAAACAAAGGGCGGAGAAACAGCCATCTGCAAGGAGAATGCTAATTAGTAGTATCAAAGATAAGATTGCTTCTATGCTCGACAAGTGGTATTCAGTGGCCAATAGATACCCGGACCTCGTGTACAGCGAGACAGTACTGAGGGACTTTCCAAGACATTCAGTTGTGCTGGGTGATCCAGTGCATCAATATGCTAAAATGGGTAGGAACCTAGGGGTAGTGTATGAGAATGTTCCGCAATCTTTGAGAGAGGTCGAGGAAACAATAGCGTTCGGGGTGTAAGAATATGATCCAGCATATTCGGCCTTCTCAATTCATCATATCCTACGGGCCTGGAGCTATACTTGAGACCCGCTTTGGTCCAAGGATCATTCCTTTGCCAAATATAGGTTTACCCTCCGACATTATACAGCGTTTTGACAGATTTGAAATATCGGATCGAAGGATGACTGAGGGTTTGCTTGGAGGATCAGCAAGAATTTTTAAAATCCCTTCGAATGCCGAATTGAATTTGCCTGAGGACAGGCCCTTATATCGGACAAAACGCTTTCCCGAGTGGAAGCTCTGCCTAAAGGTTGGGGATCATCCAAGCGGCGGATATATTCTTTTCAGAGGGAAGAACTGCCCTGAGTGCACGACTCCTTCAATCCAGCACCCGGAGCGACTTGACCATCACGACCCCGACCCCATAAGGTTTATCATAGCCTGTCCCAAGGGGCACATGGATGATGTTGACTGGTATGCTGTGGTTCACGGTGAAAATGGAGGCTGCACAAATGATAGATATTTCATATGGCAAGGTACCGGTTCTTTAAGAAGCATTTACTTAAAATGCCCGCGTTGCAGGAGGCAACGCAATCTAGGCGAGGCCTACGATAATGATTACGAATGTACAGGCCGCTATCCCGAGAGAGAGGAAATAAACGGGACCCCCAACCGACCGAGAAATTGTAGATGCGCTGCAAAAATCATACAGCGTCAGGCATCAAACCTCAGAATACCGGAGCTAAAGATACTATTTACAGTCCCACCTAGGTACACCAAATTGCACGCACTTCTCCAACTACCGCCCATATATGTTCTAATAAGAGCTCTGATGGGTAGTATTGGAAGCAAAGAGGAGCTGGCCGGCTATTTGCATAGATTAGTGGAGGGTGGCCTTATTTCTAAGGCTACCGAGAGCGAAATTATATCTCATGAGTGGGAAGAGATAGCACGATCAATTGACGATGTCATGGGACCGGTCCCCAAATCCTATGAGGAACTCCTAAGGGATGAATTTCATGCTTTGATCAGGGGCTCTATAGATGGAATCCCCCCGATAATGTGCCCGAGGCCAGGGTCACCACCCCTCATAGAAATCGACCCACATCGGGTAAAAAGAGTCGTTGGGTATAACGGTCATACTCTCCGCATAGTACCTGTTCTTCATTTGCATTCAATAATGGTTCAAACAGGGTATATGAGAGATGTTGGAGGCGTAGAGCCAGAACCGGTGGATATAGGAATTCCAGACCCCGTCAACCAAGGAAAAAAATGGTATCCCGGCATCGAACTTTTCGGTGAAGGGATTTTCATATTGCTAGATGAAAATGATGGGTGGCATTTTGAGCTAGAGGGGTCAAGTACTCTGAGATGGCGAGAGGCTTTCAATAGCGGGGGCAGAGATAAGCCAGAATTGCACCCAGTCTTTGTGTGGTGGCATACTCTCTCACATCTCCTGATACGTAGTGTTTCGTTGGATGCGGGCTACTCAAGCGCCTCGATCAGGGAGCGAGTATATCTAGAATTTGAGGGGGAGCGTGTGAGGGGAGGGATAATCCTTTACGCGACCCAACCCGGCTCTGATGGGGCATTAGGTGGCCTCATCGCGCTAGTTCCATACTTTGAGAGAATTCTAGGACGGGCATTAGAGTCTTCCATGACTTGCTCGTGCGATCCCTTATGCTGGGAGACAAAATTTAGTAGGGAGCGATATAACGGCGCGGCGTGCTACGGGTGTTTATTACTTTCCGAAACATCCTGCGAGCATAGAAATATGTGGCTTGATAGGAATGTATTAAATGAAAACATGCCATGAACGGAGACAAGGTCACACTCCTTGTTACCGGACTCGAGCTATTTGACCCCTCAATAAGGAGTATAAACTCTGCCGTACAGGAGCTAATATGTGAGGCAAAGAATGAGATAGTTATCGTTGCGTATCTGCTTACTAGTGGTGCTTCAAGTATAATTGACAGGTTAAGAGAGACTGCTGAGAAGGGGGTGAAAATAACATTGCTCATAGACACGCTGGAATCACACGAAAAGACCATTATAGAGAAATTAAAGTTGTTGGCCGGGTATCCCAATGTCCAGATTCTTTCTTTTTCTGACCCACAAGGCGCGCACCTCCATGCAAAGGTTATAGTTGTTGATAGGAGAAAGGCAGTAATAGGCTCCGCCAACCTATCTTGGGGCGGTATGGTTGCCAACTATGAGGTCGGTGTACTGATCGAGGGAGAGACTGCTTGGAAGCTCGCAAAGACCATCGATAAACTTGTTACGCTAAAGAAGACCAGATTTTTGTGAATCACATCGAGAGTATTGAAACTCTTCTCGATTCAATCCTTCGCTATGATATTTTCCGGCGAGTTAGGCTAGAGGTCTGAGTCTCTCAAGATACTTAAGAACCTCGGCAAACTCCCTTCCTCTAAGTTCTATATCTGACATCTCTCCTTCACATTCATATACGCATTGTTCAAGATTTGTGGAGGACTCTTGTTTAGAAATATGCTAAGCGGCTATCTTTCCGACGAGTATCCTGCCTGATGTAGCGCCGCTTAAACATCTTGGCCCATAGCGGGGTAGCGCTCAAGCTCAGCTTCGCCAACAATCCCTCCGAGATAGTAAAGCTACTACTATCCGGAGACGACGTACACGCAAAGGGTCTTAGGATAGACTACGAACCCTTGGTAGGCATGCTGAGTAGCCTGAAGGAGGGTCTGCTTAAGGAAATAGAGGAGAGGGAGAGGGTCTGGATAACTATCGATGGGGTTCCACCACATCATAACAGGGTAATCAGGGAGATATATGATTCCTTGGAGAAGTCGGGGGAGATGGAGCTGGCCGCAAGGTTCAGAGACGCCTCAAGCGACTTAAATGTAGTCAAGATGCTGAAGAAAGCGCTTGAGGAAGGTAGGCTGATCGATGAGGCCCGAAAACTACTGTCGCAGAGGAGAGAATCAAAGCCTATAGAACGTAAACCAATTAAGCTCAAGAGAATATGCTGGTGCGTCATAACGGTGAAGCAATAAACTGACTAAGCCCAGATCTTCAGAAGATACGTTATAAACCTTCTAGCTAGATTCGTGGTAAATGTCTGGGTAGCGGTTTTTTATGAAATCTTTGATTAGATTTGTGCGTTCCGCTGTAAATTCTTCGAAACTCTCTATACTCCATAGGTCTCCCCGTGTTGGTATGAAGTGTTGCTTCAATATGCTCTCATGGTATTTTTTTAGATAGTCTTCAGGAAGATCATCGCCTATCTCGGAGTTAATTTCTCCGTTCATCAGCGTTATGTTGCCTACACCGTTAACTCCCCTTGCCTCAAGCTCCCTTTCCTCCTCGTTGTATAGCTCGCTGTATAGCCTGCCGCCCAGAAAACGCCTACCTAAGACCTCCCGTGGGAATATGTGTGCCTTGGCTAGGCTTCTCAGCTGTAGCATCTTCAGAGAGTTACCCATCCAGTCTTCTGCGTCGTTGTCTACAAGGGCCGTATAAAGGAGGAATAGGTAGGACTTATTCGGTCGCTTGAGTATGTCTTTGAACCTACCCTCTTGTATGTCTTCACCATCTATGACAGCGGCTGACTCCTTCGACTGCCTAATGTTTTCGAGTAATTCGTCATAGGGGAAGGTGTTACTACTGGATCCATATATGGTGTCTATATCTCTTTGGAGACGCGGTGAGGTTCTAGCCGAGTAATAACCATTAAAGTTGACGAGAAGAAGCCACTTCTTGACCCTTTCAAGATCATTCTCCGAGAAGCTTTCTAGATCCCCAATACTATTCCTGTAAAGGTAGGCTGCGACAGGTGTGAGGGAGAGATGTGAAGGGAGGAGATCTACTGCGGCCTTTCCAAAAACTCTGTTAACCAGAGCCAGAGCTAAGCTGTAGGCTCTGCCTGCTGTCGAGATGTTTTCGTATAACACTTTTCTCCCACGCATGTCTACTTGCGTTCGAATCTTATCCACTGCTGCCTTGAACGCCTTTACGTTGTCTATTTCTTTCTGCTTGAGGTTTAGGGTCGGTATCGAGAATGCGAACCTTAGGTATGATGTTACGCTCACCTCCTCGCCGAAATTACGCTGATATTCGTCGTAGAAGGATCTTATCAGGCTGGCCAGCTCTTGGTCGAAGATACCTGCGGTGTAGGATAAGAGGAGCTCCGGGTTGGTTATCCTCTGGCCGCTCCTGTTGACCATTATGAAGATGTTAGCCATCCTCTCAATGATGGCGGGTTTTTCATGTCTTGTCTTGATTACGTATAGCGGAATACTGTAGTCTAGTATTTTGTCGACCCATAGCATCAGCCTGTCGTACGCATCCCTGCCCAGTTTTTTCCTAAGCCTCTCAGACTCCATCGTATCAGTATAAAACCTGTCTCGAATACCCCGGTAAAGATCTACACCCCGCCTCTCCGAAGGGTCTATGTAAAGCTCTGGTAACTGCTTGGATGGGTTAACCGTGATCGCGTCAATATCTATTGTCTTCCCACCCCTAGAAAACTGCCAACCGTTCATCAGAAGCATAAGGGAAGTCAGCCTCTGCTGACCGTCAACAACATAGTAAACCTCACCACCATCCGTTTTCAACGTAGTAGGCTCAGCACGATCTATCATATCAAGGGCGAACGGGTCTATCTGAGGGTTTGAGGGCTTCCACAGCAGAATAGTACCTGTCGGGTATCCGAGCAAGATCGACTCTAGGAACCTCTTTACATCCGCCTCATCCCAGACAAAAGACCTTTGGAAAGAAGGCAGAAGAAGACTCCATGCGCCACGCACGTTCTTCATAAGCGTCTTAACCGACACAGTCTTACTCTCGGGCTCCTCGAAGACCCCCTCAGACAT
>Ga0272449_1003555_pt1 | contig 13327 bp, 13 predicted proteins | sample YNPCB0241_FD_198679 | JGI IMG/M metagenome (GOLD analysis project Ga0272449, IMG submission 198679) | Hot spring sediment microbial communities from Yellowstone National Park, WY, United States - YNP-CB-024-1 | ecosystem: Environmental > Aquatic > Thermal springs > Hot (42-90C) > Sediment...
TGATATTGGAGCGATTCGGGGTTAGCCTGAGCGAGTCCCAGGTTGGCAGGTTGTTGAAAGGGATGGGTTTGACAGCGCAGAGACCTCTTAGGAGGGCTATGGAGAGGGACCCTGAGAGGGTGGGGAGGTGGCTCAGGGAGGAGTATCCCAGGATTCGTGCTTTGGCCAGGGAGAAGAGGGCCACGATTTACTTTGGGGACGAGGCTGGGGTTCGCTCTGATTACCACAGTGGCACCACTTGGGCCCCCAGGGGGAAGACCCCTGTTGTTGAAAGCACCGGGGCTCGCTTCAGGTTGAATTTGGTCTCTGCCATAAGCTCCAAGGGGCAGCTACGCTTCATGACCACCCCCGGGAGGATGAGCGCGGGGAAGTTTGTGGAGTTTCTAAGAAGACTCATGCACAACCAGAGAAGGCCCGTGTTTCTGATTCTGGACGGGCATTCCATTCACAAGGCCAAGGTGGTGAGGGACTACGTGGAGTCTACCAAGGGGAAGCTTCGCCTCTTTCATCTTCCCCCCTATTCCCCGGATTTGAACCCCGGGGAGCTGGTGTGGAACCATCTCAAGAACCACAAGCTAGGTCGGGAGGTCATCAAGGGTCAGGAGCACATGAGACAGAGGGTGCTCTCCATACTGAGGAGCCTTCAGCGCATGCCGGCAAAGATCATCTCCTTCTTCAAGGCCCCCAAGCTGCGCTACGCCCTAATCTAATGTCCTGAAGACAATGACCTCCTTAATACCACCGTTCAATCGGTCCTCCGTGGCACGGATCGCCTTGTAGAATGTCCCAGTAGCAAAGCAGTCAATATTCTACAGCGTGCAGGTCCTATTCCTACCACGGTGCTTCCCAATTTGCCAACAGGCATGATCTATTGGATAAAGGGAAATTGTGAGGATGCTGCAAACGAGTGGTTTCGACTTGCGCAGGCCCAGCCGTATAATGAAATCGCATGGTTATGGTTGGGCATTGCCGAAGCCAACCTGGGACGTTTGGAGTCTGCGGCAGAGGCGACCAGGTAGCACAGGCAGAGAAGTACGTCGTTCGCTTGGCAAAACAGGCGAACGACTCGAGTGACCGGGATCGTACCCAACTGTGGTTAACTGTTGCTGCCAAGACGGGAAGGGCTATGACTCTGGTTTGTAAGATTGTATGGAAGTATTATGAGGTGGGACAACGGGATGACGCATTGGCCTTTTTGCAACGCTTTAATGATGCGCTGCCACCGAATACAATAGATAGCCTACGAACCTTAGGGATGATAGAAAGAGTAAAAGGCAATATTTCAGAGGCAGCGCGGTTTTATGAATTGGCGTTACAGATAACCCCAGATGAACTTGACCTACTGCATGAGTTGCGATCCATCATGCTTGACACAGGGAACTATAAGAGGGGGCTGGAAATTGCGTTACGCGAAGCAAAACTGGCGCCCGATCAGCTTCAAGCACAAGCCGAGGCACGCTTGACAGTTGCTTGGGTTTATCGGCTGCTACAAGATTATTCGAACGCCAGGCACTGGGCCCTGCGAGCACAGGAAGCAAATCCCAATTGGTGGCCAGTGTACACAGAACTGGGTACTATTAACTGCCTGGACAGGCACGATGTATCAGCGCTGGACTATTTTAACAAGCTTTAGAATTATCACCTAACCAATTGGATGTGTTGATGGCACGTGCTCAGTGTCTCCATACACTTGGAAATAGGGCTGAGGCGATCCAATCCCTCGAGCAACTAATTGATAGTTATGGGAATGAACCGAAGTTAATTGATGTTTGCCTGCTATTAGGCTAGTGGTATACTGATGCAGGTGAGATGGGACTTGCAAAAAACTTATATAGACGGGGGCTGCAGTTGTGGCCCCAAGCCCACTGGTTGCAATCACGCCTGGAAGAATTGCAGGGCAAGTAATCGATTGATTGTGAGGGCTAACCTGTGCAAGATTGGGGAACCTTATGTTTGACTTAGGGCCTAACAATGACGATTGAGAACTGGATTCTAAGCGTAATACCGTCCTTGCTGTTGTTACTGCTGGCCTGGTTTGCCAGGCATCAGTTTGGTAGCTGGCTGTTTCCCGCTGCATTTTTTGCCTTGTATTGGGCATTGGTCCTGTTAACATGGTTGATCTTGGCCCCTGATTTCTATTTCTGGCCAGGTGCTGCTTGGTTGATACTGTTCTTCGGGTATACTGTTTATATCGGAGCACAATTGGGATGGGCCATCGGTAACACTAACGCGAAAGGGGTAAAACGCAATGGTCTCAGGATGTATAAACTGCTTTTGGGCAGGGAGATTTTGATAGCTTGCGCTGCCTTTGGCCTTTTGTCTGTGCAGATAACCTTGCAATCACGGGGATACCCGTTTTCAGCGCTTTTGCGCCCAGACCTGATTTTCCAACTTTCACGGGACTTTTCAATAGCCAGATATAGCGAGTTTTACGACCCACCGCTTATAGCCAGGTTACTTACAACCTTTATATACTTGGGCGCAATGTTCGGTGGGGTTTGGCTTGGCACTAATACTACCGCATCCCGTTATGCGCGCCTATTGGCTTTGCTCCCATTTTTACCGGCCGGCTTACTGGCACTGATACACACAACTCGGACAAGTCTCTTGTATCCGCTCATCTTTCTCTTAGCCACATATTTTGCCACCCTCGTGTTGAGACAAGTCAAGATTGACGTGAAACTTGGCATGAGAATTCCTAAACAAATCATCCATGCCGGCGTGTTAATCATAGTGGGAGTCGGCATTTTCCTAGGACTGCAGATGTTACGCGACAAACTGACAATTGATGAAATCACCATTGCCTTGGATAAAACGCGAGTGAGTTTGCTAGGGACTCCTGCAGTCTTTTCTCAGTGGCTAGAGCGTGAAGGGTTGAAAGGGGGAGAACTTGGGTGGGGAGCTTATGATTTCGCGGGTGTTTTTGACTTACTTAATATAGCTCAGCGTAAGCAAGGGATATACATAGAAGGTATCTATGTAGGAACAGGAGAGTGGTCCACAAATATTTATACTGTGTTTCGTAATCTCATAGATGATTTCAGTCTCCCGGGTGCTATAGTAATTTTGTTGGTAATGGGAATGGCAGCAGGGTTCGCCTATCGTAAAGTTTTGGCAGGGGCATGCTTTTGGTTAGCTCCATTGTCGCTCTTTTATGCATTCGTTTTATGGAGTTATGTAGGTAGTATTCTTAACTATAATTCCTCAACTTTGGCATGGCTACTTTTCTTCGTCTGTTTATCACCAATCGGGTTACATTTACTGCGGCCGGTTTCCTCGAGTAGAAAAAGGGAGGTTGTTCACGATCAATGGACCCCAGTCGCCAGAAGATAGCAATTGTCACAGTAGACTACATGTCTTACGATGATACGGTTCGATTGGTTAGATCTGTCAGCTACCTTCGATGGGGTCATCCACTTCGAGTCGTTGTGGTCAACAATGCAGCAGACGAAGAATCAAAGGCTTTGCTCGAAGCGCTGGTAAAGGACTACGACAATGTAGTAGTCCTTCATAGTCCGAGGAACCTTGGTTACTTCGGTGGTCTAAATTACGGTTTACCATCCGCCTTGGCAGTTGATTCTGAGTGGATTGTTTTTTGCAATGCGGATATCATTTTCACAGAATCTGATTTTGTTGAGCAGCTCTTTCAGTTGCATGTTGATAAAAGTGTTCTAGCATTAGCTCCGGCTATCATTACGCGGAGAGGGCGTAACCAAAACCCCTACTTCCTTAAACGTCCGACTAGAGCCAGGTGGTCGTTATATGATGTTTGGTTTAGTTGCTACCCAATATTTCTATTAATATCCTTGGTAAACGATATAAAGAATTTAATTCGTGGTGGAAGGGGGTGGAAACTGTCTCAATTGCCAGATGTACCTATAGAAATTTATGCTCCCCATGGAGCCTGCTTTATCTTGAATAAGCGGTATTTTGATATATATCCTCGCTTAGATGACACCCTCATGCTATACGGCGAGGAAATCATCTTAGCGGAGACGGTGCGGCGTGTAAGAGGGCGAATTCTCTACGTACCAGCCTTGAAGGTGTTGCACAATGAATCGGGGAATATTGCGCGTCATCTCGGCCGATCATCGTATAGGGCTTTTCAGATATTAAGGAAAGCCCATCGTTATCTGACTCAGCGATACTTTCTTTAGCAGGAACACAGGAAGACAATACGTAAGCGAACTGCAAGTGTTGAGGAGTCTATTGAAATGCGCGTCTGGATAATCGAAGCTACCGAACCCTTGCCCTTTATTGACAAGAATTACCGTGACTTGCGTTGCAGCATACTGGCGAAGCAACTCATTGCTTGCGGGCATGAGGTAACCTGGTGGAATTCCACATTTGACCATATGAAGAAACGGTATCGTTTTGACGGCCCACGTTCAATGGAAGTTCAACCCGGTTTGCGGTTGAATTTTATGCATGGCCCTGGGTATAAAAAGAATATCTCCTTTAAAAGGCTCGTGCATCATCGCGCATTAGCACGTGCTTTTGAACAAGAATGCCGGACCCAGCCCAAGCCGGATGTGCTATTCGCCTGCCTGCCGATCCCTGAACTGGCGGAGAAAGCAGCTATCTATGGACGGGTTCAAGGTGTTCCGGTTGTGATAGACGTCAGGGACCAGTGGCCAGATGTTTACCTGATGGCTTTCCCAGGGAAGTTGCGGAGACTGGCACGCTTGGCACTTCTACGTGAGTTCTGGCGTATCCAACGGACCTTGCAAACGGCAACGGGCATTACGGCTGTCTCAGAGACTTATTTGAGGTGGGCGTTAAACCATGCTCGGCGTTCGCTGCGAAAGACCGATGGCGTCTTCCCATTAGGCTATCCTACTCCAGCCGCAGATGCACAGATCGAGGTTCAGACGCAAGTTAAACGGTTACGAGATAAGTATATGATCCGTCCCAACGCAATGGTAGTGACGTTTATCGGAATGTTTGGTGCTTTTTATGATCTTGAAACGGTGATCGAGGCTGCCAGGATTCTCCAACAAGAGGGTACTTTGAATATACAAATTGTACTTGCAGGCGATGGGGATGATGGTCCCAAACTGCGTGAAATGAGTCATGGCCTTCAAAATGTCGTTTTCACTGGCTGGCTGGATCAGACTTCTATACTGGCGCTTATGCAATTATCCTCGGTAGGGCTGGCTGCTTACGGGAAAAACTCGTTACAATCATTGCCCAATAAGCCCTTTGAGTACATGGCTGCTGGCCTGCCTATTCTCTGCTCGCTACGCGGCGAACTGGAGAACTTGATCCGAGGCGAGCAAATCGGCATCCAGTATCGGGCTGGGGACGTCGCCTCGTTGGTAGAGAAAATCCGCTGGCTGGCTGCCAATCCGGATGCCCGGATGGAAATGGGCACAAGGGCGCGCAGATTGTTCGAGGAACGATTTAGCACGGACGTAATCTATCCGCAGCTCGTGCTGCATTTGGAAAGAGTTGCTAGTCAAGGGACAGAAGTGAAAAAGTTTGCTGGAGAGAGTTGACCATGCTTTACGCCGCATAAAGCACGTGCTGGGAAAGGCCGGTAAGGGCAGCAATCTGTGATTACGATCGGGGGTGAGATATGATGACATGGCTGCAAGAGAGAAAAGAGCGGGAAAAAGAATTGCACGATCATTTACGAGGTGATTGGGCAGACAATCCGTACTATACCTCAAATAAGAAATTCTACTCCATCACTCAGAGTAATAAAGACTTTGTAAAGAACTGGTTTGTCCAGCGCTGCAGAGGGAAACGCGTGTTGGACTACTGCTGTGGCAATGGGGATTTCACGATTTGGCTGGCAGAAATCGGCGCTGAAGCTTACGGCATAGATATTTCGCCGGTCTCGATCGAGAATGGGACCAAAAACGCTCTTAACAAGGGCCTAGGTGAGAGAGCCAAATTTCTGGTGAGGGATGCTGAGGCTACCGACTTTCCCGATGGATTTTTTGACTTTGCAGTGGTGAATGGAGTGCTTCATCATTTAGACTTGGAGAAAGCTTACCAGGAGTTGGCCCGTATTCTTAAACCAGAAGGAGAAATTATCTGCACAGAGGCTTTACGGCACAATCCTCTGTTTCATCTCTATCGAAGGATGACGCCTCATTTGCGCACAGAGTGGGAGATAGAGCACATTTTGGATAAGGAGGAAATTGAGAGGGCGAGGAAATACTTCCAAAGAGTGGAAGTCCTAAAGTTTTTCCACTTGGTCACTCTTGCCGCTGTCCCACTTCGGAACTCGCACTTCTTTGAACCTGTCAAACGTAGTCTAGAAGTCGTAGACTCGGTGTTGCTTAGACTTCCTTTGCTGAAATGGTGGGCATGGATGGCTGTATTTGTTCTGGCTCAACCTAAGAAGTGAGGAATCACTGTGTATTCGCTAGTAAAGCATCTATTTGACGTTGTGGTTTCATTCATTGGACTTGCAGTGTCATCACCGATGATAGCTATCATCGCTCTCCTGATCAAATTGGATTCCAAAGGTCCGGTCTTCTATCGAGGCGAGAGGGTTGGCCAGTTTGGTAAGCGTTTCAAAATCTTCAAGTTCCGTACCATGGTTGTGAATGCCGACCAAATCGGCGCCTCATCTACACCCGACGATGATCCACGTATCACGAAGGTTGGCAGAATCCTCAGGGGATACAAGCTGGACGAGCTTCCGCAACTGATCAACATCCTGAAAGGCGAAATGAGCTTCGTGGGCCCCAGGCCGCAGGTTCCCTGGGCTGTGGAACTCTACAGCGAAGAGGAGAAGGCTGTCTTGGATGTGCGCCCTGGAATAGCAGATTATGCTTTCGTTATGCTTCCCAGCGAAGGGGAAGTCCTTCGCGGCAGCACAGACCCAGACAAGGATTACTTTGAGAAAATACATCCGCACAAGATGAGGCTCAGCCTGGAATACGTCAGGAGTCGCTCCTTCTGGTTTGATATGAAAATCCTGATAGACACAGCGATGCTCAGTTTCTTCAAACGTCCCCTTTTCTTCCGGCCCATCTCCATGGAGGCCCTGCTAAGAGCCAGGTTGGACTCCCAAGGAGGAGGCCTATGAAGTCGTTCAGGACGCCGGTCGAGCAGGAAGTTGGCAAGAACATCGAACGGATTTTCCTCGAATGCCCTGATAGCGTTGAAATCAAGCTGGAGAATTTCCCCAAGTACGTGCGCCGCCAACATCTCAAGCGTTTCTTAGCCATGTATGAGATTTTCAAACTGGTGTTGCCGGTAAAGGGTTCTGTGATTGACTGTGGTGTCTATCGTGGATTCAGCCTGATGACCTGGGCCAAGTTGAGCACTATTCTGGAACCAGAGAACCTTACCCGGCGCATCTACGGCTTCGATACGTTTGAAGGCTTTCCCGAGATTCACGAGAAGGATACGAGCCACATCGCTGCACCGCAGAGAGGTAGCTTCTATGCCGTTAATTCCCATGATGAACTGCAAGCGCTGATTGCGCAATACGACCGGGATCGCTTCCTCGGCCACCTGCAGAAAGTGTACCTCATCAAGGGCGATGCAACTCAGACCATTCCCCAGTTTATTGCCGATAACCCGCATCTCGTAGTCAGCCTGCTCTTCCTCGATTTCGACCTCTACGAGCCCACCAAAGTAGCCATTGAGCACTTCGTGCCTCGCATGCCTAAAGGAGCCATCATTGCCTTCGACGAACTGGATAATCCCATCTGGCCGGGGGAAACCCAGGCCCTGCTGGATAGCCTGGGCATCAACCGGCTTGAGTTGCGCCGTATTGAATGGGATCCCTATATCGCGTATGCGATCCTGAAATGAGCGCTAAAGGCACACCACTGGACTACCCCCTTTCGGATGTTGAGCAATTCCGCATGTTGGCGCACAGAATTCGCTACCACACTCTGCTCATGATCCACCGAGCCAGGAGTTCCCATATTGGGTCTTCATTCTCCATGGCCGAACTGCTTGCCGTGTTGTATGGCAAAGTGTTGCGCGTAGATTCTGCCCATCCTGACTGGCCCGATCGGGATCGCTTTGTTCTTAGCAAAGGGCATGGTTGCGCCGCTCTCTACGCGGTGCTGGCCGAGCGCGGTTTCTTCCCCCTCGAATGGCTGGATACCTTCTGTCAAGACGGCTCGTGCCTGCCCGGGCACGCTACCCATACCTATCTGCCCGGTGTGGAGGTATCAACCGGCTCCCTGGGGCACGGTCTCTCCATCGCTTGTGGCATGGCGCTGGCGGCGAAGCGTGACGGGAAGTCTTATCGCGTTTTCGCCCTGTTGAGCGATGGCGAGTGCGACGAGGGTTCCACCTGGGAGGCGGTCTTGTTCGCCTCCCACCATCGGCTGGACAATCTCATCGCCATCGTTGACTACAACAAGATTCAAAGCCTGGGGCGGGTAGAAGAGGTCATCACCTTGGAGCCCTTCGCAGAGAAATGGCGTAGTTTCGGTTGGGCGGTGCGCGAGATTGACGGCCATGACGTTCTGGAGATCGAGGAGACTCTGACCAAGGTCCCCTTTGAAGCGGGACGGCCCAGTTGTGTGATCGCCCACACGGTCAAGGGCAAGGGCGTCAGTTTCATGGAGGACAAACTCCTCTGGCACTACCGTTCCCCGCAGGGCGAGGAGTACGAGGCGGCCCTGGCCGAACTGAGGCACAAGGATGAGAACTGCCTTTATCCAGACTCTATTTGAACTAGCCCAAGAGGATGAACGTATCACACTGATCGTGGGGGATCTGGGCTTCGGCGTGGTCACGCCGTTTATTGAACGCCTGCCGAAGCAGTTCGTGAACGCGGGGGTTGCTGAGCAGAACATGACCGGTCTGGCCGTTGGGATGGCGCTCAGCGGCAAGATCGTATTCACCTATTCCATCGCCAATTTCCCCACCCTCCGTTGCCTGGAGCAGATCCGCAACGACGTTTGCTACCACAACGCCAACGTCAAGATCGCCGCGGTTGGCGGCGGTATGGCCTATGGCTCGCTGGGCATCTCCCATCATGCTACTGAGGACATCGCCATCATGCGTGCCTTGCCCAATATGGTGGTGGTAGCGCCCGGCGACCCTGTGGAAGCCAGACTGGCCACGCGCGCGGTGGCTACCTGGGATGGCCCCTGCTATTTGCGCCTGGGACGCGACGGAGAGCCGGCTGTACATTCCTGCGATCCTGAGTTTCGGCTCGGCAGAGCAATTACGGTGCGCGATGGCAGTGACCTGACGCTCATTGTCACCGGCAGCCTGCTCTCGGAGGCGGTCGCCGCCGCTGACATGCTCGCCGGGCGCGGGATTCACGCCCGCGTGTTGAGCATGCCCACGGTCAAGCCGCTGGACACCGAAGCCGTGCTCAGAGCGGCTCGCGATACCCCTGCCGTTATCACCATAGAAGAGCACAGCAGAATCGGCGGCTTGGGCGGGGCAGTGGCCGAAGTCCTGATGGAATCCGACGTGCGTCCGGCTGCCTTCAAGCGCATCGGCCTTAAAGACGTCTTCTCTTCCAAGGTTGGCGACCAGCGCTATCTGCGGGCTGAGTACGGGCTGGACGCAGCCGGGATCTTAAGGACGGTTGAGTCGGTCCTGGAGCAGGTGATGGCGTAAGCCGTAACATTCACTATTTAAGAGAGGAGGTAAGCATGGACTGGAAAGTTCGCTATATTGATTATCCTGCGCAATATCAGAAGATGCGTCGCGAGATTTTGGACATTGTGGATACAGTGCTCAGCCGGGGCGATCTGATACTCCGTCAGCAATTGCGCGACTTTGAAGCAAATCTCGCCGCTTTTGTAGGGACCAGGTACGCTGTCGGGGTGAGCAATTGCACCGATGCCATGCACTTGGTGCTACGGGCTGCTGGCATAAGTCCAGGGGATGAAGTGATTACCGTTTCCCACACCTTCGTTGCCACAGTGGCTGCCATCCACCACGCTGGAGCGACACCTGTTCTGGTTGATATTGGCGAGGATCACAACATGAACGTGGACCTCGTTGAGGCAGCCATTACACCCCGCACTAGGGCAATCATGCCGGTGCATTTGAATGGTCGCGTGTGCGACATGGGACGCTTGATGCCTATCGCCGAAAGGCATGGACTTCTCGTCATTGAGGATGCTGCGCAGGCATTAGGCGCTTCCTTCAACGGAACAAAGGCTGGAGCATTTGGTCTGGCTGGCTGCTTCAGTTTCTATCCTGCGAAACTGCTGGGCGCCTATGGCGATGCTGGTGCGGTGGTGACCAACAGCCAGGAAATTGCCGAAAAGGTGGCACGGCTGCGTGACCATGGCCGCACGCCGGATGGTGACATTATCGGCTGGTCGTTCAATTGTCGGCTGGACAACCTGCAAGCCGCCATCCTGGATTTCAAACTTAAACAGGTCCCACGCTGGATCGAGCGCCGGCGTGAGATCGCCCGTATCTACCACGAACGATTGTCTGACATACCCCAGCTTCTTCTGCCCCCACCTCCCACGACCGATGGTCCGTATTTTGATGTCTTCCAGAACTACGAGATCGAGGCAGAGGACCGCGATCGCCTTAAGGCGTATTTGCAAGAATGTGGCATTGAGACCATGATCCCTTGGGGTGGTAAAGGTGTCCACCAGTTCCAGGCCTTGGGGCTAACCTACTTCCGCCTGCCACGAACCGAGCGCATGTTCCAACGAGCCTTGATGCTACCCATGCACTGTGAGTTGACCGACGAACAGGTCATATACGTCGCAGAGTGCATCCGACGCTTCTATACCAATTGAGATTCGGGTTGCAGACAGGAGCATGCTATGCCAGAAGAGTACATTAGTGTAACCGAATTACCCGGCAGCCAGGCCACGAGCGAGCAAATAGCCAGGCTCTATCACCGTTACCATACCGCTGGTCGCTATGCTGTGGGAAAGCGCGTGCTTGAAGTTGCCTGCGGCGCCGGGCTGGGCCTCGGCTATCTGGCGCGCACCGCAGAGAGCGTAGTAGGTGGTGACTACACCGAGAACCTGCTGCGAATCGCCCAGTCCCACTATCGAGGCAGGGTGCCGCTGGTTCGTCTGGATGCCCATCGCCTGCCCTTCCGTGATGGTGCCTTTGACGTAGTCGTTCTCCTTGAAGCGATCTACTATCTAGCTCATGCAGAACAATTCGTCGCCGAGAGCCGCCGCGTGCTGTCCGAGGGTGGCATACTCTTGATAGGCACAGTCAATAAGGACTGGTCCGAATTTACCCCCAGCGCCTTGAGCACCCGGTACTTTTCCGTTCCCGAGCTGCGCGACCTGCTGACCCAGCACGGCTTCACCAACCTGGAGTTCTTCGGCGCCTTTCCGACCACGGCAACCTCGCTCAAACAGAAAATCGTCTCCCTCATCCGCCGGGTGGCCGTTGCGCTCAACTTAGTACCTAAGACATTAGGAGGTAGGGAGCTGCTCAAGCGTATCTTCTATGGCAATCTGACCCCTCTCCGGCCAGAGGTCGAAGACGGCATGGCCGAGCTCTATCCCCTGGTGCCTATTTCCAGTGAATCCCCAAATTTCCACTACAAAATCATCTACGCTGTCGCTCGCTCCCATAGATGAGGATTCGGATTCAATTATTGACGGCGATTCGTGATGCGGTCGAAACTTTTCTTTCCTATCCCATGCAGGACGAGGGTCAAGAGGTGCCATGATGAGGAAGTATTGGGATTTTCGGTGGCTTGAGCGCTTCTTGCCGCATCGGCGGCCGGTGATCGTGGGGGTCCATTTCGTCCTGGTAACGATGGCTTATCTCCTGGCCTTTCTCCTCCACTTCGAGTTTCGCCTGCCGGCAAGCGAGTGGGATCGCTTCCTTCGCACGCTTCCCTTCCTTCTCCTTGCCAGGATGACCGTCTTTGCCTGGTTCCATCTCTACGAGGGCCTCTGGCGCTACGTCAGCATGCGGGATATCCTGGCGATCCTCAAGGCGGTGACGCTCAGCTCCTTGATTTTCTTAGCAGGCATTTTAGCCTTTTTCGGCCACGGCTTCCCCCGATCGGTCTTCGTCCTCGACTGGATGCTGTGCCTGGCCCTGGTTGGCGGCGTAAGGCTCGCACTCCGTGCCCTTCGGGAGTCAAGTCGAAGGAATCGGCAGGAGCAAGCGAGGCGGGCCTTCATCATCGGAGCCGGGGATGCGGGGGAAATGCTCCTGCGGGAGATGGACCGGAGCCTCACGCTGAACTATGAGGTGGTGGGGTTCATCGATGATGACCCCCGGAAGCAGGGGAGGCGGATCCACGGCGTTGAGGTGGTGGGGACGGTGGAGGAGCTGCCGGGGCTTTGCCGGGCAAAGGAGGTCGAGGAATTGCTCATCGCCATCCCTTCGGCTACTCCAGAGCAAAAGCGGCGCATCGTGGAGCGGTGCCGAAATAGCGGTGTGCCCTTTAAAACCGTCCCGGCCTTGAGCGAGCTGCTTCAGGGCAAAGCCAGGATCGGGCAACTTCAGGAGGTGCGGCCGGAGGACCTCCTCGGGCGGGAGGCGGTCCGGCTGGACCTCGACCGGCTTCGGGAAGAGCTTCAGGGAAGGCGGATCCTGGTAACGGGGGCAGGAGGCTCCATCGGGTCCGAGCTCTGCCGGCAACTGGCCGCTTTAGAGCCTGAGCTGCTCGTCCTGTTCGAGCGGGCGGAGAACAGCCTCTACTTCGTCCACATGGAGCTTCAATCCCGCCATCGGAAGCTTCATGCTGTGCCCGTCGTGGGGGACATCCTGGATCGGCGGAAGGTCGAGGAGGTCATTACGGCATATGCCCCAGAAGTCATCTATCACGCGGCCGCTTACAAGCACGTGCCGCTCATGGAGGCTCATCCTTTGGAGGCCATCCAGAACAACGTCTTCGGGACCGAGACGGTGGCGCTGGCGGCAAGGGACCGAGGGGTCAAGAAGTTCGTCCTGATCTCCACTGACAAGGCCGTCCGACCGGTTGGCCTCATGGGGATGACGAAGCGGGTGGCGGAATGTCTGCTTCTCTCCCTCAACGGCGGGCCAACCACCTTTGTTGCCGTCCGGTTCGGGAACGTGTTGGGAAGCGATGGCAGCGTCCTTCCCATCTTTCGGTGGCAGATCGCACAAGGGGGGCCGCTCACAGTGACAGACCCCGAGGCCACGAGGTATTTTATGCTTATGTCAGAAGCAGCGCAACTTGTCCTACAGGCGGGGGCGATGGGCAGAGGGGGTGAAATCTTTTTCCTGGACATGGGGGAGCCGGTCCGCATCATGGACCTGGCGGAGAGCCTGATCCGTCTCTATGGCCTGGAGCCGGGTCGAGATATCGAAATCCAGATTGTCGGGTTAAGGCCTGGGGAAAGGCTTAATGAGGAGCTGGTGCAGGAGCAGGAGGAGTTGCTTCCTACCGAGCATGAAAAAGTGTTCAAAGTTC
>Ga0272449_1003556_pt1 | contig 13323 bp, 12 predicted proteins | sample YNPCB0241_FD_198679 | JGI IMG/M metagenome (GOLD analysis project Ga0272449, IMG submission 198679) | Hot spring sediment microbial communities from Yellowstone National Park, WY, United States - YNP-CB-024-1 | ecosystem: Environmental > Aquatic > Thermal springs > Hot (42-90C) > Sediment...
CGGTCGGCCAAAAGGGCAAGATCTTTTCGAAGATCTCTTCGTTGATCTCTTCCTTGTCCCCGGAAACAGTGCTTTCCGGGGAAGGGAGTAGGCGATTTCCTTCACAAACCCCTTGACCGAGAAATTTTTTCGAAACCGCCAGTAATGGCTTTCGAACTTGGACTAATCCCGAACTGGCCTTTCACTCTCGAAACGCTCAAAGGTGGCATCAGGGCAGAATCCAATCCACTAGGATCGAGTCCGGAACTCGATTCAATTTGACCCGCCGCAGTTGCTTTGGCAAGCGGGACCTTTGGTTTCCCGGTTGGGGTTGCCCGCCGGAGTTCCTCTCCGGTAGGTCCTAGTTTGTTCCCCCGGCTAACTTATGGAGTCCCCCCAACACCCCTAAAAAGTGCCCCTTCAACAAGAGGATTTGCTTGCACGGCACTCGGCCCGCAGTTGCCGGTGCTACCGGAGAGGCCATCCGGACCAGCAGCCGAAAATCTCAATACACTTCCTGAGCGGGAAAGGTTTTTACCACAGCAATTTGCCTATAGAGAGGAGACCTCCCCCATCGAAGGACAAGATTAATTTCGCTGGCGAGGACCTTGTTAGTTGCCATTGAAGAATTCCTTGTCATTGCTCTCCGCACAGAAGTTTATCACTGCCCTCGGCTCTCAAATTCCCTGGCGGACTAATCCCCACCCCCACCATCAACCTCGGAAGGGTACCTTCCCCCGGGGCCGACAACACCGCCTGGGTTTTTCTCGCAACTTTGGCGACCCCCAGTTCCTCCACCGATTTGCCGGGGGAATGTCTGGCACATCCACAACCGGCAAAGAGAATGGGCCGACATATCGATAGTCCTCGGTCCTACCTCCCGCCGTTTAGTCACACGTTTTGGTCAGAAGGCACTGATTGCACACTCGTGCTAAGCAATTCAACGGGTCGCCTCCTCTTATCCGCTTTTCCTTCACGGAGTGGATCCTCTTGCTAGGGATAAGTGGAGCACGATCGCAAGGGGAAGTTTACAATCTGGCCTAGCAACTATCCGAGTACAATAAGGGGAATTGGAATCGACATCCGATTGAATAGCCCCTTGCTCGAATCCAGAAACTGCCGTAAACTTGCCTTAGGTTAGCATTTGCCTGAAGAGGTGGAGACCCGACCGACTGGAGGGGAGTCAATCTTCCCCCAGACGTAGGCAGAAATCTCTACATGCGTCGGGTCGGAAGGGATGCAACCGCTATCCGACGGAATTAAAGGCGGTACTTGAGGTTTTGTTTGGCATTTCCTTAACAGACCGGTTACTTGGTAACTGGAAGTAGGAATCGGTGAACCCTCCTAGATTCGTCCGGCACTTACCTTGGATTGCCGAATCTCCCCTGGCCGAAGGACCAAGGGGAGTGGAGGGAATTTCGCCATTCCGATTCCCCGTTGCGGATCGATTCTCCAGCTTCAGTTCCTTCTCAGAGATCACTTCTGTTAGCAAAGGAGGAGGATTGGGCCTGGCCCAGCGGTGTGGCGTTTTGCGAGGCGAGAAGTTCGACGTGACCTCGCTACGGCCAACCGCGGGCCACGCCGTCGGCTTGCTTGTGCCGGGGAAAGCCCCGGGGCTCGGAGCAAGTCGGCGGTAACGCAAGCTGGGTGCGACTTTCCTCCATCGAAAGTTCTCGGCCCAAAACTAGCCGGTCAAAAGCCCACATTCTCCCCGCCGATTCACACTCCGTAATGCCTGAGACTCTTCGGGGGCTTTCCCCTCGCAGCTTTCTCCCCCGCTGACTCTTTGTCTACGTACATAGCTTGGTTTTTTAGCCAGCAGGAAGTGACGGCCAAATTGGGGAACATCCGCGAGGTAACTGTCATTGCGGAAATTCCCCTGAAACCTCCCGCACCAGCCATATAGGGAATTCGATCCTCCCAAACGGATGGCCACCCCTTCGCCGAACGATTCAAGCGGAAGCATCCTAGCTTCCGCCAACAAAAGCCACTTCGAAAGCACCCAATTACCCGATAACAAACCCTCAGAACGAAAGAAATCTGCCCATGATCTGTAAAGCCGAACCAATCGAACCTATCGCGGAAAAGAGCCCCGGAAAACCGGGGTCCCAGGGATGTTTTACCCACAGAACTTCCACTCCAACCTGGCTGACTTTTACTAACCGAAGCCTGCAGTGGCCCGAAAGGCAAAGTCCGCCCCAAATCGAACTTACTCGGGATTACCGTGAGGGCGGATTGTCAGGGCCACAAAAACTTCTCACTGCGAAGGAATTAGAACTTCTTGTCGCCCATGCCCGGCAGGGGAGCCGTCCGGCCTGGGAAATCTTGGCTTCCAGTTTCTATGTGCGTGTACATAAGTACCTGCTTCATCACCTGGGTGATCCTTTTGAAGCCGAGGATGCTACTCAAGAAGTTTTCCTCCAGGCAATCCGACATCTCCATCAACTCCGCATAGGCCGATTGTTCCCTGCCTGGATTAAAGCTATTGCCCGGCGGACCCTCCGCCGCTACCGACACCGAAGGCAGGGGATAGGATCGGCCCCAGCCTACCTTTCATGCTGGGAGAAAACCGAGATCTCCTCTGCCGTCCCAGCTCCGCCGGAAATAGTCGACCAAAAAGAGCTGGCCCGACAGGTTCGCACTGCTGTAGCGACATTAGGAAGTTTGGACCGGCAGACGATAGAGGCTCATTACTTCCGAGGGGAAAGCCTGTGTGAGATGAGTCACCGCCTGGGCTGCCCTTTAGGGACCGTAAAACGTCGCCTGCATACCGCTCGCCGCCGGCTCGCTCAGCAGTTGGAGCGATTCGTTTCCGCCTAGGGAGGGATTTCCCCGCGGCCCACCCTCATGCCTTTCCTGCGGGAGTACCTCCTAGGATGTCCAAAAGACGTACGAGCACCCACCGTACTCGAAAATGCACCCCGGACCAAAGATCCTGCTGGTGAATGCCCATGCCCTTCCCCACCCACTTTCGTTGCGATTCGGCGGCAGGGACCAGCCCGAAGGCAAGTCTTATCCGATCCGAATGTCTCGGAAATGGCCAGTCCAGACCTAGTCTTGAAAACTGGCTGGCACCACAGTCCCGCAAGAACTGCAAGGGACCGTTGGTAAATTTTCGCAACCCGAAGTATAATCTCGAAGTTTTCCACAACCTCACGGACCAAGCCTACCATGGATCGAGATAGCTCTTGGGAGACCCGGGGATTTTGGGACAAAGTAAGTCTAGCCGAAAGGCAGGGAAGGGATCTTGTAACCGAACGCAACTTGAGGTGAGAGGCGGGGGCAAGCTGCAGGAGCATCCTGCGGATTTGCGGAGGCTTCGTGCCCCGGCCGCTTGCTTTCCCAAGCGGAGGGTAGTTCATCAATGTGCCGGGTAATCGTTCGCATTGCGGGAAACACCTCCACCTCGGCTTCGGGTTTCCCCACGGGTTCTGGATGGGTAGTTCCCACTCCGGAGACTGGCGGGCCTGGGGACCGCGGTAATCCCTTCCTCCGGAAAACCTCGGAGAAAAGATCAAATCTCCAACCAATGGGAAGCTTTACCTCACCCAAAAACTAGAGCCGACGCAAGCATTTGGCAATCCCGCTTGTAAACAGAGTCACCAAGTGAAATGAACTTCAGGAGCCAGCTATGAGTCAACAAGCCGCGACCCCTTCCTCTTTGCGAGCCCTTGGTTGGATTGTCACTCTAGCAGGGTTAGGGATCAACCTTGCTCTCGGGGTTCTTTACACATGGAGCGTGATTAGCAAAGCAATTCCACCGGAATGGGGCTGGAGCGAGACGGCTCGCTCTTTGCCCTATTCGATCGCTGTACTGCTGTTCTCTCTCATGATGGTGCCTGGGGGGCGGATTCAAGACCGCTTCGGTCCACGCACCGCCGCCACTCTCGGGGGAATTCTGGTCGGATTGGGATTTATTCTTTCCAGTTTTACCACTTCACCCGTGGGATGGATGGTCGGGTTTGGTATTCTCGTGGGTTCGGGGATTGGCTTTGCCTATTCCGCCCCCATCCCTGCTGCGGTCAAGTGGTTTCCTCCTCAGCAGACGGGAATGATTTCGGGAATTGTCGTTTCCGGCTTTGGCTTGGCTTCCCTCTATGCAGCACCGCTAACCCAAGCACTGATCGGGGCTCTGGGCATCTCCGGAACGGTGCTTGTCCTTGGGATTGCTTTTCTAGCGATCATCGTGGGCCTGGCACAACTGCTGATTCTGCCCCCGCCGGAGTATCGGGCTTTGATCGCTTCCACGGGTAGTCCGCAAGCTTCCGGCAGCACTTCGGCAAGCCTCAGCCCCGAGTTTTCCCCGGGAGAGGTGCTCCGATCCCCGAGCTTTTACATGATGTGGTTCATGTATGCCTGTGGTGCGGGAGCAGGCCTCATGATTATCTCCAAGTTGGCCTCCATCGGCGAAGTGCAAGCCGGCCTAAAGTTAGGATTCGTGCTGGTTGCAGCTTTGGCCCTCGGCAATGGACTGGGGCGGGTGATTACGGGAATCCTGTCCGATTACATCGGAAGACAGCGAACCCTGCTGGGGTGCTTTATCTTTCAGGCCGTCTTGATTGGACTTTTGTCCACAATCACCAAAGATTCCCCTCTTGCCCATCCGGTAGTCATGTGCCTGATCTCAGCCTTGATCGGGGCCAACTTCGGTGCCAACTTGGCCCTCTTCCCGGCGGCTGCCAAAGACTATTACGGCCTTAAGCACTTCGGGGCAAACTACGGGATGCTCTTTACCGCCTATGGGGTGGGTGGATTTTCTCTGGCTTTAGCCGCGGGAAGACTTTATGACGTTTATCAAAGTTACACGCCATCCTACCTTTTGGCCGGGGCTCTTTTGATTGCCGCCGCCGTCTGCACGGTCCTGCTGCCAAAACCGAAAAAAATCGGGCTGGCAGCGTGACCCTTTAGCTAGCCTGCTGGGAATCCCCTAAATTAGTAAATTCCGAAATCATCATCTTCCGGAGCATTTGCTGCCTTTTGCCCCGATCACAACGTGCCAAAAGCGTGTTGGATCACCTTTCGAGGTGAGAAGCCCACTGGCCGTTAACCGGTTGGGAATCAAAGGCATCGGCTCCCACGAAGTGGAACCTCTGAAAAAATTCCTGAGGTAAACCGTCCGGATTATTTCTCAAACGGCTGCATTGCTGGCCAACTTGGTTCCGACCGGACACATCCGGCCAGCGTGAAGATTGGGCAGAAGACAGCTCACCGTTTTGGTGAGAACTTTCGTTAACCACCTTTCGTAAGTCCCTAAAAGTAAATTTCGTGTGGTTTCCCAGGATGCCCGCTGTGTGAGGGCAAGGAAAATGACAGATACCAGAGAACTTCCCCAGTGTTTTCCCGGCCAGCGAGCAATCTAAAGGCAACTCTTGCTCGACAGCAGGGCAGTCTGACAGACTTTCTTCTGCTGGCAAAAGTGGGAGATGCTTCGCCAGTTAGGTTGCCCCAATTGGAGGAAAGCCGTTTCCCGGGATTCGTCGGCCCGAAAGTCTCCCTGTTATCATTCTTCACTTTTTTCCTAGACGTGCCGAACCGCGGGAATTCGCCAGGTTGAGACACCAAGCCATGACGACTGAGCACCAGAAAATTTTGCCACAATCAGCCGAGGAGACCTTCGGCGTCATCTTCGACATGGATGGTGTACTGGTGGATAGCTACCAAGCTCACTTCCAAAGCTGGCGGGAACTGGCCGCCGAATTGGGCGTGGAGGTAACCGAGGCCGACTTTGTCCGGCACTTTGGCCGAACTAGCAGGGAGATTGTCGAAGCCTATTGGGGTGAGGGCCGATTCACCGATGCAGAGATCGCGGAACTTGACCGCCGCAAGGAAAGTTACTATCGACGCATCATTTCCCAAAACTTCCCGGAAATGCCCGGGGTTCGGAGCCTGCTTTCCCGACTGAAAGCTGCTGGTTTCCGCCTGGCAGTTGGCTCTTCCGGTCCCCCGGAAAACGTGAGGCTTGTGCTAGAGAAGCTCGAGGCCGGCCCAATCTTCGATGCTGTGGTCACCGGCATGGACGTAACCCGCGGTAAGCCCGATCCGCAGGTATTCCTCCTAGCTGCCAAGCGATTGAATCTTCCGCCAGAGCACTGCGTGGTGATCGAAGATGCCCCGGTGGGAATTCGTGCCGCCCATGCTGCCGGGATGGCCGCCGTGGGACTGGTGAGCACAGGTCGCGATCCCCAATCCCTCGCCGAAGCCGACCTCGTCATCCACTCCTTGGAAGACCTTACACCTGAAACTCTCCGGGAACTCATTCTTCGGAACGTCGCAAAAACCGCAGGCAAACCGTGAGAAAAACCCCAAAAAAATTCCGGAAGCCTAGCGATCCACTAAATGGTGTCGATCCTCTGGGAATCCTCTTACGACTCCAGACCACACCGAGCTCCCCCGAGTTCCCGCTCGAACTACTCCAACCAGAACATCGCTATCCCGCAGAAATCCTTATAAGCAGATTGTGCGGGGGTTTTGGGGAGGTTGTTACTCCTGCCAGTAGCTGGCTGAGGTACCGCATTCAAACTCTTTCGAAGGTTTTCGGAAACCACTTCGAATGTTGGGGACAGTTTCTCCGCGGTCAGAATCAGAACTTTGTGGATCACGCAAAAACGGTTGGGCATCCCTTAGCTTATCCCTCGTCCGGCTGACCCTTTCACCCGAAAGATCCAAGATTCATGATCGTCTCTGAAGTCAATTCCAGAAACCAAACCGGCAATGTCTTGGGCATAGGCTCTTCCCCTTTCCCCTCGAGCGGCCCCACCGCAAGTTGATCCTAGGAATCCGCTGCTGCAAAATCGAACTTGAGGCCAAACATGGTAGCCCCAAGGTTTTGGAGAAAGCGTGACAACACCTTTTCGAAGGGTGGTCGATTCCTTCGGCCAGTTACTAGCAGTCCAACACCCATCCCAAGAAAACATTCACTCTTTGGAGGACCACCTGTGATTTTCGGAACCCAACCAAGGAAAGTGAGGTTCGGCATGCGAAGCCACTTGGTTGTTTTCAGTGGTACAACTCTTTTGGCTTGGGTTCTTGGAACCGTATCGGAAATTTGCCCGGCGGGGATCGTCCAAGCGGAGATCCCTCGGCGGCCGAATATTTTGCTGATTTGTGTCGATGACCTGAAACCAGCTCTCGGCTGTTATGGAGACAAGTGGGCGAAAACGCCCAACATCGATCGGTTGGCTGCTCGGGGGCTTCGTTTTGAGCTTGCGTTTTGCAATCAGGCGGTGTGTGCCCCTTCGCGAAACGCTCTGCTTCTTGGATCACGTTGTACTTCCATTGGAATTTATAATCTGTCGGAAAATTTTCGGCAGGTGCTTCCCGATGCCGTGACCATGCCTCAGTACTTCAAGCAGCACGGGTGGTGGACGGAGGCCGTGGGAAAAGTCTTCCACACGGGGCATGGCAACCACGAAGACCTAGCATCCTGGAGCATCCCGCCGCTCGTTGAAAAAGTGGTAGAGTACTTGGATCCGAAAAACTCGGCTGACGGCCAAATCACCCGAGAAGAGGCCTATTTCACCAACCAGATGCTCGACCGCATTGCAAGTCTTCCGCGAGGAATGGCGTGGGAAGCTCTCGACGTACCGGATACTGCCTATGCGGACGGCCGAATCGCAGAGGAAGCCATCCGTCGTTTGCAAAAAGCCCGAATTCGACTAGAAAACGAGCGTACCCCATTTTTCTTGGCCGTGGGCTTTGTAAAACCTCATCTGCCGTTTACTGCCCCGCGGAAATACTGGAAACTCTACGATCCTGCCCAATTCGAGTTACCGAAGTTTAATACTCTTCCTCGGGGTGCTCCCAAAGTTGCAGGAAAAATCGGCGGCGAAATCCTCAACTACGAGCCGCTCACCTTAGAAAATCTCTCCGGTGAGGAAATGCAGCGGAAACTGATTCACGGGTATTATGCGGCGGTAAGTTACGTCGATGCCCAGATTGGCAAAGTAATCGATGAACTGGATCGTCTGGGCCTAGCTTCTTCGACGATCGTGCTTCTTTGGGGAGATAACGGCTTCCACTTGGGAGACCACGGAATCTGGACAAAGCACACCAACTATGAGGAGGCCGTGCGGATCCCGCTAATCATTGTGGCTCCGGGAATCACTCGGCCTGGGACGGTCACCAAGCAAGTGGCTGAAAATGTGGACTTATTTCCCACGTTAGTAGAACTTGCGGGGCTGCCTCCGCCGCCCGGTCCTCAGCCGATCGATGGGGTCAACCTCGTGCCTGTCCTTCGCAATCCGGACTGCCGGGTGGATGACCATGCTTACCACTGCTATCCCCGCGGAGCGATGATGGGCCGGGCCATCCGCACAGAACGATATCGACTGGTGGAGTGGAAACGATTCGGGGCACCGGCCGAGGAAGCCCAATATGAGCTGTACGATTATTGCAGCGATCCCGAGGAAACCGAAAACCTGGCCGAATCGCGGCCCGAAATCTTGGAAGAGCTCAAATCGATCCTCCGGCGGCATCCGGAGGCTGTTCCACCCGGAAAAGGCCGGCAGTAAACCCCGGCCGGAACATTAAATCAATCCGGATCTTTTCGTCCCAGATCTTTTCCTCCAGCTGCCTTTCCAATCCCGGGTTAAAACGACAAGCAATTCCCCGAAAAAAGGTAAAATTCACACATTAATACCCCTTCAGGGCGACATTAGTTCTTGATTACTCCTTGCGGGCACATGTGTTCCTCAGGCCAGAGGAGACCAGCCGGGGATTTTACACCCGGCATGTCTGATGGGCTTCATGTCCGAATCATCATCCGCTCGGCCCCGCCGGCTGCATCCGGAAAAACTCGGGGAACTCCTGAAAAATTCCAGACGTGCAAGGCCAGGTCCCAATGTGTGGATGTTTTCTTGTCTTAGACGGCCAAATATTGGGGCTTATGAAAGTAGATCACATTTCCCGGGGGAATTATTCAGAGGTTCCTCGGGAAAATTTCCTCCGGGATTCCCCATTCGCAAGGGCTACCTCGTCGGGAGCTGGCTTGTCGAGGAGCTCTCCTTGATAAGGTGGAAGGGTCCACGTGAACCGAAGTTTCAAACGACGCCTGCCACAAAGGAAAATGTCCGTTGATTTCTGTGGCATGAGCCTTCCCCACCTCCGAAAAGCCTCCGACCTATTGTCAAACCCCTCCCCCAGTGTATCAAATTGAACGCGAAAAGGCGGAAGGAACCTCCGCGTAATTTCTGTGGTATCTCTGACGACGGTCGATGGCCGCAATTTGGGGCCTGGTGTAACCTTAAACCATCAAATCAATTAGGGTACGCCCGACTTTGCAAACCCTGTCGTGATCAAGAGATTTCGGAAGGGGTTTTCTTCCGGGAAGATGTAAAGGGTATCCCCTGCTTTATCCCGGGCCCCCCAAGGAACCCATTTAAGCAGGCAGCACAAAGGAACGTGTTTAAGCAGGCGGCACAAATAAGAAGGCAGGAAAAAAGCAGCCTTGGAGGCTCTGGGAAAAAACTGATTTGCCACGCTAAGCGGGAAGATCGTTGGGGATGGGGTTATTCCCTGGGCAAGGAAGGGAGAAGATGAGCTGGTTTTTAGCTGCCCCCAAAAGTTATGAATTTGTCGCTCCCCGACACATTGTGTTTGGAGTGGGCCGAAGCCGGGAAGTAGGCCAATGGGTCCAAACCGTGGCCCGCCGGGCGTGGATCCTCCCGGGGGCAAAGACCCTTGTGGACTCGGGAGTGATCGACGAGCTTGCCCACCGACTGCAGGAGGCCGGGATTTCCAGCTTCCGACTCCCCGAGATCGAGCACGAACCCTTGGTGGAAGATGTGGATCGAACCGCCCAGCTAATGTTAGAAAACGGGGCTGAAAGAGGAGATTGCCTTTTACCTGTGGGGGGTGGATCGGCCATCGATTTGGCCAAGGCGGTGGCCGGCATGGTGGGGGAAGCCCTCGGCTCGGGCTGCACTACCCCACCGAGTATCGTGGAATTTTTGGAAGGGGTAGGCACCGGACGGCGGATGACACACTCCCCCTTGCCAGTGGTGGCTCTTCCCACCACGGCTGGCACAGGGGCAGAAGCCACACGAAATGCGGTCATTTCCTCGTATGATCCACCCTTCAAGAAAAGTTTTCGGGACAGCCGGCTAATGCCCCAGGTGGTGATCGTGGATCCTGTTTTGGGGAAGACTGTTCCCCCGGCGGTCACCGCCGCCACGGGGATGGATGCCATCACGCAGTTGGTGGAGAGCTATATTTCCAAGAGGTGGCAGCCGATTCCCCGGGCGTTGTCTCTCCAGGGCTTAAAGCTCGCCGTCGAAGCCCTGCCTCGAGTCATGGAGGACGGAGAGGATCTGGAGGCTCGGGCGGCCATGGCCCATGCGGCACTGCTTTCGGGAATGGCCCTGGCCAATTCCGGATTAGGGATGGCCCACGGAATTGCCGCCGCGTTGGGAGTTGTGTGTCGGGTGCCCCATGGTTTGGCCTGTGCCCTACTACTCCCCACTGCTATCCGAACCAATGCCGAAGTAAGTGCCTCGGCATTTTTAGAGTTAGTCCGCTGGCTGTATCCCGAGAAATCGATGGCGGACGGAAAATCGGCTGCCTTGTTCTTGGCCGACAAGCTAGAATCTTTGTGTCGGCAAATTGGCATCCCGCAAAGGCTCTCCCAGGTGGGAGTAAAACGGGAGGATTTGCCGGCAATCGTCCAAGGTTCCTATGGTACCAGTATGCAGGGTAATCCGAAGGAGCTTTCCCCCGACGAACTTTTGAAAATCCTTGAGGAGCTGCTGTGATTGTCATCGGTGGACTGACTCCGGCGTGGCAGCACATTTTGGTTTTCGATGAATTTCGCTGTGGCACCGTCAACCGAGCCGCGGAAACCGTTTGGTGTGCATCCGGGAAAGTATTGAATGCTGCCTTGGCTGCTTACCACTTGAACGGGCTTGTTCGGGTTTTGGCAGCCGTGGGGGGACGAACCCGCCGACAGATTGAAGATGATTTAGAGATCTTCGAACTCGATTATCGCTGGGTGGTTACCGAGGCCCCCACACGCGTATGTGTAACGGTGATCGACCGGGCCACGGGAGAAGTGACGGAACTTGTGGAAGAGGCCGGTCCCCTCAGCACCAAAGAACTGGAGCAGTTCTATCAAGCGTGGAAAGAAGAAACGGCAAAGGCGACCGTGGCCCTCGTTATTGGATCGTTGCCCCCGGGCACAGATCCCCAATTCTACCGAAGATTGGTCTCCGCATGTGGGGGCAAGGTGATATTGGATTTTGCGGGGCCCGGCTTGCGGGAGTGCCTTTCGCTCCGACCTTTTTTGGTGAAACCCAATCGCCAGGAGCTTGCCCGAACTTTGGAACGACCAATCGATTCCCCCCAGGCCATTTGGGAAGGAATTCGCCAGCTGCAAGCTTGGGGTGCGGAATGGGTCCTGGTAACCGACGGAGGATCGCCGGCCTGGCTGGGAGGTCCAGAGGGCCTCTTCTCCGTTCTCCCGCCATCCCCGGCTCGGAAGGTTAATCCTATCGGTTCCGGAGATGCCGTGGCCGGAGCAATCGCCACCGCTTTATCCCAGGGAAAAGATATGTTTGAAGCGGTCCGATTGGGAATCGCGGCAGCCGTGGATAATCTCGAGCAGCTCCTTCCCTGCCGCCTTCGCCCCAGTCGGGTAGCCGAACTTGCTTCGCAGGTGGTGCTTCAGCCTGTGGCGGGGTGAGAGCTTCTGGACTTCCCGAGCCGAGCAGTGGTCCCGCTTTAAAGGCTATCAGAAACTCCTCCGCAACGAACAAAAAAACCCGAAAAGAAAAACCGGACGGGCACAAGAAACACACGGCGGTAAAACTTAACCTCAGGGCCATTCGGAGGCGGTTGGTCTCAAGGCCATTCCGGGAGTGTGGGCACCCCGCAGTGCTCCCTTGATGAACGAGCAACCAATTTCAAAGCTCGAAAAAAGCTGGCTCCGGCTAGGGTGGCCAAACTTTTCGACGACGGATCGGTTCTCGAGGGGGAACGGATCCTTTGCCTCCCAAGGCCCCGCCGTTTGCAGTGCATTTCAAGTCAAACATTCTCCGGAAATTTCGGCAAGGCAGAATCTCAGCACAGCAAAAGGCCGGCCTCCAAACATACCTCCTTCAAGCCCTGCGGAACTTTGTTTTGCGGCGGTCGACCATGCCCCTCTATAATCATCCAAAAGGATCCTCAGCTACCGGTGTGAACACCTTTTGCCAGGCGAGCCGGAGCTCCGGCTTTTCAGGCCGGCAAACTCTGGCCGGTTTCACCTCTCTCGATGCGAGGACACCAGTGGCATGGGGCCCTTTGCCCGGCGGGAGGGGATAAAGCCGGGCGTGGGAAGAAAATCATCCGCAAAGAAGATCCGGACAAAACCCGGACAGACCGTTTGTTCTCCGACTGGTTCCAACCTTTCCTCCAAGTTCCGGCGTCAAACGCGTTTGTTTTCCCGTGTGGAGAACCGTTCGGAAAACCTCGACAAAACAGGTGGCAGAGAAGAAAATTTTGATCGTTTTCCTGCGGAGGTCCCTTGAGGTGGAGAATTAGTAGCGGCTGTCCGGAACCAAGTTCGCGATGAGAACCGTTGGGTTTTTAGGCACCGAAACCATGGAGAAAAAAGAGGAGCAAAGTGCCGGATCTGGCGGCCCGGGAGTGGTGATCCGCACCGCTTCCAACCGAGATGTCGAAGAAGTGAAACGATTGGTATTCTCCGTAATGGAGGAATTTGGCCTACCTCCGGATCCAGGTGGTTTGGACGCCGACTTAGACGACATCGAACGAAACTATCTCCACCCTGGGGGACTCTTCGAAGTTGTAGAGACTACCGACGGCACAATCATTGGCACCGCCGGTTTGATGATCCGTGGAAACGGGGTCGCGGAACTTCGCAAGATGTATCTCCGGAAGGATTACCGGGGCAAAGGGATTGGCCGAACCTTGTTGGAACACATGTTAGCCCACGCCCGAAAAGTAGGAATCAAAGAGGTAGAGTTGGAAACCAACTCTTCTCTGCAGGATGCAATCCGGCTTTATGTGGGCTATGGTTTTCAACCCTGCCCGCGGAAACCAATCTCCCGTCGGAGTGATCAGGTGTACCACCTCCGGCTCGAGTAATCAGGGGGCCCCGGTCTCACGCCAGGAAATCAGGAAATTAGGAAACTAGAGGAGCAAAATGACCCGGTTGGCCCAAGCAGGGAAATAAATCGGGGCTGACAACTCGACCGCCGAATCCGCAACCCGAGAGGCACCGTCCCCTTCCTCAAAGAAAAACCCGGAAGTTACCTCCCCTTCCCACCCGAAAAATCCAACTAGATCAAATCTCAAGCCCTCAGCATTCCGCGATTTCTGGAAAGCCCCTTAGTCCTCCTGGAAGGTGAA
>Ga0272449_1003559_pt1 | contig 13309 bp, 15 predicted proteins | sample YNPCB0241_FD_198679 | JGI IMG/M metagenome (GOLD analysis project Ga0272449, IMG submission 198679) | Hot spring sediment microbial communities from Yellowstone National Park, WY, United States - YNP-CB-024-1 | ecosystem: Environmental > Aquatic > Thermal springs > Hot (42-90C) > Sediment...
GGGTTAAACTCTTCTAGATACCTTGGTATGCCTCCAAGAATCGAATAAACCTCTATCAATTGCTCTACAGTATACTTGGGAAAAAATTCCTTAATGAATTTGAATTTAAGAGGAGTCAAATGCATTTTAAAAGTTTTTCTTCCATAAAAAGCCGAGCCATAGCCTATTGAGATTTTGTATATCGTAGAAATTATAGAGCCACAAAGAATTATTTTCTTGTCAGTCTCCTTTATCTTCTCCCACCACCTTTGCAATATAGACGGCCAAGCTCTATTGACCATGTAAAGGTATTGAAACTCGTCTATTATGATGATTTTGTATTTGCTCTTGTAGATGAACTCAAAAAAATCGTCCCATGTGTTGAACTTTACAAATTCTTCATTTATTTGTTTTGCCAATATATCAAGTATGTTGTCAGAAAGGTCAGCTAACAAATAAAGAGCATTAGTCTTTTTTGCAAATTCTAATAAAAGTCTGCTCTTTCCAACTCTTCGACGCCCGTATATTACTGCTAGTTCGGCTTTATTTGATTTTGCTACTTCTAAGAGTTTGTTCATCTCTTCTTTTCTATCGATAAACATTCTCATAATAATCATTATCGTAATCATGTATTTAAAATTATTGTTAAATGATTGAAAACTCTTTGAATTCTTTTTTATATTCCTCTTCTTCTACATCAACCTTATCTACTCTTGCTAGAATAGGACCTTTCTTCACATAATCTAGGAATTTTTTTATCTTATCTTCATCACCCTCAGCAACTATCTCTACCCTTCCATCTGGCAAATTCCTTACCCACCCTTTTATGCCTAGCCTATCGGCAACTATTTTAGTATTCCACCTAAAATTCACTCCCTGCACTCTTCCGCTAACAAACACATGAACTCTTTTCATAATTTAATTCACGCATCATAAAATTATAAACCTTGGCAGGACGATCAGAGCTGTATTTTTCTTCGATAAAATCTTTAAATGTTTCAGTCGACTATAACAATATTGCATTTTATTTTTCTTTTGCATAAAATAATTCAATGAGGTACGAAAAAGCACCAGACGTTGAAGAAAGGTTGAGAAAAATAGTAAAAGCGTTAAACCAAGACCATATAGAGCTTGACAGAGTTATATGCATACGCAGTTACGGCTCTAAGTCGAAAGCTATAGCAAGGATATGGGGTTTGCCTAAGATATTCCAAGTTGCCTTGGATTGCAGGTCTTATTATGTCATCGAAGTCATAGCGAATAGGTTTGACAGATTAAGCGACGAGGAAAAGGACAAAACGCTTATACATGAATTAATGCACATACCTAAAGGTTTCGGCGGAGGCTTGATACCGCATAATAGCCATATAAGGAAGATAAACAGAAAAACAGTTGAAGAGGTCTACAGGAAGTACAAAAACATGAGATAATTTTAATATAAGGTAGGAGAAAATATATTCTGATTTCTATGATAGAATTCTACTTAAGGACAGTGAGAGATGAGAAGCTGCAAAAGATAGAGGAATTTAGAGAAGGGTGCTGGATAAATGTAGAATCGCCGAGTGAGGAAGAAATGGAAAAGATATCAAAAGATTTTAAAATAGACATAGACTGGCTCAAAAGCAGTATGGATCTGGATGAAAAATCGAGAATAGAAGAAGATGGCGAAAAGGTGCTGATAATAACGAGAATACCTTACAAGGATGAAAATGATGAGATATCTACAATACCTTTCGGCATAATACTCACAAGAAGCTTTATTATGACAATATCTTATTTGCCGAACCAGATAGTCGAAGATATAAAAATAGAAAAGTTTAAAGTAGCTACAACTCAAAGAGTGAGGTTTGTCCTTAAGGTTTTCGAAAGAATAAACAGAAATTACGATAAATACCTCGATATGCTTAGCAAGAAGGCTGAAATGATAGAACACCAAGTAAGCATATCTTTGACGAACAACGAAATTTACCAGCTTTTACAAATCCAAAAGACCTTGATTTATTTCAGTAGTGCAATAGTGGCCAACGAATTAGTTTTTGAAAAGCTAAGTTCCGGCAAAATCATCAAAATGTATGAGGAGGATAAAGAAATAATAGATGACATAGTCTTGTCAAACAAGGAAATATATGAAAGGATAAAGATAATGAGGGACGTGCTTAGCAATACTCTAGATGCTTACGCCTCTATTGTCTCGAACAATTTAAACATAGTTATGAAATTCTTAACGTCTGTTAGCATAATCCTTTCCGTAAGCGTCCTTATAGCATCTTTTTATGGCATGAACGTCTCATTGCCTTTACAAGACCATCCCCTAGCTTTCTGGTATATACTGCTAGCCTCTATCGCAAGCTTCGTCCTGCTTTACCTGTTCTTCAAGAAAAAGAACTGGCTTTAAGTATTTTAATTAGCAGATACTCAATATAGATTATGGCAAAGCTTAAAGTAGGATGGTTTTCCTTTACTTGTTGCGAGGATTCGACAATAGTTTTTCTGGAGTTGATGAACGAGCATTACAAAAAATGGCAGGAGTTGATAGAATTCAAGTATTTTAGAACTTTAAAAGGAAAAAACGATATGACTGACTTGGATGTTGCATTCGTCGAAGGAGCGATAGCCAACTATAAAGAAGAGGAGATGCTGAAAGAGATTAGAAAAAACTGCAAGAAGCTTATAGCCGTAGGCAGCTGTGCTTGTACGGGAAGTCCGTCAAACCAAAGAAATTTTTTCGATGACGAAACTAGAGAAGAGATACAACTCATCCTAGATAGGTTTGGCCATAGAGAGAAAGTCTCTCCATTATCTGAGATAGTTAAGGTAGACGATTTTATCCCAGGCTGTCCTATGAGTGAAGAAATATTCTTGCAAAAGCTTCAGCAGTATTTAAAAGAATTTGGTGTTGTTGATGCATAAAGATTTTGATATAAACATCGAGCACATAAGCAAGACTGAAGGGCATGCTGATTTGGAGATAAGAGTTAGAGACGGCAAAGTAGAGGATGTAAAGCTAAAGATAAATGAAAACAAGAGGTTCTATACACAGGCGATAAGGAACAAAGTCTTTAACAGCGTCCCACAACTAGTCTCTAGGATTTGTGGTACATGCAGCATCGCCCATTTAACATGCAGCATCGAAGCAGTTGAAAAGGCTTTAGGAATTAAACCGTCAGAGCAGACTATGCTTTTGAGAAAGCTCACGATGTACGGTATGATGATAAGAGACCATGCGATGCATCTATACTTTTTTGTTCTTCCTGATGTTTTTGGTAAAGATTCTGTGCTGGATTTTGACAAATCTTTGAGTAAATGGGTGGAGCAGGCTTTTGCAGTAAAAGGTGCAGGAAACAATCTATCAAAATTGATAGCAGGCCGAGCTGTGCATGCGATTTATGAGCAGATAGGCTATTTTTCAAGCTTGCCAAAAAAAGAGGATGTAAAAAAGATAGTGGAGGAATTAAAAACTGTCAGGCAATATGTTTTTGATTTGCTCGATTTGCTTTATGAATGCAACTTCAGTTTTGAGAGAAAGACAAATTTCGTCGCTTTGTGCACAGACGATTTCAGTTTTTTGGAAGGGAGGATAAAAAGCAGCGACGGTGTTGAAATAGCTGAAGAGGATTATTGGGATTATTTGAACAGGATAGTCATTCCTTATTCACAGGCTACGGGCTTTAAGTTTGAAGGTAGAGAATACATGGTCGGCGCTGCTGCTAGGCTGGCTTTAAACAAAGATGCATTGCATAAAGAGACTAAAAAAGATGCTCAAAAGTATATTTCTGTCTTCCCTTCCTTTAATGTTTATCACAACAACCTTGCACAAGCGATAGAAATATTGCATTCAATAGACCATTCAATAGAGATACTGGAGACAGCAGAATTCAAAGAAGAGCCGAGACCTGAAATGAAAGTGAAACCAGGTAAAGGTGTAGGTGTCGTCGAAGCACCGAGAGGGACACTTTACCATATGATTGATATAGCGAGCGATGGCAAGATAAGATACGGCAACTTCGTCATTCCAACAGCGCAGAATCAAATAAAGATGGAGCACGACATAAAGATACTCGTCGAGCAGATGCTAGATAAAGATAAGCACGAAATACAGCACGAGATAGAAAAGCTCATAAGGGCTTATGATCCATGCATGAGTTGCGCTAGCCACTTTTTGAGGATAAAATGGAGTTGAGCAACTCTTTTATCTGCTCCAAAGCTTCCTCTTTACTCATCCCTATAGGCACGCCAATTATGGCGACTCTATCTATCATGTTCGCATTCTTCAAAAGCTTTAAGGTGTAGGCCAAGTCAAAATCATGGACTGAAAAAATCTTGTTAACTTCAAAAATGTCTATGTTTGTTATAAGCTCAACTCTCTTTATACCTTCGACTGCATCCAGGATGTACAAATTCCTTCCTTCTTTTTGCAAGTCCTCAACAGCATCGAATTCCTTGAATTCTATTTTTGGAAACATCTTTTGCAGGTCAGAAATCAAAGAAGGAGGAAGGCTATCCTTCCTAACTAGTGGATTGCCGAAGACGAGAATTTTTTTAATCCTATGCATAGGGCTATAATTTATTTTGATTTCAATTAATAAAACTATATCATTTTAAGGTTTAACATGTTTTATCTATCAAACTTTCATTAACATAAATAGGAGCATCCATCCTTACAGCTATAGCAACAGCATCGCTTGGTCTAATGTCTATCGTCATGTAGCTAAAGCCTCTTTGAAGAGTCATGTCAGCAAAATAAGTTTGTTCCTCTAATTTTTTTATTTTCACTATAATAGGTCTTATTCCGTATCTTTCTAAGATACTCTGCATTATATCATGCGTATTTGGCCTAAAAGCTATTTGCTTAGTTAAACCGGAGATAATCGATTCAACTTGTTGAGATGTTGTATAAAAGCTAAATTCAAAACAATCTCCTGTTAATTTAACTAAAGCGGTATCGCCTTGAACATCAACCTCCACAGTATTTGCCTTAATATAGCCATTAGTCGATAAAGCCTGAGTCAATATTCTTTGGGATTTTATATAGAAGTAAGCCATGACGGTAATGATTATTATTAAACAAAAACCAATGTAGAATTTCATTTTCTCAAATCTTTTATTTTTGCGCACGATAATATTGTTGTTATAGAGTATAATAAACTTTATCAAAAAGTGATGGACTTTCCTTCCTCGACTATTGTTGTTCTATCAAAATTTTTGGTAAACATAGAAGGATGTTCTGTATGAATTGGCACGAGTTTTTTAGCATCTATTTCTTTTACTATTTCCTTTAGGTCTTCAGCGTTGGCATGACCAGACGCATGGATTTTGTGGAAGCTTAAACCGAAGTGTTTTATCCAGTTATTCAGCCTATTATAATCTATCATACCTTCCTCATCATGAGGCTCTGAGATGGAAAAGATGTAACTGCTCCCACTCTTCGGCTTTATGTTTATTAGCTCCTTCAAGTCATAAAAGTCCATGAATACTACATACTTGTCTTGCTTCCTGCTCACATCCTCTCCAGTTACGCATTCGTAATCGAAAAACTGCCTCTCCCATGTGTTATAATCTTCTGGCGAATATCGACCCCAACCAGCTTTATGCAAATAAATTGTTACATCTTTTAGTCTTGGTATTTGTAGATTCTTGTCATTCTCCAACTCTTTCATCAAATAGGCAAGCTTCGTCGGTATGGCTAACTCTCTGCCGCAATCTCGACATGCATTGAAAAAGCTATTAAGCCTGTCAACGTCCTTTATAGGGAAGTTAGCAAAAACAAGGTTTTTTGTTTCGCTGATAATCTCCTTTATTCTTCTATAAACTTGACTCTCACTCGATCCTCTTTCTTGTTCATTTATCTTCGTCCCTTCGCATAAGAGTATGTCTAATCTTTCGTTTTTCGCTTTTTCAACAAACTCTCTCGTCATAAATCCCTTTGGGCCGTGAAGCCTTATGTCGCCAGTATAGCCTAGCGAGCCGTCTGGAGTATGAATGATAAAGCCATAAGCTCCTGGTATAGAATGGTCGACATGTATCGGCTCTACTTCTATATCGTTTATCTTCAGTTTATCCCCAGTCCTAAAGGTGTGAAAACTTCTTTCTTCTTTAGGTTTTTTATTCCTACTGACAAAATTTTCCTTGTAAAAGTAAAAGTCAGAATAAAACATGCCGGGTGAAGTTTCTTGTAAGGATTTTAATATCATCTTGCTCGTATCGCCACAAAATATCTTGATGTCTTTATGCAATAAAGCGATGTTAGAGCAGTGATCTGCATGTGCATGGCTTAGCAAGACACCATCTACTTTTGGTCTTTCGAACGTCTTCCTTCCTTCGTTTGATAACAAATCGTTTCTGTATATCCCTTCTATGTCAGGAATTATACCTAAATCGAGATAATCCCCTATTCCATTGCATACTCTCGGCTGAAGAAAATCTGTGTAGAATTTTCCAAATTTTGAAAAGCTTAATCCAAAATCAAGAAAAATTCTTGTTTCAGAAGTCTCGAGCAAGAATTTGTTTCCACCTATCTCGTTAACACCACCGTAAAAAGTGATTTTAGCCATCGATAATATTAGGTGAATGGAGTATTTTTAATATTTCTATTTACTCAAAAATTTTAATAAAAAATCTATGTCAATCGCTCTATAAGAATACGCCAAAAGAAGAAAAATTGTAATAAAGAGTAAAAAAGCCATCCAAAAACCTATGAACGATGCTAAAGGGCTCATTTCTTTTGGGTAATCCAATAGAGTTTTGAACCACTTTATCTTCTTCCTGTAACTTATTACTACTATAACAAAAATTATAAATGTTAAGTTTATTAGAAATTTAACGAGGGCCAGCGTTGTATCAAAATTTTTAATGAAAAAATTTATGACTAAATAATAAAATCCAAACGCGAATGCAGTAAGAAGAAAAATTTTAAAATTGATGTCTAAAGATGTTTTTAGTTGCTCTAAATATTTTGTCTTCTTATCTATTCCAAGAAGAATGAAATTCATTCCAATAAAACATATTAACAAAAAAATGCTACAGGAAAAAATCTTCGAGATATAGTTTTCTCCATATAAAACACTATATACAATGAGCAAGGTGCCAAGTCCCAAAAGTAATATTCCATAAACAAAATAAAACAATCTTAGAAGCAAACTTTTAATTTCAATCTTCATCTGAATCATCTATATTTATTATTCTATCAACCCTAAAGGTTCTGACTTTATTCGATTTGTAGCAATAAGCAAGTAACCCCAGATATCTTTTATTCATATAACTCATCTCACTAACCTTTAGCGGCTTTATTAATCTCTCGCTCTTGACATCATTCTCCTTCAAATAAACAATCTTTAAATGCTTACCTTCCTTTATTGCTTGTTGCAATATCTTCACTTTCTCTTCTTGTGGCAATCTTTCTTCGGCTATTTTGTACTGCAGTCTTGCTAAGAATTTTGCAATCCTCCAATCAACGATTATATCCTCTCTCCTTATAGGCCTTTTCAGTACTATGCCTTCCAAGCTAGTGCATCTACTTAGAGCAACGTATACCTGTCCGTGTGCAAAAGCGCCTTTGCCAAAATCTATTATAACTTTATCAAAAGTCTTCCCTTGACTTTTATGGATTGTTATTGCCCAAGCAAGCTTTATCGGATATTGAGTGAAGGATCCTATAGGCTTGTAATCGATGCTTCCTGTTGCTTCATCGAGCGTAGCTTCATAAATGTTCCAAGTATAAGGATAGACGCCAAATTCTTTCCCATCGCTTAGTTCAATGTTTATCAAATCGTTTTCTTCCTCATTCCTTTCAATGCTTGCTATTTTTCCTATGCTTCCATTAACCCATCTGCCTAAGCTGTCATTGTTTACCAGCATCACCTGTGCACCTATTTTAAGCTTCAATTCCTTCTCCACAGGCAGGTAGCTTTCGTGGAACTGACCTTTTATGATTCCAGAATATTCATACAACCTTCCTTTAAGCATGAAAAGGTTTCTCTCGTTTATCTCTTCAGACAGTTTTTTTGTCGATGTAAGCCTGATGTAAAAATCGTTCGGGTCTTCCTTAAAATCTTCTATCACTCTTTTGTTTATCTCCTCAATATCTTTATCGGTAAAAGAATTGTTTCTTATAGCATTCAACAACCTTATAAACTTCTCGTCTTTTTGTCTATAAATTTTCTCAAGCTCTACGAATTCAATTCTAATCTTTTCAAAAACCTTTGAGTCAAAAAAGTAAGAGCTTTTATAATGCTGTTTGAATATCAATCTCTCGTCAGCCTTGACGACAGGAGGAAGCTGATACAAGTCGCCGAAGAATATCATCTGCACTCCACCAAAAGGCTTTTCCTCATCCTTCCCATTTAACCGCATAAATCTATCTATGCAGTCGAGCAAGTCAGCTCTTACCATAGAAATCTCATCTATGACTATTGCATCCAAACTCTTGTAAATTCTGTTATCCCTTTCCTTCTTTATCTTGTTCAAAGCTATATCAGGCTTGAATTTAAAGAATGAATGAATGGTCACACCTTTAACATTCACAGCAGCTACACCAGTTGGAGCTAGGACGACTATGTTCTTCTTCGTCTTATTCCTGAAATATTCAAGTAGAGTGGACTTTCCAGTACCGGCTCTGCCAGTAATTAAGACATGCTTATCAGTATTCTCCATCAAATCAAAAGCTTCTTTGAATCTTTCATTAATCTCTATCTGCATCGAATACGCCTAGACCATTCTTCTGCTCTTCGGCAGTATATTCTCTATCCTTCCCCCTTCTCTCAACACCCCGCTGCCAAGAAAATCTTTCTTGTATTTGACTATGACGAAATTGTCTTTCTCGCAATTTTTGCATTCGGCTAAGACGTCTTTTCCTCTCATATAATCTTCTACATCTTCTATGATAGCTACATTCTTTTTAGCTGTGCTACCTACAAGCATGCTTCCTTCTATTGAAAGCTGTATCTTCCTATTCCTTTTCAACTTCCCAAAATAAAGGCCTATTGCATTTACTCTTTTCAAATTTTTCAAATCAATCGTAGCCAAACTTCTAGAACAAAGCCATAACTTATCATCTGCTGTTAACAGCACTATAAAATCTCTAAGCCTAAAATTGCATGCATAATTCTCTTCTAAAATCCTTTCAACCTCTCTAGCTTCTTTTGAATTCAGTATTTTCTTAATTTGCATACAAAAAACCCTTCTGTCTTATTCTTTAGCATATTTATTCTTACGGCCTTTCTAACGCTTTCATCATACTCATAACCTTTATAGCTTCTTATACCCTCATCACATTCAATGCCCTTTAGCTTTATCCTTTCTGTCTTTAGTTGCAAATTCTTAACAGCATAGTCTATCACTTCTTCATTCTCTTCTGGATCTAAAGAGCATGTAGAGTAGACCAGTACGCCATCCTCTCTCAAGCATTTACTCGCTGCTTCGAGCAGCTGTTTCTGAAGCCTGCTAAGAGAATTAACCTTTCCTTGGTCCCATGTTCTAAAGACATTAGGGTTTGTGATGAAAGTCCCAGAAGCGCTGCATGGTGCATCGACTAGAATTTTATCAAACTCTATCTTGAGATTGTGAATCCATCTTCCGTCCAAGTTTGTCACGACAGTGTTTGCTACGCCACACTTTTGCAAGTTAAACCTTAAAGCCGTGAGTCTTTTCAAGCTAACATCATTGGCTATTATCAGACCAGAATTCTTCATTTGAGCTGCAATTTGTGTAGTCTTAGAGCCAGGAGCTGCAGCTATGTCGAGTACTATCTCATCTTCTTCTGGCTCTAGCACAACAGGAGGAATCATGCTTGCTGATTCTTGAATATAATAATAGCCCAAAAAATATTCCAGCCTCTTAGTCAAATCCTCTGCATCCACAAACAAACCTACATCACACCAAGGTATATCTTCTACTCTGCATTCTAACCTCTCTATCAACTCTTCTTTACTTATCTTGATCGTGTTAACCCTTATAGACTTTCTTGCATCTTCTGGCTTTAGCTTGCAAACTTCTTCAAAGTCTTTTGGAAATAGCAACTTTATCTTTTCTTCGAGAAGTCTTGGAATCATACAAAAAATCAATTATCTTTTGAATTATTTTTATTTTCTTTTTCTCTTCAATTTTTTAGACAATTCTTTTCTTTTCTCTTTCACCTTCTTCAAGAATTCTTTCAGGCTCGCTCTCTCAACAGGCTTTACTTCCTCTATCTTTTTCTCTTCACTCTCGTGCCCAAACCAGGGATAAATCTTATCCCTAGTAGCAGCAAATTTATCGTCGAAAGGATTCGGTGCTTTAGAATCGTCCTTCCTAAGCCAGACAGTCCTCTGCGGGAATGGTATGCCTATACCTTCCTTGTAAAGTCTCCTGTAAATCTTTGTAATAGCTTCTTGATGGGCAGGCCATCTCTTATTTATGTGATCGACCCAGAACATTGCTCTAAATTTTAGGGAGCTTTCACCCATCTCCAAGAACAATATTCTAATCTCTTTAGTCTTGTCGATTATTTGCATGCTGCTCAATTCTTCTAACACAATTCTCTTAACGTATTCTGGGTCAACACCATATTCGACAGAAAAATCTACGTTTACCCTTATAGTAGGATCTGGCAGGAGCAAGTTCTGTATTTTTGCGTTCGCCAGTATACTGTTAGGTATTATAATCATCTCGTTATCGAACGTCTTTATCCTTACAGACCTTAAAGATATTGAATAGATTTCTCCCATCTCACCAGTCTCTAGCTTTACGATGTCGCCTACTCTTATCGTCCTATCCATTATCAATGATATACCGGCAAATACATTCGAGAGAGTTTGTTGCAAGGCCAGAGCTACAGCAATACCTGCTATGCCTAAGCTAGCTAGCAAAGGAGATATTTCCACGCCCCATGTGCTCAAAGTATAGAGAATTGCTATGACGACAAAAGCAGCTTTTAGCGAGGTATGTGCTATGTGAAGCAGTGTATCATCGATAGGAGTTTCGGTTTTTAAAGTTATTTTCTTTCCTACTCTGATGAATGTGATATCAATCAAGACATAAACCAAGTAGGCAAAGATTAATGTCATAGCTGTAGCTATGATGTGGTCGATTGTTTTGCTAATACTTTCTGTGAAGGTAATCTCTTTTACAGCTAGAGATAGCGAAGCAATGAAGATGAGAAAATTTATAGGCCAATTCCATCTCTTTATTATTATATCGTCTATTTCCGTCTTCGTACTTTCAGCAAGCTTTCTGAATAAAAACCTTATTAAAACTGCAGTTATCTTGAAGATGATTAAGGAGAACAAGAATATCAAGAAAGCCCTCTCTATCTGGCTTGCTGCTATAGACTTCAAGAAATCTATCAAGACCATCAAAAATATTATTGGTTTTAGCTTAAATAAATTCTGTTAGAATGAAAAAGCAAGAGGCACGCTCTCGGTGGGAATGGCTTTAGCAGCCAGGGTTTTCTGGACCTTGTCCTCCACCTTGTTAACTCGCGAGCACAGGAGCATATACCTTATGGCTGCTTCCTTCCGGACCTGACCAGGTTCGGTACATGCACTGTCCCGGGAGACAAGGCTTCTCAGTTCAAGGTCCAGGCCTGACTGCCAAAACCAAGCCGCCCTCGAGCTTCGGCCCCGCCATATCCCGGGTTTGCGGTTACAGGGTACCGGTAACACCCCGGCCTAGCCTCTTGCAATTAAAGATTAATAAAAGAACCTTAAATAGGTTATTTTCTCCTTGCGAAGAATACTATTATAAACAACAAAAGAAAGATAAAAAATAATTCTGACAGCAATTATACCTATTATCGCGGTTTTTATTATTTCCAGCAAGAAATTCATAAAATTAATTAATTCTCTAAAGCTATAACTATTTCAATGCATTTGAAGGAAATACAAAGAATTCAGAAAGAGTTTGACGAAGAGTATTTCAAAAAGTTTTGGGAGATAAACGATGAAAAAACTTTTCTCGAGAGACTGCAGTATCTAGTAGTCGCATTAACAGGCGAGGTGGGAGAGTTTGCCAACATAGTTAAAAAAATCTCAAGAGATTTTGAAAACTTGAATCATCCTATGTCTGATGAAAGGAAACAGGCATTAACAGAAGAACTAGTCGACTGCTTCATTTACATCATCATAACAGCCAACTTGCTTGGCGTTAACTTAGAAGAAGAGTATAAGCGAAAGCTTGAAAAGAATAAACAAAGGTTTGAAAAATACAAGGATGGTTGATTATGGTTAAATACAAACTCTTACTCGGCAAGAAAAAGTATGTCGTCAACCTAGATGGAGACAAATACAACACTCAGTTTGGCCAAATAGACTTGAATGAGTTGAAGAAAAAGAAAATAGGCGAAAGGATAAAGACTCATACAGGTCAAGAATTTGTCGTTACCGAGCCGAGCTTTTTGGATCTGCTAGAGAAAAAGGCCAAAAGATTGCCACAAATCGTTATGCCTCAGGACGCTGCGATGATTTTAGCTTATACAGGTATATCGCCTAAAAGCCTGATAGTCGATGCTGGAAGTGGCTCAGGTTTTCTCTGCATATTTCTAGCCTATTATTGCCCGCTGGGTAAAGTAGTATCCTATGAAATGAACAAAAAGTTTGCCCAAGTAGCTGTTGAGAATGCAAGGCTCATAGGCTTGAAGAATTTGACTATAAAGAATAAAGACATCCTACAGGGTATAGAAGAGAAGAACGTCGATTTGATAACTCTTGACATGAAGGATGCTGAAAAGATTGTAGAGAATGCCTATAACGCTTTAAAGCCTGGTGGGTGGCTAGTGGTCTACTCTCCATATATAGAGCAGGTAAAGCTCGTCAACGAAAAAATAGAGAAAATGCCCTTTGTTGAGGTAAAGACGGTAGAATGCATAAAAAGAGAATGGCAAGTAGGCAGCTTCACCCGGCCAAAAACTTTGGGTTTGATGCACACAGGATGGCTAACTTTTGCCAGGAAGGCTTAGACCCTTCTACCTCTTCTTCCACCCTTCCTCTTCGTTGTATCAGTCGGTATAGGCGTAACATCCTCTATCAAGCCGATCTTCAAGCCAGCTCTTACTAATGCTCTAATAGCAGGCTGAGCCCCAGGACCTGGGGATTTTTTATGATGCCCTCCTTTACCTCTTACCTTAACATGGACACCTATTATGCCCTTTTCCAAAGCCTCTTGAGCAGCCTTGGTAGCAGCTTGCATCGCAGAGTATGGGCTGCCTTGCTCTCTATCCTTTGTTGTTATCATTCCCCCACTCCATCTTGCAATCGTCTCGGAGCCTGTGATGTCAGTTATATGAACTATGATGCTGTTAACGGTAGAGAAGATATAAGCTACTCCCCAAGAGCCTTTGCTTGGCTTTTCTTTTTCACTC
>Ga0272449_1003561_pt1 | contig 13296 bp, 12 predicted proteins | sample YNPCB0241_FD_198679 | JGI IMG/M metagenome (GOLD analysis project Ga0272449, IMG submission 198679) | Hot spring sediment microbial communities from Yellowstone National Park, WY, United States - YNP-CB-024-1 | ecosystem: Environmental > Aquatic > Thermal springs > Hot (42-90C) > Sediment...
GTATGACAAATTCGGTGATGATAAAGGCGATGGCGATTATACATATCCAACAAACCAAGTTTTTATAAAATGGGGAAATCATACAGTTGATATACGCCAATTTAGAATTACTTATGATAAAACTAATTTATACATTCTTATTCAAATGCAAAATGACCCTGGAGACTTTTGGCCTGTTGCTGTTATTATTGGAATTGATACTGGCTCACCTGATTTCGGACAATCAGTGTTTCCAGAAGGTGATGGAATTAATCATTTAACAGGCTGTTCAGCTGAACTAAGATGAACAAAAGTTTTATGCGACTATTTCATTTTCGCTTCTTCTACTTATAAATGTAAAATGTGGAACGCAAATTATAAACTAATAGGTGACAGCACCAATACTTTTGATGATGGAACTAATAACAACATAATTTTTCATAATTCTGGTGCATGGCGAAATTGGGAATTTGAAATTCCACTTTCTATTTTAGGTGGATTTACTAAATTAAGTAATAACAAATGGCACTTTATTGTTGGAAGTGGATTTGAAGAAAATAATTTCTTTAGAGAAATCCAGCCGTACCAAGAAAATTTAATGGAATGGTATGGTAAAGGTGGTGACCCATCTTGGTGGAATAATTTTGGCCCTGACCCTGATATTTATGATTTAATAGGTGCCGAACAATCTTTTCAAGAAGAAGATTTAAAAGGATACTTGTCGCTTTTCTTGCCAGAAAAAAATGAAGATAAAAACAATATTGAAAACTTAAATGCAGGTTGCTTGCCTAATCCGTATAATCCATCAGAAGGAGATTTAATTTTTTATTATTATCTCCAAAAACCTGCTTCGGTCTCTATAAAAATTTTTACAATTGATGGCACGCTTGTAAAAGAACTTCTAAATAATAAATATAAAGAAGCAAACCCACAATTATATGAGGAAAAATGGAATGGAATTCTTGATGACGGTAAAATTGTAAAACCAGGAATATATATATACCAAATAAAAATTGATAATGTAGTATTTCAAAAAGCTTTGAGGGTAATAAAATGAAAATAATAATTTTAATATTTTTAATAAAAACTTTACAAGCACAAATAGCAGATTTGGAAAGTGTAAATTATAATTTTAATAGAAGTATAACTAAAAATCCATCACTTATATCAGGGTTAAACAAATTTATTATAAATACTTCATATTATAATTTGTATGGCATCGGAATAGATAATTTTTCTATTTCTGCGGGCTTAAATATAAAAAATATTCTTAACTTTGGAATAACATATAAAAATATTGATTACTCAAAGGCATTAAATCATAATTATGAAGAAAATATTTTTATTTTCTCATTTGGCAGGAGTTTTAAATTTCTTCAGCCAGGAATTAATTTAAAATTAAAAGATATTAAACCCTCAGTTGATTTTGGAATAATTTTAAATTTTAAAAAATTTAATCTGGCTTTCTCTGTTATAAATTTTTATTCAAAAATAGATGAATATTATTTATCAGAAAATAAAATATTTGCAGGTCTCTTTCTAAATATATTTGAATATATAAAATTAAATTTTGAAATTGAAAATTTAAAGAAAAATATTTTAGCAACTCTTGCACCTAAAATTTTTATTTCTGAAAATATTTATTTTCAAGTTGGATTAAAAAATAATTTTGATTTTCTTTTTGACATAAATATAAATGTTAAAAGTTTTAATTGTCAGGTCTCTTATAATAATGTTAATAATTTAGGAAATACTATTATATTAAATCTTTCGTTTCTATTTTCTAAAAATATTTTAACTGGTTATATTTTTTAAAATATTATTTTAAAATTTTTTGCATTATATCTTTAGTTTGTTATTAAATTTTTATAAAAAAATAAAAGAAACTTAATTATTCAATTTTTTAGTTGTTTGGCGAATTATTAATTTAGTAGGGATTTTAACTTGAAAGTAATTTTTAATGTTTTTCTTATTATTTTCTATTAAATTTATTAAAATTTCTGCAGCTTTTTTACCAATTAAACTTATTTGCTGGTCAACAGTTGTGAGTGAAGCATATTCTGCCTGAAGAATATTATCAAATCCCGCAATTCCAATATCGTCAGGAATTTTTATTCCATATTCCTTTAACTTCTTTATAAGCCCTAAAGCCATCATATCATTACAAGCGAAAATGGCATCAGGCTTCTTTTTTAGTTTTATTATTTCATCTGCAAGTTTTAATCCATCTTCAAAAGCATAGCCACTATTAAAAATTAAATTTTCATCTAATTTTTTATTAAAATCTTCAAGTGCTTTTTTGTATCCGTCATATCTTTCAATAGAATCTCTTACAAATGGTAAGCCTTTTACAAAAGCTATATTTTTATATCCGCATTCTATTAAATATTTTGTCATTTCATAGGCTCCTCTAAAGTTGTCTGTAGTTACATAATGAAAATCACCAATATTATTTATAATAACATATGGTATATAAGAGATTTTCTTTAAATTTTTTATCTCCTCATCGTGAATACCTGGTGCAAGAATTACAAAACCATCAGCCTTTCTTGAACTAAAAATTCTTTGATATTCAAATTTTGTTTCACCCCATGGCGATATAACTATATCATAATTTTTTTCTATGCAGGTTTCTTCAATTCCTTCTAAAAGCTGAATAAAATAAGGAATAGAAAATATATTTCCAGTATATCTTATAATTACACCAATGGAAAATATTTTATTGGTTCTTAATGCCTTTGCAATACTATTTGGGAAATAGTTTTCTTTTTCAATAAGTTTTAAAACTTTTTCACGGGTTTTCTCACTTACATATTTGCTATTGTTTACAACTCTTGACACAGTCATTACTGAAATGCCCAATTTTCTTGCTATATCTTTTTGTGTTATCCTTCTCATTTTTAAGCTGTATTAATATAATAAATTAAAAATTTAATGGCAAGTTTTTGTTTTTAGGTTAGATATAATTATATCTTGACTTTATTTTTTATATAATTATATTTAAATAATTTAAAAATGGAATGAGCTTGTTATGAAAAATGTGAGCGTATCACAAAAGAAGATAGCGGAATTACTTGGTATCTCGGCTATGACTGTTTCAAGAGTAATAAATAATTCAAGAAATGTAAGTCCAGAAACCCGACAAAAGGTTTTAAAAGCTATTAAAGAATTAAAATATTATCCTAATATGCTCGGAAGAGCCTTGAACAAAGGGAAAACTAATACAATAGGCATAATTATTCCATTTACTACTCATATATTTTCAACGCAATATTTTATAGAACTTTTAGCTGGTATAGAAAATTTTTGTGCTAAAAATTCTTATGATTTAATATTTCAGACTAAAGGGGATGAAGAGAAAGAAATTGATTATAAGAAACCTTATAAAGAACGTAAAGTTGATGGGTTAATAATCATTGCTCCACCTGTAAAAAGTGAACAAATAAAAGAATTAATAGATGAAAAAATTCCATTTGTCGTTATTGATGGAAGACTCTCAAGTAATAATATTAGTTTCGTTGACGCTGATAATATAAAAGGTGCAGAAATTGCTGTTTCACATTTAATAGAACTTGGACATAAAAGAATAGGTTTTATAGCAGGATGGGATTATGTTTCCAACGGTAAAGATAGATTTACAGGTTATAAAAAAGCTCTTAAAAAATATAATATTGAATTTAATGAAAAATTGGTTTTTAAAGGTGATTTTTCTGAAAATAAAGGATATGAGGCTGTTAAATACTTTTTTAACTTAAATAATCCACCAACTGCTATTTTTGCAGCTAATGATTTAATGGCTTTAGGAGCAATAAGAGCATTGAATTCTTTAAATTTAAAAGTGCCGGAGGAGGTTTCAATAGTTGGTTTTGATGATATACCAATAAGCCAATATTTTAATCCACCTTTAACTACTATTCGGCAACCAATTAGAAAAATGGGTGAAAAAGCAGCAGAAATACTAATTAAAAAAATTAAAAAAGAATTAAATACCGAAGAGAAATTTATATTTCCAATTGAACTTATTATAAGAAAAACCACTGCTAAACCTAAAAAAGATTGATTTTATTTATATGGGTAATAAAAATTTAAATTTAAAATTTTTATGTTTTCGATAACTTTAATTAAAAGGAGAAAATTATGATTGAATATGATAACAAAAGTTTAATTATTAATTCTAAAAGAATTTTACTTGTTGGAGGCGAGTTTCATTACTTTAGAGTGCCAAATCAACTATGGGAAGACAAAATAAAAAAAATGAAATCTGCAGGCTTAAACTTCGTTTCTATTTATATACCCTGGAATTGGCATGAACCAGAAGAAGGTAAATATATTTGGGATGGTGATAGAGATTTAAAAAAATTTCTTGAGTTATGTAAAAAATATGAACTTTATGTTGTCATAAAACCAGGTCCTTATATTTGTGCTGAATGGGACTTTGGTGGCTTCCCACATTGGTTAATACCTAAAAATTTAAAATTACGAATGCTTGACTTTGAATATCTTAATTATGTTGAAAAATGGTATAAAAAAATATATGAAATTACAAAACCATATTTAAATAATCCAATTATACTAATTCAAGTTGAAAATGAATATGACCATTTTTATGAATTTACAAATTTTGTTAAATCAAAAAACGAAGCAATTGAATATATGTTGAACCTGTTAAAAATCCTTAAAAAAGTTGGATTTAATTTGCCATTTTTTACAAATGAAGGAAGAATAATTTATGGAACAGAAATTATAAACACATTTACATATTATCCGAATATACCTTGGCTTTGGAAATGGGAATTTAATGATTTTGATAGAAAAATAGAGGAGAGTAGAAAATTACAGCCTAATGCACCTTTAATGATTATGGAACTTGAAGCAGGTTGGTTTTCTCAATTTGGAATACCAGACTATTATGTTGAACCAGAACTTACATCCGCAATTTCAAGAACAGTAATTGCCTACGGTGCATCTTTAATAAATTATTATATGTTTATTGGTGGAACAACTTTTCCTTATTGGGGTTGTAGAAGTGATGAACCTAATAATATAGGTTCCTGCACAACTTATGACTTCGGTGGCGCACCAGTTAGAGAATGGGGCGAATTATCTGAAAAATTCTATCTTGTAAAATATTTCGCAAATTTTATTAATACATTTCAAGATTTGTTAATTAATTCAGAAACTTATAATGATAAAGCCCAAATAATTGATATTGAAAAAAAAGTTAAAATTATAGGTGAAGTACTCTCACCCGATTATGAAAATGTTAAAATCTTAACAAGATTAAATAAAAATTCCGGTTTCGTTATGATAAGAAATTTAGAGGATTATGAGAAAAATATTAAAATTAAATTAAAACTTGATAGTGAAATTATTTTCCCTGAAAAGATTTTAATTAAATTAACTCCAAAATCTTCTTATCTTTTGCCAATTAATATTAAAATTCCTTATAGAGATTTAACTATTATTTATTCAACTTCTGAATTATTTACATACAAAAAAATAGGAAATAAAATTTATATTCTATTTTCAGGTAAAAAAGGGATTGATGGAGAAATTTGTTATATTCTTGATGGTAAAAAGAGAGTTATAAATTATAAAATTCAAGATTATAAAAAAATAAAAATTAAAGATGATTTAATATTTTTAATTATTGAAGAAAAACTTGCACAAAATTTAACAATTTTTAAAGACTCATTAATTATTTCGGATTTATATTTCATAGAAGATTACAAAAATAACAAAATTAAAGCTTATGTTAAAGAGGGTAAAAAACAAATGGCATTAGTAATTTCAATGCAAAATGAGAAAAAGGTTTTCATAGATGTGTCCAAGGAGGAACCTGTAAAAATAGAATGGCTTAACAACTGGCGTGTAAAGGCTGATTCAGCTGAAAAAGAGGTTAATTATAATGATGAAGATTGGTTTTTATTAAAAGGTCCAATTTCATTAGAAGATGCAGGTTTCTTTGAACATGGATGGTATTGGTATAGAACTTACTTTGAACTTCCTCAAAATTTTTCAAATCCAGAATTGGAATTTGATACAAATGAAATTGATAGAGCTTATATTTACATAAATGGTAAGTTATTATGGAAAGGCATAGGCTCAAGAAAAAAATCAATTGAAAATTTTGTAAAGCCTGGGAAAAATTTAATAGCAGTAAGATTAGAAAATGCTTATCATACTAAATCACATCCTCATGAAGGACCAATTCAGAAAAGAAGTGGAATTCAAACTCCTATTAAATTATTCTATATTGAAAATAATGAAAAAAAATTTATTGAATTGAAAGATTTTAAATTGAGATATAATTTATCAGGTTTAATAAACGGATATCACTTATTTAATTATAATGATAAATCCTGGTTTGAATTAGAACCTGCTGAAAGATATATTTTTACAGAAACATTTGGTGACCTAATATGGCTGAGACGCAAATTTTATTATAAAAAGAAAGAGAAAATTGAAACAGCCATTAAAATTACTATACCCAAAGCATCTGAGAGACTTTTAATTTATGTCAATGGTTATCCAATAGGTAAGTATGAATCAATTGGACCACAGAATGAATTTTATGTTCCTGAGCCTTACTTAAAAAGAGAAAATATTTTAGCAATAATTTTGGAAGGTCCCGGATTTCATAATGTTAAGGAGTCGGGATTTGTTCCGGCAGTATTAAACAATCCTATTATTTCAACTTATTTTTATGCAAAAGAAAAAATAATAAAAATATAAAAATTTAAAAAGGAGATTTTATGGAAGAAAAAGTTGCTATTGTAACTGGCGGAGCCCAAGGAATTGGAAAAGCAATTACTAAAAAATTTTTAGAAAATAAAATTTCAACTATTATAGCTGATATTGATGAAGAAGCAGGCTTAGAAACAGAATTTGAATTCTCAAAAATCGGAAATGTTAAGTTCTTTCAAACTGATGTTTCAAATGAAGAGAGTGTCAAAAATCTTGTTAAATTTGTATCTGATAATTTTAAAAAAATTAATATACTTGTTAATAATGCAGCAATCAGTATAAATAAATCAATAGATGAACTTACTTTGGAAGAATGGAATAAGGTAATAAGTGTTAATTTAACAGGTGTTTTTTTGTGTTCAAAATACTGTTATAAGTTACTTAAAGAAACTAAAGGAGTAATTATTAATATAGCTTCAACGAGAGCTTTTATGTCAGAGCCTGGTACTTTTGCATATAGCGCTTCAAAGGGGGGAGTTTATGCCTTAACTCATTCCCTTGCTATAAGTTTTGGACCGGATATACGGGTAAATTGTATCAGCCCGGGATGGATTGAGGTTAGTGAATGGAAGAAAAGTAAATTTAGAAAAAAGCCGGAACTTAAAATTATGGACCATCTGCAACATCCTGTTGGTAGAGTAGGAAAGCCTGAAGATATAGCTTCAATTGTTTATTTTTTGGTATCCGATGAATCTTCTTTTATAACAGGAGCAAATTTCATTGTTGATGGCGGAATGACTAAAAAAATGATTTACATTTAAATTTTATTTGACATTTAAAGTAAAGATTATTAAATTATTTGAATGTAAGAACGGGATGTAGCGCAGATGGTTTAGCGCGCTTGCCTTGGGAGCAAGAGGTCGCGGGTTCAAGTCCCGCCATCCCGAAATAAAAAATTTATAAAATCTCCATAAGTACCTAAATTACTCTAAAATCAACTTTATTTGTAATTAAAATTTTATGGTTGACTTTTTTATAAAAAATAATAAATTGAATTTAAATTATAAAATCTAATTTAAAGGAGATTTTTTATGAAAATTATAGAAGGGAATTTGATAGGAAAAGGACTTAAAATTGGGATAATTTTAAGCAGGTTTAATAATTTTATTACCAATAGATTACTTGAGGGATGCATTGATGCTTTAAAAAGACATAGTGTTGAGGAATCTGATATTGATGTATACAAAGTTTATGGTTCATTTGAGATACCTGCTGTTGCAAGAAAAGTTGTAAATTTAAAAAAATATGATGCTGTAATCTGTTTAGGAGCAATAATAAGAGGCGAGACACCTCATTTTGATTATGTAGCAGCGGAGACTTCAAAAGGAATCGCCCAAGTCTCTTTAGATAGTGATATTCCTGTTATATTTGGAATAATAACAGCAGATACAGTTGAACAGGCGATAGACAGAGCAGGGTTAAAAGATGGTAATAAAGGAGCCGATGCTGCAGTTGCTGCAATTGAAATGGCTAATTTGTATAAAAGTATGAAATGAGAATAAACAATAAAAAAAATGATTTTAAAATAAAAAGAAGAAAAGCCCGGGAAATTATACTTAAAGCATTATATCAAATAGATATCGCTAATATCTCAGTTGAAAAAATTTTAAAATTTGACTGGCTTGATAAAGATGAAATTGAAATTGACGAATCTATAAAAGAATTCGCAAAAGAGATTATAACAGGAACATTAGAAAATTTAAATATTATAGATGAACTTATAAAAAAATATTCTGAAAACTGGAAATTTGAAAGAATCTCCCCTGTTGATAAGGCTATACTTAGATTCTCAATTTATTCACTACTTTATAGAAAAGATATACCTGTTAAAGTAGTTATAGATGAAGCAATTGAAATCGGAAAAAGTTACAGCACTGAAAAATCTTATCAATTTATAAACGGAATTTTAGATAGGATTAGAATAAATGAACTTAAAGAAAATTCCTAAAAATTATTTAATTGGCATATTTATTTTTTTATTAGTTATAGTTTTATCCCTAATTTTTATAAAAAATTATCTTAAAAAAGAATCTTTAACAGAGCGAGAGTATTATGTAATTATTTCATTCAATAAAATTTTATACAAAGATAAAAATATAAAAGATGAAAAACTTAATGAAGCTATAAATAGTTATGAAACTGGCTACATAGAAAAAGCTAAATTTCTTTTTAATGAAGTTTTAAATAATAGTCAAGATTTGAGAGTAAAGAAAGTTGCGCTTGTTAATCTTGCTAATATATTTGATGATTTAAATCAATTTACTCTTGCCCGTGATTATTTAAATAAGGCAAAAGAGATTGCACCAAAAGATTGGATTATTTATCATAATCTTGGAATAGTTTATAAACATTTAAAAAATTATGAGAAAGCACTTGAGTCTTTTAAAACAGCTTTGATATACAATAAAAAATTTGTTAGAACCTATCTTTCTGCTGGAGCAATATATTTTTATCTAAAAAATTATAACGAGGCTTATAAATATTTTTTTAAAGCATCTAAATTAAATCCTGAACTTTATGAGGCTAAATATAATTCTGCAATTTCTCTTTTAAAACTTCAAAAACAAAAAGAAGCTCTTTCAATATTAGAAGATATTTATAAATCAGAAAGAGCTGATAATAAAATTAAAGCAAAAGCATTAGGAATTATTGGTATGTTAAAAGCTGAGAGCGGTAATTATAACGAAGCTATATTTTATTTAGACAAAGCAACTGATTTTTACGAAGATGCTGAAATTTATTATAAAAAAGGTTTAATTTATAATATTTTAGGTGAGCAGAGTAAAGCCTTGGATAATTTTAAAAAGGCTTATCTTTTAAATCAAAACAACCTTGAAACGATTTCAAAACTTGCAGAACTTTATTATAAATTTGGTGATTTTGAGAAAAGTCTGGAATATTATAAGTATTTGCTTGAAAAAACTGAAAAAAAATCAGAAATTCTTATTACAATTGGTGAAATATATAGTAAAATTGGAAATTACGACGAAGCAATTAAATATTATTCAAAAGTTTTGGAATCATCTCCTTTACAAGCTGATATGGCTAAAATTGTTTATCTTAATTTAGGAAATTTATATTTTGAATTGAATAAATATGAAGAATCTTATAAAAATTATAAAAAAGCATTAGAATATGATAATTTAGATGTTAATATTTATTACAATATAAGTGTTTTGCTATTAAATCAAAAATATTATCAGGAAGCAATTATAAATTTAAAAAAGGCTTTAGAGATAGAACCTTCAAATTTACTTTTAAATTTATTGCTGGCAAGAAGTTATATTTTAATGGGAGATAGAGAGCAAGGTATAATTACCTATTTAAAAATTATAGAAAAATTTCCAAACGAGATAGCTCCTTACTTTGAACTCGCTAATCTATATTATAAAATTTTAAAATTTAAAGAGGCACTGCATTATTATGAAATCCTTCTTAAATTAAAACCACCTAAAGAAATAGAATATAAAGTTTATATTAATTTAGGTGTAATTTATCAGAATTTAAATGATTATAATAAATCATTAGAATTTTTAATGAAATCATACGCAATTAATCCGACTGATTGTTATATAAATTATAATTTAGGTGTTTATCATTTAAACAAAAAGGAAATTGATAAAGCTGAAAATTATTTTAAAGTTTGTTTAAGATTAAATTGTGAAGACGAATTAAAGGCATTAGTTCATCTTGGATTGGGAAATTGTTATTATGAAAAAAATGATATAGTAAGAGCAAGGTATGAATATGAACAGGCTTTAAAATATGATTATAATTTAACAGAAGCACATTACAATTTAAAATTAATTGAAAAGAAAATATAAAAAATTTTTTGAGATTAAATTATGCGAGTTATTGGAGGAAAAAAGAGAGATGATTTAAAGTATGCTGATTTACACACGCATACAACTTTTTCTGATGGTTTACTTTCTCCAGAAGAACTTATTCAAGTTGCTTATAGGAGAAAATATAAATATATAGGTATAACTGACCATGATACTTTATCTGGAATAAAGCCAGCACGAAAAGAGGCTTCAAAGTATGGAATTGAAGTTATACCAGGTTGTGAACTAACAGCTTATTATTATAATAATGAAATGCATATTCTTGCTTATTTTGTAGAACCTGGCAATCCATACTTAGAAGAGTATCTTGAAAAATTTCGTAAAGCGAGGATTGAAAGAGCCAAAGAAATTATTCATAAATTAAATAAAGTAGGTATAGCAATAAATTTTGACGATATTATAAAGAAGTATAAGAGTGATTCAATAGGTAGGCCACATATAGCAAGGGAAATAGTTTCAAATGGTTATGAAACAGATATGCAGGAAGCTTTTAAAAAGTATCTTTTACCAGGGAAGCCAGGTTATGTTCCAAAATTTATGATTTCACCTCACGATATAATAGATATAATTTTAAAAAGTGGTGGCGTGCCTGTTATTGCGCATCCTTATTACTATTTTAACGTAGAAAATATTGTTTCTAAACTATCAAAATATGGATTGAAAGGACTTGAAGTATATCACTCTTATCATTCACCTGATTTAGTCCGAAAATTTAAAAAGATGGCAAAAAAATATAATTTAATTGAAACTGGTGGCTCTGATGCTCATTCTAATTTCAATGGGAAATATTTGCCTTTCGGAAAAGTTGCTTTAAATCATAATATTGTTACAAATTTGAGAAGATTAAGAGACCATCTAAAGTATGGAACAAAAATTTAAAAATATTAAGGAGTGAGAAATTATGAGTGATTTTAAATTAAAGTTGGAACAATTCAAAAAAGGCTCAATAATTTTTGTTGAAGGCTCAAAAAATATTGAAAATTTCTATATAATTAAATCCGGAAAAGTTAGAATTACAAGAAATGTTGAAATAATTGATGACCCATCAAAATCACTTTTAAAAGAAGGAGATTACTTCGGAGTAGTATCCTGTATAGGAAAAAGACCAAGACTTGAAACAATAGTCGCCTTAACTGATGTTGTTTTAATATCTGTTAAATATGACCAATTTGAAGAACTTATTCGGAGAAATAATACAGTTGCATTAAAAATATTAAAACTTTATAGTCAAAGATTAAGAGAATTTGACGATGCAATTGCAAGGTTATCTCTTAAAAAACCAATTCCTAATTCGCCTGAATCAATTTTTAATATAGGTTTGTATTATTATAACAATAACAGTTATAAAGAGGCAAGATATGCTTTTACTAAATTTACAAAATATTGTCCATCAAGTCCTTTAGTTCTAAAAGCTCAACAATATTTAACCGAAATAAATAACATTTTAAAAGATGTTAAAGAATATGTCCAGGAAACTCCAATTATTCGCAAATATTTTGATAGGTCAATTTTATTTTGTGAATATGAACCCGGTGATGAAGTTTTTGTTATCCAAGATGGAAAAGTTAAAATAACAAGAGTTATAGGCAACAATGAAGTTTTACTGGCTGTTTTAAATCCTGGTGATATATTGGGAGAAATGGCATTAATAGAGAATAAACCAAGAAGTGCAACTGCAATAGCATTTGGAGATACTACAACTTTAGTAATAAATAGACAGAATTTTATGGTAATGGTTCAAAATAATCCTCAGATAGTTGTTAAAATTTTATATCTTTTGAGTGAAAGAATCTGGACTGCTTATAAACAATTAGAAAATATTATGATTTCAGACCCTTATGGAAGATTGCTTGATATTTTATTTATAAATATAGAAAAGAAAAGAGTTGAAGTTTTGCCAAGAAAACCATTTCAATTTGATTTTGGACCTGAGGAACTTTTCAGTATGGCAGGATTGGACAAAAATAAAGATTATCAGATATTGAAACGACTTCTTGAAGAACCATATATAAAAATTGAAGATGGAAAAATAGTTTTTACTGATATTGATGTTCTTGCCAAAATGGTTGAAGGTTACAGGAAAAAAATAAGTAAAGAGATTCAATCTAAATGATACAAATTTATTATGGTAATGGGAAGGGGAAGACAACCGCTGCCTTGGGACTCATTTTAAGAGCATTTCCAAATAATTTTAAAATAGCTTTATTCAAATTTTTTAAACCTCAAGGAGTAACTTCAGAAGACAAAATTTTTAAAAAATTCAAAAAAAATTTGAAAATATTTTACCCTAATTATAGTTCACCATTTTTTAATAAAAATATTTCATCTCAAAAATTTATAGAAGACGAAAGAAAATTATTTTTTAAGGCTTTAAATTCTTTCAAAAAATATGATATCATTATTCTTGATGAAGCACTTGATTTGTTAAAATATAAAATAGTTTCAAAAAAAGAATTCTATTCTATTTTTAAAATTGATAAAGAGAAAATAGAGATAATAATTACAGGACACTATATAGATAATTTTATAAAAAGAAATGCAGATTTAATAACTGAATTTAAGAAAATTAAACATTATTTTGATAAAGGCATAAAAGCAAGAAAAGGAATTGAATATTAAAAAATTTTTAAACTGCTACAAGATTTCCATTTGTTACTTCAATATTTTTTGAATTTGCGATTCTTCTTTCGGCTGTTTTAAGAATATTAAGTAACATATCTTTGTA
>Ga0272449_1003564_pt1 | contig 13288 bp, 7 predicted proteins | sample YNPCB0241_FD_198679 | JGI IMG/M metagenome (GOLD analysis project Ga0272449, IMG submission 198679) | Hot spring sediment microbial communities from Yellowstone National Park, WY, United States - YNP-CB-024-1 | ecosystem: Environmental > Aquatic > Thermal springs > Hot (42-90C) > Sediment...
ATTTTTAACTTTATTTTTTGTGTCCTAATAAAATTTTACTTAAGGTTCACTGCAAAAAGTATTCACTCGAAGAATTTATTTTAGACTTGAATTTGCTAAAATATATTATTGATATTTTCTATTTTTGATGATAATTTTTAAATATACTTATATAAGTGGGTTCCATCTGAACTATGTGGGATTTAAATTATATCAGTCTCAATATTATTCAAGGGGGGGATATTGTTCCATCTGAACTATGTGGGATTTAAATACTATGCAATATATGTTCATGAGAGAACAGAGCTACGTTCCATCTGAACTATGTGGGATTTAAATTCTTTTGCATCGTATACGTTAGCATAGGCGTTAGAAAGTTCCATCTGAACTATGTGGGATTTAAATAGGCTTTTCCTATAAGTTCTATTGGAGATAAGAGGTTCCATCTGAACTATGTGGGATTTAAATAAAAAATTATTCAAATTAAGCCATTCTAATTGAATAGTTCCATCTGAACTATGTGGGATTTAAATAGCTCTGCCTTGACTGTCTCAAGTTTAGTTAGTTTTGTTCCATCTGAACTATGTGGGATTTAAATGCTACATTTACTTTTTCTATTTTTATGTTTTCTATTGTTCCATCTGAACTATGTGGGATTTAAATTTCATCTTTATATCTTAAAATCTGTATTTCAAATCGTGTTCCATCTGAACTATGTGGGATTTAAATGAATTTGGACAAATAGTTCTTCAAGAAAAGACTCTTGTTCCATCTGAACTATGTGGGATTTAAATAAGAAAAAGATTTTTCTAAAAGACTAAGAAGTTTAGTTCCATCTGAACTATGTGGGATTTAAATACAAAACGGCGAGTATAAAATGTATAAATCAAATACTGTTCCATCTGAACTATGTGGGATTTAAATAAAACAGAGGATGAAATCATAGAAGAGGAACTGGAAGTTCCATCTGAACTATGTGGGATTTAAATGTTCCTAAATTAGTTGGAATTTGTGTGGTTACTGCAGTTCCATCTGAACTATGTGGGATTTAAATGATTGATAGTTGCAAGTTCTTCTTCAGATATACTTGTTCCATCTGAACTATGTGGGATTTAAATGTAGAAGTAGGAGAAGTTAATGTATTAAAAAATTTAGTTCCATCTGAACTATGTGGGATTTAAATGCGATAGGGGGAGATAGCTATATAAGTTGGGTATTTGTTCCATCTGAACTATGTGGGATTTAAATTACACTAACCCTACAAAGTCTTAGCAAAATACTCATGTTCCATCTGAACTATGTGGGATTTAAATATCAGGCAATCGCAGTTCTGATTAACACAGTAAAGTGTTCCATCTGAACTATGTGGGATTTAAATTGCATAAGCTAAGTTATTTAGTGTGCTTTCAAGAAGAGTTCCATCTGAACTATGTGGGATTTAAATGTTATTATTAAGCCATAACCGTTACGCCATTTTTGAGTTCCATCTGAACTATGTGGGATTTAAATGCATTACAACCGGGCCCTAACCCTCCTCCTACTCCTGTTCCATCTGAACTATGTGGGATTTAAATTTTAAAAATTTTTTCAGGAAAAATTAAATTTCAACAGTTCCATCTGAACTATGTGGGATTTAAATAAATTTGCTATGTAGAAATTGGAAAAGAATATCTGGGTTCCATCTGAACTATGTGGGATTTAAATGCTGCTATCTTAAATAACTCTCCACCAGTAGGAGCTGTTCCATCTGAACTATGTGGGATTTAAATGAGATAGAGATGTGCGGGCAATAAGAAGGAGAATGAGTTCCATCTGAACTATGTGGGATTTAAATTCCAGCAAAACAATTCTCATTTTTCTCCTTTCATCAGTTCCATCTGAACTATGTGGGATTTAAATTGATTCTTTCTCATCTATCTTTTTTAAGTATTCAATGTTCCATCTGAACTATGTGGGATTTAAATTATTTTCTATAGATAAAGCCTTTATCGTTTATTACTGGTTCCATCTGAACTATGTGGGATTTAAATGCATTTAGAAGCTCTATTATTTTTTGCCTCTCTTCGTTCCATCTGAACTATGTGGGATTTAAATTTTAAACAGCTCTAATACTCGCTTTAATCAATTTCAGTTCCATCTGAACTATGTGGGATTTAAATGTGAATACATAATAAAAAGGGGTTTTAGTAGTGTAGGTTCCATCTGAACTATGTGGGATTTAAATTATACTCATTTAAAATTAGAATTCATCAGAGTTTTTGTTCCATCTGAACTATGTGGGATTTAAATGAAGGTGGAATACAGGATAAAAAATGCTAAAGATGGTTCCATCTGAACTATGTGGGATTTAAATTGAGGCTTCTAATTTAATTTGCATTGACGTAGATGAGTTCCATCTGAACTATGTGGGATTTAAATTTCTCAAACCTCTCATGAATGCTCACCTCATCTTTGGGTTCCATCTGAACTATGTGGGATTTAAATTTCTTTTTGCTTCCTGTATCAATTCATTTATCATTCTGTTCCATCTGAACTATGTGGGATTTAAATGATATATAATCAAGCTCTTTAAAACGTGTCTCAAAAGTTCCATCTGAACTATGTGGGATTTAAATTTCTATAACGCTCTATAAGCCCCTACAATCAATTTTGTTCCATCTGAACTATGTGGGATTTAAATGTCCAAGAGAGAGCACTTCGGCGTTTCTCTCCTGTCGTTCCATCTGAACTATGTGGGATTTAAATCTTTCTAATTTTCTCACAAGAACATCTGCAAATGCGGTTCCATCTGAACTATGTGGGATTTAAATATAGGCATCTAAACTTAGAATTAGGTAGTCATCACTGTTCCATCTGAACTATGTGGGATTTAAATCACTTTACGCGGGATATACACGATGTATATAACTTTGTTCCATCTGAACTATGTGGGATTTAAATTTATTTCATCTACCATATAGTAGAATGGCAGATGAGGTTCCATCTGAACTATGTGGGATTTAAATAACCGAGTCAGGGTCAAGATTAAAGATTTTACTAATAGTTCCATCTGAACTATGTGGGATTTAAATATTACATTCTCTGGCACAGATTTAGTGACAATAGATGTTCCATCTGAACTATGTGGGATTTAAATGCAAATAGAGAACCCACAGTAGAAGCAAGCATTAATGTTCCATCTGAACTATGTGGGATTTAAATGAGATAACCTGATACTGTAATCTTCTTCTTTCCTTGGTTCCATCTGAACTATGTGGGATTTAAATAAATCAAGAGTTTTTGGTTTACTATGACAGGTGGCAGTTCCATCTGAACTATGTGGGATTTAAATTAAGTTCTGTTATATCTTCTTGAATAGTAATTATTTGTTCCATCTGAACTATGTGGGATTTAAATTAAGAATTTTCTTTTCTTTTTGTCATAAATTAAATAGTTCCATCTGAACTATGTGGGATTTAAATAGTGTAGCTATCGCACAATATCCAGCCTTTGCCATGTTCCATCTGAACTATGTGGGATTTAAATTATTTTTTTTATTTTTTGGAAAGATAAAACTTCGAGTTCCATCTGAACTATGTGGGATTTAAATTTAGATAAGCTTGTAGTTTCTCATTAAGATTTAAGCGTTCCATCTGAACTATGTGGGATTTAAATGCTATACCAAATAGCTTCTCCATGCTCAAGTAAAAAGTTCCATCTGAACTATGTGGGATTTAAATCTCTATCGCTCCAGGGATAAACATTTCTCCAATCCCAGTTCCATCTGAACTATGTGGGATTTAAATTTATTACATCTCTTAACCTCTCAATTTCACTTCCTGGTTCCATCTGAACTATGTGGGATTTAAATTCATCTAAGAGTTCATAACTTACTCTTGTATCTTCGTTCCATCTGAACTATGTGGGATTTAAATTACAATCAATTTTTTTTTCTTTACCCTATATCTCATAGTTCCATCTGAACTATGTGGGATTTAAATGCTAATTGAGATAAATAATAAGCTTGAGAACTTACTGTTCCATCTGAACTATGTGGGATTTAAATCGATGGTGAGACGTATTCAATTTTGAATTTGGTACTGGTTCCATCTGAACTATGTGGGATTTAAATTCTTCTTACCCATTTTCATACCTCCTTAAAATCTATAGTTCCATCTGAACTATGTGGGATTTAAATAGAATGTTTTAATGTTCATTACAATTAAAAAGTCTTGTTCCATCTGAACTATGTGGGATTTAAATCTCATAAGGTTGGGGGGTGTGTAGTTGAAAAAAATTGTTCCATCTGAACTATGTGGGATTTAAATAGACTAAATCTGCCTGAATGAAAATCATACAGACCAGTTCCATCTGAACTATGTGGGATTTAAATACTTACTTTTCGGTACATCTTACAGCAGGGCATGTAGCGTTCCATCTGAACTATGTGGGATTTAAATTAGTAAGGATCTTTCTTAGTAGGTTTAATTGCTTCTCGTTCCATCTGAACTATGTGGGATTTAAATTAAAGAAAAGGAGGGATTGAAATGATAACTATATTTTGTTCCATCTGAACTATGTGGGATTTAAATGTCGCTTCGTAGGTCAATAATTTATGTTTTACTTGTGTTCCATCTGAACTATGTGGGATTTAAATACAAAGGGGGTTTCTGTCCTGACCCTATATTCTCATGTTTTATCTGAACTATGTGGGATTTAAATATTATGAATGGGAAGGGAATAAAAAAATTCTTTTTGGTTTTATCTGAACTATGTGGGATTTAAATAGATACTACATCAATGGAGGATAACGAGAAAAATAAAGTTTTATCTGAACTATGTGGGATTTAAATTTAATTAGCAAGGTAATTACACAATGTGAGTATCTTATTTTATCTGAACTATGTGGGATTTAAATGTCTCAGGTGCTTCTACAGGTTTCAAGGGCGATATAGTTTTATCTGAACTATGTGGGATTTAAATGTGATACTATCAATAAGTGTTCCCAAAACTGAATTAGTTTTATCTGAACTATGTGGGATTTAAATATGATAACGTATATGATGCAAAGGAAGGAGCAATATGTTTTATCTGAACTATGTGGGATTTAAATCAAGTCGTTCTTTATATGGTGATGCTCCTGGTTCCCAGTTTTATCTGAACTATGTGGGATTTAAATTTGGGAGCGATAAAGAAATCTTCAGATTTCTTTCTAAGTTTTATCTGAACTATGTGGGATTTAAATCAACTTCTGGTCTGGGAAATGGTTTTGCTGTATCTGGTTTTATCTGAACTATGTGGGATTTAAATTAAAGGTAAGAAAAGATGAAATAGATAACGTAAAATGTTTTATCTGAACTATGTGGGATTTAAATTGAATTTTTGATATCCAATCAGTTTCAAGTCTATCTGTTTTATCTGAACTATGTGGGATTTAAATACTCTTAAAATTCTTTGGTAGCTTTCTACATCTCAAGTTTTATCTGAACTATGTGGGATTTAAATGTTTCTATTGAAATATATTTGAAATTTGCTGTAAAAGTTTTATCTGAACTATGTGGGATTTAAATAGCTCTTGAATATTCTGCGTTCTTGAATATTTCAGCGTTTTATCTGAACTATGTGGGATTTAAATCGCGATGCAAGGATAAACGTCTTGTCTTGAGAATACATGTTTTATCTGAACTATGTGGGATTTAAATTTCCTTTAAAATAAAAATGACAAACCATTCCTCATAGTTTTATCTGAACTATGTGGGATTTAAATGATGTGAATGGTAATCATAAATATAGTTTAAGGGAAGTTTTATCTGAACTATGTGGGATTTAAATCTATTACATCAGTATCATTTTCTTTTTGTTGCCCTTGTTTTATCTGAACTATGTGGGATTTAAATCATCACTTATTATTTGTTTAAGCTCATCTAAAGTTAGTTTTATCTGAACTATGTGGGATTTAAATTGGAATTGCAACAAGATATCAGGCTGGGAAAGTATAGTTTTATCTGAACTATGTGGGATTTAAATATATTTGTAGCAGTCTATGTGATGGTAAGAATGGAGAAGTTTTATCTGAACTATGTGGGATTTAAATACATTTAAAGTGATTATCCCGTCTGCCCATTCAGTAGTTTTATCTGAACTATGTGGGATTTAAATATATTCTAATTTTTCACTGGGATTATGGAGAATATTAGTTTTATCTGAACTATGTGGGATTTAAATAGAGGTGGCAAGAGGCTCAATTCCTTTTTCAGAGTTGTTTTATCTGAACTATGTGGGATTTAAATCAAAAGAATATAAAGAAGACTTAAAAAAAAACAAGAGTTTTATCTGAACTATGTGGGATTTAAATCTCTCTTTTTCATAAACTTGCACATATTCTATAAATGTTTTATCTGAACTATGTGGGATTTAAATGTTTATACAAAATTCTCTTTAAAAAACATTGACCTGGTTCCATCTGAACTATGTGGGATTTAAATATTAAGGTCTGATGGTCTTAGAGACATCTCTTTCCAGTGTTCCATCTGAACTATGTGGGATTTAAATAAATCTCTTTGGACCTTTTGATTTCTTTGAGACAAAGTTCCATCTGAACTATGTGGGATTTAAATAAGATAGAAAGTAAGCCTATGATTGCAATTCCTATCGTTAGATCTGAACAATATATGATTTAAATTATACTAATTCCTATCTATACTTAAGTCTGAATTTAATCTGAAATAATTTTTTTATAGAATTAGAGTTATGTTATAATTGAAAAGAGAGTTTTAGAGAATTGGATTAACATAAATAATTTTTAATATAATAAGATTAAATTTAAATTTTAAAAGATATTATCTTAATTTTTAAACGAGTGAGATATACTTTTCTTAAAAGAGAATAAGATGTCTAAGCAAATGAAAGGCTTTAAAAATGAGAGAGAACTTCAAGAGGCAATATTGCAAGAAAAAGCAAAAGGTATATCTGATAAAGAAATCGGTCGAAAGTATGGAGTAACCTTTAAATATATTGAAAAGCTTATTACTTCCTCTCAAGGACTTAATATCAGCAACTTAAAAGTATCCAAAAAAATAAAAACACTTTATCCTCTGAATTTTAAAGAAGAGCAAACAACAGTATGGAGTTTTAAACAACGAGGGAATTGGGCAACACATAGTGGTGAATATAGAGGTAACTGGTCTCCTTATATCCCGAGGAACGTAATACTAAAATATTCAAAACCTGGCGAATTAGTTTTAGATTATTTTTGTGGTGCTGGTACAACAGCCATAGAATGTAAACTTTTAGGAAGGAGATGTATTGCTATTGATATTAATGATAAAGCCATTGAATTAGCAAAAAAGAATATAAATTTTAAAATAGAATCTCAGCAATTAAGTTTTTGTAATGAAGAAAATTATTTAGATATTTATGAACCAGAACTTAAAGTTGGGGATGCGAGAGATTTATCTTTTCTGAAAGATAACTCTATAGATTTAATCTGTTCTCATCCTCCTTACGCAAATATTATTCATTATACTAATTCTAAAGAAGGTGATTTATCTTTTTTAAATATAGATGATTTTTTAAAAGAAATGGAAAAGGTTGCTAAAGAAAGTTTTAGAGTATTGAAGCCAGGTAGGCAATGTGCTATCTTGATAGGAGATATACGTAGGAAAAGACATGTTATTCCTTTAGGATTCAAAGTTATAGATGTTTATTTAAATTCAGGCTTTAAATTGAGAGAACTTATTATTAAACGTCAGCATAATTGTAAGACTACAGGTTTTTGGTATAAAAAAAGTATAGAGAATAATTTTCTTCTTTTAGCTCATGAATATTTACCAATTTTTGAAAAACCTAATGTAAGTATTACTTTAAATATAAAAGAAAAGGAGAAAGACCATAACTTTATTACTCACATGTTAGAGAAACCAATAATTTTGAATAAATTGGATAAACTTGAAACAACAACTGTTTGGATTTTTTCTGCAGAAGATTTTGAAGAAAGATTAAATAAAAATGTAATTGATAGATATTCAAATGGGGATGATTATTTAACTATAACTTTTAATTATCATACTAATATGAATATAATGTCCACTGAAGGAAAAAAACAAGAAAAAATTAAATTACTTTTTATTAAATCCCCATTTCTGAGCAATAATCCTTCCCATTCAGATATTGATTATTACCTAAAGGTTTTAAAGAATATTGTAATACAAGATTTACCTAATATGGAAAAGGGTGGGTTTGTAGTCATACAAACACAAGATGTAAGAATAAACGGGTATATAGAGCCCCTTGCGAAAAAAATAGTAGATATATTAGAACACGATAATTTATGGTTAAAGGAGATAGTAGTTGTTACTTATGATTCTAATGAAGGGATAAATTCAAATCTTTTTAATTTAACTAAGTATTTAAAAATTGTTCATCAGTATTTACTTATATATGAATTTAAAAAGTGAGGAAAATTTTTGGGTTTTTAAAAACAATTTTTTACTATCTAAAATCATCTTACAAGATATGGAAAGTTGAAAGATTAAAGAAAGATGAAGTTATATATACAACTCAAAAAAATGTACAAATTATAGTCTATCCTGGAAGGAAAATAGAATCTCCTTATGATTTTATTGTTAAATTTAAGGAATCTAATAAAAAGGAACGCACACCTTCTCATGTTCACTTAATTGTGGAGATGTATGTTAAGTATGCTTATGATCCTTCTTTGACCTTAAAGTTGAAAGAACATATTTTAGAAATGTTCTCTCAAATTAAACCTATAAGTTCATTCCCACCAACTCTACAGTTTTTTAGACCCGAGCATATTGTTCCATTCAAGGAATTAGATAATGTCGGTGAGTTTACTGTAGAATTTCTACTTGTTGTAACTGAATTAATAGCAATACAGGAGAAAACAAATTATCCAGAGGGTTCTTTAACAGAAAGTTTGTATAGAGATTTTGGTGTTAAAGATCGCTTTTCTGTAATTCAAAAAGCAGTATTAAAAAGGTTGAAATAATAAAAAGGTTAATATACAAATTCACAGAAATATTTCAGATCTTAACAATAAGGGATTTAAAGTTTTATTTATTTCAATAATCTGAAATTTGAATTCTGACTTAACTTTTTATGATCTTTTTAAAGGAAAATTTTAAAGGGACAGTTTTTGACCCTTTAAACATTTATAGTATCTCTTAGGAGAAATTTAATAAGGAGGTTTTAAAATGAAGATTATAGATTATGTATCTCAAGTAAAGTTTGGAGAGCCTCAAAAATATGATGGTATAACAATAATCCCAATTTTTGTTGAAATAGAAAAAGCTTCTTTCTTTATAACCTTGGATGAGGCTTTGAAGACAAATGGGTTCTATATAAAAGAGGTAGATCAATCAGGTACTGTGCCAAACTTAAAAGTGATAAATAAGCTTGATCAAAAAGTTTTCATATTAGATGGAGAAGAATTAAAAGGTGGGAAACAAAATAGAGTAGTGAATACATCTTTGTTAATAAAAAATAACTCTGAATTTATTATACCTGTAAGCTGTACAGAGCAGGGAAGATGGCACTATGAATCCCATCATTTTGATGAGCCAGTTGTAGTAATACCTGCTGATATAAGAAGAATTAAGAATGAGAGTGTATTCAGCTCTTTGATTTATGGTAATAAATATCATTCAAATCAATGGATGATATGGGATGAGATAGAAAAGTTGCAAAAAGAGTTTGGAGTGAAATCTAAAACTTCTGCCATGAGAGATATTTATGAGAAAATGAAAAATTTATTAGAAAATATGAAAGAAAAGTTTCCTTATAGAGAGGGACAAAATGGAATAGTAGTTTTTCAAAATGGAAAATTTGATGGTTTAGACATTATCTCTCTAAAATCTGCTTATAAAAATCTGCATGATAAATTAGTGAAAAGCTATATATTTAGAAGCAATCTTTCTGAGATGGGAAATAGTGAAAATTATAGAGATGAATATGAAGGATTTTTGAAAGAGATTGAAGAAGCAGAGCCATTGAAATTTAAATCTCCCGCCCTTGGATGGGATATAAGGCTTGCAGGCAAAAATTATGTAGGCTCTATTTTAATCTATGCCAACAAGCCCATTCATATTAACTTTTTTAGAAAAAAAGTACTCTTCTCATAAGGATGATCTTCTCCAATTTTTAGGAAAAATAAAAAGTTATTTAATTTCCTATTTCAGGGATTAAAGCTTTAAGTAATGGAAGCCTCCATTCATTCTTAATAGGGTCATATGCTCCAAATCCTGAACAAAATTCCCAGTAAGCCCAAGCTATTCCTCTTTTTTCTGCGGATCTTGCTACATAGCATGTCCATCTTACCCTTGAATCCATATCAGCCTTTGAGTAGGCTCCAAATTCTCCCATATAAAGTGGAATATTTCCATTATTTTTAGCCCACATTACAGCCATATCAAGATCATTATCTATTGCTCTTTTTTCTTCCTCTGTGCCAAGCCACTTAACTCCTACTGGTAATTGTAAATTTACCCATTCTGCTCCTTGATGAGTAAAGTTGAATGGATTATAGTAATGAAAAGTTACAATCAAGTTTTTTTCTCCCTTTGGAAGTCTTAATTCATTTAGACTATAGATACTATTCCAATTTCCAGGACCTACTATTATATACCTTTCAGGATTGCTTTCTCTTATCACTTTTATAGCTTCTGTTAAATAATTATTCCACAACTCGTTTGTTAAATTCATACATGGCTCATTCAAAAGTTCAAATATTAAAATATTTGTATAATCTTTATAATGTTCTGCAATTTGTTTCCATAAAGCTAAAAATCTATCTTTATGTTTTTCTGGATACTGCATTAATTCCTCATAATGATGTATATTTATAATCACAAATAATCCATTTTCTAATGCTGTATTGACTACGTGATCAATCCTATTAAAAAAGCTTTTATCAATAGTATAGGGAAGATTTGTGAGGGCATGAGCATTCCATCTTATTGGTATTCTTACATGGCTAAATCCTGCTTCTTTTATTATTTTAAAATACTCATCTTTTATTACAACTCTCCATTCTCCTTCATTTGGTGCTTCCAAGGCATTTCCTATATTTATACCTCTTAAGATAGAAGACATCATCTTTATCCTCCTAAAAATTATTTTTTAGAGATGACAATCATCCTACGAGAGTTAATAGTAAGAGGACTACTATCAAATCCTCCTAAGAATTTTAAAACCTTTAAACCTGCCATCTGTAAAAGCAATTTTATTTCAGTAGGAGCATAAACCCTTACAAAAAATGGTTTTTCTTTTATTTTTCCATTTCTTAATACAATTCTTTTGTCATATATCCTTCCATCAAGAATATCCAAAAAATTAAAATCAATCATATAATTCTTATCTTTTTCTATTACCACATAAGGTAAAAAATTCCTAATAATAAAATCACGATTCATTATATCAAGCAAAAATTTCCCCCCTTTTTTAAGAGCCTTTGCTACATTCTCAAGAATTTTAAAATTATCATCATCTCCATAATAACCAAAAGAAGTAAACATAGAAATTACCACATCAAATTCCTCGTTATAATCCATCTCTCTAATATCTTTTAAAAAATATTGGACATTTGCTCCCAATCTTTCAGCCTCTTCCCTTGCCATACTTAGAAATTTTTCATTTATATCCAATCCAGTAACTTCATGCCCTAATAGAGCAAGCCTATTTGCATGCCTCCCGTAGCCACAAGCCATATCAAGAATCTTTTTTGGTTCCTTTAAATCAAGCTCTCTTATTATAAAATCTATTTCTATCTGAGTCCTTTCATCATTAATTGTATCTTCATAAAAATAAAGATAATCTTCTGGTTCAAATACTTCTTCCCAATTTGGTTTAAAGCTATTATCCATAAATAAAACCTCCTTTTTAATGTTAGGGCTTAGAAAATTATACAATAAAAAATTTAATGATTAATGTAAATATTCTTGTTTGATACTGATGGAAAAAGAAAAATAGCTTATTTGCTTATAATCTTGTAATTAATTTGTAAAAGTTGTTTGATTTCTTTTAATAATATATAATCATTAAAGAAGTAGCATTAATGTGACTTTGCTTGTAATTGGAAAGAAATTAAATCTTTATTATTTGGAGGTAAAAGAGATGGATAGCGTAGAAAAGGCAAAAGAAAGGTTTATGGATGGTTTTAATTGTTCACAGTCTGTATTTTCTGCTTTTGCATCAGATTTTGGTTTAAGTGATGAAATGGCTCTTCTTATTGCAAGTGGTTTTGGGGGTGGTTTAGGAAGATGTGGATATGTATGTGGGGCGGTATCAGGTGCGATTATGGTTATAGGATTAAAATATGGATTTTTAAACCCTATAGATGAAGAGGCAAGATTAAAAGTTTATTCTGTGGTAAAAAGATTTATTGAGAAATTTTTAGATGAGAATAACTCTATAATGTGTAAGGATCTCTTGGGAGAAGATATAAGCACTGAAGAGGGTTTGAAGATAATAAAAGAGAAAAATCTTTTTAAGACTATATGTCCCAAATATGTAGAGGATTCTGCAAGAATTCTTAGTGAAATTTTAAAGGAAAAATAGTTTATTTTAAGATAATAATAAGGTTTTTGACACTTCTATTTTTATCTTGAAAAGATCATTTTAAATACTTTAAAAAAGAAATTGCCAATTTTTCTTTTAACTATACCAATTTTTACCTTTGGAGAATATGGAAAATAAAGAAGTTTTTCTCTTTCCCAATATAATTTATCAGGAGAATTTATGTCTTTTGATGTAGCAGATAAAGCTCTCCAAACATTATAAATTATTATCCATTTCAGGTTTGGAGGATAAAGTCTTTGTGATTTTACATCTTTATAAAATTTATTCACTAAATTAAAAAATCTATTCTTTTCTTTGTAAGATGGATTATAATCTAAACTATAACAGTTTGTAAAAAAAGTATACACTTTATTAAATCCCCAATACTTTAATGTTTCTTTGATATAATTAGCTGTTCTTTTGGTACCACCTCCTACAGTAGATACAAGAACTAATGCTTTCTTGTCAAAAAAGTAAGGGCGATGATATAAATATGCAGTATGATCAATAAAATTCTTAAGAGTTCCTGATATATTTAGTGCATAAACAGGGCTTGTAAATATTATAGCATCTGCAGAATACATTTTATTAACAATATCTTGTATTTTGCTATTATCAGGACAATTTTCTTCGCCAAATAAAAAACAGTTATAACATCCTTTACATAAAGGAATATTATAGGATGAAAGAAATATATCATAAAAATTTATATCCTCTTTTCTTGATAATTCCTCTTTAAATAGTTCAACTAATT